>Ga0182030_10006386_pt1 | contig 24886 bp, 16 predicted proteins | sample 812S3MmetaG_FD_121299 | JGI IMG/M metagenome (GOLD analysis project Ga0182030, IMG submission 121299) | Permafrost microbial communities from Stordalen Mire, Sweden - 812S3M metaG (Illumina Assembly) | ecosystem: Environmental > Terrestrial > Soil > Wetlands > Permafrost | place: Sweden...
GCCCCAATACAGATAATTGACGCCCCGCTCAAATGCCATCTGCACGCAACGCTCGTCTGCACCATAACTGGATGCCAGACCGAGGCGGCCCACTTTCCAGCCTGTCTTACCCAACGTTGTGGTTTTCCAGTCGGTCATGCCTTGCTCACCGAAATCCCAGAAGTCAGAACCTGCACATCAGGAATTGCTATGGAACAGTTATACGCGAGCCAGTCTCCGCCAGTTTGTAACCCAACTCTCTGCGTCGCGCCTCATCACGTCAGAGTCCCGAGCCGACGAAAGTACGTCTTCACCGACCAAATCGACCGCCTTATCCAGGAGAGTTATCACAATCGTCGAGACGAAAAGACCCGTTTCAATATCCGGTCGCTGGCCAAGAAGGTCGGTATGCCGCATTGGGCGCTGAAGAAGCGTGCCCGCGAATTAGGCTTGGCACGAACCAAAGAGCTGCCATGGAGCGAGGCGGAGCTAGTCATTCTGGCCCGGCATGCGTGGATGAGCGACGAACGCATCCGTCTGAAGCTGAAGGCTGCCGGGTACTCCCGAACCGTTACCGGAATCCACCTCAAGCTGAAACGGATGCGGTTCAAGCATGACGGGGGTTTCTACTCCGCCTACAGTCTTGCGCAAGCGCTGGGAATCGACCCTCACGCCGTGACCCGCTGGATCAAGAGCGGACATTTGAAGTCCAAATTCCGAGGCACAGCGCGAGGCCCACAGCAGAACGGCGACAGCTACCTGATCCAAGAGAAGGATGTCCGCCGCTTCATCCTCCAACACCCTACCGAAATTGATTTGCGCAAGGTGGACCAACTCTGGTTCCTCGATCTCGTTACCAACGGCTTAGTCCGCGCAGCCTGAGATCTCCCGCTCGTAAACTGCTTGACCGCTAAGACAAACCCGTCTGTTGCGGTCGGGCGCCGCGCCGCCGGCAGCGGCACAACCACTCGGGAAAATCGCAGACCTCGTTATCTGCTGGTTTTCCCGATTTCCATTTTTGGAGGAGATACGATGCAAGAAACAACCGTAATCGAGCAGGACCAGCCAGTTGGGGCAATTCTCAGCCCCGTACCGGCCCCAGCTCCGACCATGACTCTGTGCTCCTACGGCACCAAGCTGACCCGGGAGGAACTTGCCCGAGTGGCGACGCCAGCGGCCACAGCAACCCACAAACCCATTCCCCACATTGCCGTTGTCGAGAAGCTGATCGAAGCACTCGGCTTTCGCCAGATTGGCGTGGTACGGGAGGAATACGCCGTCTCGACCGACGGGATGCGGATGTTCGGCGTGATGGACTTGAGCTCGGGCTTCGACGGATGTCGTTTCGCCATAGGCTTACGGAACAGCCATGACAAGAGTTTCCGGCTTTCATGCACCGTTGGACTGAGGATCTTCGTTTGTGAAAACCTTGCGTTTCACGGGGAATACACTCCCGTTCTCGCGAAGCATTCGAAGCACTTCTCCCTCGAGGACAGCCTGGCCATCGGAGTCGATCGGATGCAGAGGAACTTCGGACCGCTGAAGCAACAAGTCGAGGAGTGGCAGGCGATGCAGTTGTCACCGGCTTCAGCAAAGCTGCTCATCTACCAGGCGTTCATCGAGGAGGAGTCGGGGTTTCCTAAGCACCTGGCGCGACGAGTGCACGATTTGTATTTTCAGCCTGTGCATGAGGAGTTCCAGGCGCGAACCATGTGGAGCCTGTCCAATGCCTTCACCAGCGCGTTTAAGGAACTGGAGCCGATTCCACAGTACAAGGCTACGGCAAAGCTGGCGGGCTTTCTGCAATCCGTCCGTCCTCAGTAACCCCTACCGGAAGTGTCGGCGTACGGTCCTGAAGTCGCGCCGTCTGCCCCAGCTTATTGGAGAACTGGGTAGGCGGAGGGACCGTATGCCGTTGACGCTTATACCGGCGCCCGCCGCAGGACATCAGGCACAGATCAATACAAGCCATACTGGAGCATACGCATGAAACTCCGTCGGAATGAATACTGCCCAATCCATCGTTCGCTGTTCTGCTGCGGCCGCGAGCAGGCGCGGAAGGAACGAAGATTTCAGCTTGGCGTTCAACGCATCGAGGATCCGCACCACCCCAGGGGATATCGCGAACTCCGTTCGCCAGCAGAGATGCGGAAGCTGCTGAACCGAAAAGTCATGGAGCAGGACGGGAAATGCGCAATCTGCCACGAGTCGTTCACCGATTACAGCGAGATCGTCCCCGACCATATCGAACCCAAAGGCATGGGAGGAGCTTGGCGAGACGACCACTTTGAGAACATCCAAGCAGTTCATCGGCGGTGCAACATCCAAAAGGGATCGAGAAGACTAGCTCCCGGCTAGACGCATTGATCACGCCCGATAGCGCGAACATGTCGCATCAGTTAGCACTTGGAAATGGCACAAGCGATGAAGGTTGCCCCTTCAGGAAGGCAGACCCTCGAATCGGAGTTTCGTATTCGCTGCGGTCGAATTGACGACCATAGGTCATATCTCCAAGACCGTTAATAGGTACTAATCCGCACTGGTTTTCGTCTCTTAGCTCATAGCAAACGCGCAAGCCATCTCTCAACCCGGGGTTTGGAACGCCTCCTGTCACACCCACAAGCCAACGGAGATAGTCCGACAGTCAGGAGAAAATCATGAAAGAGCTACAAGAAGCTATCAATATTCTTGAGGCGTACCGCAAGCATCTAAACCGTAGCACAACGAAATGTACGCATTGCGGAATGGTGCATAGGGTGAACTGGAAAGAGTACCAGCAGGCTGAGCAAATTGAGGGCATAATCCACAAATTGTCACGGTGGCTTGCAGAAGACAATTCCAAATAGATCGCCGCGGCTGCTAAATGAGCGGCAGACACCCAGCACAGCATCTCTCAGTAGAATTTGGGTGATAAAGCTGGGCCGCTTTGTGGCCTAGCTACGGAAGGCGGTATAGCACTCTTGTGCGCGGAACTTGGCCTCTCAAGCCAGGCGAGGTCTCTTAACTAGCCTCGGCGCTGGGCGTTCTGAGGAATGACAAGAGGGCCATTTTCACGGCAGCGAGCAAGTTCTGGACAGCAGCCAGCTACGTGCGTAGCGAAAAGACAGACTCTGCTGCGTTGAACAACTTTATTCGCCTGTTAATCAACTAAAGGCCGGTCCTTTTACCCCGTAGGACAGGCCTCTGCGTTCTATATGGGCTTTCGGAAGTTGAGCGCAGCCGCGACCCCAACGGCGAGGTTGAAAAATGCGATGAAAGTACTCAACCCAAGAAACCAGCTTAGGCTCCTGTCGGTAAAGCCGGGATTAATCCACGCGGTCGTAATCTGGGGAATGGCCAACAATACTCCAACGAACAGACCTGCCAAGATCGTCCTCCGAAGACGACCCGCGACACTAATAGGAAGGTCAAACTGAACTGCTGGATCTTCTCCTTTCGCCTTCTTATTGACCGTTATCACTGCGCGCTCATCCTTGAGCGGCTCCTGAGTCCTAAAACGCACCCAATGCCGGTCGTAGGGAGAGTCGATCTGGATTGTGGATCCGGTGATAAACGTAAGCCCACCACCCGAAAGAGCAGTTTCCAGTTGGAATCCACCCGCGTCCTCCCGGGGCAAGAAATGGTCAATCATCAACTCATACTCCCTGCCGGGCTGGAGGGTGAATTGACCGCCAACCATTTCCAGAGAGGCTTTACTTTTCAGGTCCTGTAATCCAATAACCTGATAAAAGGGACCCGTAGTTGCAAAGTCCTTCCTGTTCAGCAGCTTTCCAACCGTGATCTGCCAATCCGAGATTGACATCGACGGCAAAACTGATTTTGGGTAGTCGTTGACCTCGACCCAGAAGTCGCCCGTTGCATAAGGTGAATCACTGTTGGCGGCCCATTTGGGCACTGCGGCAGAACAAACCTGCACTTCTTGGCTAAAGACATTGACATCCTCGGTGAAGGCGAACTGCTGAACTCGCATCCGCAATACGACAAAATCGCCAATAACTGGAGCTTCAATCAGCGTCGCGAATCGAATAGGAATGTAGTCGACTGCTTTCGTTCTGTCAGACTGATCCAGGTAACAGATCAGAACCTGATCAGACGGATCAATGCCCTTGGTCTTTAGGTGCTCTCGAATGCCGTGAGCGACGTATTTGAGCCGATACCGGAATGTCAGTTCGCACCCAGCCGGCATTGCCATGGCCCGTATGATGTCATCCCGATAGCGTGGTTGAGCGCCAGATGAGAAACAGATGAAGCGCATAATCGGCCTCCTTACTCACGAGCTTGCAATCCCGGCTGGTTCGCCAGCGCCTTAGCACCTGACGTCCCAAGGTTGAGCTCTACCTGCATATTAACGCCGTCGCTGGCTCACAGAATGAGCTAGTCAGGAATAATTCTGGAGGGTTGCTTGTAGACGCAACCTGATAACGTCGCGAAGCTCTTTGGGTTCAACGACTTCCACGTCTTGACCATAGCGAAGGATGTCACCCACAAGTTCCGGTTCATGTGAGTACGGAATGCAGAGAGTAAATGTGCCGTCGGACTCAAAGCGCCCGACCTGATCCTTGTGCCACTTTTCTTCGGCAACCCAACGTGCAGCATTGGAAGAAAACCGCAGCATTGCGGCCCGGGTGTTGGATCCCGCGAAAATTCCGTATCCACTGCCGAGTTCCCGATCAAGGTCTTCTTCAGGCACTTCTTGAGCCGAATCGTCCAGTGCTCTGGCCTCTCGAATCGCGTCAACCGAGAAGCTACGCAACGCCATTCTGAGATGACACCATGCGTCAACGTACCAGTTGCCACGGTAATGAACCAGTCGCGAAGGAGAGATCTCCCGGCTGGAGTCTTCTCCGCGGGTCCGACTGCGGTAAACGATCTGCAGGCGTCGCCGACCGAGAACCGCGCCTGTGACGGTTTCGAAGATTTCAGCACGTACAAATCGTGAACCGACTTGCAGAAAACGAACCCGGCGGGCTAGCTCCTCTGCAGACTGCACTCCGCAACTCGTGAACTTCGGTAGAAGGGCACGCAACGGCGCGAGCTCGGTTTCAGCAATAACCGGCTCGACACGTGCGACCAGATGGTGCAGTACAAGCAGCGCTTGCAACTCAGCCTGGCTAAGATAAAGCGACGGTAGTTGGTGCTCACCTTCAAGCCGATACCCACGTAATTGTCGATCCCACAAAACCGGCGCATTTAGGCGATCACGAAGATAATCGATGTCACGCTTGATAGTGGCGCGCGACACTTCCATCTCTTCTTGGAGTTCGCGCATAGACACTGCTTTGCCCCTCTTCAGTATGCGTTCGATCCTGTAGACGCGCTCAAGAATGCTCAATATATGGCCTGCCACTGTGTCCGTTCAGTTATTCAAGCACGGTTTATCTCGCCTAACAAATCGCTAATAAGGCGCTGCCGACCTCTGCTGATCGAATATAGACGGGCTGAGACTTCACAGAGTTTCATCGCACGCGTGAGAGATGCCCTCCACACGTATCAGCCTAGGAACCGACGCGGCTTGCGGCCCAACCCTTGATTCTTATCTCAGTTCCACAGGGAAGCCACCGAATCGAGATCAAGTGGAACCTGAACCTGTGCTCCGTGTCGAATCGGATAAACCACAGTATGTTCAGCAACCTGCTCCAGAATCCTTGGTTTACTAAGCCTTTTAAGCAGCCATCTCTTGCGCCAGTAATGAGAGAGCGCATCTGTTCGAGCACGAGCCTTTGTCTGAGGAATCATATAATGAGGTTTGTCGGCCAGGCCTAAAAGCACCTCGCGGAAGTTCCTCGCGAGCGCAACGCCGTAGACAACTCGCCTATTGCCATGCTTCAGCAGGACCTCTGCCGGAAGCCCTAATACTGAGAGCGCCTCACGGATCTTGCGCATGAGTGGATTTACGCCCTCACCAAATATGCTGTTCACCTTACGCGATTCCTTGGATCTAGCTAGCAGCATATTCATCAACCGAAGAGTCTCCCGGCTGAAGTGAAACACTCCAAATCCTTCGCTCAATCCGAGATTCTCGAATTCGATTTTCTCGCTGCCGGAAAAGCCAATCTCATTTGCGGGAACTTTCACCCGGCTGTATTGGCTGAGTGCTGACCCGTAAAGACTCGTCGTGCAGAGCAGCACTAATTGCGCAGGTCGTTTAACGACGCGCCCCCCCATACCGGAGGCGATGAGACTGGTCTGCTCGCCGTAGCGCGACGCGTAATGCTTGATGACTTCGGGACTACAAAGGAGGTAGCAAACTAGTTTGCCACCGAGAAGAATGTTGTACGGGGCTACGGAACCGCATACCATTATGTCCATCATCTTGATTCCGACTCTCTCTCCTTTAAGCAGCCTAAACAGCTGCCCAACCGCAAGGCGAAAACGACCCCTATCGTAAGCGCTTCGTATATTTTGCGGGTGCTTCAGTGAGATTCCACACTCCATGAAGGTTTTGCGGATTGATAGAAGAGTCGCCAACATCTTGCACCGTTTACTCCGAAAGAGCGTGGTTTCGGCCCGAACACGCCAGTCATTTTTCCCGCCATCAACCGCTTCTTTGTGTTTTGCCGCATGGGGATATAGGCGATGCTGTTTAATTGCGCGGGCCGACTCTCGAAGGAGCCTCTGAATGACAGCATCGGTCGGCTTCCTGAGATCGTCTCGGGTGAGGATTCTGTCTGCCAGTAGATCTTTCATATAGAGGCCGCGCGTCAGGCCGACAAGCTGTCTTAGCAGCATCGAGGTGACCCGCTTCGGTGGAAGAGGTTTTAGGCGCTCGATGACTTTGGCTGGCTCCCAGCCGATCCACCGGTCTCGAACGGATTGCTGCACTACTGCGCTTGCAAGGGAAGCGATGCCAATGACGGGGTGATTGGGTGCTGCGGCATCTCGGACCAAAATCATCATTGAGCGCCCGGGGACGCTCTTGTAAGAGTTTACCCAGGTGTGCCTGAAGTACCGCCAAATGTCGTTTAATCGAATCCCGGTATGCCCGCATACCGCTTCCGAGTCGACGAATTGGATGTACGGGTCTATCACAGAACGGAGAGCTTCGAGTTGCTTCTCTTCAGAGTCGAGTTCCAAGACGTTTTGGAGTTGTGTTGCAAGTTCGCGCCCATCGCGCATCAGAGACAAAATTGAATGCCAACCGTTGGGAGTCAATCTCCGCTTCTCCATCCCTCGAATGAAAGCGATTACGGACGGCTCCCGCACCTGAGAGTCTCGATCGATTAAGTGGGCTCTGCGAATTCGGTCTTTTTCGGCCTCCGGGGTATCCTCACACTCAAATTCAAGGACCACATTGGGCGTAGTCTTCCCGATCCTCCAGCCTTGAGCCGTGAGATCTACTAGGACGCTCAGTGCAGTAATGAGTGGCAGTTCCTCAGCGAGTTGCTCCTGAGATGGGCACTCGAGAGGAACGAGGAAGTTGCGGCGTAAGTACTCAATGAAACTCGCATCAATGAATTGATCTCCGCGAGCATTCAGGTCCTTCTGAATGAGTTCGCACCTGTGCCTGAAAACGTCGCTAAGGCAGTCGAGTTTAGGTGTGAATGAGACGATTTGCAGTGCCATGGGATTCAGTCGAGAAATGCGGTAAGCGCATTGCTCCAGGACTCGCGCAGCCGCCGGACGACATTCTTCTCGTCTGAAGTTTTCATGGCGCATTCTGCCCTACCGGCAGCGAGGAGCAGCAACTGAATGTGCTCTAAAACATGACGAGTTTGAACCGCATCAGCCCGCGATAGCGGTCCGTAAAATCTTTGGAAAAAACTGTGCTCCTCGTTGAGGATAACAAAGAGCTTGCCATGTAAGAACGAAGGAAGATAAAAACTCTTGTCTTCGAGCGCCTGACTGTCGATCGCATATCCAGCGGCCAGACTTTTTCGTGGTTTGTGGTCGTTTCTCCTCGTTCGCAACGGCTCCATAAGAACGTCGTGGGTTTCCGCTATTCTCGCGCCTGACTGCCGCACCTGCTCACTCCGGATGCCGGTGTAGACCTTGCGGACGTGGTTGTTGAGTTCCCGCGCAATGCGCTCTAAATCCGGCGTGAGAATCTCGTTGAGTTGTTCGGTCGGATTCGCCCTTTGCTTAGTATGAGTCACGCCAAATAACTCATCGAGTTCAGGATTGAAGCAGACTTCACAGCGCCACCAATCGTCATAGTTCTCCTTTCGCTTGGTGCCCATAAAATACCAGCCATAATCAATCTCACGACCAGCGCGAACGATGGAAACGCCCGCTCCTTTGGCGATGCCGTGACGATTCTTTTCTTCGTTCGAGAATGAATGCCACTGCTCAAGGGGCAGGAGGGAAAAGCGAACGACTACGGGCGATGAGCCCGAGCCGCCAGGAACCGATATCTCGTATGCCAATGGCGGACCGAAAGGAGTGGCGCCGGAGATATTTACGCCGTCAGCGACGAACAGCGGATCGAATGGCTTCACGGGCACGTCATTGATGAGAATTGATTTTCCGAGGTAGAGCTGTTTGCGAAAGATTCGGCCCAAGTCCATATGGAGCTTTCGACATTGCGCGCGGATCGTCTTGAAATCGAGCCGGTCGCACCTAGAGAGCACGACCTCGGTGCCAGTGGGGGAACTCGGATACTCTTCTGGCGATCTTGGGCGAAAGCGTACAGGTTCCGGAACTGAATCTAGGTTTCCGGCGGCGATTTCATCGACATCGAGGTAAGAAGCGAAGATGACGTTCGGATTCTGCCAACTATAAACGTCAACCCGTCGTGCCTGACTCAAAGACCCGTTCGGAAGGCCCATGCCGTACCGCCCCAAGCCGCGCCGCGAGTTGAAACGCGTACTGCCACCGAATTGGAGGGCAAGTTGCATAGTTGATCCAGTCATGCCTATGCCGTTATCGGTAACCCGGATTCTCTTTTGGTCACTGTCAGCCTCGTCGATATGGATCTCAATTGCTGAGGCTTCTGCCTCCAAAGCGTTATCCACGAGTTCGGCAATAGCAGAAGATGTGCCCTTGTACCCCGAGTCCCTCGTCGCCTCGATAAAGGCCCGGATGGCAACAATTGGATACCCCACCGTCGCCCCCATCACAAGTAGACTCCGCGCCCAACTTCAGCTAGCCGCTGAGCGGCGATGAAGGCATCCATTCTTCTCTTGAGCGTGAAACGCGAGACCCCCAGTAACTTGGCAAAGCCGCTGAGCGGTTCCTCGTCAACGTGAACGGCTCTCAGAGCCATCGCAACATCTGCCGGTGCCGCAGTAAGTATGCGATCGGCATCGAGCGTCGTAATCACACTCAACTCGACCTCGACAACAGGGCACTCCTTGCCGGCCTCGACCTCATCGAGTGTGAGAACTCTGACCGGATGTATGTTTTCCTTGTCATCGTCCACCGCCATCGTCTCCATGGCGTAGGACAGAGCGGGGTAAAGAACTACTCTGAGCCTGCGAATTGCGTTCAAGACAAAACCCGTCAAGTACTTCTTTACCGTGCCACGGGCGGGATCGTATTGCCGGACACGGGTAGAAAGCAGAGCGCAAACGGTCTCGTTCACCACTTCTTGCTGAATATCCGCAGGCAACGACCAGGCATAGCGGCGCGCGAGGGAAGCGCAGAAGCGCGAGACTTCGCTGATGAACTGCTGAGATCTGTGGGGATTACGTTCCAGAAAACCGGCGTAAAGCCATTCGAGTTCCGCCGGATCATCGAAAGCAGCCATTACGTGCTCCTCTGGCCTACAACGGCCCAATTCAAAACCTGTGTTTTGAAGGCCGTCGCAGCGCCTAGGGGGCATGGCGGCTCATGGCCGCACCTGCACTGCCTTCACAGTAATTCTACTCTGAATGTCAAGGGCCGGGAGCGTCGCCGCCCCCATCCCCGCTGTAATTACGCAATTGCAGCTAGATCACTGATCTTGTTGCCCTCTTCGGGTTCCGTGGAGTCTTTGATCTTGCCGCCCAGGTTCCGAAGCGCATGAGCCAGGAACTTGCTCCAGACATCAACGCGCTGGTACTCAAAGAACTGCGCTGAGGTAGCCTCGTCGATCTCCAGTTCGGCTTTCACCAGAGTGATGAGCAGAACATCCAACGCGTTCTTTGCCAACTCTCCCCCGGTGAGCGCGAGCACCGTCCCGTAAAGCATTTCGTAAAATGGATGCTTTCGGTTGATGTAAACCACGACCTGAGTCCCAATCCACGCTGGCTTGTAAAACGGACCAGTCGGATCGTCAAAGAAGTCGATTTTGAACGGACGGCGTTTAGCCTCGGCTTCCAGAGCTCTGCGAGCCTCATCAATCGACTGAGCGTTGATTTCAGCCTTCTTCTGGGCTTCTTCTTCGCTCTTTTCCCTGGCGTTCTTCTTCGACCGTTCTGGAACGGAGGGACGTTTGCCCATGATCAGTGGTACGGCACCAGCTGCCTCCTCGCCTGCAGTCGGAGTTTCTGACGCCACACCGGCAGCCTGCTCACGTTTCTTCTTTTCGTCGGCCCGAATGTCGGACTGTATCGAGTTTTCCCTCTGGAGCAATTGGTCGATCTTTTCTTTGTGCAGTACTCGCCAGAAGTCCTCGATTGGACGAACCATCTGTTTGTCGTTGGCGATGCCAAACACCTCATCTAGTTCGGGGCCGAATTTCACCTCGATACCCCAGTGGTAAGCGTAGGACTGAAGGTGCGGCCAGTCACCAAGTCCGGTGCTCTTGTCACGTTGGGAGCGAGGGAACGCATCCAACGTCTGAATCTCACGACCAGCACGTACGAATGACATGCCCCGTCGATTCTGACGGATCTCAAACCTTCGCTTTGCGTCCTCCGCGACATCCTTCGCCTTTCGATCACCGATAGCGAAGCCGTAGGGCAGGCGCGCAATGCGGACGTGAATCGTTCCAACCGCGAGAAGGTCGGGGTCCTTGTCATCAACCTCAGTCATGCTCTCGATCTTCTCCAAGTGATAGCTGCCAGTTGACGAATCCCGGTAGTATTTCACCGGTATGGCGACGCCACCCTTCTGCCCGTCGACAGGGATATCCATCGCACCACCTTGCTCCTCGGGAACAAAATAACGACCCTTGGGATCGAGAAACAGAGGATCGACGGGTTCCACCAGCGTCCCTTCTACCTTGAGTTCAATTCCATCGAGCAGATAGCGGTAGGTGACACCGAAATCGTCGATGATGTGCTCGGCAAGTACGCGCGGCGTGCGGTAAGTGAGTCGATCAGGGGTTCGCCAAATGACGACGCTCCCGTGCTCCATGTTCCATTTTTCTTTCTTCAGGTAACGCTGGACAAACTCGGGAAGCTCATCTTGCACCGGCTCAGGAATGATCTGCTGCTTGTAATCCGCAAACTCAGCGAGATTTAGCCACGCCTTTGTAAACGGCTCGCGCTTCGCGGTACGGGTGTAGACCTCAACGATACGAGTCTGATTGATTGAGGCATTCGGCAGGCCGAAGCCAAACTTGCCGATGAAACTCGGATCGTCAAAGTGAGTGCCACCACCCCAACTGAGCGCATAGCGCGCCATCCGAGGCAACATTCCCGACCCATTGTCAATGAAGGCAACGGACGAGACGACCTCACGGGTGTTGTTCTGGCGTGTCTCAAAGACGACGTGGACTTTGGACGCCTTGGCCTCCATTGCGTTGTCCACAATCTCGCGGGCAGCGACGGCTGTATTCTTGTAGCCATTTTGGCGCTGCGATTCGAGAGCACGTTTGGTATTGAAAAGAGGGAAGTTAAAGGTATCTGGCAGTTCGGCAAGATACTTCTTTTGCCGCTCAATTTCATTGAGTAACGGATCGGAAGTCATTTCACACTCCGTGGCGGCACTTGGCCGCAGTGAATTTAAGGGATTGGCTCGAAAGCCATCCTCATTGAAGTCATGTACCGACGAGAGGCCGCTCTGAGCAGCAACAGCCCATAAACTTTTTTCAGATGCCCCCGGTTTCACTTAAGCCGGACCGTCCGCCAGGAATGACAACTTCGATATCCCGATCTCGGATATGAAGTATTTAACTTTCGAGAATTAGTCGGACGCCTCGCTTCATTTCACCAATTCCACCTTGAACACTTCCGTAGAGGGGGTTACCGTAACCACGGGAGTTTCCAGATCAACCACTCTTAGCGATGTATTCAAAATTCGGAGGCGATCTCCCCGCCGAAGACCCTCAATGATACTACCCTCTGAGAAGTGGACAAGTATTCTGTTAGGCGTAAGCGAACTTGTGGAGAACGAACACTCGGACTCCCAGGTCGAAAGCCCGAGTCTGAATTGAAGGTTAAGCTCACAATCACCGTAGCTCTTGCTGGCGTCGTTGTCTTGAATAATCGCGCTCCTCTCTGTCCAGTATTCATCGCACAAGTGGCGAACATCACACGTCGGACAAGTTTCCACACTTAGGTTCGCGGGTGGAGGAAGGATCTTGAACACTTGCCGAATTGAATTCGAACTTTCTGCCAATTTGGCTTCAATCCCGTGCAGGCCTGCAGCAGAAGGCGACACGACTGTTCGCGTATGATCCGGGTAGCAAATTAAGAGGCGACTGGCCAACCGGCCGGTCGGGTTTTTATTGCTGTCCCTGGCCCAGAGTAGCGCATAAACCAAGACTTGTTGTTCATCGGCATCTTTAGGCCTGCCAGTTTTGAAGTCGGTGATCGTGACGTCTCCACTGGGACCTATCTCGACCATATCTGCGAACCCCTTCCATTTCAACCCAGGGTGCAAGAGTCCCACTTCGAAATGCACACCAAGACCGAGCATTTCGTTTCCCTTACGGCGCGGTGTTCGTCCTTCGGTTATTCCGGCGGACCAGTGAGTTCGCATTAGGACTTTTTGTAGTGCCAGCCGCATTTCAGGCAGAAGCCGCTCAAGCCGCTGTTGTATGGAGAACTTCCGCTTTGCCAAGCGCGGATTCGAATCGCACCGCAGCAGCCATTTGTCCATCTCCGCTGTAATCACACGAGAGTATCCACCGAGCATCCTTAAGGTCTCAAAGCCACGTGCATCACGAATACTCGTAGATCCACGCGCCGCTAGTTCTCTTATCAGGTAGCGTAGGGCAGCGTGCACGAGTGCTCCTACTACGGCAGGAGCACTGAAACTAGGAGGATACCCTGGCCCCTCCCATAGACCTTCGTAATCGGAGCGCTTCAAAGCCGTCCGTCTTGGGCAGAGTTCCGCGTCCTTCGCAAATGAAAACGTCAGCCACTCAGGTGGTGAGGCCCAGTGGTTCGGGGGCATAGCGAGTTGTATCGGAGAGATGTCGGCCATGTGCGTTCTATGTCAGATGAGAAAGCAAGTCGCTACTTGCCCTCGGAAGATTACTGCGAACGAGCAGTTCATCGACAAGTTGAACAGGAATTGCCGAGTACTCTTTCAGTTCTCTTATGCCCACATCGAGTGGCTCATCGAGAGTTAAAGGTCCACTCAAGGCAATGACATACGGGCCACTCGGCGTTGCAGCAAGAATTGGAACCGTGATTTGGCCCATGCCCGGCACCGTTACGGCTGCGTTGCGCGTAAATGCAACACCATCGGCGCTCTGCCGGTTGAGATCGTTGAATAAGAGGTTTGTCGAAGTGACGGTTCGGGCATTATCCCACTCTAATTCAGCTCCCGTTAGCAGATGGCGCAACAAGGTAGCGCCCAGTTTACGATCCAATAACTCGTGCTCGAACTTGTTCTTGTAGCTGCGTAAACAGCGATAGCAAGACTTGTCGCACGACGCGGGGCAGTTATCCAATAGAAGAAGTGCCTTTGCGAGGACTTCGCCGATTCGCGTCGCCACCTGCTGGACAAAACCGGCCCCTCCGGCTAAAGTGTCGTAAAGATACAATTCAACCTCGCCGCCAATCCTTCCCAAAGGGCTGAGCGCTGGACGATATTCGCCTTGAATCTCGGTGGGCTCAAGTCCTAAGACAGAGCAAGCTGACTTCGAAATCGCCTCGCTGAGTGTGCGCAGAGCCACTTCTGTAGCCAGCATCGCCGGTTGAAGTACAAGTGGCTTGTCTACTCGCAGGGAGACCAGAAGGACATTCGTTATGAAATCTGTTCCAAGTACCATCCCGGTAGTGGCACCACCGCCCGGGCACATTGGCACTTTATCGTCGGGGTAAGGCTTCCGGTGACTCGACGTCACAATCGAGTCCGAACCGACGGATGGTTCGATAAGTCCACAGGTGGTGCAGTAGGTGTATCCTTCTTGCTTTGGACCGCGATTTGTAACCAGCAAATGTTCTTTGAGATGATGCACCTTAATGCGATCATTTACCACAACCCACTCTCGTGGATCAACTGGAGTGGGCGCTACAAGCTTGGCTCTTGTAGCGTAGCTTTTAGCCGGAGGCTCTTCGGGGGAAACACCTTCCGGCGTAAACACTGGATGCGCGAATCCAGGGGGCCTCAGCCAATATCTTGCCGGGCCCAGAGTGTCTGAGCCACCACAAGCCGGGCAGTCTAGGGTCTGGCCCTTATGTCCGTCGCGCATGCTCTTAGTGCACGCATATTGGCAGATGTCACACTCGTAATAGAGACGGCGCTCTATCCACGCGTCAAACCGCTCTTTTCCGATCGGCGAGTAGACTGCGCCCGAGGTGAACTTCTTACCAGATATCCACACTTCCTTCCCGGGGGCATACTGCGATAGAGCCACAGCCAATCCTTGAGAAGGTGAAAACTTAAATGCTGGTCGGAATCGGGTCGACTTGTCGATGTCGAAGATGTAAAACGTAGCCACATCGGTGGGGAAAGCATAGCGAGGTAAAACGCCCTTGTAGAGAAGCCTGTCGAGCAGATTCGTATTGGCCGCTCCGAGTGTCGGTGCCGTCTCACCCTCTTCGGCAGGCGTCTCGGTTTCGAAGTCTTCTATCGCAGTCTCGATTGGCGCTTTCTGGGGCCCAGCCGTAGCAGAGTTGGTCCCTGAGGCTTTACCGTACCCATTTGGCGGGTGTTGTCCTTCCGCCTTTTCTAGTTCGATAGCTCGATCAATTGTTTCGAGGGTCTCGGTTACGACCCCATTCATCAGGCGATGTCGTGCAGAACCCGAGAGCTCATCCGGAACCCATCCTTCTAATAACTCAACTAGCTCCGCTCTATTTTCCGCTAGCCAGTGTGCGAAATCCTCGCGGTTAAGAACCTTGTCTGCGCGCTTAAAGTCCGAAACAGTCCCTAGCACTGCGAATAAATGCGGCTGCTCCTCGGGTCTTATGTCAGGGAGACGTTCCTGGTGATATTGCTGTAGGAGGAAAGCAGTGACATGGCGACGAGTGATCTCGTAGTTGTCGAGCGTGAGCTTAGGGTCTTCAACGGCCCCACTGATCATCTGTTCAGGGTTGGAGAAGTAATGCTCGTCATGGGAATCCGCGCTTCCGAAAGCGGTAACGGTCGCAACAGCTGTGCCCCGCCTGCCTGCCCGGCCTGAGCGTTGCTGATAATTGGCGCGGGCAGGGGGCATGTTCCTGAGCGCGACGCCTGAAAGTGCTCCGATGTCGATTCCGACTTCCATTGTTGTCGTGCAGGACAGCACGTCAATCGCAGGGCGTTCATGGTTCTCGTCGTCGGGGCCTAGATCGACGTCCTGAAACAAAAGTTCGTTCTCCTCGGCCTTTGAGAAGACCTCCTTTGTCTGAGCTGTGTTGAGTTGTGCGGTGTGTTCTGCAGCTATCAGTGAAATCGGCGGAACCGGAGGATCTTTGAGGACGTCTATCGTGCTAGCGCGATAGTATCCTTTGCGTGCGACGAAGACAGGATTTGTGTCAGGGTCGATGAGCTTTGCGGTGTGTCGGCCACAGTTCACACAGATATCGAGCCCTGAAATTGGGCGTTGTGTGTTACGACATGTGTCGCAGTATGCCCATTCGCCTCCGATGAGCAATGACAACTCGCTGCCCTTCAGTCGATACTGGTTCCCCGGCACAGTTTCGGCGAACGCTTGCAACAGGACAGGTAACCACTCCTTCTCAAATATCTTCCTAGCGTCTTTATCTATCAGTACATGTCGGAGACCAGCGAAGTTGCCGTGTGGATGAGACCTCACCTTCAACTTCCACCATGCCTGTGGCATCTTGCCAAGCCAAAAGCCGAGTTTCTGCCACTGACGGAGCCAAGCGCGCAACACTCCACGTTTTGCGTCAGGAGTCGCGGCTACTCCTTGAATGTCAGGTAGCATGTTAATAAGAGTTCCGTGTGCTGCTGATTCGACAATCGAGCAGAACGCCAATGATTCAAGTCCGTAATATCTGTTCCCAAACGTATCCACGATAGACTCGAGTAATGACTCTGGCGCCGCAGCCGATCGAAGCTTGATAAGAAGGTGTAGGAGTTCGACTTCCTTGTCTAGTACGTCATTCGCAACAGCTCGCTCAACGGTGAGTTCTTCAGCAAAGTTTTCCCCGGACTTCAGTTCGGGCCTGAGACGCACGTCAAGGGTCTTAGCTCCAAGGAGCACAGCAAGCACCAAATCCTCTAGCGAGAGAAAGGGCAGAATTGCGCTGGACTCCTGTAGCCTCTTGTATCCATAAACGATAAGTGGGCGAAGCGCATCTTGGGTTGAGTACTGCTGGAGATTTGGCGCTAGCCGAGCGGCTGTCTGCCTCGAGTCTGAAAACACCAGCACTTTGCGACCGCGCAGTGGTGCGAGTCGTGACGGCGCTGCTGACGTCGGCGGCTGAACCTGTATTTGTTTCGCAATCAGGGCTTGAAATGGCTGGTCTCCCTTGGTCTGGTGGTCCTGGACAGAACTTCGGCCGTATCCAGCAGTTTGGCCACAGACGCCGCAAGGCTTGAATTCGCCATTAGTTTCAGTAGTGCCGCGTTCGTTTTCTGGCTCTGAATCCGAGTTCCCTGAGATCCTCTTTTTCTTCAGGTAGACCGTTCGAATCCGTTGCCCATCAATCGGATTTAGACGTCCGGTATCTAGGTCGTATTCTGCCGGTTCGACCTCCCCCGTGGTCGGCTTTTCTAGAAGGATGTCAAGCGGTGCCAACTCCATCCGCTGCCCTGCCAAAGTTCGGGTTTCGGAACCAGATTCTGACCACAAGTAGTTCGGCTCTTCAGTGTTGTCAGTGTACGCACGAGCGTATGCTGTACCACAGTTCCGACACGTGTACAGTTCCAAAACACGTGAGCCGCAACCGCAAATATCGCGCGGTTGAGAGTACATTGTTCCCGCTGGACCTCCACGCTGATTTGCGGGAAGGTCTTGGCAGTTCGGGTCCATGCAAATCCATAATCCTGGCAGACCACGATAAAACGAATGCACCCGGCACGGCAGCAACCCCGGCTGGTCTGGGCTGCTGCGAGCAATGCTTCCGAGAGCCAACAGCGTCGTCAGTGCTCTCGAACTTAGCTCCGCACCTGGGAACACTTCGTTGGCCAGCGACTCGAGAGGTTGCGCCTGCCTCATGGTCATGTTGACCAAAAGGTTCATTGGCGGGAAGTCATGCAAAGCATCAAATACTGCTCGCGGCAGGTCAGAATTGGCTGTGATTCCGCGGTACTCCAGTAGCGGCTTCACAATCGCAAGACGTCCATCATCGTTGGAGTCATAAAACGCACCAAGATCGATTGCAGCAAGAATCTGCGCGTCGTAACTATTACCTGTACTCGCGGGATATCTGAACGCGAGTTCTCCGCCAATAGCGTAGAAGTCTGACGGATCCTTCCCTGTTAACTCAGCACCGAAGACTGGAGCATAAGAATGATCAGAGAAACTTGCCGTCGTGCAGATCACGCGCATGCGATCAGGCTCGATCCCCAGGCGAGTCCGAAGCCGTCGGATTAATAATGCGACCTCAGAGCCCCCGGCACCCTTGTACAAATGAGCTTCATCTAGCACGAGCACGAAATACTCATCTGGAAATGCCTTAAGCCACGCGCGCGTCATGTCGAAGATCGGTCTCTCCAGGGGCCTCATCAACATATATTCGAGCATGGAGTAGTTTGTAACCAGTAGATCTGGCGGAAAGGCCTGGACTTCATGGCGGGTGAAAAGCTCAGGGTCATCGGCCATTAATATGCACCGTTTGTATTCGCCACTCTTTTTGTCTTGCCATCTCGTCCCTGGCGCGCCAAACCACTTCACCAGGTCGGGCTTGGCTGGCCACTTACCTCGCTTCATCAGTTCCGAAACAAGCCGCATCGACTGATTGTGTGTTGGCAGACTCGGATCTGCCGCAGCAACTAGGTGGCGGACGTAATAGGTCGATATCGGACTAAGACGGTCTTGGTCTTTCTTTGCGTCGCGAACACCAGGATACAAAGTCCGACTTGTATATCGGGCGAATCTTGCGGGTCGCCCTCCGGACGCCTTAAATGTGTTAACGACCCGTGAATCACCGAATAATAAGCGCAGTCGGCCAAGTTGGTCATTAACCAGCGCGTTCATTGGATAAAGCACCAATGCCCTGACCGCCGGATGAGCGAATGATCGTTTTGGGCTTGCGGATTCCTTAGCAAGCTTCCCAAGTATGGGGAGGAGGAAACTCTCAGTTTTGCCGGATCCGGTGCCGGTCATAATCATCAGACTTTTCCCGCAAACGAGGGCCTGTTCCAATGCCTGGGCTTGGTGTTTGTATGGAGGATCGTAGACTAGGGGTTTACCTGATGAGTCGGGTACGGCAAGAGCCTTCAATAAACCGACCGTTTCTTGGTCCAAGCCGGCGATGTCTTCGAACTTGGAACCGAGCACATAACGAGGGGTACTTTCGAGAAATGGGCGCTGATGAATCACCCCAATTAATTCAAGGAGGGATCGACGCTGATCCACCAGTAGAGGTTCGCTGATGTGATAGGTGGCTTCGATATACTCTCGCAACGACTGTTTCAGTTCGTCAATCGTCTCGTTTATCGTCTCCGGCATCTTGGTTACTTCCCTTCTTCTTGGAATTCTCCGAGCCACATCCGCGCGCGAGCAAATTCCAACTCCGCGTCTAGCGCACGACGGTCGAACCTGTACGCGAACAGTGAACCAGTGCTTGCAACCCTTTCACCGACATAATCCCAACGACGTTGCGCCCACGACGGTATCGGCGAAAACAGATCAAGAACGCAGTCAGTCGGCCGGGCGCTCTTCCTAAGTCGGTAGAGTTGCGGATGACCTCGCGTCGCATCAATCGCTTGTTGCAGGTGCCAGGCCTCGTCGCAAGCCCTCCACTTGTTTTCATGCGTCGGGAGGTCAAGTAACCGCATTAGCTCGCCGTTAACAAGTTCGACATAGCTCCAAAGTGGCGCTCCATATAACTGTGGTCGTCGAGCTATGAAGCTGCCAGTATGATTCCTCGGCTGTACCCACCTTCCGCGGTAAAAACGAACCGGCGTGTCAGGATCCAAAATGGTCAACTCATCTACGCTACCCGGCCTGTCACCTTCCGAAAGAGCGGAAGCATAGCTTCGGAGGTGGTCTTCGGCACACCTTAATGTGGGTGCTCTCAGCCAATCATCACCAGAGATCTCGATCAATCCAGAGCCTAACAATGCGAGTCGCGTCTGAACCGGATCCGTTGACCGGAGGAGACGCGCGTGCCCCGAATATTCGAGCAGTCGAGCTACATTAGACGGCATGACTTGGTTATCATCTACTGCAATACCAAGAATCAGAAAGCGTGCGGGCGCAACCTCCACGAAGCCCGGCGGCGCAAGATATAGGAGTCTTGCCTGTGATTGTCTCGTAATCTCCATGCATTCTATAAAGTCTCCATATGACACCAGTTGGTCGAGAACATCTGGGAGCAGTTCGCGGCATTCCTGATCATCTCGAAGACCGTTCAGCAGCGCCATAGACTCACGGACCAGAGTCGAAGGGGAGCATGGACATCTAAATGCACCGCATCGACGAAGAAGAGCTGCCAGCACTTCAACGCTCGAAAAATCAAGTGCTGTCTCGTCCAGCCCGAGGCTGTGGACGGCACTTTGTTCAACGGTTTCGGGCTTCACCACTCTCATGGATGAGTACCCTCCGTACTGCCAACAATCGCGGATTCCCGAGACAGGCTGGTATAACGACAGACTTGTGCCAACCCACGCTGCGACACCAAGTAGTGCAGACCCGACGTGAAGTCCTGTCCGGCCCATAACCGCGTCCTTCCGGGTTCAGTGAACAGCCGGAGGGCAAACTCCGTCAGCCATTGCAGGCTTGACATCCCATGATCCTGGGCTAAAGAGAATATGGACGAACTGACATTGCTTTTGAAGAGGCGCGTGAGTATGTCAGCGGCTTGTGAGAGTGGGAGAGACGACAACTCTCCTTCCATCTTCGACATCGAGTACACGAGCCCTGGGTGTCGGCCCATGTCGCTACATTTAAGCAGGGCGCGTCGCTTTCCACTGACTCCGTCAACAGTATTCTCGCAGCGCGACCACTGATCTCCGCATAGCGTAGATACCAACCATCCGGTTAGATAGGTCAACACGTCTTGCTTTCTGGAAGCAGAAATCGGGTCACCCACGATTCGGGCCGCGCTCCATAATTCGATCGAACGTATTATCTGACCAAGAGTTCCTTCGCCTTTGATCTGTTGACCGCTGGAGATGCGCACTCTAAGGTCTTGCAGTGAGCGAATCAGCGGAGGTATAACCACCGTACAACTTGTAGTATCGGTTGCTGCGGTGAAGAGACCGCCTTCGTCCGGTACACGATACCTGGAATCAAACAGCGCTGCAGGCACGGCCATCAACGCATCCGGTTTCACAAAGCTGGAAGTGAAGAATTTGGGTGTGGCAAGTTGGTCGGCCTGAATCAAGCGTAACCAGTACGCATGGTTCTCTCGCTTGACGGCCCAACGGCAGGGACTGGGCTCACGCTCGCACCTGAGGGAATGCTCGCCGAGTTGAGTGCTCCATGCTCGTAGAACGCAACATGCTGCTTCATCATAAGCATTCTGTACGCTAGATTGCGCCTTCACTGAAGCGAACGCACTTGAGAATGCCGACTGAGACACGGGCGCCGCCAGCGGGCCGAATTGTCTAGCAAACGTCTTCTTTGAACAACTGACGTCGCTGTAAAAGTTCAGCTCGCATGAGATCTTCGAGTCCTCTGGCGCATAAATCTCAACCGTCGCGGTACCGTCCCAGAACTGCTCTAATCTTGCGTTTGATGGTGCCATTGTGACCGACATGACGGCCGAGGGCGTTGAGGCAGGCAACGGCTCGCGGACAGTTATGTGGAGGGTTGCAGTCACGGGATGTTGATTGTGCGAGGTGATCACATGCAGTTCGTGTGATCCACTGGGCAAACGCCCGAGTTCCACTAATACTGGAGCCGCTCCAGAGCCGCCCGGAAGTGGCAGTTGAGACGGCATTGAACCAACGAGATTTATGAACATCCCGTCGTTCTGAAAATCGTTAGAAACGGCAACACACGGGCTATCGGTTGTTAAGTACTCCGCGTTACCTTCATCGTCCCACTTCGCCGGCGGTAAGCCAATTGGCCACGCACTCAGTGACGAAGCCGTCGACAACCCAAGGTTCTCGAGTTCGGAGGTCACCTTGTGCGTGACGACGGCGGGAATCCGAAGGAGCGACCCGTGAATTCCAGTACAGGAGATAATGACACGCTCAAAATCCAAGCTGTAGAAAAGCATTTCATCTTCACTAAGAAGTATGTATTCCGCGCCGGGCCGAATCGTTGCTGTTTTGATCTCGCTCGCAGTTCCATCCTCTGCAACCTTGAAAAGCCATTGCGGACCGGGTCGGAGCAGACACTCCGTGTGCAGCAAATAGTCCATTTCAGGGCTGGACTTCTCGAATCTGAGGAGTATTTGACCTTTTGCCGGCCATTGAGCGAGGACAACTTCCTGCGTCCCAAATAGCAACCGTTCACGAGCCATTGGCCTCTTGTCTCTTGCTCCGGCAACGGCACACCGCTCACCCGCTAGCACTGCCCGGAATTGTGGAAACTTACCTAGTAACGGAGCGAAACTCGGTAGTTGCAGTCTTACTTCCCATTCAGCCTTTCCAACTTGCCGCAAAGATAGCGACGGTTCAATGCCAAGACGAAGCAATTGCTGGCGCGGACTGTTCGGGAAATCATCGGACTCATGATCTCTCGTCGTGGCACCTGGACGCCCCAATCCTCTGATCTTGACAGTGAACGCTTCCCTCCGTGCATCAGAAAGCCACTCTCGAGCGCGCCGTTCGCGGTCGAGATCACCAGCAATACGTTTGAGTGTTGCCGGAAGCACGACACTTGATTCTCGTTCCTCTTCGCTTAAGAGCAGCGCCGACGCAATCTGACCGACAAGCAGATGTTGTTCAGCAAACTGCTGAAACCGAGAACTCGCCTTCCAACTGGCGACTTCTATCCGGTGCCCCAGAAGTTCAGCAGAGCTAAGAAGGTGCTGATCAAATTCATGTCGGATATCGAACAGAATTTCGGCAAGCTGACGTTGGAGGTCTTGAGGCAATATGGCGTGGGTGATTGGCCAGCAGATAATGGTGAAATGCCCAGCCCATCGTCCGGTTGGTGTCGCACCTGCGCAATCTTTTCGGAACCGATAGAAGGCTTCTCTAATCGAGTCTCGCACGACCATTTGGTTGTGTTTGTCCCAGCCAGGAGTTCTCTCGCTGAACGTCTGCCAGTATTCGTCGCCGGAATAGGAGTACCCGATTTCAGAGGCGTATACAGCCCAAGCTAGCCAATGTCTCGACGCTGGCGCTGACTGTGTACAGAATTCCCCTATCGCTTTCTCCAGGGAAGCAAGCTCCTCATTATCTAGTCCATGCTCGAGTGCAAAGATGTGGGAACTGCGTGCTGAGCGAAGGCGTTCTTCTTTCAGATCAGCAAAATGCTTCGCCAGCCTTTCTTGCCAACCGTTCAGAGTCATGTGGCGCTCCTGAGTTCGTCAGGTGAACACCGACCGAGTTGCAAGTGGGTTCATTTGGAGTTTATGCCTTCGGGGATTCGATAACAAAGTGCTTAACAACCGTACGTTCGACCCACACTCACAGCTTAGATTCGCCGTCTAACCCGCCGTGCAATGGATATGAGCCATTAGCGGCTCGTCTGCGGCGCCGGATAACGGCAGCATTTGGTCTCATCAAGATTGTTCCGCCACGAAGGACTCTCGACCTACCATTCCTTTCTTCATTTGAATCCCGCAACATAATCACACCCGGAGGAAAACCATGTTCACAGAACTGATGCCCTTGCTTCGCAAACGCAGGCTGCTGCTGACCGTCTCCCTTGTTGAGGGCGATACGATCAGGGCCACCGTCGTTCCGCAGAAGGCGTCTGACACCGAAGACAACGCCCTCACCACCCCATTGGCAATCACTGGCACAGCCGAGGAACTCGATCGTGACCTTCCTCAGCAGTTGGTGGAATTCACTGGGGCGCACCTGCAACTCCAAACCACCCTGGCCTCTGCCAAGGCCCAGATGGATGAAGCTGCAAAAGCGGCTCGCGACGAGGCACGCAAGAAAACCTCGAAGCCATCCAGCGCGACCAGTCCATCAGCACCGGCGGCGCCTACGGCGGCACCTGTCCCTCGGGAACCTGAGGCACCCTCGCTGTTTGCGCCACAGGCGCAGCCGGAAACGGCAGCCACAGAGGAGGAGGGAGGTGAAGCATCATGAAAATCAACCTAGTTGATCGCGAGTTCGTTTATCACGGAACCACCCTGGCCGATCCCAATCCGAAGTTCTCGATCGAGGAAGTCCGCTCGTTCTACGCCGCGCAGTTTCCGGAGCTCACCAACGCAGCCATTACCGGACCTGAAACGGTTGGCGAGCGGCTCCGGTACAGCTTCGAGCGCGCCATCGGGTCGAAGGGCTGATGAGATGCAGGACACCGACAAACAATCGCTGTTACAGGAAATCCGCGAATCAGAGGGTCGGCAGGCCAGCGCCAGCCCTCTCACCGAACTGATGCGCAGGTGGCTCGAATGCAAAGACTCGCAAGAAGCAAGCAGCGCTCTCGCACGGGCTCTCTCACTGCAAGGAAGCGGAGATCCTGTCTTCCCCGGACCTGGTATCTGGCCAATCCCGCCAGCCTGATCGCAATACCGAAGCTGGAAGTGGGCCACGCCGGAAACCGAATCACCTTGGGCTGCTCCGACCTAAACTCCTTGGCTCAGGCTTTGGTCGAAACTGACCTCGCCACTGAATCCGACTGGATCGCGGCAGGAAGAATTCCTGCCGTCCTGGTCGACTCCGCATTCCGCCATTTTCTCCTGAACTGCGGGCGGGAAATCATTGCTGAGCACTTTGAGTTGTACCTAACGCTGGGAGAATCCATTTTCGACGCCCGGTACTCCGATTCCGGTGCCGCTTGCAACGGCCAGCTATTTCTGGTGCTCAACACCGAGTCGTCCTTCCCGTTAGGCGTTGGAAGCACGATTGAAAAACTGGAGGCGTGGCATCAAGGAATGGGAGCGGCTTTCTACGATACCCTGCGCCAAGCACTCTATCGCTGGATCCGGGTCTATGACGATCACGATGCCAGCTACCGCATTGAGCAAATGGTCGAGTGGGCAGAAGGAGAGGATGATCCTGATTCCTACGAAATCCCCAAGCTCGACCAGGACCTGCCGCAGTGCCTTAGAAGCCCCGAATCGGCAGCGTTCCCGCGATCCTTGGATTCCTTCCCGGTGCCGGCGGAACCCGGGCTGAAAGATCTTTTCGAAACGACCCTGGAAATGCACCGTATTTCCCACTCGATGGAACGCCCACGAGTAGACGAGGAATGGCTCGAATACCAGCGCAGCTACTATTCACTCGACATGCCCCTGCCTTCCGTCCTGCTGTATTTCCGACCAGGAGACGCAGTGACGGCCTGTTTCGATGACGAATGCGAATACTGGGGGCAGGAAACGCCGGAACCCAACCTCATCATTCCAGTTCGACCAACTGACGCAGGCAGCGTGCGGCAGGCATTCGCCGTATTGGAGACCGTGATGCGGGTCATTGTACTCACGGTCCGTATTAAGACCCTCATCGAGGACGGGGAGAA
>Ga0182030_10006387_pt1 | contig 24884 bp, 24 predicted proteins | sample 812S3MmetaG_FD_121299 | JGI IMG/M metagenome (GOLD analysis project Ga0182030, IMG submission 121299) | Permafrost microbial communities from Stordalen Mire, Sweden - 812S3M metaG (Illumina Assembly) | ecosystem: Environmental > Terrestrial > Soil > Wetlands > Permafrost | place: Sweden...
CCCACTGGGGACATGCCGGGCGCGACGACCTCCTTCAATTGGATCTGGCAGGTCGGGCACCAGGTCAGCGCGCGCGGCGCGGCTTCCTTCAGACGGTCGATGGTGCGGTAGGCGATGCGGCCCAACGTGGCCAGGTCGCCCGCGCGGAACTGCAGCACGCCGCAGCAGGACGACGGTCCGCCCATCACGCGATACGGCACGTCCATCGCGTCCAGAATGTCCAGGCACAGCAGCGCGATGTGCGGCGTCTTCATCAGGTTGCAGCCGGTGTAGAACACGACCTCGGGCGACCGATCGGGCTCATTCTCTGGCTTGAACAGGGCGAGCAACTCGGGCGGCAGTTGCAACCGCGACAGCACGCGCACGCCGGAGGTCATGGCGCCGAACCCAGCGAACCCGGTCTTGCGTTTGGCATCCTCGGGGTTGCGCGAGGCCATCTCCAACCGGGCCATGGTCAGCATGAAGCGCGGATCGACGCCATGCTGGCATTTCGGAATGCAATGCCCGCTGCCTGAGCATACCGCGGCCCAACGAGCCGCGTCCGCGTGCTCGCCGCCGCGCAGGATTGTCAGAATACCCTCGGTCAGCGGAAGCGGTCTGGAGGCGATGCCGGCCGGCCCAGGCATTGGGCATATCTCCGCGCAGGCCCCACACGCCACGCACCTCTCCAGCACGTGGGCCGTGCGAGTCTTCATCGCGAGGTCGAGCGGCGGGATGTCCATGCTTGTACTCCCCGGAAGGACGGTTTTCGGGAGGATGCCCGACAATCGAATGATTTTCCATGGCCGGTGTCCAAGCCGGGGCTGGATGGGGGGCCTGGAGGCACTGTCCCAGTGCTTCTTTCATCTGATGCCGCTCCCGTTGGCGGCGAAGGGACGGTTGACATTGCATCCGCGGATCGGTAGTCAGATACCAACCGGTCGGTATGTTTTTTCGGTGAGTCGGCTTAAACTGTCGCCCCCGACCGCACGTTCCGTTTCCACGACGCCGAAAGATCCCGGGAGGATCCGCATATGACCACTACCCCCACGTCAGCCGCCGAGCGTGATCTGGTTCTGACACGCCTGATCGACGCGCCACGCGAAAAACTATTCCGGGCGTGGACCGATCCCGCGGTGCTTCGGCAATGGTTCGCGCCGCTACCGTATACGACGCCAATCGCTGAACTTGATGTGCGGCCCGGCGGCGGCAGTTTGATCGTCATGCGGGGTCCCGACGGCACCGAAATCCCACTCCGCGGCGTTTACCTCGAAGTGATTGAAAATGAACGGTTGGTCTGCACCGATGCATACACGAAAGCGTGGGAACCATCGGCTAAACCATTTATGACGATCATCGTGACGTTCGAAGACGAAGGCGGCAAAACGAGATACACTGCGCGGGCGCGGCATTGGACCGTCGCCGATCGTGAAGCCCATGAAGCGATGGGCTTTCACAAAGGCTGGGCTCAATGTGCCGATCAACTGACCGATCTCGTCACAGAATCGTAATTACGTTTCGCGACACGCGAATGGCCACGACATGCCGAAGATCACCCCATTTCCGTGGTTTGATGGCAACGCGGAGGCGCTGAACTTCTACACCGCCATCTTCAAAAACGCGAAAGTTGCCGAGGTCATCCGCGTCCGCGAGACCGACTCTGGAGAATCTGGCCCTGTCGTCTGCGCCACATTCGAACTCGAAGATCAGGCGTTCATTGGATTCAATGGCGGCCCCGCGTTCAGCTTCACGCCAGCAATTTCGTTGTTCGTCCGCTGCGAGACGCAGGAAGAGCTCGTTGAATCCCGGGAAAAGCTGTTGGACGGCGGCAAGCCTCGACAATGCGGCTGGCTGACGGATCGATTTGGCATTTCATGGCAGATCGTGCCGACGATTCTGCAGAAGCTGCTCCGTGACAAGGACGCCGAAAGATCCGGCCGCGTGGTGCGCGCGATGCTAAATGCGGTCAAACCGGATATCGGCTTGTCGGGGGAAGCGTGATGGGCGTACAGTCAGCAGTTATCCCCAGTACAGCCGCGCGCGATCTTCAGACACTCGCTCGCTGCCTCGGCCGCTGGCCGCGCTGCGTTCATCATGAGCTTGTCGGTAAAAATCAACTCTCGAACTCTCGCTGTCAGCAGTGCGCGCAGCGTGAGTTCGGGTTGCGGACGCGCATCCACGAAATCGAAAACGAGCCGCGCGTGCGGCTGCAGCGAGGCCGCGCATACATTGGCCGCCGCACGGTCAGCGTGTGCTCCATGGGCGGCGAAGAGGCAAAGCACCGTAATCCCTGTGATTTTCTTTTTCATGTCGGCCCTCAGGGAATCATCTTAGCCTGACGCGCGTCAGAATGCTACTCGAAACGCTCCATTTGTCACTCAACCGAACCGCGAAACCCCAGGCTATGGTTCAACGAAACGTAAAGCGCGCGAGCCATGCGGAACGCCTGGATCTGGTAACGCGCGGTTAAAATCATGGTTCCTTAAATTTCACTGGCATCGCGGCTCATGATTCGGCGGTGTCACCGCCGGCCCGCATCCATCCCGGTACCATCGGCGTCACGGCGGTCGCACCGCTGACGAGAACGTTGTGCAAAGCGCCCAACCGCACCAGCGCCATCCCGATCGAGCCACGCGCCGATCGCATCGTGCCGACCTCTCGCCCGTCCAGCAACAGAGGCGCGCCCGCGACCGGTACCGGACCATCGATCCGCACCGGCACAAGGCGGCGCTTCACCAGACCGCGGTATTTGGTCCTGGCGGTCAGTTCCTGGCCCATATAGCAGCCTTTGGTCCAGGAGACGCCGTGCAATTCATCGAACCCGGCCTCCAGCAGGACCGACTTGTCCGTCTCCATGTCGCGGGAGCCGTCGGGCAGGCCCAAACCCAAACGATACGAGTCCCAGTCGGCCTCGGTCGCGTTCACCGCGAGCGGATCGGTGCTCAGCACCCGCCAGCCCGCCTCCGGAAGCCGAGGGTCCCGGGCGACAATCCCTGGGCAGCTGGGCGCACCATCCCAGGCGGCATACACCGGGATATCAGCCTCGCTCAACGTCACGCGCGATCGTAATCGGTAACGCGACAATCGCTGCACCAGCATCGCGGACTGCTCGCGTTCGCAATCCAGCAGCAGCCGCTCCCCGTCCGTCAGCACGAAAAAATCCGCCAGCCATTTTCCTTGCGGCGTCAGCAACGCGGCCCATACGGCGCGGCCCGGCACGACCTCGGCCACGTCGTTTGAGACGAGGCCTTGCAGAAACGCGACCCGATCCTCTCCGGTGATCGCGAGGGTCGCGCGTCCCGGCAGTACGGCAATTTTGGTCATGAACGAAAGGTAAGAAACTCAGGCCAAACCGCAAGTGCCATGCAACCCGCGCATCCCGATCGTGGCTCGCTGTTCATTTGGGCCGATTGTGGTTGGCACCCGGCGGCCCGGAACGGTAGGAACCGTTCATCGTTGGAGATTTATCGTATGTGCGGCATTGCCGGTCTGATTTTGAGCCCTGGAGCGCCGCCGCCCGATCCTGTCGTGGTTTCTCGCCTGATCGCCGCATTGCATCACCGCGGCCCCGATGGCACCGGCCATGCGGTCGTCGGGCGCGTGGCGCTGGTCCACAACCGGCTGGCGATCATCGATCTGGTCACCGGCGATCAGCCGTTTTTCGCTGGCTCGGCCACCCTGGTGGCGAACGGCGAGGTATACAACTACCGCGAACTGCGCGACGCGATGCCGGGCGTCGCCTTCGCGACCAACAGCGATTGCGAACCGCCGCTGCATTATTGGCTCCGCGACGGCCCCGACTACGCGCAGCAGTTACGCGGCATGTATGCCATCGCGATCCATGATCGGCAGCATCATTCGGTGACCCTCACGCGCGATCCGTTTGGCATCAAGCCGCTTTACATCGCTCAGGTCGCCGGTGGGATCGCGTTCGCGTCCGAGGCCCAGGCACTGCTGGAGGCTGGTCTGGTCCGGCGCGCGGTGCGGCCGGCGGCGCGGGAGGAATTGCTGCAACTGCAATTCACCACGGGCGCCGACACGATCTTCGAGGGCATTCAGCGCGTGCTGCCGGGCGAGACAATCACCTGCGCCGACGGTCATATCCTTGATCGCCGCCGGATTTCCTGGCTCCCCGAGGGCGGTCCGGAAAACATCGACGAAGATACGGCGCTGGCCCGCCTCGACCGTGCGTTGGAAGAAAGCGTCGATCTGCACCAGCGCAGCGACGTGCCGTACGGCATGTTTCTGTCCGGCGGGATCGACAGCGCGACCTTGATCACCCTGATGTCTCGCCTGAACTCCGAGCCGGTGCGCGCCTACACCGCCGGTTTCGACGCTCCTGGCGCCGCGGATGAACGCGAGCATGCCGCCGCCGTTGCGAAGGCCGTCGGTGCCCGCCACGAGTCGATCGAGGTGACCGAGGCGATGGTTTGGGAACACCTGCCCGAGATCGTCGCCTGCATGGACGACCCGGCCGCCGATTACGCGATCATCCCCACCTGGTTCCTGGCGCGCCGTGCCCACCAGGACGTGAAAGTCGTGCTGACCGGTGAGGGCGGCGACGAGATTTTCGCGGGCTACGACCGCTATCGCAAAGCGATCAAGCCGTGGTGGCGTGGTGGCCAGACCATGTGGGCGCACGGGAGTTTCGACAAAGTCCCGGTGTTGCGCGCGCAACCCTCGATCTGGCGGGACGGGATGGCGGCAGCCGAGGCGCGCGCGCTGGAACACGGCGGGTCTCGATTGGCCGCCGCGCAGGCCACCGACATGACGGACTGGCTGCCGCACGATCTGCTGCTGAAGGCCGACCGCTGCCTGATGGCGCACGCGGTGGAGGGACGGACGCCGTTCCTCGACAAGGGCGTCGCATCGGCCGCGTTCCGGCTGCCGGATGGCATGAAGCTGCGGGACGGGGTCGGCAAATGGATCCTGCGCAAATGGCTGGAAAAAAATCTGCCGATGGCGCGGCCGTTCGCCCCGAAGCAGGGTTTCACCGTCCCTGTCGGCGCCTGGATCAAAGGTCAAGGTTCGCGACTGGGCCCGTTGGTCGCGCGCCAGCCCGGGGTGATGGAAATCGCTCATCCGGACCGCGTGGAGGCTCTGTTCCGCGACATCCGCCGCTGGCGGCACGGGTTCGCTTGCTGGAAGCTGTTATTCTACGCGCTTTGGCATCGCCGTCACATTCTGGGCTTACCTCCGGCGGGCGACGTGTTCGAAACGCTGGCTGCAATCGGGTAGCGCGCGGCGCCGCGTATTCGAAAACCGCCCTCCAATTCGCCCCGGATACCAACCAGCGTTGACACTGACTCTCGGACGTGACGCCCCTGTCGGGTCATCCTCGGGCTTGCGCCGAGGATCGGCTCGCACAGAAATCGTGCTCCTATCTGAGAGCACAGGGTCCGCGTCACGAGATGCCAGGCCCTGGCATGACGGATCGGTGGCCGATAGGTCACTCTTTTGGCCGGTTGCTATAACATCTTGAAAACGCTGGTGGGTGCAGTAGGACTCGAACCTACGGCCCGCTGATTAAGAGTCAGCTGCTCTACCAACTGAGCTATGCACCCATCGCCGCCAGCAGCGGAAGCGGCGCCATTAGCAAGCCTGGCCCCCGCTGACAAGGCCGGAGCCAGGAGGCCGACGCCCGAACGTTAGCCTCCGGCCAGGATCGTGTCCGCCACCTTCTCCGCCGTCATCAGCACCGGGAAATTCGTGTTGGCGCACGGAACGACCGGGAAGATCGAGGCATCGGTCACGCGCAGTCCCTCCACCCCGCGCACGCGGCCCGCGTTGTCGGTCACCGCCATCGGATCATCGGCGGCGCCCATGCGACAAGTGCAGGAGGCATGCCACACCCCGACCGCCGCCTTACGCACGAATGCCTCCAGCTTCTCCTCGTCGGTCAACATGTCCTGGATGGTCACGCCCTCCATCACGTAATTCTTCAGCAGATACTTACGCAGCGCCGCGGGGCCATCGAGCAGCTTCGCGAAGCCATCCGTCACCAACTTATTCTTGCGGCTGAGCAACCCGACCTGGCGGACCTTGTCGCTATAGCTCGCGGGAAACGGATCGGTTGTGACGCCTTCCAACGCGGGGGTCAGATGCATGGCGCTGAACCGCCGCACGCCATCCATCATTCGCTCCAGATCGCGCTGGTCGGACAGCAGATTGAAGTCCACCGACGGCTCGTCCCGCCAATCGGCCGACCGCAGCTTCACCTCGCCGGTGTCGGAGTAAGTCTTGTAGACGGTCACGATGAAGGAGCCGATTTGCTCCCCCACCGCGTGCCATGACGTTTTGTTCGTCACCACCGTCATCATGTCGCCGGGTGGGATATCCGGCAGGTTCGACGAGTAGCGCAGCGAAACGTAAATGTGGCGCCGCGTATAATCGTGGATGATCCGCGCGTGGGGCTTGAGGAACGCCGCCACCGCGGTCGCCGGATGATCCTGCAACCGTTGCCCGACGCCCGGCAGAGCCATCCTCACGTCGATCCCTTTGTCGCGAAGATGCCCAACCGGCCCGATCCCCGCGCGCATCAAATGCGCCGGCGAGTGGATCGCGCCGCACGACAGAATGATCTCGTTGCCGTGGAACTCCTGCTCCCGGCCGCCAACCATGGCCTTCACGCCCGCGCAACGATTCCCCTCGAAGAGCAGGCTCGCGACCTGGGCTTCCGTCAGAATCGTCAGGTTTTCCCGCAGCCGCGTGCCGGGATCGAGATACCCGATCGCCGCTGACACGCGCCGTTCGTAGGCGTTGGAAATAGTGATCGGGAAATAGCCGTCCTTCCACTCCGCGTTCTGATCGACGAGGTATTCCCAACCCGCCTGCTTAAAGGCCTCCGCCACCGCCTTGGCGTGTTCCGGCCATAGGTCCGGGAAAATGCGGCGCACTGGAATGCGTCCCTCGCGCCCGTGCCATGGACCGTCGAAGTCCATGTCTCGCTCGACCTTCTTGAAGTACGGCAGCACATTGTCCCAGTTCCATCCGGTCGCGCCGCGCGCCTGCCACTCATCGTAATCCGTCGGCGCCCCGCGGTTGGCGAGTTGCCCATTGATCGACGAACCACCACCCAGAATGCGCGCTTGTTCATAGGTCCGCAGAGGTGGCTTCGGAGCATCCGGATTGTTGTGAGAAATGACCTCGGTGGTGACCTTCAATTGGTTCCACGTAAAATTTGGATTGAGATAAGCCGTGCCGGGATAGGAATCGAGCACCGCCGCCGGTACCTTGCCATGCGGCGTGTCCTGCCCAGCCTCCAACAACAGCACCTTATTGCTGCTTCTGGCTGACAGCCGGTTGGCCAGTACTGAGCCAGCGGATCCACCGCCGCAAATAATGTAATCGTAGATCATGCGAATCCCTCTGGTGCGTTCCGCGGCGTCCCGCGCGGTATTGGAGGACGGTAAGCGATCAGGGGCAGGTTGGAAACAAATCGGGGCGACAGTGGGGCGACGGCGGAGTCTCGATGCCTGCTTCCTCGTTATTCGTGGGATCATGGTTTCGGGCCCGCCAGGCGATATTCGTGCCGGGTCGGAACATCCCGGCCGTACAGCGCTTGACCCAGGGCACCTCGACTTTACCATGCCTCGAGAGTCGCCGGCCGGTCCGGAGGCAACCGGGCGGGACCTTGAAATGCCGATCTGGATACCGATCGCTGTCGCCGCGGCGCTGTTCCAGTGCTGGCGGACAGCGATGCAGCAAAAGCTGCGCGGCCTGTTATCCGTCAACGGCGCCGGTTTTGTTCGCTATTTATATGGAATGCCCACCGCGCTCGTGCTTTTGGTGGCCGGGCTTGCCGTGACCGGCGCCGATGTCCCGGCGACCAATCCGCTTTTCATCGCGTATTGCGTGCTCGGCGGTCTATGCCAGATCGTCGCGACCAACTTGCTGATTATGTCGTTCGGCTACCGGAATTTCGCGGTTGGCACCGCTTACTCGAAGACCGAGACGGTGCAAAGCGCCATTCTGGCATTCTTCGTGCTGAAAGAGCATCTCCACCCTTGGGCCTTGGTTGGGATGGGCGTTGGGCTGATTGGCGTGATGACGTTATCGCTCGCTGGCCGCGGCATGAAGCCAAAAGACCTGATCGCGGCGACCATCCAGCCGGCAGCTGTCTGCGGGCTTAGTTCGGGGATGGTATTCGCCTTCACCACCGTGTTCATCAAGCTCGGCAATCAATCGTTGACCGGTCCCAGCCTCTTGGTTCGGGCGCTGTTCACGCTGGTGATCACCAACACGTTGCAAATTCTGATGCAGGGCGCGTGGCTTTACTGGCGCGAGCCCGCCGAACTGCGTAAGGCATTTACCACCTGGCGGAGCTCGATGTGGGTGGGAACCCTGTCGGGGTGCGGCTCGGCCTGCTGGTTTACCGGGTTCGCGATCGCCGAGGTGGCGCTGGTTCGCGCGGTTGGTCAGATCGAAATCGTTTTCACGCTCTTATTCAGCCGTTTCTATCTCAAAGAGGTGCTCAAGCGGAGCGACGTCGCCGGCCTGTCCCTCGTGGTCTTTGGTGTACTGCTTGTCATACTGAGTCACTGAAATCGGAGGAGATTTCATTGGAGTCGATCCATTGGACCGATGTTTCGAATTGAAAGTATTTTGTAAGGGTTTCGCGGCATGATACGGGGAATAGCGCGACACGTTATTGACACATCATTGATTTTGTCGGGCAAATCGGATACGGATCGATTATTAGCGATGATCTGGGCCGGTTTTGGGATGATTCGACCATGTGGGCACAACCCTCGGTTAGTGACCGAATATCGCCGAGTGTCGCTCCACGGCGTGGTGTGCGTTCGTCCTGGATCGTGGCTTCTGATCGACATCAGATGGCCCGCTACCTGGCCGCCACGCTGTGCGCGATTGGCTTCGCGGCGTTGCCTGGGGTTGGCCACGCCCAGGATTTGTCGGACTCAATATTTGCCATTAATAACGAATTGCTGAATGATACGCGGCTGACTTCCGGATTATTGGTCGCCGGACCGCCGGAAGTTGCCCGCGAGATTTCGATCGTTGACTCGGCGATGTTCGACGCGGCCAATGCGGCGAGTGGGCAACCATATACGCCGATCGCTTACTCCGGCGGTGCCGTCTCCGGCGCTTCTGTCGATGTCGCGGCGCTATCCGCCGGCTTTACCGCTCTTCAAGGGATATTCGCCAATGCCATCTGGGCAGGCGTTCCCTATCCCTTGGTAAACCCGACAAAATTGGTCGGCGGGAATGCCTCGCTCCAAGCCACCGTGCTGAACGAGATAACGGCGACCTACAATGCCGCGTTGACGAATTTGGAGACAATCGAAGGCCCCAGCGGAGCCAGTCTCACCACCAGCCTTGCGTTGGGTGTGGCGGCGGGCAACGCCAACATGGCGGCCAACGGCTATACGGTGACCGGCGGCGTTGTGACATCAGCATATGATACAGGACCGGGAGGGTCCTATAACCAGATCGCGGCAGGCATCACCAATCCATACGTGCCACCCAATACTGATCCAGGCACCTATATTCCGCCGAGCACCGATCCGATCGCGACCGCACCGAACTCAAACAGAGTTGCGATGTTTCCCACCTGGGGCACCGTCGCGCCGGTCGGGTTGACGATCACCCAAATGACCGCGCTCGAGGCAACGGTTCCCGGCCCGCCCGCGGTAAATTCCGCCGCCTATGCCACGCTCCTGTTGCAAACCGAGTGTGAGGGCTCGGGCACCGCCCTTTCATCAGTCATTCAGAATGCGTGCGCGGCGGCGGGATACTCACCCGAGACGACCGCGCAGGCCAAGGCCGCGCTGTTCTGGAACGACCCTGGCACAACGTATCAGCCGCCTGGCCACTGGCTGGACATCACAGACAATCTGGCGCTGTCGCAAGGACTTTCGACACTACAGGCGGCGCGTCTGGGATCCCTGGTGGGAGAGGCGTTGGAAGACGCCGGCATCGCCGCGTGGCAGGTCAAATATACCCCGCCTGGCGCTTCCGCGCCCCTATGGCGTCCCGTCACCGCGATCAACGACTGCTCCGATTGGAATCCCAGCTTCACGACCTGCGATCCGAGCTGGACCTCGCTAATCGCCACTCCTCCGCATCCAGATTATGTGGCTGGCCACCCCGCGTTCAGTGGCGCCGCGGCGACGGTGCTGGAGAATTTCTTCGGCACTGACAACATTCCAATCGTATCCACGTCGGACGCGTACTGTAATGGCGGATCGCCGTTGCGCGCCAACGAAACGGGGCCGATTATCGCATGCATTGTTAGCCCAAACAGCCCGTCCGGGCTCGCGTTTCTCTACAACGGCCTGCCGACAATTTACGCTCCCGCGAGCGCCTGCACCACGCTTGGCGGCACGTTGGTAACTGACGTCGATAGTCACCCGGTGACCTGCACGATCGGTTCGACGACCTTTTATTTCAACCCCAGCGAATACGCGTCCGGCACTGGCTGCAACGACATCGTGAACCCCGGTGGTAACAATGACAGCCTGCTGATCTGTCCGATCACTGAGTCGTTCGACACAATTTCCGACGCGTCGCAGGGACCCAGCGGTGCCGAATTCAGCCGCGTCGTCGGCGGGATTCATACTCCGGAGGCCGTGGTCGATGCACTTAATCTGGGCAACGCGATTGGCGAAGCCGTCGCGAGTCAGAATAACATCCCGGAGCCGCAAGCGCTTTGCATACTCGTGATTCCGTTGGTGTTGTTGACGGCCCTGCGGCGAAGCCGATCCGGCGGAGGTTCTTTACGAAACGATAGTGGCTCATGATGGGCTGAACCCCTTGATGGATCGTTAGCGGCACCCTCTCAGGGGACCCTGTTCCGGAAGCGCCACGTGGTGATACGATTGAGATGGATGCGGGGCTGCTTTTTCTTGTCGCGACCGTTAGTCTTCCCGCGAATGTCGTGTCACAATCTGACCTGATCCTGGGATCCTCGCGAATGGACGGACCCGCGTATCCGACCCAACCGCCATCTGCCCCCCCCACCCAGCCCGGAGCCGTGGCGGGACCCGATGCCGTTCCCGCGCAAAGAAGACGCTGGGCGTGGCCCAAAATGCACCACTTGCTATTCATCGCTTTCACGCTTGTCGCGGGCGTACCGATCGCCGTGCTCGCGATCTGGGAGGGGCAAACCGCTTTCCAGAATGAGTTGGACTCGGTGCGCGAGAGGCATCTGCTGGTCGCTCGCAACCTCACGTCCACCTTGTCACGCTACGTCAAGGACCTGAAATCGGCGTTTTCCCTCGCCTTCGCCACCGGATCGGTGACCGCGCCAACCGTGGGCCTCAATGACCTGTTGACCTCGCTGAACGTCATTCACATTTGCATCCTGAACCCCGATGGCACGGTCGATAGCGTGTTTCCGGGGCTGTCCGATGCGCTCGATGAATTCAACCTGAAGCCGGAACGCTTCAAATCGCTGAAGGATCTGGCTGAAGACATGCCGGATGAACCCGTGCTGTCCAAGCTGTACCACGACGAGGCTGGCCGGCCGGTTTTCTACCTCGTGAAGGCACTTCCCGGTGGAAAAGTTGGGCTTGGTATCGTCAGCACCCGCTACCTCGTGTCGTTGCAGCAGGCGATCGCGTTCGGCGATCGCGGACACGCTGTGATCACCGATGGAAAAGGCCAGGTGATCGCGCATCCATTGAAAGACTGGGTCGCGGCATCCCGTGATATCTCTGGCGTACCGGTCGTCGCCGCGATGATGCGAGGCGAGACCGGAGTCGGGCAGTTCTACTCGCCGGCGTTCAACGGCATGATGATCGCCGGCTATGCCGTGGTGCCGGAGACCGGATGGGGCGTCATGGTGCCGCAACCCATCAGCGAATTGCGCCGCCGTGCCAATGTGGTGAACGAGTTGGCCCTGGTTATCGCGGTGGCTGCCTTTGTCTCGGCGGCGTTGATCAGCTATCTCACCGCTTTATGGCTTACCCGCCCGGTCCGCCAGGTCGCGGCGACGGCGGAGGCGGTGATGGAGGGCAACGAACAGGTTTCAGCGCCGGCTTTCGGCGCCTGGGCGCCGTCGGAAGTGCGAAGTTTGGGGCTCGCGTTCAACACGATGTTGGCCGATTTGCGGCGCAAAGCGTCGGAAACCATGCACGCCTTGCGCCAGGCCGAAACATCGAATCGGGCCAAAACACAGTTTCTGGCCAACATGAGTCATGAACTCCGAACACCACTGAATGGCGTGGTCGGCATGTTGGAATTACTGCGGCTGTCCGGCTTGTCGATGACGCAGCAGAATTATATCGAGCAGGCGAACCGCTCGGCGCAATCGTTGTTGCGGATGGTGAGCGATGTGCTCGACCTCTCAGAGATGGAGGTCGGCAGAATCGGTCTGAAACCCGCGCCGTTCCAGCTTGGCGCGTTAATCGGAAAACTGGTCAGTCAGTACTCCGGACCAGCCGAAGCCAAGGGTCTCAATCTCGCGGTGTCGCTACCCGAGACTCTGCAAATTGGATTGATCGGCGACGCCAGCCGCATCTCCCAAATGCTCGGCAATTTGTTGGATAACGCGATCAAATTCACTGAGTCCGGCGGACTCGCCGTTAGGGTGTCGGCGACTGACGAAACACCCAGTACGATCCAGATCCGTTTTGAGGTTGGCGACACCGGCATTGGCATCCCCACTGAGATGCAGCAACAAATATTCGATGCCTTTACCCAGGGCGATAGTTCGATGACCCGGCGCTTCGGTGGCGGCGGCCTTGGTCTCGCGATCGTGAAAGAACTCAGCCAGCGCATGAACGGGGAATTTGGCGTTCAGAGCATCGTAGGGGTAGGCTCGACTTTTTGGCTGGTGTTGCCGTTCGAGAAGGCCTCAGCAGCACCGGCCCGGGAGATTTTGAGCGCACAGCCGCCGCGGGCCGTTGTCGCGCCGCCCCCCCCCGTCGCGACCGTCCGCCCTCGCATGGTCACAGCCGCTGGGCAGGAATTTCAGGAGATGCTGCGCCAGGCCGGACGGTCCTCGGTCCGCATCCTGTTGGTTGAGGATAATCCAGCGAACCTGAGAGTAACTCAGGCCTTGCTGGAGACACTGGGCTGTGAAGTGCGGACAGCAGTCAACGGCTTGCAGGCAGTGGCAGCCTATAGGGCAGGGGTGTTCGACCTTGTTCTGATGGACTGCCAGATGCCAGAAATGGATGGGTATCAAGCAACGGGAGTGATTCGTCAGATTGAGTCGATGCTGGGGCGTTCCACCCCGATCGTCGCGTTGACAGCGCATGCGATGGATGGAAGCCGGGAGGAATGCCTGGCGGCGGGCATGAATGATCAGTTGTCCAAGCCACTGACTTTGGCTGTTCTGACCAGCAAATTACTGAAGTGGCTGGCGGCGAGTCGGCCCGCGGCGTAAGCGCGGTGCGATCGACAGCGTTGCTGCCCGAATTTCCGCCTCCATCGCGTTGGCACGAGGACCGCCCGGTGGATAATTTGCAGACGTTCGTGTCACGCTGAGACCACGGGACGAGCCTTATCATACCATATCGGCGAATTTCTTCCGGGCCTCCAACATATCGTCGAGCGAGCCAAATGCGTTGGTGAAATGACCTCGATACCCGCGCGCTCTCAGTTCGCGGAACAATCCGGCAAAGTCCAGGTCACCGGTCCCCGGCAATAAATGTTCCTCCTTACCGTTGCGCAAACAATCAGCCAATCGTACTTCAACGACCTGGTCGAGGGGAATCACGGCGAGAAATCCTTCAACACCTTCCGGCACCAAATGCGCGTGGTTGGCCGTGAATGACAAACCAAAAACGGGCGATTGAATTTTTTCGTAATACCAGCGCCATTCCTCGATTGTATGAGCTAAATAGCGTACCTCGGCGTCGGTCGGCTCCTTATTCAAATTCTCCAGTAAAAGCCGCGCGCCTTTTATTTCGGCATAATCGATCACGCGGCGGAGACGATTCAGGCCTGCTTCCATTCGACGTATTATGTCGGAGCCAAAGTGATATCCGGCGTGAACGATAATCCACCCCGCGCCCAACAGGGACGCGGCATCGACATAAGCTTTCAGGTACGCATCGACGGCGTCGCCAACCAGCGGTGCGAGTTCAGCGACATTGACCGCGGAAGATGTATGCAACCCCAGGCGGATACCCTCTCGTTCGCAGCGATCGCGGATCCGACCCGCGCGCGCCGCGTCGATCCGCGTGACGGCGCTGTCGCCGCCGTCCAGTTGGACATCGATGATCCGCACATGGTGCTGGATGGCCCACTCGACGGCCTTCTCCAGGGAAAGTTTCTCCCCAATATCAATGCCAATTCGCTCAGCATCCATAATGTTCCTCTCCTCGCCCAGTTTCTGGGCAAGTGTGACTCATACAGGGCCGCCCGTCATCGTTTCAACCTGCGCCATCACACCAGAGCCAAGCGATGATACCGGTTCAGTGGCGACAAGCACAAGGCGCTCCACGTTAATTACGTGAACGGAATGTCTATCGAGATTGAGAGATGGGGACGGGTTGCCATCCAACGAGACAGTTCATGCGACAATAATGTCTGGTTTCTGTCCTGCCTGGCGGCCCTGCTAGCTGCCTCGAGCGAAACGATTGGCCGGGCATGAATGGTCGCATGTTTCCCTCGCGTGGACCTTCAGTCTACGATGCGAAAAATTATCGCGTTCTCGATGCTTCAGCCGCCCGCCGCTGAGTGACTCTGCTGATGGCTCCCAGCAGATCGGCGCGACCGTACGGCTTTGTCAGAAAGCTCACATTCGCTGATCTCCATTCGTCCATCGCCGCGAGCTCGGCGTATCCTGAGGTGAGGATCACCGGAAGATCAGGGCGGCGGGACAGCGTTTGTCGCGTTAGAGTCACGCCATCCATGCCTTGCATGGCGACGTCCGTGATCAACAGGTCATATGCTGAGTGTTGTGAGACTTCCAGCGCGACTTCCGCCGATCCGGCGCAGAGGACTGTCCAGCCGGCGCGCCGCAGGATTTGCTCAGTGAGCTGACGGACAAGAACGTCGTCATCCACCAGCAAGACCACGCCCGCGCGGGTCGTGAGATGCGCCTTGGCGGCGCGGGCGGACTTCCATTCGCGGTCATGGCGAGGCAAGAAGATCGCGACGGACGTTCCGCATCCCCTGATGCTTTCAATGGCGAGGAACCCAGTTAATTCACGGACGATATCGCGGACTGATGAAAGGCCGAGACCAGAGCCACCCGAACGAATCCGGGAGCTGAAGCCGGGATCAAAGACGTGCCGTAACTGATCCCGCGCGATGCCGCTTCCGGTATCGGCGACCACGATCACGATGTAGTCTCCCGCGGGGATTGTGTCCGGAACGCAGGAGCTGGCGGCGACCAGAAGCCGACGCTCGGCCCTCAGAGTGACCGTGCCGGCGCCCTCAATCGCATATCGGGCGTTCGCCACGAGGTTCAGCAGGGCCCGGTCCAACTGTGATGGTTCGGCCCGAGCTCCATCATTGTCTTCCGTCAGATCCAACGTCAGCGAAATATCTGAACCCAGACGAAAAGCGAGCAAGCGGGATGTCGCGAGGATCGTCTCATTGACCGATATGACGTCCGGAGACGAAGGCTCATGCGGATTGGGCGGAGTATGCCTGATCAATGCTCCGGCGCGACGGGCTCCCTCGCGGATATGCGCGATGTCGGCACGCGTTTCCAGATCGATCCAGCGTCGTTCCAATATCGACTCGGTCGCGCCGATGATCGCCGTGAGAAGATTGTTTAAGTCGTGCGCCAGCACTCTCGTATGAGAATCCCGCCCGATTTTCGGCGGCGTGGAACCGGTCATTCGCCCCGACGCCCCGTCAGACGCCACACGTAGGCAATGAGTTCCGCGACGACCTTGTAATGTTCAGGTGGAACCGACGCTCCAAGCGGTAACTGATGTAAGGTGCGAGCGAGGGGTGGATTGGCCACGATCGGTACCCCGTGTTCGCGCGCCGCATCGCGGATGCGGGCGGCCATCGAATCGACACCCTTGGCAACCAGTTTGGGAACGTTGCTCTTCTTGCGATCGTAGGTCAAGGCGACCGCATAATGCGTCGGGTTCGTCACGACGACCGTCGCTGTAGGGACGGCCGCGAGCATGCGCTGCCGCGCGCGCCGCATGCGAAGCCGTCGGATGCGCATTTTGATCGCCGGGTCGCCGTCGGTCTCCTTGGTCTCATCCTTGATGTCGGCCCGGCTCATGCGCAACTGGCGTAAGTGCTGACGCCAAAGCCAAAACATATCGGCGCCGGCGATCACCGTTTGAGCAAGCACCACCACCAGCAACAGCTGGGTCACGATCCTGGTAAGAATGTTGGGCAACAATGTCAGCGGAGCGAGGGGCAGCGTTTCGATCCGGGGCAATTCCCGCCGCAGCATCAGCATCATCACGCTGCCGACGATCAGCAATTTCGCCAGAGATTTCACTGTCTCGACCAGGCTGTCGGAACCGAACATCCGCTTCAGCCCCTTGCGGGGAGACAGTCGCCCCAGATCCGCGTGCAACCCGCTGGCCCGGAGTGCGAAACGAGTTTGCGCGAGGGTCGCGGCCACGGAGCCCAAGAGGATCGGAACGGCGAAGGGCGCGACGACTTTAACGCAAGTGATGGCGATCTCGTGGAACAGTGCTGTCGGTTCTCCGATTGGCAGACCAGGCTGGCTGAGGACAATCGACAGGGAACGCGAAAGAGAGAGACCAATCCCGCGATCCGCCAGCAAGAAGCTCAGAGTCACCGCCGCGAGACCAGCCAAAAGCACTGCCTCACGCGAAACCGGCACCTCGCCTTCTTCCCGGGCTTTTTGCAGACGACGTACGGTAGGGGCTTCGGTGCGGTCTTCCTGGTCGCCTGCCTGGCCGGACATGAGCGGTCAGTTTCCACCGGGGAGCGAACTGAACCCCTCGCGCATTGCATCGGTCCAGGCACCGATCGATGGAGCGGCGACGGCGGCCAGCAACAATAGCCCCAGCCCGATCTGTCCTGGCAGCGCGACGAAATAAATCTGCAACCTCGGCACCAGGCGCGCGATCAACCCAATGGCGACATGCCACGCGATAGAAGCCAGTATAAACGGTGAGGCAAGCCGCAGCGCGAGGTTGAAACTCTCCGCGACGACGGTGATCGTCATCGCGGTACTATCGGACACCCCGGCCAGCGTGCCAGGGGGAACCAGTTGGTAAAATCCAACAAGTGCCTGAATCAATACGCTGTACAGGCCCGTGGCCAGGATCAAAGCAGGGACCGCGATTTCGTATAGCCGAGAGACCGCGGTGGTCTGTGCTCCAAGCTCCGGGTTCGGCAGCAAGACGTTCGCAAGCCCCGCGAAATCGGCGACGATCTGGCCCGCGATCGGTAAACTGGTTGTCAGGATGCGGGCCAGCCAGCCGAACCAAAGTCCGTTCGCTAACTCCGCCAGAAGCATCAGGCCGAACGCGACCTCATTCGCTGGCCACGGCGGCAGAAGCGGCTCGATAACCGGCAGCAACAAAATAGTCAGAGTGAAAATCATGCCGGCTTTCACGACGGCGGGGGTCGTGGTCTCCCCCAGACCGGGCATCATCGCGAACGTCGCTCCGATCCGTGCGAGGATCAGGACAAGCGCGAAGGCGTGATTGAGGATCATGTCCCCGGAAAGGCCGGCGAGACTTGTCACGATGCCCCGGTCGCAACCATCCGGTCGATCAGAAAGCGGGTGAAATCCGCCAGCGAGCCAAACATTGAAACGCCCATCAGCAGAAGAACCGCGCCGATTCCAAGTAGTTTCGGGATGAAGACGAGCGTTGCTTCGTTGATCTGAGTGACAGCCTGCAACATCGCGACCAGCAGTCCCACGACCAACGCGACGGCGAGCAGTGGCGCGGCCAGCCGGAAGATCAGCATGAATGTCAGCCTTATCAACTCCGCGATGTCGGCCTCATTCACGGCGCTTTCCATTTCCTTTTCCGCGGCCGCTTATCGTCATCACCGTGCCTGGCCCGGCCATGACGCCGAGAGGCTGGCGGTACGCGGCTCGCGCCCTCCGCCGGCGCTTATGTCAGCGCGTGTGGGGCCAGCCCCGGTGATGACGAGGAGACGTCTTGAGTCAAGACTTTCGGCCACCAGTATCATATCTGAATGCGCATGATGTCCTGATAGGCTTGCAGCATGCGGTCACGGACCGCTGTCGCGGTCTGCAGCGTCAGTTCCGCGCGAGCCAGCGCGGTCGCGACTTCGGTCACATTGCCGCCCTGGGTAATCGCTTTCATGGACTGCGCCTCCGCCTCATGCCCGGTGTCCATCGCCGATTCGACCGCCGAACGTAGCGCGGTTCCAAAATCGGCACCGTTGCCGGCGCTTGCCGCCGGCGCGGCGGAGCCTCCCGTGGGGGGCATGATCCGCATCATCGGAATGCCCGCGGTGATGTCTGTCATTTTATGAGATTCAATGTTTGATTGAGCATGTTCCGCGTCGTCGAGGCGACATTCAAATTCGCGCTATAGGACTGTTCGGCGTCGCGCATGTCCATCAGTTCGACGAATGTGTTGACATTTGGCGTCTTCACGTAACCGTCCTTGTTCGCGGCTGGATTTCCCGGGTCATAACGTAACGGCTGGGCGCCTTTATCAGTGCCGACGGATTTCACGTTCACGGTCTCCACGCCCAGAGCCTTATCCAGACGATTGGTGAACGAGACCGTGCGGCGCCGGTACGCGTCCGCGCCGGGCGATGAGCCTGTGGTGTTCTGGTTGGCGAGATTCTCAGAGACGACCTTAAGCCGGGCAACCTGCGCCTCCATGCCGGCGGCGGAAATCTGCAAGGACGTGTTGAGATCAGCGGCCATGATCAGGAAGCTTTGCCAAGCGCTTCATTGAACATCGTCATGTATTTTTTGAATATCGCGGTCACGGTCGCGTTCTGCGTTTCCGTGTCGGCCACTTTCATCAATTGCTCCTCCAGCCGGACGCCATTGTGATCCGCCGTACTGGCCGTGCGTTCCTGAATCGATCTGGCGGCCATGCCGGGATCGACTGTACCCACCAGATGCTTCGGATCGGTTCTGACCGGTTGGATCCCGGTCGAACCGCTCAGTACCTGCTGGAAGTCCGGTGAATCTTTCGCCTGAAAGCCGGGTGTGGACAGGTTCGCGATGTTGCGAGCCAGAACCGCCTGACGTTCGCTCGCCCAGGCCAGCCGCTTTTCCGCGACAGTGAAGAGTTCCGTCTGAAACAGAGACATGGGCGCATGTATGCCTCGGACAGGTTACCGGCCTCTTAACGCGGGCTTTCTGATTTTGTTCATGATCTCCATGGCTCATGAAAGCCGATCAGGTTCTAAAACGGAACATGTCTCACTCACGATCCCAGTTCATCGTCTGTCGCGATCAGATAGCGTCGTGGTGTCCTCCGCGTCCGATGGAGCAACCAACCTCGGCATTTCCCACGAAGGCCTGGTCTGTCCGCGTCAGGCCGCTGTCAGGGACGATGATGTGCCCGTTCGCTCTGGGTCATCGCGGCGATGATTGACGGCCTAAGGACGCTACTCACCTCAGCGGCTGCCCTGGCGGGAATTGTTGGCGTGATCCTGCTGATCGGGCGAGGGCTGCGTCATACGTCCCTTGGACGACAGGCCGGTTCCGGCCGTTTGCTGATCGTGAAGGATTCGATCGCGCTCGATGCCCGCCGTCGCCTGCATCTTATCCAACATGGCGACCGCTTTGTTCTCCTCTTGACCGGTGGCGCGAGTGATATCGTCGTCGGCTGGACGGACGGGCCGAAACAGCCATGAGGCGACTGCTGTGGCTTGTCCCGTTCCTACCCGCCGTCGCGCACGCGCAATCCGTCGCGATCGATCTCGGCGCGGCGGGTCAGGCGGGAGCGACCGCGAGGATCGTCCAGCTCACGGCGCTGGTGACCGTGTTATCTCTGGCGCCAAGTCTGCTGGTCATGGTCACCGCCTTTACACGTATCGTGATTGTTCTGTCGTTGCTTCGGACGGCTTTGGGTACGCAAGGCGCGCCTCCCAACACGGTATTGATCGGTCTGGCGCTGTTCCTGACGTGGTTCGTCATGCAGCCCGTTTTTGAGCAGTCGTGGGCGGCTGGGATTGTTCCGATGATGGATAACAAGCTTGCCGAAATCGATGGCATTAAAGCCGCGGCGGAACCGTTCCGCGCGTTCATGCTGCACAACCTCCGGGGCGACGATCTGAGCTTTTTCCAGACCCTGGCACATGCCACGCCCGGCGATACGTCCTGGCGCCTCGTGATGCCGGCGTTCATGGTCGGCGAACTGCGGCGCGCGTTCGAGATGGGCTTCCTGTTGTTTCTGCCTTTCCTGGTTATCGACATGGTTGTCGCCAGCGTGCTCATGAGTCTGGGCATGATGATGCTGCCGCCGAACGTCGTCTCCTTGCCGTTCAAGCTGGTGTTTTTCGCCACGGTCGATGGCTGGCGCCTGGTCGCGGGGGGTTTGGTCAAGACCTTTGGCTAAAGCAGTTGTCCGCCGTCCACGGCGATGGTCTGTCCGGTGACCCAGGATGCGAAAGGAGAGGCCAGGAACAGGGCCACATTGGCTATTTCCTCGGGGTGCCCCAGGCGGCCGAACGGGATTGAACCCAACACCGCGTTGTAGAGGCGCGGATTATCAGCCTTGCGCCTGTCCCAAACACCGCCGGGAAACTCGATTGAGCCGGGCGCGATACAATTAACCCGAATGCCATCCTTCGCGTACATCGCCGCCTGTGTGCCGGTGTAATGAATCACAGCGGCCTTGATCGCGCCGTAAGGTGGTTGCCGCGCGGCGGTGTGCATCGCGGCGATGGACGAAATGTTCAGCACGCTGCCTTTCGACGTCCTGAGCGCCGGCAGCGCCTCTTGTGTCGCATGCACGATCGCCATCATGTCGATCGCGAGACTGCTCGTCCAACCTTTCTCGTCGTCGGAGGATCCGAAAGCCGACGCGTTGTTCACCAGAAAATCCACGCCGCCGAGCGTTTCCGTCGCGGAACGGACATATCCGCGAACGGCGTCCTCCTTTGACAGATCAGCCGGCGCGGCGTGTGTCGCGTGGCCGTGTTTGGCGATCAAGGCGCGGGTTTCTTCCAAAACCAGGGGATCACGCGCGCAGATGGAAACACTCCCTCCGGCGGCCGCGAAGGCCAATGCGATAGCGCGACCGATACCGCGGCTTCCACCGCACACGATGGCTTTTTTGCCGCTGAAGTCGATGTTCATTTCGAAGTCTCCTCGATGCTTAGGCGATGGCCCACAATTATCGCGTCAGGTCGTCGTTCCACCCTCGTCATCCCCGGGCTCGATCCGGGGACCAATCGCCGCACTGTGCCTGGATGGATCGCCGGGTCGAGCCCGGGGATGACGACAAAGGCCGGTGGTCAGGCGACTCGTTTATTGTTGGGCGCCGCCTTAGGTCGTCGCGTTCCCTTAGGCGTTATCCCGGCACCATTCCGCGACCATGGCGTGTGTGGCGAACCAGCAGCCTCCTTTGGCTTTCATGTGCCGTATCAGTCTCTCCAGCACGGGCATTCTTGAGCGATGGCCGGTGATATGCGGGTGCATCGTGAGCAGGAATAAGCCGCGTTCATCCCAGGCGCCGTCGAATTCGGTGGTGAAGATTTCTTCCACCGCCGACGGCGGCGTGTAGGGCCGCAGCGCGGAGAAACGCACGAAATTGTAATAAACGGCGTCGTCCCGGATCCATTCCGGTGGCAGCTCGATAATACCCGTCGGCTCGTCCTGATCGAGCAACTCATACGGGTCGTCGTCCGCCATCAGCGAGCTGTCGTACAGCAATCCCATCTCGCGAATGATGTCCAGCGTGTTGACCGAAAAGTCCCAGCTCGCCGTTCGCATCCCGACCGGCTCCCGGCCCGCGATCTTCGCCAGGGTGTCGCGCGCGCGGAACGTGAGATCTCGCTCCGCCTGACGCGGCAGCGATGTATTGGCCTCGTGGATCCAGGAGTGGATACCGATCTCGTGACCATCGTCGGCGAGAGCACGCACTTCCTCCGGATGCAGCAGGGCCGAGACGGCCGGATAATAAAAACTTGCCGGGATCGACTCGCGTTCGAGCAGCCGGCGAATGCGCGGAATAGCCTGGCGGGCGCCGTATTGGCCCTGACTGATCCGCATCGGGCTTTCATCACCGTCACGCAGCGGTATCGTTTCATGGTCCGCGTCAAAACTGATCGCCACGGCGCAACGGGCACCGTTGGGCCAGGTCTTCGGCTTCATACTTCGGCCGGCCCGCGCACGCCCGACGACGCGACGCCATGTCGGTTCAGGCCACTGCCAGGGTTCGCCGTCCGGATGTTTGTTGCTCATGAGGGGTTCCCTTCGCCGCTCCGCGACTCCATCGTTCCTACTAATCGAACCGAAGGGAAGAGCCCCCATGCCACAGTCCGATCCGGCGCTCCTCTCCGCCGAGGAAATGTTGACGGAGTTCGCCCGCCTCCGGCTGACTCCCGTGGACGTCTTGCAAGCGGTGACGGAACGTGTGGCGCGCCTCAATCCAGCGCTGAACGCCTTCGTGGTGATGAATCCACGGGCTTTGGCCGAAGCCGGCGAAAGCGCGATGCGCTGGCGGCGCGGCCGGCCCATTGGCCCGCTCGATGGCGTGCCGGTGACGGTGAAAGACCTGATCGATGTGGCGGGCTTTCCGACCCGCCGCGGCAGTCGCACAACGCCCACCGACCTGATGACTGACGATGCCCCTTTGGTCGCGAGCCTCAAAGTCGCCGGAGCCGTCGTTCTCGGAAAAACGACCACGACCGAGTTTGGCTGGAAGTCGCCTGGCGATTGTCCGCTGAATGGGATCACCCGGAATCCATGGAACAATAACTACACGACAGGAGGATCGTCTTCAGGGGCCGGCGCCGCGGGCGCCGCGGGGTTTGGGCCGCTGCATGTCGGCACCGACGCCGGCGGCTCGGTACGAATCCCGGCCGCCTGGTGTGGGCTGGTCGGCCTGAAGCCCACCTATGGGCGTATTCCACAATGGCCAGCCGGCGCCTTTGCCTCGGTTGCCTGTGCCGGGCCCATGACGCGCACGGTGCGCGACGCGGCCCTGATGTTCTCGGTCATGGCCCAGTACGACTTACGCGATCCATTTTGTCTGCCGACCGATGGCCGCGATTGGCTTGACGGCATTGAGGGGGGAGTGGCCGGCCTGACGGTTGGCATCCTACGCCGCCCAGGGTTCGCGGCTCCCGCTGATTCCGACGCGCTGGCCGCCGTAACGCGCGCCGCGGATATTTTATCGAGCGCGGGTGCTTTGGTCGAGGAAGCTCCGGTCGAACTCCCCGATCCCAGCATGGTGTTTGCTCGATTGTGGGGGGCGGCGTTGGCCCGGCTGGTCGCGGCGACGCCGGCGCGGTTGGTGGACCTGCTTGAGCCGGGCATTCGTGAGGTCGCGACCGAACTGGGAGGAATGACCGCGATTGAGTTCATGGACGCGGAAGCGATCCGCGCGCAGGTGGCGCACGCGATGAATCGATATCATCAACGATATGATCTGTTGCTTTGCCCAACCGTTCCGGCCGGGCCGCCTTTGGCGGACGCCCCGACCACCGATCCCGTGCGCGCGCTCAACACCGACTGGGCGCCTTGGACGTTCACATTCAACCTTACGCGGCAGCCCGCGATCACCCTGCCCATGGGACCTCGTGAGGATGGTTTGCCTAATTCGGTTCAGATCGCGGCGGCGCAATTCCAGGACGCTCTGGTCTTTCGCGCGGCGCGGACGATCGAGCGCGCCGCGCCATTCGTTGTCGCCAATCTGATTTGACACGATCGCCGCGCGACGGTTCTAGGGGATCGGACCGACTCGCGCCATTCGGCGAACGGGCGGTTGGTGGTGACCAGCGTGCTTTTGTTCAGATAGCGGCGCGAGATCAGTTCGAACATCAGATCGGCGTGCCGGTTCGAGTAGGACAGATACCCGCCCTCGTCGATCACGAGCAGCGCCGGACGGGCGTAATGGCGCAACCGGCGCCGCAAAGCGGAATCGCTGTCCAGCGCGCAGAGATCGCCTAGCAACTGGCCCGCGCTGGTGAACAGAACATTGTGTCCCTCGATCAGCGCCTGATGAGCGATGTTCTGGGCGATCGTCGATTTACCAACACCGTTTGGCCCAACCAGCACGACGTTGGTGGCGTCCTTGAGGAACTGCAGCGTCATCAACGCATCGACGACGACCCGATCACAGCGTTTGGCTACGACCAGTCGAAATCGCAAAGCGGTTTGAAGCGGCCGATATGCGCGGAGCGCAGCCGGCGTTCCAGACCGCGGCGGGCGCGTTCCTGCTCCTCCCAGCCGAGCAGCGGCGTGACCCAGGCTTCGCCGGCGGCCTCGTTCCAGTGCGCGAGCAGCCCATGTAGATTGAGCGCCGCGGCACGGGCGCGCTGTGTGTCGGGTTCAGTCATCGGGTGGATCCCTGAGTCGGTCATAGGTTTCGAGCGCGTGCGGTCGCACCGGCCTGTCGCGTGCCCGGGCATGCGTGGGCAGCACCATGGCGACGGGCGGGTCGCCATGGTGCTGTTGGCGATGGCGCTCGAGCGCGAAGCGGACCGTGTTCGGGTGCGGTACATCACGTTCCACCGTCTCGAGGATGGCGGCCTGCAATGCCGCCGCTTCGTAACGTTCGAGCAAACGCAGCAACGCGGCGGTGATGACACCAAGGTTGGCGTCGCGTTCGGCGGCGCGCGCGAGCAACGTCTGGCTGGCCGGCACCGCCCGCGCCAGGCGATCCCCGGGTCAAGTCCGAGGACTGCCGCGATGCTGGCGCGCCGCGTGTTTTTCGTCGGTCAACGCCCGGACATGGGCGGGATCTTCGATCTGCGCGCCCTTGTTGTAGCTGCGTTGGTGACACGCGAGCAGGTGGCTACGGCGTGGACCGGCGCCGTGTTTGGCGTGATACTGACCCCGCATGCGTGCCCGGCACGGTGTGAGGGCA
>Ga0182030_10006389_pt1 | contig 24879 bp, 15 predicted proteins | sample 812S3MmetaG_FD_121299 | JGI IMG/M metagenome (GOLD analysis project Ga0182030, IMG submission 121299) | Permafrost microbial communities from Stordalen Mire, Sweden - 812S3M metaG (Illumina Assembly) | ecosystem: Environmental > Terrestrial > Soil > Wetlands > Permafrost | place: Sweden...
CCACAGACCACGCTCTTTCAAATCTCTGACGAGATAGTCGTTCAATACAGTGAAGTCACCAGAGAGGTTCGACTTAACAAAAAGATTCTGGAAAGTTGGTTCAATCGATTGACTGACGCCAACGATATTGGAGATGGTGGCAGTTGGAGCAATGGCCAGGCAATTAGAATTACGCATGCCATTAGCTTGGATGCTTTCGCGCACCTTCGTCCAGTCCAGACGACCTCCACGTTTGATATTAATTGGCAAGCCGCGTTCTTCAACGAGAAGCTCCAGACTGTCTTGCGGCAAAGTGCCCTTGTCCCATAATGAGCCTTTGAAGCTCTTGTAAGCGCCGCGCTCTTGCGCCAGCTCAGAACTGCCAAGAATAGCGAAGAAGCTGATTGCTTCCTGGCTGTAGTCAGCGAAATCTACGGCTGCAACTGAAGCATAAGGAATCTTCAAAGTGAGCAATGCGTCCTGGAAGCCCATCAAACCAAGACCAACAGGGCGATGTTGCAAATTGCTAACTCTTGCTTTAGCGACACTGTAATAGTTGATATCTATTACGTTGTCGAGCATGCGCATAGCTGTTTTGCAGGTGCGAGCCAGTTTTTCTAAATCCAGATCGCCATCTTTGATATGGGCGACAAGGTTGATAGAACCCAAATTGCAAACCGCGGTTTCTTTGTCTGATGTGTTCAGTGTGATTTCAGTACACAGATTGGATGAATGAACGACACCGACATGTTGCTGAGGACTGCGCAAATTGCATGGATCTTTGAAAGTCATCCAGGGATGTCCTGTTTCAAAAAGCATCGAAAGCATTTTGCGCCAGATTGAAACAGCTGGCATAGTCTTGGTCAACTTCAAACCACCAGCGCGTGCTTTAGCTTCGTAAGCTTCATAAGCGGCTTTGAATTTCTTGCCGTACAGATCGTGCAAATCAGGCACTTCATCAGGGCTGAACAAGGTCCAGTCAGCGTTACCTAATACTCTTTCCATGAACAAATCTGGAATCCAATTGGCTGAATTCATATCGTGGCAACGTCTTCTGTCGTCGCCAGTGTTTTTGCGCAATTCAAGAAATTCTTCGATGTCGATATGCCAGGTTTCGAGATAACTGCAAACTGCACCTTGACGCTTACCACCTTGATTGACAGCGACAGCGGTGTCATTTACGACTTTCAAAAATGGCACAACACCCTGACTTTTGCCATTGGTGCCTTTGATATGAGCACCGAGTCCACGCACCGGTGTCCAGTCATTGCCCAGTCCACCGCTGTACTTAGACAATAAGGCGTTTTCTTTGATGGCATCGTAAATACCATTCAAATCGTCGCCAACAGTTGTAAGGAAGCAAGATGATAGTTGTGGTCTTTGCGTGCCGGAATTAAACAATGTCGGAGTCGATGAAACGAAATCGAAACTGGATAGCAATTCATAGAATTCGATGGCACGGTCTTCACGATGCACTTCATTAATGGCCAATCCCATCGCTACGCGCATCCAGAAAGCCTGAGTGAGTTCGATGCGATGACCATCAACATGGAGCAAATAACGATCGAATAAGGTTTGCAAACCTAAGTATTGAAACTGCAAATCGCGATCGGCTTTGATTGCCTTGCCGATTTTGACCAGATCAAATTCTTGCAATCGTGAGTCGATCAAGCCGGCTTTGACGCCTTTGCGCAAATATTCCGGAAAATATTCTTTGTAGGCTTCACGCATTTCAGCGTGAGTAGTAGGTTTGCCCAGAACTTCCATACGCATTTGATCAAGAAGCAAACGAGCGGTAGCAAATGAATAGCCAGGGTCGTGTTCGATTAAAGCGCGAGCACTGAATATGGTGGCTTTAAAAACTTCGGCCAGTGCCACGCCTTCGTACAAATTGGAAACGGCGCCATCAAAAATCTTATCGACTGAAACAGCATCGCCCAGCCCAGCGCAGGCTTCTTCGATGACATAACGCAAACGCGCATAATCCAAAGGCATCAACGAACCGTCGAGCACAGTCACATTAAGACTGGGGGCCGGTGGCGAATTTTGATGAGCTGCAGATCTTTCTTTGGTGCGTTTTTCGCGATATAAAACATAGCATCGAGCCACTTCATATTCGCCAGCACGCATCAAAGCAATTTCCACTTGATCTTGAATGTGCTCGATATGAAGAATGCCGCCATTGGGCAAACGCTTTTGAAAAGTCTCAAATATTTGCGGAGTCAATTTCTGAACAATATCGCGCACACGCGAGCTATCTGTCCCCGTTTCGCCTTCAATGGCGAGAAACGCCTTCGTCATAGCGACAGCAATTCTGTTCTGATCGAAGTCCATGACGGCGCCGTCACGTCGCAGTACTTTCCATGGAGAACTGCTATCAGTTATTGCTTGAACATCTGATGTCTTTATAGCGATTGCTTGGCTCATTTGTGCTCCAGTTGCGGTCAAAGTGTCTCTATATGATGAATAAACGGATTAATCAGGGCTCCTGCAGGGGGACGAAAAAGCCCCTTGGTAAAGACCAAGAGGATGTTATCTGGCCGCAAGGCTGAAAAGCTTTGCTTGAAGATATATCCTCTTTACCTCGAAGAGGTGGACATCGATTGCACTCAGGTGGGTAGTCTGGCTCTCAAATTCAAAAGAATTTGATTACAGTTGCGGGACAGCGGTGGTCTTTCACCACACTTCCCCCACCGAATCGACAATGTAATTGCCAGTCATTACTTCTTCTTTTTTTCTTTCTGCTATATACGATTATTCGACTCGAATAAAATCAAATAACATATGCGGAATTGGCGGAAAGAATATACAGATGCAAGTAAACTCGCTCGCTTTGCCGATCCCTGTCTTTGCTGAATGCTCAGCTAACTTTGCAGCAACTCCTTATCGCGTTTTGATGTAAACGAAGTTAACACTTGCGTTCGATCAACACAAGAGAGATCCGATGCGAATTAATCAAGCAAAAAATTTATCGCCAGAAGTGCACGGTTTTAGCCAGGTTAGAAAAGCAATAACCAATCCAGCACTTGATTCAGACATACGCAGCAGGCATATACTAGCTATAGCAAATGTCACCGCATATACAACCATGTTGTAGTAGATGACAGAGCGAATCTGACTCCGTTCAGCTCGATTTATTACAAGAAATATTAGCAAAAGTGAAGGTTTACACGATCTAAACGGCTTAGCCTTAAAGAGGTTGTTAGACTAAATAGCAGTTAGCTAAGAGAGTAATTACGCAGCCCCATGTCATTTTTTTGGGGGATGGAGGAAAGTCAGAGATGTCACAGGTACTGGTTCAAAACAACGACACAGCGCACTACAAGCAAGCAATCAAAGCTGGCAGCCATTCATTTTCAGCTGACGTGCCCAAAGACAAAGGTGGAGAGGAAACAGGTCCTAATCCTCATGAGCTTCTGTTAGGAGCGCTTGGAGCATGCACATCCATCACATTGCAGATGTATGCCAAAAAGAAAGAATGGGATTTGAAAAATGTTTCGATCCAATTGAGCGAAGAAGAAGTTGACGACCCAGCTAACGCTGGGAAGAAAATGAGCAAAATCAGCCGCAATATAACGGTTGAAGGCGATCTCACCGCCGAGCAAGTCGAATCGCTCAAGACCGTCGCCGACAAATGTCCAATTCACAAGATTTTGCAGGGTGCCAAGTCAATCGAAACGGCGATCAGCAAAAACTAGATCTATTTAGATCTATAAATTCTATTAGTTCTAACGAGCTAACAGTAAGCACCATCATGCCGGCGAATTTGTACTTCGCCGGCATTAACCGCCTCTTCATGCCCGTCATCGCATCGAATAATCAAGGCGCCTGAGCTGTTGATGTCATAAGCAACACCAGAAATATTGTGTGAGCCAGAAGTGGCAATAACCCGATGTCCAAGCGTCGCTGACCGTTTGCGCCAGGCATTTAAAATCACTTCGTCCTGACTTTGCAAAAGCGCTTTGTAGCGTTGCTCGAGCTTTTCGGCAATCGCACAAACCAGTTGATTGCTGTCTATTTCAGCTCCAGCAATACGATCGAGCGAATCAACGCGATCTTTTAAATCATCTTCAAGTGTGCTCAGATCCAAAGCCACATTCAAGCCGATGCCCACGATCACATAAGCCGGTGCGCGACCAGTCGTTTCAGCCAGAATGCCACCAATTTTGCGACCGTCAAAAATTAGATCGTTGACCCACTTCAAACCAATCGAAACTCCAGCAACCGCGTCAATTGCTTCGGCCACAGCCACTCCGCAAGCCATTGTCAGCAAAGACAGTTCATTGAGCGGACGCGTTTGCGGGCGCAAAATGATGCTCATATAAACGCCTGTATCTGGCCGTGAAATCCACGTCCGTCCCAAGCGCCCACGTCCTGCTGTTTGCTCACGCGCCATGACGATTGCGCCCTCGGCAGGCATGCTTGCAGCAAGCTGCACCGCTCGAGTGTTAGTGGAGTCAATGCTTTCCCACAACTCATTAGCACAGCCAGAAACGCGACCGACAAAGGACGTTTCGAGATGACTTTCAATCTGCTCAATATTTAAAACAGCCATCTAAAAATCAATAATTGAGCAGAGAAAAAATTTCAGCGTCTTGGGGTAATTTATTGCGACCGTGCAAAAACGACAGCTCAATTAGAAAACCAATACCGACGACATTGCCACCAAGCTTCTTGAGCAAACTGTCGGCTGCACCAGCAGTGCCACCGGTAGCCAGCAAATCATCGATGATAACCACTCGATCGCCTTTTTCAACAGCGTCAGCGTGCACTTCCACACAATCGGTACCGTACTCGAGAGTGTATTCAAACCGCTCTACCGTATAAGGCAATTTACCGGGCTTACGCACGGGTATAAAGCCAACACCAATTTTGTTAGCAATTACCGGTCCGAGAATAAAACCGCGAGCTTCAATGCCAGCAATATATTTGGGTTTCAATTCGCTGCACTTTTGAGCAAGCGCATCAAGAGCATAAGCAAAGCTCGCTGGCTCTTTAAAAAGCGGCGTCAAATCTTTGAAAATAATTCCTGGCTTGGGGAAATCAACGATATCCCTAATGCTTTCTTTGAGCCAGTTTTCTTTTTCGGACGAAAGTGGCAATGTGATTTGGGCCGTGGTTTGTGTATTCATCGATTTAGCTTGCTCTCATTTAAAATCAGTCGATTGAGCGACCGAGCCATTGCCCACAGTCAGTGCGGAGTTGCCATTTGCTGCAGGCGCACTATCGTTGAGCATCAATCCTAATTGTATATCCTTGAGCCCACTCTTCTGGCACCAGCTTCTAAATTCACGCGCAGCGTTAAGAGATGCTGCAAGTTGCTTAAATTCGGGCAATTCTTCGACAGAGCCCTGCGCTTCGCCCAGCCAATCGAGAAATATATTGCCATCTTCAGCGAACCAATCGATTAAATGAACTTTTCTTAGCACCGTCAGGCCAAGAGCTAAAGACATCTTTGTGGCTCCCATCAAGGCCGCCAGTTTCTCGCCTTCAACCTGTCCTTCTTTTTGATTGATGGCAAATTTAACCAGACCAATCAAACGTTTGAGATAAGCGGCAGTTTCATCAAGCTCCATTCTTGCTTCGGGCGCGCCCAGCAAATAAATGTGGCTGGGATTCGCTTGCGAAACGATTTCTTGAAACACTTTTTGAGAAGGCGGAAACTGAGCAAAAACCAAATGTGCGACGGGGCTCACGCCGGTTCGATCGCTAAAATTCACTCCTGCTAATCGCTTTATTGTCTCGCCATAAATACAGGCGTCAATTGCGAATTTTTGCGCTGCACGAATTAAGATTTCATCGGGCTGCGAGTGACCTCTTAAATCCTTCCAGATTATTTTGTTAACGGCTGAAACTTTGACCGCTTCTTCCTTTGGCAAAATAGATTCAGGGCTCATAACAAGCGGTGGCGTAAAATCAACAACACCAGATGCGGTGCTTTCGTTATCTACAACACTTGCAAAACTGAGCGTGGGTGTTTTATCTAAAACTTTGTGTTGAGTGAGGTTCTGTGCGGCATACGATGCCGCTTCTTCGCTGCGCCAGTCGGCAAGAATCAATTGCAAACGATCACGTCCATTATATGAATTGATTTCGGGCGTAAAAACAATATCTATTTGTTCGTTGTCTTTTGGCACCCGACCGCGACTGTTCCAGAAAACGGCTTCGAGCAAAATCTCAGAACCAACAGCCTCCAGCATCAGGCGATGATGTTTGCCTTCTTTACCCAGTGTGCGTGTGCTCTGACAGTTTAATCTGGTGGCGTAAATCAATGGCTTTTTATTAGCCATACCAAAAGGTGCAAGCTGTGTCATATCGCGCACAAGAGAATGATTAATGGCCTGTGCTTCGACTGTCATATCAATTTCAATTGTCGATTTGAGAGGATCTTTAGAGAGCAACTTATTGCAGGTTTGCACAATTGCCGCCACAAAAGCAGGTCCCTGCTCAACTTCCATCGAGAAACCGGCAGCCATTTTGTGACCGCCCCAGCGCGAGAGCAAATGCTCATTGGCTTTGAGTGCCTCATACAAATCCATGCCATCAACGCCACGCGCAGATCCGCGAATGGAATTGTCCGCAATGTCCAGTTCGCCTATAAAGACCGGGCGATGGTACCGCTCAACCAGCCTGGAGGCAACGATGCCCACAACGCCATGATGCCAGCCTTCACTATAAATGGCGATTGCCTTATCTTTATTGAGATCGACTTTTTGCTGCACCATTTGATCGGCTTCAGCAAATATCTGCTCGCACAGCTCTTGCCGTTTGGCATTTTCAAACTGTAATTGTTTGGCCAGATTATCGGCTGTCTGAGCATCGTCAGTGGTCATCAACTCAACTGCCGCACGAGCGTCTGCCAGCCGACCGACGGCATTAATGCGAGGAGCAAGACCAAAACCAACGATGTCTGTGTCTTGCGACTTTTGCACCTGTCCCAGTAGTGCCTGAATACCAGGCCGAGGAGAATTGATTAAGCGGGGCAAACCAATTTGAACAAGATAGCGATTTTCGCGAATCAAAGGGACCAGGTCGGCAATCATTCCCAGCGTGACGAAATCAAGCAGATGCTCCACTTCTTCAGGCATGCCACGATTAATCAAAAGGGCTTCGCAAACTTTATAAGCGACACCGACGCCAGGCAAATCGAAAAGAGGATGATCAGCTGGCAGACGTTTTGGATGGACTATTGCCACCGCCGGCGGCAGCATTTCTGGCATCGAATGATGGTCTAAAACTAAAGTGTCAACGCCCAGTGATTTGGCAAAATTGATCTCGGCAAAGTTGGAGACACCGCAATCGCAAGTTATTAATAACTTGGTCCGGTGTTTGCTGGCAAGAACGCTCACGGCTTTAAGATTGAGACCGTAGCCCTCGCTTGCCCGGTTGGGAATATAAAAATCGACCGAGGCGCCAAGCTTGCGCAAGACTGTATACAAAACTGAAGTGCCGGTCACACCATCGACATCGTAGTCACCATATACGGTTATATGCTGCTTGTCGGCGATTGCTTGATTGATACGCACACAGGCTTTATCAACGTCTGGTAATGCAGTCGGCAAAGACGGCACATAATGTTCCGAATTTAGAAAAGCACGTGCGGTTTCAACTTCGACTATACCGCGGCGCCACAAAATTGAGGCAGCTAAATGCGAACCAGAACACAGCGCCCGCAATTGCTCATAGGCTTGCTGCTGAACCGGCAATAGTTCATCAAGGTTGCTAGGAAAACGCCAGATTTTGCCAAGAGCGGAGCTCACCTCCGCTAAAGGAGAAAGCGGCACCTGGGCCGCTAAAGCATCAACAATTGGAGATACAAAACCATCGGCAGATGTCGACAAAAGCCCCTCGCATATTTAAAGCATATCTTTCCGACAATTGTTGTATCGGCTTTATATCAGCAACGCCACAAGCACTTGGTTGACTACCAGTACAACATTCTTACCTGGCTAGCATACTGCAATCGTCATCGCTAAGACCACTAATTTGTTTCTTAATCGACTATGCAAACAAGCACCGGCAGACCACTTGCGCATATCTTCGGAATATCTCGCCTGGAATTTTATCTACCGCCTCAATGTGGATGCGAAAATTTCGATCCCTTCTTAGTAGATAGGTTATTGATTGAGAGCAGGATCGCGATATTCGTAAACTCTTTTAGGTTTGCCGTTTTGCAACCAAGACTGCAAATCGTATTCAATAACGGTTGTCACCACCGGTGGTTTAGGCCATGGCAGCGCCCAGCCGATAAACCACATTACCGGAAACATAATAATGTGAATGCTGACGGCCACCCAAAACGCCTCAAACAAGGTGCGCTTTTCCAGAATGAAAAACCAGGCACGCTCCAACCAGAGCTTATAAAGGGTTTTTTCTGCTTGAAAAGACGACTCTTCGAAACTTTGAGCCGATGCAGCCCCTGATTGGCTTTTCTGTGGATGAGACTCAGACACGGCTTGATTGAACCTCTTTCAAACGCCTACTAATTGTTAAAAGCGAGGTAGTCAAATTATCCCAAATGATGAATTGCAGGCGCTTGATGGTAGTATGAAAAGTCCATTCTATGCATATGCCTGCCCAATTTGTCCAACTCCTTGGAAAGTATTCATGCCTCACCTTCATTTACCCAAGACAGCCAAAGCAGCGGCATTTTTAATTGCCAGCCTAACGCTGAGCCTCGGCTTCTGCTGGATGCCTGCTTACAGCGACCAAGTGGGACCGGTAGATTTGCTTAAAACGATGCCTACTCCTTTTGGTTCAGCCAGCACTGAAGAGAAGAAGTCACAAGTAGTCGATGAAAACGAACCAATCGGCATCAGTCACGATGAAAATTCACTCAGTCGCAGATTGTCGGACAGGGTCATGGGGCCACGCCTCTATCTACCTGGATCGATGGTTTTAGGTGCGATCGCTGAATTTACAATTAAGGGCAAACCGGGCAAATGGGTCGCTCTGGCTATGGCTGACAAGAATTCAGGCGCCAAGCCAGTGATGGGTCATACTCTCAGATTAGGACCAGACAGACGTCTGGTAGCTATCACTCAGATTCCAGAAAGCGGCGTCGGGCAGCTACTCGTTGAAACTCCAATTGAAGGCGATCTAGTTGGCGGCAAATTATATTTTGAAGCCGCAATCTGGTCGGAAAAAGACATGAGCGATATGGAATTGGCTCAAACAATTGCCTGCGATAACGCAAAAGATAATGCAGTGCCGATAGCAGGACAAACAGATCCGCGGCGCGGCATCAGAATCGTCCCTGACACCCGTCCTATGATGATCAAAAGAAATGACGGACTAAGTGCCGGCAAACCGAGCGACTAAAAGAGCGTCTATGCCCACACGCTTAAAGGAAAGCGAATGAAAGTTTTAATGGTGCCCCTCGATGATCGTCCGGTGACATATTTGTTGCCGCAATTGATTGCTCGAATTGCTGGCTGTGAAGCGATGATGCCACCAAGAAATTTGATGGGATCGCTCAAACAATCGGCTAACCTTGACGCAATATTCAACTGGATTGATAACGCTCTCAGCACTAACAAAATCGAAGCGGTGTTTGTTTGCGCCGACACTCTCATTCATGGCGGCCTGATCAATTCGCGTCGCAGCACCGAAACACATAAAGAATTGCAGACGCGACTTAATCAAATGGCCTCCTGGAAAAAGAAGGCGCCCCAGACTCCGGTTTTCGTTCAATCTTCAATTATGCGAATCTCGGACAATCACGACAATGTCGAAGAAAAAGAATACTGGGCTCGTTACGGCCGTGAAATCTTCACTTGGTCGACAAATTTGCACCGCCTGGCCAACGATCGCACCATCACTGAAGGTGTAGTCAAAGAAAGTGAAATGCGCATTCCGGAAGCCATTCGGCAAGATTATCTGGCGACCAGATTTCGCAATTTTCAGATCAATCAAAATCTCATTGACCTGGTTAAATCTGGTCACTTTGCTCGATTGATTTTCAGTCTCGATGATTCTGGTGAATTCGGTCTCAATGTTTTAGAGCAAGAAAAGCTGAACAGTCGCCTTAAATACAGCAATTTGACAGAACGCGCTTTTTCATATGCTGGCGCCGACGAAGTACTTTGCTCGATGTTTGCCTACTGGTTGGCGCAGACAAAAATCGCAGCACCACCAGCAGCGCAAGTATTTTATGCTTTACCTGCCACCGAGTTTTGTTTGAGCCGTTACGAAGGGCAAAGCGTGGGCAATTCGGTCAGAGCCCAGATGAAAGCTTGTGGCATCAAAGCAATTGATGCCGATTCTGATCGGAATCTGTCGGCAAGCTTTCATGTGGTCATCCACGGTGGTGAGAATGGTCAGGGCGACCACATACTTTTGCCGGGACATCAAGATCTTCGCGCCATCGATACCCGAGAAGCTGTAGCAGCCACACTGGCCATTCTCGAACAATCGACTTTGCCTTGCGTGCTTTGCGATGTGGCGTATGCAAATGGTGCCGACCCGCTATTAATCGAAAAATTGCTTGAGCACCCTAAATTGCTGGCTAAATTATGTGGCTATGCCGGTTGGAACACCTCTGGCAATACTCTTGGATCAGCGCTTGCCATGGCGGTTGCCTGCTGGTTCAAAGAATTCGGTCAAGGACACGGTTGCGATCCCATTAGTGATACAAGCCAAGCTCTTAAAGAAGCAATTTGCATTCGTCTGGGAGATGACTGGGCTTATCAAACGCAGGTACGCAAAAATCTATCGGTAATTTCAGGGCCTCATTTGCAAGAACAAATGCGTCCTTATTTAAGACGCATCGAAGAGGCCATTGGTTCGCAATTTTCGTATGAAAACGTTTCTTTTCCCTGGCAGCGAGCCTTTGAAGTGGAGATTTCCAAATCAGGTTCAAGAGAGACTCAACTATCTGCAAACTAACAGTAAAATGCTAATCTCTCGATATCATCGCATTCTTCATTTAGCTACCACTGCAGCGCTATTACTTTCTTCCTGCGGTAATGCGCTTGCTCTTGAGAGCTGGGAAAAGCTGGACAAGCGGCTGAAGACACAGGTCTTTCATCTCAATGTCGGTTTAAAAATGCAATTGAAGAATGGATTGTTTGTACAATTGACAGACCTTTCGCCTAAAAATCGTTACCCTATTTTTGGCACCACAGCTGATGACCGGGGCTTTCGAGTAACAGGGACAGGGACTGCATTTCCAATTAAAACCACTGTGCATGACAAAACCTTTTTCATTACCAATCGACACGTCGTCGAACCAGAACAACTGATACAGCTGGCCAAAGAAAGCGAACGCTTTTATGCAGCCATGCGTCTGGCAGCTGAGCGCACAGCTAACGGTAAAGACACAGACACGCGCTTCAAAGAAATACTTGCTACCGTCAATTTGTCGATGAAAAAAAATATGACGGCAGACGAAAAAAAAGCCTATGCAACGACTGTTGATGGCATCTGGGATTTTTATGACACCTATCTGTCGTTAAAAGCTGATCCTGGTCGTCTGCTCTTTCAAAATTACCTCAATCAAGTGGGACTTGACGCGCGTATGGGATATTTTCTGCACAAAGCCGGTTCAGTCAATGAAACACCGTTTGAGGCAAGCGTATACAAATCGGCAAAAACCGAGAACGACCCTGATATAGCTCTTTTGAAGGTATCAACGACGGCTGTTGTACCTCTGGAATTCGACACTATCGAGCCATCTGAAGGTCAAGAAATTCAAGTGATTGGTTATCCGACTGCCTCAGATCAAATCGATGCTGACTCAGGCAAATATTATGCGCCAACATTTAGCACTGGACGAATCAGTCGTGTGGCCCCTAGAATCCTTCAAGTGGATGCCCCCATCGCCAATGGCAATTCAGGCGGGCCAGTAGTCAGCTTACGCGGTAAAGTTGTAGGTGTGGTCGCAGTCAGAGCGCGCTCAGACAAAGGCGTTGAGTTGAACAATTTTGGCGGTGCTGTGACAAATCAATCAGTCCAGAATTTTGCGCCTGAATTATTTCACGCCGTTCGCTAATTTTTCTCATGCGCTTTTTTATCAGGCTCAGGACCAAGCATGGCTGCGCCGATTTCATCGCTGTCATCTAGCATCAAGGACATTTCGTCTTTGACTGTTTTATAGCCAGTTAGAGGCTTAAATTCATCACCGCTAAAGGTTTTAGCTTGTAACTTATAGACTTCAATTGCGGGCACCTGTCTGCCGTTAGCTGGAATTTCCACGCGCATCGGCATGCCTTTGATATTTTCAGGAGCCTGGAACAGAATGTGTAAAATGCCAGCAAAATGCGATGGCACCAGCACTTCATTGGCCACCCAGCACTCAGTTTTAATGGTTTGATGCGATTTTTCACTGATTCTTTTGAGAGTATATTTATCAGTCGCAAAGCCCAGGATTTTCTCTGAGTGTTTCGAAATTTCCACCGGTAAATCGATATATGCCGTGCCAGGAGCGTGACGAACTATAGTCGTTTTGAAACGTTGCTGCCATTTTGCATAGGTCATGGTCAAACAATTTTTGTTTACTTCATTGTACAAAGTGACATCCCACGATGGTGCTTTAGTAATCATCGTCAGTCCCATTTTATCGAGATGAAACCTGGCGGCCTCGTCATTGAATTGAAAACTGACTGTGCCTGCAAAATTACTATTTGCGTCCAGCGCCCAACCACTGTTTTTGGTCGTTTTTCTCTTAAGCACTCCGGCCCGGGCAAAATCAGTGGTGCTTAGCCCCAGCAGCGTCAAAAAAACGAAAAAAGGAACAAGCAGCCTGGCTTTTGGCTTTTTCGGATAGATAGCTGACAGGCTCATTAAAATCCCCAGAGGAAAACGCTTACTTCCCGACAACCAGGCGGGCTATGGTCGACAACCGTCTGACTCAGTTTAATGCATGAAAGGCAACGGCATACGCAATTACTGAGGATTTAAAGTACTGTGAGCAGAGAACTTTAAGAGTATTAGAGTCGAGGCGGTTCTGATTGCCATTTAACCCACAAAACAACTCTAATGATAAAAGCAAAAAACCCGACGGCCAGGGCTTCTAGCGCTCGTTAAATTCAGCGAAGCGGATTGTCAGTGGCGCCTGAGACTGTATCAGAAGTCACTCAAAAATGCCTGCACAGCCCGCTCTCAGTGGTCTTCCAGCAAAAAAGCTGATGTTCAAGCGACGCACAACTTATAGAGATTGCTTGGGCAAAGAAGCAGTCATGCGACCGTCTGCGTTTGCTCTTAACACTTTTTGCAATTGCGCCTGGAATAATTTAGCGCCAGCTTCATTGAGATGCACTGTGTCATAAAAACACTGGTCAGGAAATTGTTCTTTAGACAAATCAAGCAATGGCACAGCATTATTCGTGGCCACAGCTTGCAGATTATCGAGATAACTTTTATACAAACCAGGCTGCATCAGTTTGCGATTTTCCTCGGTCAAAGGCATATTGACGAGAAGAACCTGTATTTTACGATCATGGCAGGTAGTTAGCAAATCCTGTAAAAAACGCTGTTGTGTGGCGTATTGCGCAGCATTAAATTTCTGATAGCGCATACGATATTCATCAACACTATGTTGCCAGAGTATTTTGCGATCCTGAAAAAGAGGAAAGACATCAGCAGTGGTGGCAAAAGGATCCACTCCACCTTTTTGGGCACTTGCTTTCATCGCTACTTTTCGCACGAATAAATCAGCCTTGGTCTGGTAGCGCACGCGCTTGCCATACAAATAGATACCGCGATCAAGAAGCAGTTCGAACTTTTCATCGAAACTGGCATTGACGTAATTTGATCGATTGAGATCGCCAACATCGCCGAGTCGCGAAAACACTGCAGTTTTGGTTTCACCAGAAGCTAAATCATCCATAAAGTCGCGTGGCGCCACGCCATACACAACAACAGGAGGCGCCTTGTCACCTTTCAAAAGCTTATCGACAACCAGATACATATCTGAGATCATCGCGCCAGGAACTGCAAAAGAGAACACCTGTTTGGTCGCCTCACCCTTAGAGGTAAGTGCTTGCTCCAGCATTTTGTAGTGGTGGTGACGGTAAAAATCGGCCACAGCTGGAAAGCCGAATTTATGGAAGTCAGCCGTCCAGACAGGTGACATGATTAGTGAAGAGCCAAGCAACACAACATCAGGACGGACGGATTGTGAATACTGCTGCACAGCCGTATCAATGGTGCGCAAAACACCGTTCTGATCCTGGTTTTTAGTTGACGAGCGAGCCAACATTGCAGACAAACTAATGCATCCATTGATCGTTAAAAACAAAGCAATGGCTACAGAAGCAGTAGACTGAAACGGGCGCAAAAACCTAGATAACAAAATGATTCTCGATAAGTCCGCCCCTTAAGGTACATCGTGCTCCTGACATTTAGACGCCGTCAACCTTAAGCTTTGTTCACGGAAGCGTTCCAAAACCGCTAAAAGAGCACGAACAGTTGGTCGAGCCATACTTTAGAATTACTTAGAACAAAGCGAAAAATCAAATATCCGATTCAACTCAAATACTGCCGTGAAATCAGCTCCGTCTCAACTTCTATCAGCGCTAAAAGTGCTTTTGCTTTGCCTGCTTCAGCTTCTCTTGCTTTGCGCCTGCAGCACGCCCTATCCAAAGAAGCCGCTGTCAAACAAGGGGACATCTGGTCTTGATTTAGTAAGCAAACCGTCTGCCCAGAAACTTTTTCTTGGCGAAGAATCCAATGCGCAACAATTAAAACCAGCCTCAGCAGCTGAGATTGCAAGCGGCAAGGTGAGCGAATTTTTTGAGAATCGCGGAAAAATTGGCAACTTTGGTGGCTCTTTGACAGTAGCCACATTTGGCTCTGGCCCGAAAACTTTCAATCCATGGGCAGCAACTGAAGTAGAAAGTCACGGCATCGGTCAGCTCTTATTTGAATCATTAATTGATGTAGATCCATGGACAGGCGAACACCTCTGTCGCCTGGCTCGCTCTTTCGAGGTCAGCGACGACAAACGCGATTACATATTCCATTTGCGCAGAGGTTTGCAATGGTCTGATGGATTCCCATTGACAGCCGATGATGTCATTTTTACATTCGGCACTTTAATTAAAGAAGGATTCGGCAATCAAAGTTTGCGCGACACATTATCCATTGACGGGCAATATCCAAGTATTGAAAAAATAGATGCTTATACCGTCAAATTTCGCACCCCTAAACCATTTTCGCCGTTTCTGGCTAGCCTGCATGGTCTTGGCGTAGCGCCCAAACATGCGCTCGAAAAATATACAAAAAGACCGCATCAGGAGTTTTTCGCAGTGTGGGATGTGAACTGCAATCCAGCTGATCTGGTGACCAGCGGTCCATTTCGAGTCGGGCGCTATGTACCGAGCCAGCGCGTGGAGCTGATTCGCAACCCACTTTACGGAATGTGTGACGCATCGCATCGCCGCCTGCCATACCTCGATCGTTTTACAGAAGCGATTGTGCCAGATCAAAATTCGATGTTAGTCAAATTCTATGGCAATGAATTAGATTTTCTCGACATCCGCAGCATTCGCGGCCCCGATGCCAGATTGATGAAACAAAGAGAAGGTCCTGGCAATTTCAAAATGTACAACCTGGGATCAGATGACGGCACCATGTTTCTCATGTTCAATTTGAACCAGCGCAAGGATCCCCAAACTGGCAAATATTATGTCGATCCAGTTAAACAGAGGTGGTTCAACAATCTAGCCTTCAGGCAAGCTGTAAGCCACGCCATCAACCGCACGAGCATTCTCAATAATGTCTTACGGGGCGTTGGTTCCACTCTCTATACAGCCGAGTCACCAACAGCCATTTACCTCAACAAAAAGCTCAAAGCCTACGATCAAGATCTCGAATTTTCGAAAAAGCTTCTCACCGATGCTGGATTTAAATTTTCCCACGGCTGGCTGTTAGACCCGAATGGAAACAAAATTGAATTTACCTTGAACACGAACGCCGGTAATTCTATTCGCGATGGCACCTGCGTGATCATTCAAAATGATTTAAAAAAACTGGGTATCAAAGTCAATTATCAACCAATCGACTTCAATATTCTCGTCGACAAAACCGAACAAAGTCTTGACTGGGAAGCCATCGTCATGGGGCTGACTGGTGACAAAATCGAGCCATACAATGGCGCCAACATCTGGAAAACCGAAGGGCGTCTGCATATGTTCGACCAGCGCCTGCCCGATTCATCAGGAAAAACTTTGGTCAACGACGAAAGACCATTCGAAAAGGAAATCGCTCATTGCTTCAATGCGGCGGCCAATACTTTCGATCAAACAGAAAGACATAAATACTTCGATCGCTATCAAGAAATAGTTTACGAGCAGTTGCCATTCATTTATCTCTATTCGGCGCTCGATCTCACAGCCATGCGCAATACGCACGGCAACTACAATCCAACGCCGTTGGGGATTTACTACACGCCTAAAGGCAGCCTGCACAACATAGAAGAAATTTTTGACACAAGGGCTAAATCCACGAATAGAATCCGAGAGCAAAAATAAGTCATGTCGATAGCTGCATATATTCTCAAAAGACTACTCCAGGCTCTTCCCCTGCTTTTTATCATCTCGGTGATGAGTTTCACCATGCTCAAACTGGCGCCCATAGATCCGCTGGCCACCCTCAAAGCCAATCCGGCCATTTCTCAAGCCATGATTAAAGCCGAAGAAGAGCGCCTTGGCCTAAATAAACCACCGGTGGTGCAATATGGGCTTTGGCTTTCGCGTACTTTAACCGGCAATCTTGGCATATCCACAGCTGGGGGGCCAGTTTCAACGCTGCTTTTACAAAGAGCGTTCAATACTTTATTGCTCAGTGTTTTGAGCATTCTCTTTACATGGCTGATTGCTATTCCAGCAGGTACTTATGCTGCTGTTTATCGTGGCTCTTATATCGACAAATTTTTTGGGCTACTGACTGCCGTTGGCATGTCTATGCCGACATTCTTGTTAGCCATGTTGCTTTTGATGTTTGCGCTCAGCTCAGGGTTACTTCCCATTGGTGGTTTAACCAGCGCCTACTATTTCGACCTCAGCGGCTGTGCGCAAATACTCGACATTGCCTGGCATTTAGTAATTCCGGTCACGGTTTTGACATTTGTTGGCCTCGCCGGCATTCAAAGACAGATGCGCGGCAATTTGCTGGATGTGTTGCGCAAAGAATATGTTCGCACGGCAAGAGCCAAAGGACTGCCGGAGCACACAGTGATTTACAGGCATGCCTTACGCAACGCCATCAATCCTTTGATTACACTGCTTGGTTTCGAGCTTGGCTCGATTCTAAGCGGGGCTGCACTGACTGAAACTGTCTTGAGTTATCCAGGGCTCGGTCGATTGACCCTGGAAGCTGTCTTGACGAAGGATCTTAATCTGGTTATGGCTTCATTGATGCTTGGCGCATTGATGCTGATTCTGGGCAATCTGGTGGCAGACATACTGCTTAAGTTTGCCGACCCACGGATTTCTCTGGAGTAGATATGGCAACTTTAGAAGCAAATTTAGAAGCAAGCCTGCAACCAACGACAGGCGCGCCAAGACCGTCAGCCTGGAGCAAAATATGGCGAGATCCAGTCGCCAGAATATCAATTATCGTTCTTTTCATTCTCTATATGTCTGCTGCACTGGCCAGTCCGCTTACACCTTACAGCATGGATTTCAACGATCCAGAACTGGGCAATTCGCCACCAACTCCAGTGCACTATGTAGACGAAAAAGGGGCGCCATGTGCCCCCTTTGTGTACAAAGCAAAGCGAATGAATGATGCCGAGACTTTTTCCCAATTTTTCCAGCAAGACGAAACGCAAAAGTTTCCCATTCACTTTTTTGTCAAAGCCGAGCCCTATAAACTGCTTGGTTTTATTCCAGCAGATTTGCATTTGTTTGGCGTCGGCGACGGAGCGAGGCTTTATATCATTGGCTCGGATATCAATGGACGCGACAATTATTCACGCTTGTTTTTCGGCGCTCAAAAGAGTCTCACAATCGGCTTTCTTGGTCTATTCATCGCCTTTCCCATTGGTATCATTTACGGTGGCTTAGCAGGCTTCTTTGGCGGCGCAGTCGACAATGCCATGATGCGATTTGCTGAAGCCGTCATGTCTATTCCAAGCTTTTATTTGCTCATAGGCCTTGCAGCCATTTTGCCGCCAGGAATGTCTGGAGCCGACCGTTTTGCTCTGATTACAGTGATTCTTTCATTCATTGGCTGGGCAGGCATTGCCCGTGTGATTAGAGGTATGGTTCTCTCCATTGCCGACGAAGAATTCGTGCAAGCGGCAAGAGCTTCAGGAATGCCTGAATTCTTCAATATGCTCAAACATGTGATACCACAAACTGCCAGTTTCATTATTGTGGCGGCGACCATGCAAGTGCCTAATTTCATTTTGTCCGAAAGCGGCTTGAGCTTTATCGGTCTGGGCATTCAGCAGCCAGATGCAAGCTGGGGCAATATGTTGAAATTCGCTCTGGACAACATCAACGAATTACTGGAAAAGCCCGTCCTACTGGCACCGGGCTTTCTCATATTTTTGACAATTTTGTGCTTCAATCAATTAGGTGACACTATGCGCGATGTGCTCGATCCCAAAATGCAAGGACAGTAAACGATGAGGGGCAATCTATAATGGATCAATCAATGTACTGGCCAATAACAGCTTCAGCGATCATCTTTTTATCGTGGATGACAATGTTGTCAGCACGAAAATTTCGCAGCGCTGAGACATTTCTCTGCACTGATTGTCGCTTTAACGATCCAATCTCTTGCCAGAAAATAGACCGACCATACGCGCTTTTATGCACCAGTTATCGTGCTGTCGAAAAGACAACAGAAGTCGCAAACTAAATTTTTCCGATGCTTATTTAGTCAGAAAAAGAAATGATCAAACCCCTCTGCCGGTTCACCCACCGGGCTCAGAGGGGCTTGCTCCCATGACTGCTCACTTGGAGAGGTCCTGACTTTCTTCAGATCACAACCGAGTGACAAAGCCACCATTGTTGGTGAGAATAATAGGCTCCATATACGGTGCCTGCATTTATGGGTAAGCTTTGATTTCCGGAGGAACTGAATTTATTATAGGACCGATTTCAAGCGAGCACAATAGTCGACGCTTAGGATTTCCCCCTAATTTTTCTGGGGTTTACTTATCTTCTTTGGCAAGCAAAGCCATGAAAATTTTCACAAGGCGTGGATCGTAGCGTTTACCTGAACTTTGCTGGAGCTGACGGATGGCTTCGTCTCGGCTCAAGCTCTTGCGGTAGGGTCTATCGCTGGTCATAGCCGTATATCCGTCCACCAGAGCAATGATTCGCGATTCCAGTGGTATGTCGTCGCCCTTTAGCCCTTTTGGATAGCCGCTGCCGTCCCAGTTCTCCCTGTAAGATTCGATCACATTCGCCACACGGTACAAAAGCTTAGCCGGTTCGAGCAATTTCGCGCCAATTGCAGGCACCTGTTTAATCTGCTCCAATTCTTCGTCAGAAAGTTGTCCTTCTTTTTGCAGAATTTCTTGGGTGACAGCAATTTTGCCCAAATTGCTCATTACTGCAGCAAGCGAAATAATCTCAGCGTGTTCTTTGGATAGATGTAGTGATTGCGCCACACCATTGGCATAGCCATAGGCGCGAGGCGAACGTTCGCTGCTATATGAATCTCGTTCTTCAATTGCTTTCATGATTTTGCCAAAGACGCCAAGAATGCCTTCTTCGGCCACAATCGCCAGATCAATCACGCCTTCTAATTGAGCTAATTTCAAAGGCGCGACCTTCGGCTTTTCTTTAACCGGTGTTGGATCCAGCCCATCGCGAATGCTCGGCAATAAATCTTCAGCGACCGTACAGACTTGATTACGTCCACGATGTTTGGCCAGATACAGCGCCTGGTCGGCTAATTCTTGCAATTTGTCGCGGTCCTGAGCGTCATAAGGGAATGTCGCCACACCAAGAGACGCTGTGATCACTCCAATGTCGTCAATTGGCTTTTCGCGAATGGCCATACAAATGCGCTCAGCCACCATACGAGCGTGCTGCAAATCAGTTTCAGGCAACAGAATAACAAACTCTTCTCCGCCGAATCGCCCAACTGTATCAACGTCACGCACACTCTTTTTCATCACATTGGCAATGTGTTTGATAGCCATGTCGCCAAAGTGGTGCCCCAAACCATCATTGATTTTCTTGAGATAATCGAGGTCCACAATAATGTATGAGAAAGCGTGACCAAACCGTTGGAAACGGTCGATTTCCTTAATAAATTGTTCCTGAAAATAACGTCTGTTGAACAAGCCGGTCATCGGGTCAGTGACCGCTTGTTGCTCAACCTGGGCAAACAGCTCCGCGTGTGAAACAACAATAGCCACACGGTCTGCGAGATCTGCCACCATTTTCATATCTTTATCAGGCAAAGGTGTGACGCGCGTACTCGAGATCATGCACAACGCTGCTTTCAATTCACCACCATGAATCAGTGGCACAAGTGTCGCCTGCTTATAATGCGCGGGAATGTCAATATTTGCACCTTCCAGGCGTTTCTTCAAATCATCATAAGGTAAGTACAGTGTCTGCCCATCTTTTAACTCAGACATCGTCGCCTGGAAAATCTTCTCACCAAAATCAGGCAACTCAGCTGCGTCATCGGCGCCAGCTAGCGTGGCTGCGTAGGCACCGTCTCCAGCTGTTTTAAATTTGATGAAATCTTCTCTTTGCACATCGTAAACAGCAGTCGCGCACAACGCCAAGCCAAAATGCTCTTGCAGAGCTGTGCCTAGAGTTTGCATGAACTGATCGACGTCTTTAAGCGACTGTCTGATTTCGCTCGACACACGATTAATCAGAGCTGCTCTTGCTCTATCAGCCCGAATTTGACTGATCGCCTGATCGGCCCTAATAACGTTAGAGAGGTGACCAGCAATTGTTAATCCGAGGTCTCGGTCTGCTGGTCTAAATTCCGGTCGATTAGGCAATCTCTGCCATAAACCAATGACGCCAAGACGTTCACCTTCTGATACCAACGGTAACACCAGAGCGACATCGTGACCGAAGAACGAATCACCCTTGCGGCTATACTGAACATTGACGATTTTGCCGCGTCCTGACTCAAATACAGAAACAAATGGATTATCTTTATTCGTTAAATCGACCTGTGAATTGTTGCCGTCTTGAATTTGCGGTACTAAAACACCTTCTTCTGAATTGTATAAATAGATTTGAGAATGAGTGAAACTCATGTGCTCAGCCACCATCATAACCGACTTAACCAGCGACTCCTGGCTGGTTTGACCACGCGATTCACGAAATAGCGTGGCTATTTCGTTAATCAACTTCATTTCGCGCGCATCCATCTCAATTTTATTTCTGTCGAGAGATTGCTGCACTACCACAGATAACATTTCAGCAACATGCTGCAAAATAACAGCATCGGTATTTTCGCTCCACTCACGCGGCTTACCGCATTGCTGCAATTCCAGAAAGCCCGAAAACAATCCTCGGGTGCGCAACTGTACAAGCAGACGTGCTCTGACATCACCAAGCTCCATCAATGAAGACAAAGTTGGCGACGACTTATGCAGATTCGTACCTTTGGTGGTATCAGAAATTGGAATGACACCAGCGCCAGAATCGTCTTTGAACACTTTTAAAAATTCAAAAACAATGGCTACGGTTTCGTCCGATCCAAGTTGATTACCGGCAAAACAAGTATGGCCGCTGACTGCAAATTCATTAGTAACTTGCAGTTGATCACCAACAACCTGCCAAATTAGACCGCGATCGGCTTTGGTGGGTTTGGTTAGAGCTTCAATAGCAAATTGCAAAATCGAAGCGAGGTCATTGCTGTGACGCAATTGACCGATAATTTCGCGAATGATCAGCTGTGCTGCTGGCGGAAATACAGATGAAACGACTTCCAGCTCATTGGCAATAGCGCTGCCATCAATTAATTCACGCGTGGACGAAGCTCGACCAATGCCCAGGGCAACGCCTTCGGCGGCACTGTCATAAGCGACATTTTCAGAAATGGCATCGAGCCTTGAAGGCATTTGGGCAATGGCCGGGGCAAGCGTTGCCGATTCTTGACTGGCAAGAATTGGATTGGCGTGAAAATTAGCTGTAGGCACTGGGACATACCCGCCACCAGAGCCGCCTGCAGAGGAAGAAGAAGAACCGCCTGAGCCAGAAGCTCCTGCTGAGGCGCCACTGGCTGAAGCAGCTCCTGAATACTTGCCAAAATCAGCCGAGGTGGGATCTACTGCTATCGGTGAAACTTTGCCATGCTCATGAATAGCAAATAACTGCGCCACTTCGCGCTCATAGGCCTCGTCGCCGTAAGTGCTGGTGGGCTGGTAAATTGGAGTTTGTGGCGACGGCGCTTTGACGATTGGCCAGGCCTGTTTGATTTGTTGAATATATTGCGGAAAACTGCCGGCAGCGCCCATATTGGCGCGAGCGTCTTCAAGCAAATTGGCTTCTTGCTGATTGACCTGCTGCCATATTCCTAATAATTGATTGAAGGCTTCCGAAACTATACGCGGATCCATCGAGCCAGCGCATTGATATTTGTCCGGCTCAGCCGAATCGCCTGATTTCTGTCCGTAAATAATTAGCGAAAGACCGCGACTTTCAATGAGGAAGCACCAGTCATCGGAGCCATCAGAGGCATCTTCCGAGAAGATCGAAACTCTAAAAGCGTCGCGCATCAGCTCCCGATAGCGCTGACCGCCAGGAAGCAGACGGGCTGCCGATTTACTGGACCAATAAACAACAACCGGGGCCAGGCGCTCATCGATGCACAATTGTTCGACAGTGCGCAGAAACGGCAAGAAACCATTCTCGCCGTCTGGAACGAGCCCGCTAAGCGGTAGAGCCTCGCGACCCGACTGCTTGACCAGCATCATCTGTAATTGTGTGCGCCCTGGCTCAGCCATTAGCGTACCTTAACAGCTACTAACGTTGTGTTGTGTGTAATCCCCGCCAATTCCTTAGTACCCCACCCATGGGCTCTTTAATCCACCACTAGATTAGGCAAATATCATCCTGAACACAGCCTTTTCTGTCAATTACATTGAACCCGCTTGGCATTGTCAGAAACTCCGCAATGGTCCGCAATGCGGCGCATTGGATGAAATTTCATCTGCTACCATGGAAACCCCATAGGGCGCCTATTATGCGGCTGACTGAAATCATGGACAAAAAAGAAACGATATCGGTTGTTTTTGCAAGGCTGCAAAGTCTGCTGACGTCGGACGTTTATCAGCAAAACCTGGCGTTCTGGCACAAAGCCTGGAATGGCGTCAAACAACCATACACCCAGATGCCCGATTTGAGTTACTTACCCTCTATTCCAGCATTACTCAAACGCTCCCTGGCCGTAAACGTCCTTGATCTGGGTTGCGGTTCTGGTTGGCTTTCAATTTATCTAGCGCGCGAAGGCTTTCAAGTAACAGGCGTGGACATCGCCGACCATGCCCTGGAACTTGCTCAAATGTGGGCAGAAAACGAAAACCTCTCCATTAAATTCGACATTGCCGACTTAGCCGACATGAAATACCCGGAAAATTCTTTTGACGCTATTGTCGCCAACTCTATTTTTGAACACTTAACCTATGATCTGGCCCTCGCCACAATGGTCACTTTGCAAAACATCCTCAAACCAGGTGGCATTTTTATCGGCTGTTTCGACAAAGTCGGCACCGGTCCTGGTGAATATTTCAAACTAGAAGACGGCACTCAGGTTTATACCGATAAGGGGCGCCTGGGTATGATGCTGCGTTGCTTCACAGACGACGAGCTCAAAGAATTTTTTAGCGGCTGGCAAATCGAACAATTCGAAACTTTAGAAAGTGGCAGTCGCTTTATCGTGGCCAAATTACCGAGTGCAGTCTGAAATTTACGAACACTTCAACTCAGTCCACATGCGATCGTAGACAAATATCACTTTTTCGATGTCGACTAATTGCTCGCACACTGAAAGCACAGACTGACCGGGATAACGCCCAGTATTGAGTCTATCAGCCTCCGGCAAAAGGGGCAAAGCGCGAGCGTTCGCTGTAGCGTAACGGTTAAAAGTAGCGTTCGCTGCAGCCACTTCGGGTTGCAACATATAGTTCAGCCATTTGTAGGCATTGTCGAGATGCGGCGCCGAAAGCGGAATACAGAAAGAGTCCAGCCACAAAGAGGCACCACTTCTAGGAATGACATATTGCACATTTGAGTTGGACTTCATCGCCTGAAAAGCGTCACCGCTGTACGCCATTGCTAATAGACTGTCACCACCAGCCAGTTGCACAATCACCTGATCTGAGGTGTAACACATCACAAGCGGCTTCTGCTTGATTAGAGCACGGCTTGCATTCTCAATTTCGGCACTAACACGAGTGTTGTATGAATGCCCCCGGTGCTTCAAAGACATGCCAATTGTTTCTCTGGCATCATCGAGCAAAGTCATGCGATTAGCAAAGCGCTTGTCGAAGAAAACCTCCCAATCATTGGGTATCGGTACATTCTTCCCCAAAGAGGAGGCATTATAGGCGATACCAGAGGTACCCCAGAATTGAGGCACAGAATGCGCAAGATTCCGATCATAAGCTGGATCTATAAAATGCTCCATCATACCTTTGAGACCAGGCAAACGCTCATGATCGACTGGACCAATGATGTTCATACGCACCAGTTCTTGCACCATATAATTAGTCGGCATAATGATATCGTATTCGGTGGCGCCAGCCTGTAGCTTCGCGAGCAACTGCTCGTTTGAAGCAAAGGTGTCATATACGACTTTTATACCGTATTGCTTTTCAAACTCAGGTACTGTATTTGGGTCTAAATAATCGGCCCAGCTATAAATGTTGAGCAAATTACTGGATCCAGCTTGACGATTATTGTGATTGCTGCAAGCGCCAAGAGTGGCTGCAGCTAAGAGAGCATTGAAAGAAGTCTGACA
>Ga0182030_10006390_pt1 | contig 24873 bp, 26 predicted proteins | sample 812S3MmetaG_FD_121299 | JGI IMG/M metagenome (GOLD analysis project Ga0182030, IMG submission 121299) | Permafrost microbial communities from Stordalen Mire, Sweden - 812S3M metaG (Illumina Assembly) | ecosystem: Environmental > Terrestrial > Soil > Wetlands > Permafrost | place: Sweden...
TAGTTGGGCGCGGTGCCGAGCGGTATCGGGTCTCTCGCCGGCTGAGGAGCGGGAGCCGCGGCGCTCGCCGTGGTCTCGGCTTTGAGCAGGGTGGGCGCCATCCATCCGGTCGCGGCGCCGAGCGCGAACACGCCCGCGGCAGTGCCGGCAATTAGCTTAAAGGGTGATTTCATCGTCAAATCTCCTTGAGGTGATGCCCCCCTACGGGGCGTCTTGGCGGCTATCCTCCGCCCGCCTCCTTAAGCGAACCTTAAGGACGGCGAGGAAAGCGCACGCTCACCTTAAGACCCCCTTCCACAGCCTCACCGAGGCTGACCTCGGCCCCGTGCCGATCGGCGATGGCTTTGACGATGGCAAGTCCCAAGCCGCTGCCGTCGGACAGCGCCCCGCTGCGGCGATAAAAGCGGTCGAAGACGCGCTCCCGATCGGCCGGGGGAATGCCGGGCCCGGAATCGCAGACCTCGAGCACCGCGCCGCCCCCGCCCCCGCGGGTGCTCACCCGCACCCGGCCGCCGCGGGGGGTATAGCGCACCGCGTTGTCGACGAGGTTGCGCACCAGCGTGCGCAACGCCTCGCGGTCGCCCGATACCGTGAGCGGCTCGGCCTCGAGGGCGAGGTCGGTCTGCCGATCGAGGGCGAGCGCGTGGGTGTCCGCGACGCCCTCCGCGGCCGCCTGATCGAGCGCGATCACCGCGAGCTCTCCTCCGGTGACTGCCCGCGGCTCGTTGCGGGCCAGGGTGAGGAGCTGCTCGACCAAGTGAATGGCGCGCTCGACTGCGGCGCCAAGATTCGCGCGAGCCTCGGTCCGCGCAGCCTGGTCCGGCGCCCGGTCGAGGAGCTGCAGCTGCAGGCGAACCGCGGTCAAGGGCGAGCGCAGCTCATGCGCCGCATCGGCGACGAAGGCGCGCTGCGCCTGGAAGGCCGCATGCAGGCGCGCGAGCAGCCGGTTGAGCTCGTTCACGAGCGGCGCGACTTCCTGCGGCAGCCGCGCGGCGGCAATGGGCGTCAGGCTATCCACGTCGCGGCGCTGGACTTCCACCGCGACGCGGCGCAGGGGCCGCAAGCCGTTGCCGACCACCCCCGCAATCGCAGCGCCGAGCAGCGGCAAGAGCAGCAGCAGAGGGATCACGACGCGCAGCGCGGCGCCGCGCGCGAGCACCTCGCGCACTCGCACCGGCTGCGCGATCTGGATCACCCCGTCGAGCGTCTGCAGCCCATAGGTGCGCCACTCGAGACCGCCGGCATCGACATCGGCGTAGCCGAGCGCGGTTGCATTGATGAGCGGCAACCCCGGTCTCGAGAAATACACGCGCGCGCCGTACCGATCCCAGATCTGGATGACGAAATCCGCTCCCGCCTGATCGGGGGGCAGCTCGAGACGCGGCGCCATCGGGATTTGGCTGCGCAGCGACAGCGCCATCTGCCGCAACTGATAATCGAACAGCGTGGAGGTTTCCGCGAGCACGCGTCGGTAGGTGAGCGCGCCCGCCAACAGGGAAGTCCCCGCGACCAGGGCGAGCAATGCGATGAGGAGCCGCGCTCGGATGGAGATCATCAGTCTTTCGGGACGAAGTAGCCGACGCCCCGCAAGGTGCGGATGGCATCGCTCCCGAGCTTGCGCCGCAACCCGTGCACGTAGACCTCGACCGCGTTGCTCTCGACCGCATCGCCCCAGCCGTAGAGCCGGTCCTCGAGCTGCGCCCGCGAGAGCACCGCACCGGGCCGCTGCAGCAGTGCCTCGAGCACGGCAAACTCATGAGCCGAAAGGACCACGGGAACGCCGTCGCGCTCGACCGAATGCGTCACCGGGTTCAAGCTGAGGCCCCTATGACGGATGCTGGGATCCCCGCGCCCCGCTGCGCGGCGCAGAACCGAGCGCATGCGTGCGGCCACCTCGTCGAGATCGAAGGGTTTGACGATGTAGTCGTCGGCGCCCGCGTCGAGTCCCTCGATGCGGTTCTCGATGTCGTCGCGCGCGGTCACGATGATGACCGGCGTCGCGTCGCCGCGGCGGCGTAAATCACGCAGCACCTCGAGCCCGTCGCGCTCGGGCAGACCGAGGTCGAGCAGGATCAGGTCGAATTGCGAGCTGCGCAGCGCCTCTGAGGCGCTGCGTCCGTCGCTCACCCCGTCGACTGCGTAGCCGTCTTGGCGCAGCGCCGTATGGAGGCCCTTGGCGATCATCCGGTCATCTTCGACGACGAGCACTCGCATGTTCAGGTCGCCCTAAAAGGACTTGCGCCAGTCCTTGCCCTCGCGGCTCAGGAAGTCTTTGCCCAGCTTCCAGATGATGACCCGGCTCGTGCCTTCGCCGTCGATGTAAGCGGCTGCCGGTACGGGCCGGAACGAATACTTGCCGACGGCGAGACCGCCGCGCAGGCTGCGGCTCTCCTGCTTGCCGTCTTGCTTGAATTCGCGCACCTCGAGCGGCAAGCTCGAGCGCATATACCAGTAATCGTCGTCTTGTCCCTCGAGCGCATAGATGCCGGCCGGCAGGCGCAGCTCGTGGGCGGCATGCGACTTGTCGTTCCAGACGAGGTCGTGCACCACGGTCACGGTTTTCGAGGGATCCCGCTCGAAATGCAGGGTGCGCGGCTCGTTCACCAACGGGTTGAGCTCGAGCCCGCCGCAGCCGCCGAGCGCAACCGAGACGGCGAGCAGCAGAATGAAATGACGCAAGAGACCCCTCCCCAACCAGGTCATGAGGATAAACCGTTTCGCGGCATGACGCAGCGCGCGCCGTTTCCGCCGGGCGCCCCATGGGCGGCGCCGCTTCAGCCGAGCTTGCAAGGCACGCGCAAAAAGCCTCGAAAGCGGGCCCTGCCGCCGCGCGTCGGCGCAGCGGAAAGTGCGTAGCGCGGAAAACGCCCGAGGAAGCGGCTGATCGCGATGGCCGCCTCGAGCCGCGCGACTCCGACACCGGCGCACTGGTGAATGCCACTGCCGAAAGCCAGATGGCGGTTCGGAGTGCGGGCGATATCGAGCTTATGGGGATCGGGGAACACCGCGGGATCGCGGTTCGCGGCGCCGATGCAGAGAGTAATCTGCGACCCGGGCGCAAGCTTGGCGCCGCCGAGCTCGGCCGGCTCGACGGTGATGCGATTGCCGAGCTGATTGGGACTCTCGAAGCGCAAGAACTCCTCGACGGCCGTCTTGATCAAGGCCGGCTCCGCGATCAGCCTCGCGCGCTCGGCGGGATACAGGGCTAGCGCGACCAGCGCGTTGCCGATCAAGTTAGTGGTCGTTTCGTGCCCCGCGTTCAAGAGAAAGATGCAGTTCTGCACGAGCTCCGCCGGACTCAGGCGCTGGCCGTCGACCTCGCCGTGCAAGAGTTTCGTGATCAGATCCGGGGCCGTGTCGGCCTCCTTGCGGCGGCGCTCGATGAGATCGTCGAGGTAGGCCGCGAATTCGCCCACCGCGCGATTGCCGCGCGCCGCGGCTTGCGCGCTCAAGCTCGGCTCGAGAGCGCCCAGGATGGCGAGCGACCAGCCGCGCAGCCCGGCCCGCTCGCTGTGCGGAACGCCGAGCAGGTTGCCGATCACCTCGATCGGTATTGCAGCCGCGAAATCCTCGATCAGATCCGCCGATCCTTTTTCCTCCATCGCATCGATCAAGGACTCCACCAGCCGCTCGAGATCGGGCTGAATCTCTGCGACTGCACGCGGGGTGAGCGAGCCGTTGATGAGCTTGCGCACGCGCGTGTGCAGCGGGGGGTCATTGAACACCAGGCTCGTCGTGTGATGCTCGAATAGCGGCGTCGTGCCAAATTTCTCGCTGAATTCGCGCTTCTTGTCGGAACTGAAGATCTTCGGATGCTTGTAGACGAATTCCACGTCGGCGTAGCGGGTGAGCATGAGCGAGCCGTCCGACAATCGTCTGACGGGCGACTCGATCTGCAGAGCGGCGTAATAGGGAAAGGGATCGTCGTAGAACTCCGCCGGAAGCCTATGCAAATCGAAGCCGTCCGCGAGACTCACGCGGCGCGCTCCAGCCGAATCGCCGCCGGGCGCGTGGCCAAGGCGCAGGCGATGAAGCTTTTGCGGCGAAACGCGGCGGCGAAGCGCATTGCCTGACTCCCGAAGCGGACCCCTCCCAAGAATTCTATGTCAGAACTAAGGCGACGCGAATCGGCGGGATTGTCGGACGCTCGGTGCGGCGGTTGTCGGACTTCGGCCGCGACGGGGAGGCGCTACCCTGCCCCCACCTAAAAATGAAGGAGTTCCCATGACAACAACTACTCGAAGCCTCCTGACGGGCGCTTTGATCAAAGGCAGCTTCCTATTGGGTCTTTTCTCGTTTGCCTCGGGCTGCGTGGTCGAACCGCGCGAGGGCTATTGGGATCACGATCATCACCGCTGGTATCACGAGCATGCATGGCATGAATGCGGTCCCGGCGACGAGCACTGCCGCTGACGCTTGAGATTTACCCGCACCCTCGAGCCGGCCGTCGCGAAGCAAGGGCCGGCCGGCTCGACGGAGCGCGGGTTTGGGCGCGGGACCCGCGGTCTCTGGCCGGAATTAGGGCCTTGGCCAGCCTCAAGTGGTCGAAATGTGACGGGTGCACGGGCAAATGGCCCCGATGGGGGCTACGCTAGTGCTCAGGGAGCTCTTTCGTTGCGTCCTCGCCACAGACAAAGATTCGCTTGGCAAGCGCTGGTGTCCAACCAAAGAACCGCCCCAGAGTGTGTTATGTTATGTATAACTATCAATCGAAGGCCGCTGGAAACAGCGGATTAGCATGTTAACCCAATGTAAAGTCGTCACGAAGTCTCTGGGCGATGCATACAAGGTGTATCGCTGGCTCGGGCACGGGCGTTGTTTCTCCGCAGCGAAACTCGCGGTGAGCGTGCTAACAACAGGACTCGTGGTAGGCCGAGCGCCGGCCCGCCCGCGGGATCCGAAGTCGAACGTTATCCCACTTGATTCGGCATCTACTCTCGAAAATGCCGGTTGGAATTACGATCGGCGTGCGCGATCAGCAAGTATAAAGAGCCGAACATCCGCACCAAGCGCGGCCAACCCGACGCGTCGCTCGTCTGACCAGCTGTTTTTCTAACTGACGCGAGCGCGCTCCGCGCATCGTCGGCCAATCGTGCCGACACTTTCGAACCGATTTCCTCGTATCCGAATTTCTATCTCTCCGTCTGAGTGGCGGAGGCATCGAGTCGGCGATTGCTGTCCGAGTACTTCACCGAGATTCTGCTGTTCATGCGGTGAGTCCCGGAAATGTCTCGAATATCGCACCCCTCTGCAAGTGCAATCGGCAATAAGAAAACAGACGAACGTTGAGCCACGCTGCGGCACTTTCGGCGTCGCTCGTCCGAGGAGTTCTGCGTTCAAACTGACACGAAGAAATTGCCGACTGGCTCATACTTCATATGCTGTTCACGCCGTGAGTCCCGGAAAAACCTCAAATATCACGCCCTCTCTATTTGGCGCGATTGACTACCCGAGCCGGATGCGGCGGTTTCATTTCATCCTCTTAGAGTGACCGGTGGTTTCATCATCCTGTTCAGAAGTCCGCACCGTGATGATGAATGCAGACTCGCGCATACTTCATCGAGAGTCTGCTGTTCACGCCGTGAGTCCCGGAAAAACCTGGGATATCACACCTCGCTTCCACGAGAAACTTAGTTGGGTACTCAATCGCCAGATGTTCTTCCAATCGCACGATTGATTGTTCCGCTGGCGCCAGGTAGGTCATGTCACGCAACATTCACGGCGATGCGCGATGCCTCCCGACTAACATTTTCAATTTCGCCGAAAATGCCCTCCGGATTATGTTATGTGTCTCAACGATGTTAGGTGCGCTCGAGATGACGGCAGCTATTCGCTCGGAGTCAATTGACGATCTGCACAGCACTGGTGCGATCGTTGCGCGCTACGGTTCCACTTGGTGCATTGAACGCTTCGCTTGCGGGATCGCGACTGTCATGGCGGACTACCGGTTCAACGACAATTCTGGCTATCTGCAGTCGCTCTCGTCCTTGCACGAAAGTTGCATCCGCGTACACTGCACGTTTGTTGAGGGATGAGCGAGCATGCCCATATGAACGCAACGTCGCGCGTCGCGATCGCAGGGAAAACAAGACCACCATCCAGAGAGATCGTTCACGAGATCGACGATCTCGACCTCGCTGAGTTCACGGGTGTTGCGGCAACCTTCGGCCAAGATCGGTATGGATTCGTCGTTACTCCCAATGTAGATCATCTGATTCGCTATCACGAGGACGCGGCGTTTCGCGCCTTGTACAACTCGGCCGACTTCGTGCTTTTGGACAGTCGGGTCGCAGCTCTCTTGTTGCGCACCTTGAGAGGCATCCACCTTCGCGTGTGCACCGGATCGGATTTGACGGTCGTGTTGCTTTCGCAGGTCATCGCTCCTAAGGATCGAGTGGTACTGATTGGTGGTACCGAGACGCAGGCTAAGGATTTGGTGGCACGATTCGGACTCGAGAATGTTCGACACCACAATCCACCGATGGGCTTCATCAAGGATCCGGCTGCCGTCGACAAGTGCGTGCAATTCATCGAAAGTGTCAGCCCTTTTCGCTTCTGCTTTCTCGCGCTCGGATCGCCGCAGCAGGAGGTCGTCGCGCAATGCTTGATGGAGCGGGGCACCGCGCGGGGGCTCACACTGTGCGTCGGCGCTGCCCTGAATTTCGTCACGGGAGCCGAAGTGCGTGCCCCTCGTTGGGTGCAACGCATAGCTCTCGAATGGCTGTACCGGCTACTGCAGGATCCTCGGCGATTGGCTCGTCGCTACCTTGTCCGCGGACCCCGTATTTTCAAGCATCTGCGTAAAGCGCACTTTGTACTGCGCGCACATCCCTCGGTCACATCGAAAGCAACGTTGCGCGGATTGCTCGACGACACTCCGTCGTCCTGACCAGCTAAGTTCTCTTGTTCTCTTCGGCCGGAAAGACCACGCCGGCCGTCATGAACTCCTCATGTAATCGGTACCGACCCACGACCGGAAAAGCGACACGATTCGCGGCCGCGAGCGGGCGTGTCGCGTGCACGGCGAATGACGCTCGCGCGGATCCCCAAGCCAATGCCTCGATGCGAAGATCATGCGGATCCAGCCATTCGCCGACCAACGGGTACTGGCATTTGTAGAACGCCTCCTTCGCACAGAAAATCAGGGTGGCCGCAGCCGCTCGCCCGGACGCGGGAAGCGAATCGAGCCAAGCCGCTTCGGCGGGTACACAGATAGCCGCCGAAATGTCGGGACCGACTCGCCCCACGACCTCGGTATCCACGCCAATTGCGATCAGGCGCTTGCGCTCGGCCACAACTGCCGCGCAATAACCGTCGGTGTGGGTGATGCTTCCAACGAGGAGTTCCGGCCACACGGGCTGTCGATCGTGCGCTACGCGGATGGGAAACTCGATCACGCCAAACTCAGCGATGGCGCGCCGGGCGCATAGGCGCCCGGCGGCAAACTCCCGAGCGCGCTCGGGTACTGCATGGCCGAGATATTCGGCTTCCGCGGCCAACAATGTTGACGCATCACCGCGTCCACGCAATTCGGCAGCGACAACGACCGGCGGAAAAAGGCTTCGTAAGCCCGCGGACAAGCAGGCGGTGTTCGGCAGCATCTCGACTTGGGCTTGGTGCGACAAGGTTACGCTCGCACAGGTCGCAACGTTCGTCTTGCGTCAGGCATTAAATTTCACATATCTCGCAGGCATTTCATGGCGGCTCTCGCCCGTTTAGCCGGTTCTAGGTATTTAATGGGCGTCTGCATATTGTACCGCGCGTTCTCTGTCAGTCGGCAGGACGCGGCAAATTGCCTCTCACGTGAATTCCTCGAATGGAATGCTATAGTCACGCCATGAGCCAACTGGGAGAGCATTGCACGACGGGGCGCACCGCGCGCGAACGGGTCATTGCGCTGGTGCGCCAAATTCTAGGCCCACCCGCATCGTCCCGACCACTGCCGATTGATGCGCGGTTCAGTGACCTCGGCATGAGCTCGATCAAGATGGTTCAGCTGATGCTCGGTCTGGAAGTGGAGTTCGAGCTGGCGATTCCGCAGCACGAAATCACGACTGATAATTTTGCCTCGATTGCCTCGGTCGAGTCGCTACTGACGCGGCTGCTAGAGCCTGCCGGCAGCAACTAGCTCCTGCACCAGGATCTCGACGTCGGCGAGCGTCGTCTCACCGTGCGTCGCGCAGATGCGGATCGAGTCGCGCCCTTCAAACTGGACGAACGCCACCCACGCGCGCCCCGAGGCCAGCACTCGACGCACGATTTCGCGGACGGGCGGGAAACCCGCGGGCGGCGCCACGCACAGCACCGCAAGCTCCGAGTCATTCAGCACCGACCAATCAAGGGCCGACAGCCGTGCCCGGATGGCGGCTATCACCGCGACGGCATGCTCGAGATGGTCGGCATAGCCGGCCCATCCCGCCGCGGCGAGCGACAAGAACAGACGCAGTCCCAGGAATCGCCGGGACCACTGGACCGTATTGAGATACGGATCAAGGGCCGATAGGCTGGAGGGCATGAACTCTGCGGTGACTCGGAAGGCTTCGCTCAACACGCCCGGATGAGGCGTGATGAACATCCCGCACCCCATGGTTGTGCCGAACCACTTGTGCGCATCGATCGTCACGGAGTCGGCGAGTTCGATGCCGGCGAGGAGTCCGCGCAGCCGTTCCGAACACAACGCGGCTCCGCCCCACGCGGCATCGACGTGATACCAGGCGCCGCATTCGCGCGCGATGCGCTCGCACTCGAGCAGGGGATCGATCATTCCGGCGCCGGTGGTGCCGGCCGTCGCCGAAATCAACACCGGCACAATACCCTGGCGGCGATCCTCGGACACAGCCGCCGCGAGCGCTGCGGGATCCATCTGACCCCGCCCATCCGTGGCAACGAGCCGCAGCGCCCGGCGGCCGACGCCCGCCTGGTGCACGATCTTGAACCAGGCCGGCTGGCAGGCGACCGAGGTATACATGGCGACCGGCGCGCCGAAAGCTCGGACGCCCTCGGTCCCGAACCCCGGGTTCGCGCGGGTCAGCGCGCAGATGAGCGACGTGAAGTTTGCTTCCGAGCCGCCGGTCGTGAAATGTCCAGCGGATTCCGGGGCTAAGCCCGCGCGCTGCGCGAGCGCCCGGATGACGTGGGCTTCGATTTCGACCGGCGCCGGCGAGGATCCGGAACTCGCCAGCTGCGGATTGAAGATACCCGCGATCCGATCGGCGCATTGCGAGGGAAAATTCGGCGCGGGATTAAAGAGGCCGAAGTAGCGCGGGTGCGTCATGTGCACCACACCCTGCTCGAGCTGCGCCACGGTCCAGGCGAGCAGCGGCTCCAACTCCTGTGGCTCAAGGAAATCGTAGCGCGCCAGTTCCTCGCGAAACCTTGCCATATCCAGGCCCGGCATCACGGAGCCGTTCGCGACGCGCTCGTGCGCGCCCATGAGCTCCCCTGTCAACCAGTGATCCAGCGGTTCACGCACCTCGCGGCTCGGAAACAGGGCCGCGGAAGCGTCAGGCAGCGGTGCGGACGAGCTCATATGCAGTGGAGGCTCAAGTGCTCGTGGCGGCCAGTGCCTGATCGAGGTCGGCGAGAATATCGTCAATGTGCTCGATGCCCACGCTCAAGCGTATGGTTTCAGCGCCAATGCCCGCGAGGCGCTGCTCAGCCGGCGACATCTGCCGATGAGTCGTGGAAGCCGGATGACAAGCGAGCGACTTGGCATCGCCGAGATTCACAAGGCGCTTGAAGAGCTTCAACGCGTCGTAGAATCGCGTGCCACTGTCATAGCCGCCGCGGATCGCGAAGGTCAGCAGCGAGCAAGCGCGCCCGCCCAGGTACTTCTGCACCAAGGGATAGTAGGGGCTATCGTCGAAACCCGCATAGCTGACCGAAGCGACGCGGCGATCGGCCCGCAGGAACTCCGCCACGCGCCGCGCATTCTCGACGTGGCGATCAACGCGCAGCGCCACGGTTTCAATGCCCTGCAGCAGCAGGAAGGCACTCAGCGGCGGCAACACCGAGCCCATCGTGCGCTGATAAACACTCCGCGTTCGTCCGATGAACGCCGCCGGCCCGTAGTGATCGGTATAAACCAGACCATGATAGGACTCATCCGGCTGCGTCAGCATCGGAAAACGAGCCGCGTGCTGCTCCCACGGGAATCTGCCGCTGTCGATGATGATGCCGCCCATCGTCGTGCCATGACCCCCAAGAAACTTGGTGAGCGAGTGCAGGACAATGTCGGCGCCGAAGTCGATCGGGCGCACCAGGATGGGCGTGGGCACCGTGTTATCGACGATCAGCGGCACGCCGGCCCGGTGCGCCACCGCGGCAAATCCTTCCAGGTCACAGACGTTCCCCGCTGGATTCCCGACCGTCTCGCAAAATACCGCCCGGGTATCCTGATCGATCAGCTTTTCGATGTCCTGCGGCCGATCCGAGGCGGCGAAGTGGCATCGGATACCGAGCTTCGGCAGCACATGGGCAAAGAGAGTGTGCGTCGTGCCGTAGAGCTGTGGAACCGAGACGATGTTCCGGCCCATCTCCGTGACGGTGAGAATGGCGTAATGCAGTGCCGCCTGCCCCGAGCTCACCGAAAGCGCATCGGTCGCACCCTCGAGCTCGGCTACCCGCCGTTCGAGAACGTCATTGGTCGGATTGGCAATGCGCGAGTAGCGGTAACCCGCTGCTTCTAGGTTGAATAGCGCCGCACCGTGTTCGGCGCTGTCGAACGAATAAGCCACGGTCTGGTAAATCGGCACCGCGACCGCCTTGGTGGTCGGGTCACAGTCGAAGCCGCCGTGCAGCGCGATGGTCTCATTCTTCATCAAGGAACCGTTTTCATCGAAGTCCTATGCTCGAAATCCAGATCATGGAAGATACATCCAATGCGAGCCGCGTCATAATCAAAAAATGAACGTCTGCAGTGTCGCGAACGCGCGCGACCGATAGTGAGGTAAATTCGGAAAGTGAGCTCGTGACATAATGTTTTTTCTAGTATAGATCCCTGCATATTCGGCGGCTTCCACACATCGGTTAACTCGTCGACCGATGCGATTTATAGTAATGTGCCGATCAGAAGGCCAAGGTTGCACCAAGGCCCAATCACAAACATGGATACGACCATGTAGGGACGTTGCACCAGATGATGCGAGATACGATCATTGCTGTGTTTCAACAGGTTGCGGCCGACCAGGGCCGGACTCTGGCGCCGATGGCGGACGATCTGAAGCTCACCGAATGCGGACTAGATTCGTTGAGCTTTGCGATTGTCGTTGCCAATCTCGAGGATTCCCTGGGCGTCGATCCCTTCAATTCCGCGGAATGGGTGGACTTTCCCGTCACCTTGGCGGATTTCGTGCAACTCTACGAAAGCACCGTGGCTTGAAGTGAATTCGCTGTGGGAGACGGTGGCGCGCGAACGGCCCGCCGTGGCCGGCGAATTCGAAGGGCGCACCGCCGTCATCGCAACTGCGGAACTCGAGCGAGGATCGACGCTCGGTGCTCAACTGGAATCTCTTCGCGGCCGATCAGTATTACTCGCAACGCGCGGGCAGTTGGCCACCGCCCTCGCTCTACTGGAACTCGACGGCGTCGCCCGACGCATCGTCTTATGTACTCCCGACTTGGTGCCCGAAGTTCTGCGAGATGTGGCAACAACTGCGGCGGCGGACGCGATCGTATCGGACCAATTGCCGCTGGATGGCCCCGGGCTGGATGGCCCCGGGCTGGATGGCCCCGGGCTGAGTTCCCACGTCGTGAGCGCACGTCCCGAGCCTTGGACGGTTCCACGGCGCGCGTCGGAACTCACGCAATGGATACTCTTGACGTCCGGTACCACCGGCCGCCCGAAGCTCGTGGTTCACACCCTCGACAGTTTGGCAGGCGCTTTGCCGACGCAAGCCTCCGTGGGTGCTCCGCTCGCGGCGCGAAACTCCGTGTGGAGCACGTTCTACGACATCCGCCGTTACGGAGGGCTGCAGATATACCTTCGCGCCGTGCTGAGCGGCTCGCCGCTCGTGCTTTCTTGTCCGGACGAATCGACTCACGACTACCTGGCTCGTGCGGCAGCCGCAGGAGTCACTCACATCTCGGGAACCCCGTCGCATTGGCGGCGGGCGATCATGAGCGGCGACGCCGCCCTGCTCTCTCCCCGGTACGTGCGGTTGTCGGGCGAGGTTGCCGACCAAGCATTGCTTGACGGTCTCAAAGGCATCTATCCCCATGCGCGTGTCGCGCACGCGTTTGCATCCACGGAGGCGGGCGTCGCATTCGATGTTGACGACGGGCTCGCGGGATTTCCCGCCGACTTCATCGGCGGCGTGGACCACGCGTTTGATATGAAGGTCGAGGATGGGACGCTGCGCATTCGCTCCGGCCGCAACGCGGCTCGCTACCTCGAACCCGAATCCGGCGACGGCGATCACCGGATGGGCGATAGCGACGGCTACGTCGACACCGGCGACCTGGTCGAACTACAGAATGGCCGTTACTATTTTCGCGGCCGCCGGGGCGGTGTCATCAACGTGGGCGGGCTCAAGGTCTTTCCCGAGGAGGTTGAATCGGTCTTGAACGCCGATCCCCGGGTGCAGATGTCGCTGGTCCGCGCACGCCGCAATCCGATTACGGGGGCCGTCGTCGCCGCCGACGTGGTTTTGACAACCGCAACACTCGCATCCGTCTCGCACAGCCCCGAACAGCTGAAAAACGAACTCTTGAGCAGCTGCCGCCGCAGCCTTCCGGCGCACAAAGTACCTGCGATACTGCATTTCGTCCCGGCACTTGAGCTCACGGCGGCCGGCAAGTTGGTGCGCAGCGGTGCGTAACGTCGTCGTCACCGGAGCCAGCCGCGGACTCGGACTCGCGATGGCACGCCTGCTGTCGAGCAGCGGCTTCCGGGTGATCGCGATTGCCCGCAGTTCCAACGACGCGGTGGCGGCGGCGACCCGCACGGCGACCGAGACGGGATCAGGGGCGATCGAATTCCGCGACTGCGATCTGTCGGAACTGGCGCGGATCCCTGCCTTCGTGCGCGGTCTACGTACTGACTTCGGTCCTATCTATGGCCTGGTGAACAACGCGGGGCTCGGCCTCGGCGGCGTCCTCGGAAACATGCGCGATGCAGATATCGAACGGCTCGTGAGGTTAAATACCCTCTCGCCGATCCTCTTCACCAAGTACGTCATGCGATCGATGATGACGGAGCGTGCCGGGCGAATCATCAACGTTGCTTCCGTGGTGGCCGCCACCGGCTACAGCGGTTTGTCGGTGTACAGTGCGACCAAGGCCTCCCTGGTAGGTTTCACGCGTTCGCTGGCTCGTGAGCTCGGGCAGCTCGGCATCACGGTGAACGCCATTGCCCCCGGATTCATCGATACCGACATGACTCACGAATTGAGCGGCTCGCAGCGCGACCAAATCGCCCGTCGTAGCGCGTTGCGTCGCATGGCGGATCCCATCGATGTGGCCCGCAGCGTCGAGTATCTCCTCGGGGATGCCGGACGCAATATCACGGGCACGGTGCTCACCGTCGATGCGGGTAACACGGCGTAGCTAAAAGCGAACACCACCGCCGGTGATCATCGAGTAGAGGGCTGTGTCGAGCGGCACGTAACTCCCGGAGCGCGCGTCGTCAAAGTACAAGCGGTCGGCCGATTTGGCAGGGTCGACTCCCAAGCGCACGAGATCCTGCTTGCGAGGCTTGAACGTGGCTGTGAGCTCGAGTACCGCAAGCAACCGCAGGAAGACCGGACGTGCATACGCGGGCAAGCATCGCGCCGCGTGGTCGTGAAACGCATTGAGATCGAAATCGCGGTCGACGATCAGCGCGGCGGTCCCGGCGCGGCCGTCGACCCCGGGCAACGCGACCCCGTACACGATGCCATCCACGACGCCGAGGCCAGCGCTCAAGCTCGCCCACACTTCGCTGGTCGAGACATTTTCGCCTTTCCAGCGATAGGTATCGCCGATCCGATCGACGAAGTAATAGTAGCCACGCCCGTCACGCCGCATCAGGTCGCCGGTTCGGTACCAAGAATCACCGGCCTTGAACACGTCGCGCAACACCTTGCGGGCGGATGAGTCGTTATCCAGATAGCCTTCGAACCGTCCCGCGCGCCGCGTCTGTTCAACGGGGATTAGTCCCAGCGCTTCTCCGGTCTCATCGGGATCGCAAGGTTCGCAGAACCCGGCGGCATTGCGCACCGGCTGCTCCGTATCGACGTCGAAACGCACCAAGGCGACCGGAAGTCGATGCGCGAGGAATGGGGGAATACGGCCGACGGCGCCCGGTTCACCTTCGCAGTTGTAGAGCGAGAAGTTGCCTTCGGTGGAGGCGTAATACTCCAAAATCCGGGGAATCCGGAAACGCGATTTGAATCGTTCCCATACGTCGGACTTGAGTCCGTTGCCGCACGCGAGGCGCAGGCGATGATCGGTTTCGTTCGGCTGGACCGGTGCATTCACGAGGTAACGGCACAACTCGCCGATGTATTGAAACAGCGTGCAGCGCTCATCGCGTACGTCGCGCCAAAAATCCTTTGCGGAAAATCGCGGGCGAATGATAACCGCTCCGCCGCCGACCAGCGTGGCCCCGACCGCGACCACGCCGCCGACGCTGTGATAGAGCGGCAAACAGTCGTACATGCGATCGTCGTGCTGCGTGTCCAAGAGACCCGCGAACCAATAGCTCCAACTGAGCACCCGGTAATGACTTACTTTCGCGGCTTTCGGCATGCCGGTCGTGCCGGACGTATATATATAGAGTGCGGTCATGTCCAAGGAGGGGGTTGCACGGAGCGAGTCGGGAACCCGATCGCCCGGCAGCTCCGCAAGTTGCGGCTCGAGCGGTGGGAACCCATGCTCGTCCGGGCCCAATACCCAAACTGAGAATGACGATCGCAGAGCGCCCGGCAGTTCGGCAACCGCCCCGGTCAGGTCTGCGCCGACGATGAGGAGTCGCGGCGCCGCGCTCGCAATCGCGAGCGCCAGCGCATCGCCGGAGAGTTGCGTATTGACCAGCGCCACCGTAACGCCGATGCGGGCGAGGCCGAGCCAGACCGCGACGTATTCCGCACTATTCCCCAGTAAGAGGCACACGCAATCTCCCGGTGCGAGACCTTGCGCGAGTCCGAAGCGGCTATATTGGTTCATGCGAATCGCCAATCCGCGATAGCTCAAGGAACCGGCCGGCGACAAAAGCGCTGGGGAATCATCGTAGCGATCCGCCAATTCATCGATCAACACAGGCAAGACTCGGCGCGGCTCGCGTTCGATGGCGGCGGTCCGGCCGAGGGCGCGGACCCAAGCGTCGCGTGCGTCTTTTGATTGAATGTCGCTTGCGGACATCTCGCGAACCGTAGCATGTCCCGCCGGTGGGCGCCGAACGCCACGGAAATGGGCATCATCGCGGCCCACCCCACCCATCGATCCCGCCGCCAAGAATGGGGATCATCATATGACATATTGCACCCTCACCCGGTGCGCCTGCCCCGGCGTCCCTAGCCGGGCGCCCCGCGTCCGACTGTCTCAATTCGGCGACAACGGGTCTTGGGAATGAGATAAGCTTGCCCCATCCCACATTCCCGTAACGAGAGGCTCGATGGAAGCACAACGCATGGCCAGCGTGGTCAATGTACGCGCGAGCAATCTCTCGGGTCGCGCACGAATAGCAGCCGATGTCGCCAAGCAGAACGCGGCCTCGGTCGATTCGGAGGGCCGTTTTCCCGCTGAGGCATTCGCAGAAATCCGGCGACAAAGGTTGCTCGGCGTCATGGTGCCGCAGGCGCTCGGAGGCGACGCAGCGACGCTCGCCGAGATCATCGATGTGTGCTACAGCCTTGGCCAGTCATGCTCGTCCGCCGCGCTGATCTATGCGATGCATCAGATCAAAATGGCGTGCATCGTCCGTCACGCGAAAGGCAACCCCGCGCTCGAGCGCATTCTGCGCCGGGTCGCCGACGAGCAACTGCTGCTCGCGTCCTCCACGACCGAAGGCCAAGCCGGCGGCAACGTGCGCTCGAGCGAGGGTCCGGTCGAGCGCGACGGGACGCACGTCACCCTGGAGCGAAAAGCTACCGTCATCTCGTACGCGATCGAGGCAGACGGCATCGTGACCACCGCCCGGCGTGCAGCCGACGCCGCGCCGTCGGATCAGATTCTCTTGGTGTTGCTGAAGTCCGACTACCAGCTCGAACGGCTGCAGACGTGGGACACGCTGGGTATGCGCGGAACGCGGAGCGAGGGCTTCACATTGCGCGCACGTGCCGCCGCGGAACAGATCATCGACGATCCTTACGAGAAAATTCACGCAGAGACCATGGTGCCCTTTGCCCACCTGCTGTGGGGTTCGGTGTGGGCTGGGATTGCGGCCGCAGCCACCGCCAAGGCGCAGGCGTTCATGCGCAACGCCGTTCGCCGGTCGGGCGGGGAGATGCCGCCGGGCGCCCCGCATTTCACTCAAGCGATATCGTCGCTCCAGACCTTGCGGGGTGTGCTCGCCTCTGCGTTGCGCAGCTACGAGACCCTCATGACGGACGACAGGATGATCGCCGGCATGGAGTTTCAGGCGATGATCACCATGACCAAAGTGCATGCCTCCGAACTTGCGGCGTCGACCGTGTTGAGCGCCTTGCGTGCCTGTGGCCTATCGGGTTATCGAAACGACACGGAATTTAGTATCGGCCGGCTGCTTCGCGATGTGCTCTCCGCGCCGCTCATGATAAACAACGACCGGATTTTGTCGAATCTCGCGGCCACCTCGTTGATGACTCCGTTGCCGACCTCAATCAGTGGTTGACCTCGCCCACAACTCAGAGTCCATTGCGCAAGCCCTGTTCGAACCCATGGGGGTCGATGGCGTTTATGCGCGAACGGCGCTGTACGCGCAGTTGTTCGAAAAGCTGGAAGCCTACATCAGCCGCCAGCGGGATCCGCTTGCCGAAGTTTTGCGGTTTCCACCGGTCATGAGCCGCGCGCAGCTCGAAAAATCCGGCTATCTCAAAAGCTTCCCCACTTTGCTCGGGTGCGTTTGCGCACTCCACGGTACCGAGGCCTCGGTTCGAGAAACGGTCGCCCGCTATGACACCGGCGGTGATTGGACCACCTCGTTGGCGGCTTCCGACCTCGTCTTATCGCCGGCCGCGTGCTATCCCGTGTATCCCATTGTTGCGGCGCGAGGACGCTTGCCGTCCGGGGGACTGCAGTTCGATATCGAAGCGGACTGTTTCAGGCGCGAGCCTTCACGGCATTTGGATCGACTTCAATCGTTTCGCATGCGCGAATTCGTGCGAATCGGTTCGCCTCAGGAAATCCTCCAATTTCGCGAGCAATGGATGGCGAGAGCGCCGCGGCTCGCCGCTGAGCTGGGGCTTCCGCACTCGATGGAGGTGGCAAACGATCCCTTTTTCGGGCGGTTGGGCCAGGTCATGGCCGTTTCCCAGCGTCAACAGGAACTGAAATTCGAGTTACTGATCCCATACCACAAGACGGCAACACCGACCGCCTGCATGAGTTTCAATTATCACCGGGAACATTTCGGGCAGGTCTGGAATATCCTGGACGACGAGGGTCAACTCGCCCACACCAGTTGCGTAGCGTTCGGCATGGACCGGTTGGCCGTTGCGCTCTTCTCGATCCATGGCACCGACTTGCAACGCTGGCCGGAAACGACGCGCCGGGCACTGGCGCTCGTATAACCGGCCATGCCTCTCGACCCCTACGTGAAGCGCTTTTTGCACTTACTGGCGGCGGCCAGTCAAAAAAAACCCATGGAGCTCGATGTCGGCGAGCGGCGCGCAGCGCTCGAATACTTGATGAAACTCGGCGCGCCGGATATTGAGATCGCTCAAGCTCAAGACCGCGTACTCTCGACGCCGGCCGGTCCCTTGCCGGTGAGGATCTACGCGCCCTTGCCGCTCGAGGACGCTTCGCCGTCCCCACTGCTGCCCGGGCTAATCTATTTTCATGGCGGCGGATTCGTGGCGGGGACCGTGAGCACCCACGATGCGATCGCGCGGAGCCTCGCAACGGCGGGCAACTGCCGCGTCGTCTCCGTCGAGTATAGACTTGCTCCGGAGCATCCGTTTCCCGCCGGCCTCGAAGACGCCTTGGCGGCGGTCAATTATGTCGCTCGGCACGCCGAAAATCTCGGAATCATTTCCGATCGCATCGGCATTTGCGGCGACTCGGCCGGCGGTACGCTGGCCGCCGCGACGTGCCAGTCCCTCGCCCGGACCGGAGACTTGCATCTAGCACTCCAACTTCTCATCTGCCCTATCCTCGATTACAGCCGATCGAGTGCGTCGCGGCGCGAGCTCGCGAGCGGCTACCTCGTCGATGAGGCAACTCTCGATCACGACTTGAAACATTACGTGCCCAAGGGCACCGACCCCGCCGATCCGCTAATCTCGCCATTGCGCGCCGACAGCGTTACCGGATTGCCGCGCACCATCATTCACACGGCCGAATTTGATCCGATGCGCGATGAGGGTCGTGCTTATTTCGATCGACTGGTACAGGCCGGATCGGCACTGACATACACTTGCCACCCGGGAATGATTCATCTGTTTTATGGACTGGGAGCCGTCATTCCCTACGCGGGCGCCGCGTTCGATCAGATCGGCGGCGAGATCCGCGGTGCGATGGCATGACGGCGGCGAGCCGCATCGTGGCTGAGCGCATGATTCACGACTTGCATGAAGCGCGAGTGCGCAGCGATCTGCCCGCCATGTGCCGGCTATTCGCACAGGACGGACGCTTCGAGATCGCGGGCGCGAGCGCCGACAAGCCGATCTCCATACGAGCGCCTGGCCTCGCGGCATTCCAGCCGTGGCTCGTCATGATGGTGAAAGTATTTCGCTTGAGCAACTACGGTTTGTTGTCGCTCATCGTCGAGTGGCCGCGCGCCGCCGTACATTGGCGAGCCGACATTCATTCGAAAGTTACCGGCGTCACGGTGCCGACCGAGCTCGTCGACCTGGTGGAGATTCGCGACGAGCGCTTTGTCAGCTACAGCGAATTTTTCGTCCCGCGAATATGATAGCCTTATTGACGCTTTGAACAAATAACGATGAGATTTTCGCCATGGATCCGCAAAACGTTGTTTTGCACTCGGCGCCGGCCAACAGTCGGTTGGAAATCAGCGTGGATCCGCGGCTGCCTGATTCAGTAACTTGCCCGCCACCCCGGTCATTGGGCTCGCGCGTGCTGCGCGGGCTCAGCGCTGAAACGGAAGGCCTACACTTGCGGTTGCTGCTTGCCAACCTCATTTTGAGGTTGCTGCCGAACGCGACTTTTCCTCGGTTGCGCGCCGCCATCTATCGATTGGCCGGGTTGCAAATCGGTGCGCACTCGCTCATCCTCGGGCGCATCGAGTTCACCGGATCGGGTGCGATCACGAAGCGTCTGCGCATCGGATCCAATGTATTCATCAACTCGCATTGTTTTTTCGATCTCAACGCGGACATCGACATCGGCGATTGGGTCAGCATCGGGCACCACGTTACCTTCATTACTGCAGGCCACGATCTCGGTCCCGCACAGTGCCGGGCGGGTAAAGTGAATTCCCAGCCGATTTTAGTTGGGAGCGGGAGTTGGATCGGGGCCCGAACGGTTCTTTTGCCGGGTGTCAGCATCGGCATCGCGAGCGTGGTCGCGGCAGGCTCGGTGGTATCCGGCGCCGTTCCCGCCAACAGAGTGGTGGGAGGAGCGCCGGCGCGACCGCTCAAGTCGTTACCGGCTGAACCTTAGCGATGCGCTTCGGCGCCGGCGACCCGAATCCTCATTTTGCGGCGCGACATTCGCGGATTATCCGGAGCACCGGAGGGTGGGTTTTACTCGGGAAATCGCTCCTCAACCCCGGTGTGTTGCAGTACTATCTTCCACTGATGCGACGTTGCCCGCAGCTGTTGTTGTGGCGGGATGAAAAGTGAACGGATTGAACTTAACGCTCATGAGAAAACGTCGACTTTTTGTAATCGCCCTGGCCGTTGCGCTGCTGCCTGCGATCGGCGCGGCCGTTCCCTCCTCCGAGACGCAGGTCAGTTCGGACCAGCAGCGCATGGGCTTGCTGGGTCCGGGCGACTCCGTGACCATTCAGATATACGGACAACCGGAATCGACCAACGTTTACGTCGGCGATGACGGCATGCTTAGCGTGCCGTTGGCGGGACCCGTCCCCGTCGGCGGCGTGTCGCCGGTCGATGCCGCCGCTCGAGTCGCGAAGGCATTGAAGGATGGCGGTTATTTTGTCGATCCGCATGTCACCATCATCGTCACTCAATCTCACAGCCAGCTGGTCTCGGTCGTGGGCGAAGTGGAAAATCCGGGCCGCTATCCCGTCACTCCACGAACCACCATCGTCGATCTGGTGGCTCTCGCCGGCGGAACGAAGGATACCGCTTCTGACGTCGGCTATGTGCTGCGCAGCGACGCCACCGGGCACATCAACCGATATCCTATCAATCTCAATGGGCTGACGGACTTCGCAGACTCATTGCCAACCGCGACGTTGCTGGGCGGCGATTCCCTCGTGGTGCCGCGCGCAGCGCAGTGTTACGTGTACGGCGAGGTTACCACGCCGGGCGCATACCGACTGGAGGCGGGGATGACGGTTCTGCAGGCCATCTCAAAGGCGGGCGGCGTCACTGCGCGCGGCAGCGAGCGGCGTATACAAGTGAAGCGAGCCACGAAAGATGGCCATTATGAGATCAGCCGAGCGAAACCCGGCGATCTCGTTCAGCCCGACGATATCATCCGAGTCAAGGAAAGCATATTTTGAGCAGGTCACAGCAAACCGAAAACGTTGCGCTCGCGCTGGCGCTGCCGGATCTTAGCCAGAACACCAATCCCGAACAATTTGCGCACTCGGGACTATCGCCATTGCAGCTCTTCTCCATACTACGGGCGTACTGGAAGCAGAGCTTGATTATCGCCGTCACCGTAATTTCCCTATCCGCGATAGCCATCAAGTTGCTACCGAAGACATACACGGCCGGTGCCACGCTTATTGTCAATTCGGAGACCAAGGATCCCTTGGCCGGCCGCGATTTCCCCGCCGAAATGCTCACCAATTACGTTGCCACCCAAATCGAGCTCATGATGAGCCCCATTGTCCTTCGACCAGTCATGGATCGGTTGAAACTCACCGAGGACAAGGAGTTCACGAAGGGCTTCGAGGGCGGCACGGAAGCCTTGCGCGATTTCGTCGAGAAGAAGCTCTCCTACAATGTTGCAATCGATCGAGGTAATGGCGGCCAGCTCCTTTACGTATGGTCCTCCGCCAGGAGCCCGCAGCAGGCAGCCGACATCGCCAATGCTCTTGTCGACGTTTATATTGAACAGGATCGGCAGCGGCTCAACTCGCCGGCGGGAGAACGCGCGCAGCGTTATTCGGAGGAACTAGCCGAGTTGCGCGAGAAAGTTGCGGCCGCTCAGGACAAGGTCACCGCCTATCGACAGCAAAAGGGTATAAGTAATCTTAACGCCAACTCCACCGACACCGAGATTCAAACGCTCGATAACCTTCAACAGCGTTTGCTCGAGGCGCAGAATCTTCGGCGCTCACTGGAAGCGAAAGAGACCGGCGAGCAGGACTCGTCGGACGAGGCGATGGCATCGACCGCCGCCAAATCATTGAGATTGGTGCTCAACACACAGCTGACGGAACTCGCGCAACTGAGCACCACGTACGGACCGCAGCACCCGAGGATCAAGGAGCTCAATTCGCAGATTGCCGTGACGCGCCAAGCCATCGCGAACGAAACCCGCTCGCTTTCCGACAACACGCTCACCGAGCTCGCCCGAACGAGGGAGTTGGAAAGAAAATACCTGCGTGCCGTCGCCGATCAGCAAGCGAAGGTGCTAAATCTTCGCCAGGCGCAGGACGAAGGCAGCAAGCTGATGCTCGAGCTCGAATCCGCCCAATCGGTGTACAAACATGCGCTGGACGGCTTTGATCAGATCATGTTTCAAGCCGTCGCGAATCACACCAACGTGACCGTGGTCAGCCGCGCCATCCCGCCGATTCATGCCAGCCACCCAGATAAATTGAAGCTCATGATGATGGCCATCGCCGCCGGCCTCGGTCTTGGTGTCGCGATTCCGCTCGCCTACGGCTTGTTCCTCGAGCGGCGGGTGCGATGCCGGGACGACTTGGAGCGCGAATTTGGCATAACGGTTCTGGCGCAATTTGAATTCGTACCAGAATTGTCGCGTGTCACATGAGCGTTGACGCGGCGAACGATGGTGTCATCAGCATCTATGCAAAGATCCGCGACGAATTAATTTGGGGCGCAAGACTCACGGCCGATACCGCAAAACACATCGATGAAGTTGCGGAGTCGATGGGGCTGACGTTTGCGGAGGCGGCTATCCGGCTAGGACTCATCACGGACAAACAGCTGGTCGACGCCATGGAATCGGTGCGGGACGGGTCACGGGAAGACACTTCCAGCAATGCGGAAGAAGCTCCCCTCAAACAGGACGCGCGTCCTGGTTTGCCCGTCAAATATGTCAGCATTGTCGAACCCGGCTCTGCGCTCATTTTGGCCCATGGCCCGGAAAACGCCTATAGCGAGAAAATCCGCGCGCTCCGCACCGAACTCGTGCTGCTAAACGGAGTTTCACCCCGCGTCGGAAGCTCGATTGCCCTTCTGAGCCCATGCCGTGGCGAAGGGAGGACTCAGCTGTCTGCCGAGCTCGCCATCGCGTTTTCGCAGATAGGATCGCGCACTCTTTTGGTGGACGCTGATTTGCGTCGCCCGCGCTTACACCAGCTGTTCAATTCAGAGAATTTTATTGGCCTCGCCCAATCGCTGGCCGCAGGTGGCACGCCTCCGATGCTGGGTGTACGGGATTTACCGAACCTATCCCTGCTCACGGCCGGATCCAGCATCGCCAATCCTCTCGAGTTGCTCTCGAACGGAAGCTTCGAAAGGCAAATGTCGGATTGGCGAAAGAAGCACGATATGGTCATCATCGATACGCCTCCGATCAGCCAATACGCGGATGGGTTAGCCATCGCGTCGTTCGCAGAGCAAGTCATCATCGTGAGTCGCGCGGGCTTTACCCCGCACAAGGACCTCAAGGAGATGCTGCGCAGGCTCGCCGCAACTCGATCGAGGATTGTCGGTGCCGTGATAAACAAATTTTAAAATCTGGGTGGTCGGAGCCGTGATCAAGAGTATCTAGCCGACGGACCCCCGATGCTCCCTGCTTACTCCATCGTAGTCGTCATCGCGCTGTCAATTGTCACGCTGCCTGCAACCGCGGCGTGCCTGTACCTCGTCTTATTGACCTGGCTGTCGGCCCGTCCCGCATCACCGCCCAGGTCTTCCCGAAAGATTTTTTTTGACGTCGTCGTCCCAGCACATGACGAAGCAGCCGGGATCGGCGAGACAATTTCCAGTTTGAAGCGGCTGAGCTGGCCGAGCGCACAATATCGGATCCTCGTCGTTGCCGATAATTGTAACGATGCGACGGCCGCCATTTCCCGGGATGCCGGTGCAACCGTGCTCGAGCGCCGAGATTTGACTCGACGCGGTAAAGGATACGCATTGGCGCATGCGTTCACCTGGAGCCGCTCGGCCGGAATCGCCGACGCAGTGGCGGTTGTGGACGCCGATTCCGTGGTCTCCGTGAATTTGCTGGAATCATTTGCCGCGCGCATCGAAACAGGTGCTTGTGCGCTGCAAGCTCACTATGGCGTGCTGAACGCGACGGATTCTTGGCGGACTCGGCTCATGGCGATTGCGTTGGGGTCGATTCACAAGGTCCGCTCACGGGCGCGCGAGCGCTTGGGTTTATCCTGCGGCATCCGCGGCAATGGCTGGTGCGTCACTCATGCGTTGCTCGACCGAGTGCCCTACCGCTCATTTTCGTTGACGGAAGACGTCGAGTTCGGAATCGACTTGGGCCTAGCGGGCCATCGGGTCGCGTATTGTGACGAGTCCCATGTGAACGGAGAAATGGTGACGACCGAGCGGGCAGCGCGCAGCCAGCGGCAGCGTTGGGAGGGCGGTCGGATGGGACTCATCCGCGAAAAGCTGCCGGCACTACTGCGCGCCGCCTTTGCCTGTCGCGACTGGGTGTGCCTGGATCTGGCAGTCGATCTGCTCGTCCTGCCTTTGTCCTACGTGGTCGTCAACGTCATCGGAATCATCGTGATCGGCGCGTTGAGTCCCGACGGCTTTCGTCCGGCACTCCTCGCGGTCGGTCTCATCGACGTTCTGGCGCTCACGGCTTACGTGTGCAGAGGCTGGATGCTGAGCGGAATCGGTATCGTGGGATTTTGGGACCTTCTGCGCGTGCCCGGCTTTTTGTTCTGGAAACTACTGGTCATCCGCTTCCAACCGAAGGCCGAAACCTGGATCAGAACCAAGCGTGAAAGATAGCGCCCGGGTCATTTGCCGCTCTGCCCCGCCGACTGTGCATGCGGAGACTCTCGAGTAGCCGAAGTGCGCAAACGCTGATCCACCCAGCATGACATCGGAGGAAGTACTGGTCCTCACGAACCAATCGCTTTGGTACTGTGTCACTTCATCGTCATGAAAACATCGACGGAGTTTGGACGGCCAGTCCCCGTGCTTGCGTAGAATGTCCTTCCTGCGTGCTACTTGACTGAGCTCGGTTCGTTGTCGGATTGCACGTTCCTGCGTGAGAATGGGATCCTCGACCCATTTCACAGTTTGACAGCGGAATTCACGGGTTAGCTCGCCCCGACTGTGTTCGTTTCGCGACATTTCGATACCGGTACTCGCAGGGCTTATTCTCCGGTTTGGTGATATTTTCTAGGCAATTCATCGTAAGAAGTATGTGAGATGATCGAGTACCGCGAGAAGTTGATTGCGTTACGTGGACTCGTGTTCGCTCTGTGCCTGGTGA
>Ga0182030_10006391_pt1 | contig 24868 bp, 25 predicted proteins | sample 812S3MmetaG_FD_121299 | JGI IMG/M metagenome (GOLD analysis project Ga0182030, IMG submission 121299) | Permafrost microbial communities from Stordalen Mire, Sweden - 812S3M metaG (Illumina Assembly) | ecosystem: Environmental > Terrestrial > Soil > Wetlands > Permafrost | place: Sweden...
ACGCGATCGCAGCCCCCTTGCTGTCCCCCACCTCGGACGACAGTTCCGCCACCCGCAGAAAATTTGCCTGGACTGGCTCCAGTTCCACCATGCGCGCCAGCACTTCCAATGCACCCTTCTTGTTCTCCAGCTTCGCAAGGTCGCTCAGAGCCGATTCATAAGTGCCCACCGCCAGCTTTCTGTTCGATCCTTCCAGCAACTGTCCGAAGCGGAACTTCTGCTCCCAGGTCGGACTGCTATGCCGCGCCAGCTTCTTATAAGTCAGGCTCGCCCGGGTGGCATCTCCCGCATTCACCTGCCGCTCGAACAGTTCGCCCAGCAGCGCCACCGCATCGTGGGCTCGATTTTGCGACAAGCACAAATCCGCGGCCAGTTGCCGCACCGTGTCGTTTTCTGGGTCGTCCCGCAGGGCCAGCAGATATTCTTCCAGCGCTTCCGGGGCCTTCCCCTTCTGCAGAAGTTTCTCCGCGCGCTCGATTCGCCGGCCTAGCTCGGCTCGGTCTACACGCTTTGTGATCTCAGGCATGGGTCAATTCTGGGCAGAGTGCCGCTGCTTCGATTCTAGGAGCCTCTCCCACCCCCAGCAATCCGTAAGGTCCACCCCCGATTACGAAAGTCACCCGCTGGGCGCTCAGAATCGAATGCAACCGTCTGACGGTCGTTAGCAATCAGCACAGGCCATATGGGGACAGCGGCCCTCGGCTGTCCGGCGGCCCAGGTGTGTCGGGCCGCGGCAGCCACTTGCAAAATCCTTGCAAACTGGGGAAATCGCGCGATGGTTTACCATTGCACCCGCATGCCCGGCTTTGTCCCTGAGCCCCAATCCGACCTCGTCCACGAACAAGGTCTCCACCATCAGCTCACCGTCGGCCAAATGACCATGGTCGCCGTCGGCGGCTCCATCGGCACCGGACTTCTCCTCGGCTCCGCCGCCGCCCTTGAAATCGCCGGCCCCAGCGTCATCCTCAGCTACCTCGTCGCCGCCTTCATTGCCTACACCGTCTCCATGGCTCTCGGAGAACTCTCCAGCATGCACCCCGCCGCCGGATCGTTCGGTCTCTACGGCGAGCTCTATCTCAATCAGTATCTGGGATTTCTCTGCCGCGCCGCCTATTGGGCCGCCATCGCTTTCTCCATCGGAGCCGAACTCACCGCCTCCGCCGCCTACATGGCCTACTGGTTCCCCGCCGTCCGCGGAGAACTCTGGGTCATTCTGTTTTCCGCTCTGCTGCTGATCGTCAATCTCCGCAGCGTGCTCGCCTTCGGACGCTTCGAATTCTGGTTCGCCATGATCAAGTTTGCCACCATCGTGGCCTTCATCCTGGCCGGCGCGGCGCTGCTCCTCGGCGGCCGCGCAGCCCCGCAATACACCGCTCACGGCGGATTCCTCCCTAAAGGTCCCGTCGCACCTTTACTCGCCGTATTCTGGGCCATCTACGCCTTCGGCGGCGTCGAGATGCTCGCCGTCACCACCGGCGAATCGCGGTCCTCAAAAGACATTCCCCGCGCCTCTCGTCTCACCTTTTTCCTGCTCGCCGGCGTCTACCTCGGCGCCATCACCGTGCTCGTCGGCGTCATGCCATGGAACCATGCCGGCGCCTCCGAGAGTCCGTTCGTTAGCGTGCTCCGCCTCGCCAAGGTCCCGGCCGCCGCCTTCTTCATGAATTTCGTCGTCCTCACCGCCGCCCTCTCCGGAGCCAATGCCAAACTCTACGTCGCCTCCCGCCTGCTGTTTTCCATGGGCCGCACCGGATGGGCTCCCGCTCGCCTCGGCAAACTCAATGCCTCTGGCTCGCCCCGCCTGGCTTTGCTCGTCTCTTCCTACGGAATCGTGACCGCGCTCATCATCGAAAACTGGGCCCCCAAACAAGCCTTCCTTTACATCATGGGAGCCGCATTCTCCGGCCTCATCTTCTCCTGGGTCGTATCCCTGGCCGCACACATAAGCTTCCGCTGGCGCCTCACAGTTCAGCAAACGGCCGCCCTCCCCATGCGTTCTCCGTTTGGTCTCTGGGGATCAATCCTCGGCTTCGTCCTGGCCTCCGCCGCCGTCCTCCACACTCTTTTCGCAACCCGCATCAACGAAATCGGCGGCCTCATCTTCTTCGCCGCACTCACAATCGCTTACCTAATACTCAAACATCGCCGACAAGGATCGCCGCCCTGAAACCAAGGATGCGTGCCACCTCGATGCCGAAACCAAACCAGTCTAGGATTAACCTCTGTGTAACCCTGTGCCCTCTGTGTTTAAGGTTCTAGACCCCGTCTCCGACGCCCCATTACCAACGTAAGCCCGCCGGGCCTTTTCTGCTGCCACCTTCCCGCCCGCTCCACTAGCCTCGATACAGGGGGCGTCCCCAAATCCCGCCCCCCGGACTCAACCAGTGATCCTCGCTGCACTATTTCTCCGTTCGCAGGACATCCGCCCCATCGCCTGGTGCGTGGTCGGACTCTGCGCCGGAATTTATCTCTTCTTCAACGGCTTCCGCCTCTTGCGCCGCCGTCAACTCATCCTCAACACCCCGGTCTCCAAAATTCGCAGCGCATCCATCGGCATGGTCGAACTCAGCGGCCTCGCCGTAGGCCCCTACACCGTGAGCGCGCCCATCACCGAACGCCCCTGCTACTACTACCGCACCCTCGTCTGGGAGTGGAAACGCCAGGGCAGAAGCAGCCAGTGGGTCAAAGTGGCAGCCGAGTGTATGCATGTGCCCTTCTTTCTTGACGACAACACCGGCAAGATCATGGTCGACCCCCGCAGCGCCGAACTCGACCTCCATCGCGACTTCCAGCAGGAATTCTGCGATTCTCTCTTCACCACCAAAGAGGAAGTTCCACCCAACGTCCGCACTCTTCTCTCGCGTCACGGCGTCAACACCACCAACAAAATCAAAGTCGAAGAGTTCTGCATCAAGCCCAAGAACGCGCTTTTCCTGCTCGGAACGCTGGACGAGAATCCCGGCCTTGAACTCACCCCTCAGGCCATTCCTGACGACGAACACAACACTCTCGCCTTCGGCAAAGCCCTTTGGTCGAACCCTTTATCGGATGGCCTCGGACGCACTGCCCTGTCCTTCGTGACTGGAGACGGCAATGGCTTCGGCGGCCTCTCTCTGGCAGGTGGGCTTCAGCACGATCCAAAGTTCGACTCGACCTACGAGCAGGCACTGTCCACGGCATCGTCCCGCGTAGTCCGTCTCTCGCCAGATCCAGCTTCCACAAAAGCTGCCGACATGACACAGCAGCAAAGAATCGCCGCCGCTCTCCTGAAAGCCGGCATCTCAAATCCAGCAGCCTGGACCGCCGCCGGAGTCACAACTTCGGCCACCACCGCCCCGGATCCAAACGGCTCCGCTCCCGGAACATCGCCCGCCGCCGACTTCGACCCCCACCCGCCCGTCGTCCTTATGAAAGGAAAGAACAACCCAACCTTCCTCATCTCCTGGCGCAGCCAGCGTGAAATTGCCCGGTCCCTCGGCTGGAAATGCACTCTCATGATCTGGGGAGGTCCCGCTCTCTCCCTGCTCTGCCTCTACGGCCTGCTCTTCCTCACTCATTCGCTCTAGCACAGCCCGTGTGGCGCGGGCGCCCTCGCCCGCGTGCGTCCAGAGGCAACGTCATCGCCTTGACCTCTTCTTTGCCATCCCGAACTCTCCTCATTGTCATCCCGAGCGAAGCGAGGGATCTTGGTTTCTGCCGACACCGACACGACCCGCCCCGCACCACGCATCTAACCGCCAGCCTCCAAGCCCCCGCCACCGCTCTAGTACAATGCTCGCGTGAGTAATGCCGTTCGCATCGGAATCCTCGGCGACTTCAATCCTGAATTTCGTTCCCACCCCGCCACCACCGATTCTCTGCAGCACGCCGCCCGCAAACTCGACTTGAAAATCGAGTCCGTGTGGATTCCCACCCCATCCCTCACCACCTCCGGCTCGGAAAAGCTCCTCGAAAGCTTCGACGGCCTCTGGGCCTCGCCCGGCAGTCCCTACAAGAGTTTCGACGGCATGCTCAAGGGCATCGAGTTCGCCCGCCGCCGCGACTGGCCCTTTCTTGGCACCTGTGGCGGCTTCCAGTACGCCCTGATCGAGTTTGCCCGCAACGTCCTCGGTATCGCCGACGCCGACAGCGCCGAAAACAATTCCGCATCGAAGAACGTCGTCATCTACCCCGTCGCCTGCGCCGTAACCGGCCGCCTCGGCGACGCTCCAAAGCTATCCGGCATGGTCCCGGAAATCCGCCTCCGCCCCGGCTCCTACCTGCAGTCGTTCTACGGCAAGGACAAAGAAATCGTGACCGAAGAATACTTCTGCAACTTCGAAGTCAACCCCGAGTACGAATGGGCCACCATGGAGGCGGGTTTCCCCGTCGTCGCCCGCGGCGCCCAGGGAGAAATCCGTGCCATCGAATCCCCCACCCACCGCTTCTTCGTCGCCACCCTATTCCAGCCCCAACTATCCTCCACCCAGAAAAATCCCCACCCCGTAATCCTGGCCTTCGTCCAAGCCGCCGCCGACTGGGAACGCAAGAAACTCGACGACAGCGTCCTCGAATAAACCCCTTCACCACAGAGGCACGGAGACACAGAGAAAATCTCTGAACTGTTTTTGTTTTGGTCTTCTCTGTGTCTCTGTGCCTCCGTGGTGAAAAGTCTTTCCCAGTTACCAAAGTCCCTGCCCTGGCCTAGCCCCCACCTCCTCACCATGCGCATCTAGAGCTCCCCTGCTCCTCTCGCTAGACTCTCCCGAATGCCCGTTCCCTGGCTCAATTCGTTCCGCATTTCCCTCAGCACTTTCCTCAGCTACATTCCAATCATCGCGACCGTGCTGACCTGCTTCTTCAGCGTGATTCTGGCCCGTGCGACCCTGCGCTACGTGGAAGCCACCGACAAAGGCCTAGCCCTGGCCCGCGAGGAATTCGAGCGCGAGTGGTCGCCCGATCTTCACCTCAAACTCGAGCGCATCTCCAGCACCGAAGCCCGGATCATCGTCACCAACCTGGCCAAAAGTTCTGTCCTCCTGCAACTCTTGCAATTGCGCAAGCTCTCGCACGCCGTTCCCTTCGAGCGCTGCCGCCTCAACGACCCCCTGGTCGGCGGCATGACCTGGACTCAGGAACTCGGCAAGCGCATTCTCGCCTGCACCGGAAAAGAATTCGAAGGCCCCATCGCCGCCTCGATGACCTTCTATTGCTCGGGACGAATGTTCCGCACCGACTGGTTCCGCTCGCACATCCAGGTCCGCGACGGCCGCATCCTCGCCCTCGAACCCAGCAACATCCCCGCCCGCCGCGTCCGCGTGATTGAGCGCAAGGGCCCGGAACGCCGCCGCGACTTCGTGCAAGACGTCACCGCCGACGTCGCTCCCCACCAGCCCGAAAGCAAGCCCGACGAAAAATCCTTCGCAACCGGCGCCTGACAGGGAACGAATGAGGAGAGGACTCTAAGAAGAGGGGGGATGCACACTCCGAAAGACCAATTAAGAACGGACCGATTAAGAGAAGTTTCTGATTTTGGGTGGCGCAGCGCTTCAGCGCTGCGTGAGAATTAGATTTTGGGCGAAGGGGTGGAACGAATCATTCGCATCCAAGCCCCTAAGGGGGCGGCATGTGACAGCCCGGCACGCAAGTGCCGGGTACACGTGGGAATGGGGAACGAGTCCCGTAGGGACGGCACCCCGTTCTCACGCACACTGTTCAGCGCTGCGATAAAGCCCCACTAAGACTGTGGGCTTTAGCCCCCGAGGCAGATAGCTGGCGTCGCAAGTTGAGTAACCGTTACCAAAGATCGCCAATCCCAGCCCAATTCCCTAAAGTCTCCCCGCCCCTCGCCGATCTATGTCTTTATGGTCAATCCAGTAAGCAGTGCAACCATCAGCCACGCCAACGAAGCCCCGCAACCCGCCGCCAAGCCGCCTCAGCAGGCACAGAAAACTCCGCAACCTTCGGACACTGTCACGCTGAAGAGCACCGGCGACGTGAATCACGACGGCGACAGCAAATAACCATCACTCACCTTACCCCCAAGGACGGGTTGAACCACAGAGTTGAACCACAAAAAGTTGAACCACAGTAAAGATGGAGAGACGAGCCCAGTGCCCGTCCTCCATTTTTATTCAGCAGGTAAATCCCAGCTTTGCCCCCGGCTCAACCCGCCAATAACTCAAACACCGGATAACTCCCCGCCACCTCGACAAAGCTCTCCACCGGCGAACCCGCCGCCACCGGAAAGTAGCGCTGCACTTCGCTCTTGAAGTTATCCAGATAGGCCTTGAGAATCTCCGGCTTCTCCGCCTCGGCCACCGGCCGCAGCCGGAATCTTTGTGATGAGCTTCCCTTCTTGAGCGTCACTTCGCCCGCAGCTTCGGCGTTGCGCACCCACTGCGTGCGCCCGCGCGGCGCCACCAGGAATCGCTTGCCATGGATTTCCAGCAGATTGATCGGGGTCGCGTAAAGCTTCCCGCTCTTGCGTCCCCGCACTTGCAGCAGATAGTTGTAGGAAAAACCGAGCCCGATCCCCACCGCAAATCCGAACACGCGGTTAAAGATTTTCTCAACAGCACTCGGCTCGCGAAAAACCGGCAGGCTGGAATTCATGCCTTCCATTCTACTGCCGTCCTACGCCGCCTTCGCAAACCGCAGCGACGCCGAATTCATGCAATAGCGCAGCCCCGTCGGCTTCGGACCATCATCAAACACGTGTCCCAGGTGTGCATCGCATTCCGTGCACGACACCGCCGTCCGCACCATGCCAATGCTCGAATCCGAAATCTCCCGCACGTTCTCCTTCGCAATCGGCTCCCAAAAGCTCGGCCACCCGGTCCCCGAATCAAACTTCGTCGCCGAACTAAACAGCGCGTTGTCGCAGCAGATGCAGCGGAAGATCCCCTTCTCGTGCTCATTCAAAAGCTTCCCGCTGTACGCCAGCTCCGTGTCCGCGTGCCGCGTAATCTCATACACTCCCGAGGAAAGCTGCTTTCTCCACTCGTCCTCCGTCTTCACCACTCGCGCAATCTTCACCTTCGCGAGGCGCTTCCCATCATCGGAGAACTGCACAATCGTCACTTCCGCCGGCTCCGATTTCGCCGCCGCCTCCGTCACTCGCGGCCTCCGCAACGACCACAACGCCACCCCGCCCAGCGCCGCACCCACTCCCGCCAGAAACACCCGCCGTCCCACATTCACTTCCCCATCCCCGCGACCCGTTTCAAACATAAATCTCTCCTGGATTGTCATCCTGAGCGAGACGCCTTTTGTCTCGCGAAGGACCTGGGCGCGCCGCGCGATCATTCTCGCGTACTTTGCGAGAATGCAGACTCGCGCGTTCGGCGCGCTTCCTCATTGGCTCGCTTCCTTACTTCCCGCTCCACAACTCCGGAAACTCCCGCCTCAAATTCGCCACCTTCGGCGCATCGTTATACACAATATAAGGATCGTTCGGATGCACCGTCGCATAATTCTGGTGATACCCTTCCGCCGGATAAAACGCCTTCAACTCCACCACCTGCGTCGCAATCGCCCGCCGAAACACCTTCGCCTGGTCAAGCTGCGCAATGTAAGCCTGCGCAATGCGCTTCTGCTCCTCATTGCCATAAAAAATCACCGACCGGTACTGCGTCCCCGTATCCGGCCCTTGCCGGTTCACCTCCGTCGGATCCAGCGCCACCGAGAAGAACACCCGCAGCAACTCTCCGTAACTCACCTTCGCCGGATCGTAAACAATCTCCACTGACTCCGCATGTCCGGTCGCGCCGCCGCTCACCGTCTCATAGTCGGGATTCTTCACCGTCCCGCCCGAGTACCCCGAAGTGGCCGAGATTACGCCCTTCACATGCTGAAACACCGCCTGGATTCCCCAGAAACATCCTCCCGCAACCACCGCCGTCTGCTTCCCCGCAGCCGTGGCCTTCGCCTCGTCCACCACCGGCGACGGCACCGCTGCATTCGTTCCACTTCCCGCCTGGCAAGCCAGCGTCCCCGCCAACACGGTTAACATCATCGCCACCATCCGAACCGACCCTCTGGACATAATCCCTCCCACCGCAATCCCTGCCATTCCCTGTATTAGAGTTACGAGTCTAGAGGAAGTTTCGGATGTCCTTGTCACGACCGACGTCGGGACAGCCGCCCTCGGCTGTTCAGCCCAGGCCGTAAACTCCCACCCCATGCGCGAGTGAACCAAAGTTGCCACGCGCAGCCGGCGGCGATGCGCTGAAAGCTGATAGCTAAAAGTTCTTGACATTCGCTTTATATTCGCCAACAATGTCGGCATGGCGATCACACGCAGGCAGCGCGAAGTCTACGACTTTATCTCCCGCTTCGTGGCGGAGCATGGCTACTCTCCGTCGTTTGAAGAGATCGGCAACGGGCTCGACTTAAGCTCGCTGGCCACGGTCCACAAGCACATCACCAACCTGGAGAAGAAGGGACTGCTCACCCGCGACTACAACCGCAGCCGCTCCATCGACCTGGTCCCGCCCAAGGGACGCCTCAAGCAAGCCATGAGCGTCAACACCGGCCTGGTGCTGCCGCTGCTCGGCCGCATCGCCGCCGGCCAGCCCATCGAAGCCGTGCAGAACAATGAGACCATCTCGCTCGCCGATTTCGTGCGCTCGAAGGAAGTGTTTGTCCTCGAAGTCCGCGGCGATTCCATGCAGGATGAAGCCATCCTCGATGGTGACTATGTGATGGTCGAGAAACTGAAGACCGCTCACAACGGCGACATCGTAGTCGCCCTGGTCGATTCCAGCGACGCCACCCTGAAGCGCTTCTACCGCGAAGGCGACAACATCCGGCTACAGCCCTCGAACGCAGCCATGAAGCCGATCATCGTCCCCGCAGCATCAGTCGAAGTGCAGGGCCGCGTGATTGGCGTGCTGCGGAAGTACTAGGGCTTCGGCTTTCGGGCAAAACGAAACGCACGCGACTCGTAGATAGAGAGTCCGCGTGCGTTTTGAGGTTCTAAGCTAGAAGCTAGAAGCTGCTTACCCAACGTGCCGGTCGATGGCCTCGGCGATCGCGTCCTTGGGACGGTAGCCTACGATTTGCTCGACCACCTGCCCGCCCTTGAAGACCAGCAGCGTGGGGATGCCGGTGACTTTGTAGCGCATGGGAGTGGAGCTGTTGGCGTCGACGTCCATCTTGCCGACTTTGAGTTTGCCCTGGTAGTCCTTGGCCAGCTCGTCCACGATGGGAGCGAGGGCGCGGCAGGGACCGCACCATGTCGCCCAGAAATCCACCAGCACGGGCGTGTCCGATTTCAAAACATCCTGGTCGAAGTTCGCATCGGTGACTTCGACGATTCCATTACCTGCCATAAGTGTCTCCTCGTTGTAACGTCGCGCTGTCGGCGGACGCTCCATGTTTCGGAAACAACGAGCAATCGTAGCCGGGCCGGCGATCTGTACTGAATAAGTGCCTGCCCCCGAGGGGCGTACTCATTATCGCACTTACCTTTGATGCCGGGCGACGGCGAAAGTCGCAAGACGACCCGCGGTCACTGTGGAGACTTTTCTGCGGGGGTGAGTGATTTGAGATAGCGGACGACTTGCCAGCGTTGCGGTTCCGGCAGCTTGGACCAGACGGGCATGCCGCGGCGAACCACGCCGTTGGTAAGGATCCAGAACAGGGTGCCGGGCGTGGCCTGCTGCACTTCGTCGGCGCGCAGGCTCGGGCCTTTGCGGCCGCCTTCCGCCATTTCTCCGTGACACTCGGCGCAGTGCAGATCGAAGAGCTTGGCTCCTGCAACCACGGCGTCGGGATCTCTTTCGAAGGGATTGCGCCGAGTTCGCGCTTTCCTCGGAGCTTTCGCTAGTTCAGCGTAAACGGAGCTGTCCTTCTTCGCGGGCGCGGAATCTCCCTTCTGCGCGAAGAGAAGAGGAACGGCAAGCGCAAGACTCAGGAGCGCCGAAATCATGGGAAGGGTTGTCGCCGTCTTGATCGTCGCCATCTTCATTGCTTGTGGCCTCCGAAGAGCCGTTCGACCATTTCACCGAAGCCGGAGAACTCGCGGGAGACGCCCCAGCGCAGCAGGAAACGATGGCTGTCGTCATTCAAACCGAAGCCGGGCGACAGGCGCAGAGTCCAGTCGGAGGGCAGGTTCCAGGCGACTACTGGGGCGAGGTAGTGAGAGGTGTCATGCAGGCCGAAGCTGTAGCGATCGCCGAGTCCGCCATACAGTTCGATTCCGGCGATGAAATTCTCCGGGCAGAGATTGCAGCGCTGGGCGGAAGCTTTCAGACCCAGGGGGCGACTGGCGCCGATCGCATAGCCGAACTCCCAGGGATTGCCGCCGGTGAGGTTCTTGGTAGCGATAGTGTTTTCGGCGATGTTCCAGCCGTAGAGGGTCTTCGAAAGCAGGAGCTTGGATTCGAGTTCGTGATCGTGCTCCTTGCGGGCGAGGGTGTTGGGAACAGCGTAGTCGGATTCGACGTCGTGGCCTTCGACCTCTTTCAGGATCTTGTCGGCGCCGCTGGTTTGCTCGTATTCGATGTAGAGGACGGGATTAATGAAGTGCTCGCGCTGCAGCAGGCGAAAGCGGTTCTCCCAGCGGAAGCCGGTGAATATGGTGCTGTCGTTGAAGGTGGTCTGGCCATCGAAGTAGAGCTCCGTCGTCCAGAAAGCGGTCGCGCCATATTCGAACTCGGCCCAGAAGGCGTGAAAGTCATTGCCCGCTCGCTGCGTGCCGAAGGTGGAAAAGTACTCGACCTCGAGGCTGCCGGGCTCCTCGAGATAATGGTCGTAGGTGACGATGTAGGGACTCTCCTGGGCTTGTGCGTGCGAAATGAAGATGGCTGCCGCGACGAGCGCCAGGATCAGATGCAACCGAGTCGCATCTAGGAACGAACGGAACTTTATGCTCTTCATCGACAGAAGTGGGTGCCTTTCTTTAGTTGCAACTGGGTCGCATCTAGAGGTATCTTCATCATCATGCCGGAGAGGACTTGTTCTGTCCAGTTCCGGCGGAAGATTCCGTCGCAGCGCGGTTGCGACTAGTTGCGACAGTCGAGGAGAGGTCTATGCCACTACCCCAAACGGAGATGCCGGGCCGGTTGCAGGCTCACTTTGCCGATCGCGGAATCCGCATGACCCAGCAACGGCGAGCCATTCTGCGGGTGATGGAAACCGCGACCAAGCATCTGGACGCAGCCCAGCTTTTGCGCAAAGCCCAGCGACTGGATGCCAGCGTGGATCGCAGCACGGTGTACCGGACGCTGCAACTGCTGAAGCGGCATGGGTTGATCGACGAACTCGACCTGATGCACATTCACGGCGAGGGACACTACTACGAGCGCAAACTGAACCGGGACCACATCCACATGGCGTGCCTGCGTTGCGGGAAGATCATGGAATTCGTCAGCGATATCTTCGAGAAACTGAAGGGGCAGGTGGAGAAAGACTGCCGGTTCCGCATTGTGGTCTCACGACTGGAGATTGGCGGGTACTGCGCGGCGTGCTCGAAGTAGGAGAGCGGGGCATCGTCGATGGTAAGGCCATAAAAAAAGCGCCCTGGACTTTTCAGTCAAGGACGCCTCGGCAGCCCTCCCCCAGAACTGCCAAACCACGAAATGGATATTAATGAACTGCTGATTTTGTGTAAACGTCACTTTGGTAATGACGTTCTCCCCGATACGAACGGCGGCTGAGCGGGAACAATCATCGCTAGCGCTGAACCGCCGCGCCATCCAAAATCGCAATTCCTCCGCGGACGCTTAAGGAATCATTGCTGCTTGTGCCAGGTCTGGCCGTTGTCCGCCGTGGTCCAGATCTCGGCGTTGGACGTGGCTACGGTTCCGTGTTGCGGGTCAGCGAACTGAATGCTGGTAATGTCACCGGTGAGAATTGTGCCGGCAGCGGAAGGCAGCACCAGCGTCCAGCGATTGCCCCCATCGACGCTGTGATACAGCGTGCCAACGGAACCGCCGACCCAGACTTCGAGTCCGGCGGCAGCGACGGCGCGAAATATCGGGATGGAAATCGGCGACGCTTTGGCCTGCTGCTTCTTCATGGCTTGATTCGCCGCTGTTTGGTTTACCGCTGCTTGATCCGCCGTGTCTGGAGCCTTGTATCGACTTGCCACGGCGCTGCTTTCCAGCATCGAAGAGCTGGCGACCGACGTGAAATTCGCGCTCGGATTTATGTCTTCCCAAGTCTTACCGGCATCGAAGGAGCGCTGCAACGTGCCCGCGGAACTGATCGCCCAGCGGGGGGAGGCGTGAAGCAGGAGAGCCGGTGAGGTTTGCAAAGGAATAATGGGAGGCGAGAGCGCCGGAGCGGACGCTGGACGGGCCGCAGCTTGTGCGGGCACGGGATTCTTGGACTTCGCGACTGCATCCAGGTTAGCAACGTTGCGGCCATTCAACGGCAGTTGCTTCTGATTCTGGATGAGCTGGTCCTGAGTCTGAGCCAGTGAAGCGGTTTCCGTGTTGATCTGTGGCGCTTCCGATTGCACTTCGACCACCTCATTTGCGCCGGAGACCAGCACTTGCTGGGTAGACGCGAGGGGTGGGCTCTGCGGTTTAGCAGGCGTGGGGTTCTGTACGGCTGATGCCGAGGCGGAGTCGGCGCGGGGGGCCGCGTTGAGGCCTAGGCCAGAGCCGGAACCAGTTCCTGCGGCCGTTCCACCGAGCGTTCCTCCAACCCCGCCTGCGGAGCCTGCGCGGGTCATGGGCTGAGCTTGGGTGAACATCGCGCCAGCGGACGGAGCCGCCTCGCGCTCGGCCAATGTGGTCTGGGGGAAAGGCGCAGCCGATAAGTCTTTCCGCATCCTCTGGGCTGGTTTGGGAACAGCTTGCTGCGAAGCCGAGACCTGTGGAAGAGCTGGAGCATTTTGCGCCGCAGTATCTGCCGCCGCATAACGGTGCATTGTGTTGGAGGCCACGATCTTTTCCTGGTGACCCCGCCTGTATTGCAGAACGCCGATCGAAGTCACGGCCACGATTCCGGCAGCGACGACTCCCCAACGAAGAACGGGCCAGCTGAACCAGGCAATCTGAGCGCCGGACGGTGCGGGCAGGGCGAGGGTTTCAGTCGCGGGCAGAGCGAGCATGACGACATCGCGGCAATCGCCACAGTGGGCCAAGTGCTCGACTATGCGGTCGCGCTCGCGGCCGACGAGGGCATGCTCGGCGAACGCGGTGAGGAGATCGGCATCGGGATGCGACTCCGCGGGCGGTGACTGCAACCCTTTCAGCACGATTTTTGGCACGTCCTGCATTTGTAGCTTCTAACTTTCAAGCTCTTAGCTGTTAGCTCCTAGCTCTTGGCGCCACCTTTTGCGGAGGAGGTAAAGTGTCCTTCTTCTCTAAGAACGCTGCCGGGGGCGATTCTTGCGCCAGGCTGCGGCGAATATCCAGCCGCAGGTCGCGCACGTCCACTTCTAAAGCTTCTTCGGCCTGGCGGCGGGCCATGCCTTGCTGGATCATGCCCGCCAGGATTTTCTTGCGCAACGACTTGGCCAGTTTATCGACCTTGCGGCTGATGGTGGACTCATGCACACCCAGCATGCGAGCGATTTCAGCCAGGGTGCGTCCGTCGAGATAATACGCCGCCAGCACCATGCGGTCTTCACTGGAGAGCGCGGCTAGAGCCGCGTGGGTGGCGGATTCGAGGCGCGAATCCGCGGACGTAACCGGCTCCGGCTGCGGAGCGGCGAACTGGGAACCGTCCTCGCTTTCTTCGTCGAGACTCACCAGGCGCTTGGTGCGGCGGTAGCGATTTACAAATTCCTGCGCGAGGACGGTGCGAAGCCAGCCTTCGAGCGATCCGCGGCCGGTGAACGAGGCGAGTTTGGAAACGCGTTCGCCGTCGCGCGTCGCGGTTCCGTAGAGCTCGGCGTAGAGAGTGTCGGCAAGGTCGCGCGCGGCGGAATCTTCGCGCGCAATGCGCAGGGCCGACAGGTAGAGCTTTTCACGGTAGCGCGTGAGGAAGATCTCCCATGCGGAATTGTGTCCAGCGGCGCAGGCCTGAGCGAGGGCGAGTTCTTCGACGCGCAGGGTGAGCAGAAAAGTGCGGGCCTCGGCTTGAGTGGCTTCGGGGGGAAGATACTTCGCGCCCACGTCACAGAGAATCACGGCAAAAGATTCGCGCGAGAGACCGACCTTGTCGCATCCGCCAGCGGCATGCAGCTCCGCCAGGAGATCGGTGACAGCCGATTGGACTGGAGCGGAGATCGGTTTCGAGGCGCGCATGCAGAAGAGAAGAGAGTACGACGAGCACCGCTTCCGATACTACTAATTCCTTAGACGCTTGCAATGTTAATTTTCGCCGCAAGGCTCGATCCTTATTTCGTTCTCACGGGGAGTCGCGATGGGCGGTGCGTCCCGTGGAGCTGGCACCACAGCCTCCTGGGACCGGGGCGCACCGCCCGGCGTGGGGAGGGAGAGCTATGCGTCCGAGAACATTTGCGGCGGTGACGGCGTTGGCGATCGTGGCTGGAATGGTTTGCTTGAACCTGAACCTGCGGCCGGTTCATGCCGGAGAGCAGCCTTCTGCCTCGGGATACAAGGTGCTGGAGCCGATCCGGCACGGAAGTTTGACTGTGTTTCCCGTGGTCGCGGCCAAGACTTACGCCACCGGCGAGTTTCTTACGCTGGATGAAGGATTGCGATCGGGCGAGGTAGTTGTGGCGGAATATGGAAATGTTCTTGGGCTCATGCGGCGGCGGCCTTTACCCGCGGTGCAGCGCGAGAGCGCGGAAGTGAATCGGCTGGTGCTGATCAACAACTCGAAGCGTCCGCTGTTGCTGCTGGCGGGCGAGATTGTTACCGGAGGCAAGCAGGATCGCGTGATCGGGAAAGATCGCATCGTTCCGGCGGAAAGCGATCCCGTGGATCTTAGTGTGTTCTGCGTGGAACCGGGGCGCTGGGTTGCGACCAGCGAGCACTTCGGATCGTCGGGCGCGACGTACGGAGGAGGGATTGGTTCTGGCAGCGGGGGCGGGGCTGGCGGCACACTCATGGCGCAACCCTCGGTGCGTGCGAAAGCCATGGGAGATAAAGATCAGAACCAGGTTTGGGCAGAGGTGAGGAAGCAACAGCAGGCGATGGAAACGGTTGAGGTAACGGCGGCGGCTCCGCAAGTGGAGACAGATGCGATCCGCTCCACTAGTTCGTACGCCGTCGTGATGGAGAACAAAGATGTGAAGGAGAAGGTAGACGAGATTGCCAAGCCCATCGAGCAGAACTATCAGAGCCTGATCAAGCAATTGCGCGACCGTAAGGCGGTCGGGGTGGTGGTCGCGGTGAACGGACACATCATTTGGGCCGATGTTTTTGCCAGCACGGAGCTGCTGGAGAAATACTGGCCGAAGCTGGTGCGCTCGTATGCGTCAGAAGCGGTGGTGACGCGGGCGAAAGGTGGCGAGGCGAGCTTGGCACAAGCAGAAGCGTTTCTGGGAGACATGGAAGGACGGAGGGAAACGATTGAGAGCGAACCGGGAGTCTACCGTCACTCGGAAGTGAACGGCGATGGGTTCAAGGCGTTCGCGCTGACCTCGTTACTGCCGAAGACTGGGTTCGATGTGCACGTGGCGAAGATGGCGGAGTGAAGGCAGTGGTCAGTGTCCAGTGGTCAGTGGTCAGAAAAACTGGCATCGATCACTGGGCACTGATCACTGACGTTTGATACCAATTTCTCCAGGCCGCAGAGTCGTTGGGGAGATGTTGTTTGGTGATGGCGGCCAGGGCTTGAAACGCAAGGGCCTGGGTTCGAGCATCGAGTACGGGATCGCTCGTGTAGGTGATCAGCTGCGGGACGGCGATGAGTCGCTGATCGCGGCTTAGCATGGCGGACTGCGCCAGACTGCAGGCAGCGCGCTCTCGCACCATCGCGGATGGATCGTTGCGCATGGCCCCGAGCAGGGGCGCGATGGTTGCGGTAGTTCCCACCAGAGCCAGGCCTTCGACGGCCCAACGGTGCGCGTCTTCGTTATTGTTGTTGCTGTTCCGATCCTTGTCTCTGTCTCTGGCGGAATCTTTGCCGGAATCGTTTAAGTGCGACGACAACACCTGGACCACGCGGTCGGTTTCAACTCCGCGGTTTCCCAGCAAACCCAGAGTCCATAAAGCCCAAATCTTTCGCGCATGATTGCGGGAGTTGGCCTGACGCACGAGAGCGTCCACGCTGGACTGGCTCTTGGCGAGTCCGTAGGCCGCGAGTTGCACCTCGACGGCAGAGGCGCGCAGGCGCTGGTCGCCGGAGTTGAGTGCGACGGTGGTAAGGTCACCGAGCTGCGAATTCCACTGGAGCTGGCCGCGCCAGGCATCGATGCGGGCCTCGATCTGGGCTTCGGTCTGGGCTTCGATCTGATCTTCAGTCTGGGTTGTGGCCCCGTCGGAGCGGCTCACGGCGCGCTCAAGGAGAATCTCAGCTTGTTTCTGCGGCTTCTGGCGATCCAGATCGCGATCGGAATACGCTGCGGCGGACGATTGAGAAGACTTGTTTTGCGGCGCTGCTGTGCTGCTGATTTTTCCCCAAAGCGCGACTGGACCTCCACCACTGGAGACCAGGAGCGCGAGCCCGACTCCCACCATTATTGCGATGGAGTGAAGCAGGCGCGGGTTGCCGGCCGGGGCGTATTCCGGCGAGTCCTGCTCTGGAAGCTGTTGCTCCGGCCGGTTTGGTCGATATACGTCCATAGGCAAAGTTTAGGGATGACCCGGAATGGGGTAAAGTTACTTCGGGACCCCGCCAAGTGAGGTTAGATGCAAGATCGCGGCCACCTCTGGCCGGAAACTGGCATCGGAGTACAACGCCGCGGGCCCAGAAAGCTTGCGGAGGAAATCATGCTTATGAAAAGAAGGTTCGTGCGCCGGTGGTTGCCCGCTTCGCTCATTGTGCTGGTCGCGGCAGCGGCATTAGCTCCCGCTGCACCGGCTGTGGCTGAATCTGGTTATAAGGTCGTAACCACTTACAAGATAGGCGGCGAAGGTGGCTGGGATTACTTGACCGCCGATGCGGCCGCGCGCCGTCTTTATATCTCGCGGGCGACTCACGTCATCGTGCTGGATCTCGATTCCGGTAAGACGGTCGGCGATATTGCGGATACACCGGGGGTTCACGGCATTGCGCTTGCACCCGAACTGGGGCGCGGCTTTGTCAGCAACGGGCGCGAAGGCACAGTGAGCATTTTTGATCTGAAAACGCTGGCCACCATTAGTAAGGTAAAGGTGGGCGAGAATCCGGATGCGATCCTCTACGATCCGGCGACCAAACGGGTTTTCACGTTTAACGGACGCAGCCAGGATGCGACCGCGCTCGACGCTGCGAAGGGCACGGTTCTGGGCACGATCAAATTGGATGGCAAGCCCGAGTTCGCAGCCAGCGATGGCAAGGGCGAGATTTTTGCCAACATCGAAGACAAAAGCGAGTTGGTGGCGATCGATCCCGGCAAACTTGAGGTGCGGTCGAAGTGGCCGCTGGCGCCCTGCGAATCGCCCACGGGATTGTCGATGGACCGGAAGAACCGGCGGCTGTTCGTGGGATGCGATAACAAGATGATGGCGGTGGTGAATGCAGATACGGGCAAAGTTGTGGCCACACCGGCCACGGGCGATGGCGTGGACGCGACCGCATTCGACGACGAAACCGGACTTGCCTTTGCTTCGGCTGGCGAAGGTGTGCTGACGGTGGTACGCGAGGAGTCGCCCGACAAATTCAACGTGGCGGAAAATGTTCCGACGCAGAAGGGTGCGCGCACGCTGGCCCTCGATTCGAAAACGCACAAAGTATTTGTCGTGACGGCAAAGTTCGGGCTGGTGCCGGCGGCGACGCCCGCGAATCCCCATCCCCGGCCCGCCGCCTTGCCGGACAGCTTTGTGGTTCTGGTGGTTAGCCGTTAGCCGTTGGTCGTTAGCCAATGAAACGCTTTCTAAATTCGGGGCGAGCCGCGATTGGGCTTGGACTGGCGATTGTCCTTATGCAGGGCAGCGCGGTGCAGACCTGCGCGGCTTACTCCGTGCTGACCCACGAAGAAATCGTGGACTTGGCTTGGAAGGACAACCTGCTGCCCCTGCTGAAGAAGCGCTTCCCCGCCGCTACGGACGATGACTTGAAGAAGGCGCACGCGTTTGCCTATGGCGGGTCGCTGGTGCAGGACATGGGCTACTATCCGCTGGGCAGCAAGTATTTCAGCGACCTGACCCACTACGTCCGCAGCGGCGACTTTGTCGCCAACCTGCTCAAGGAAGCGTCTGACGTCGACGAATATGCATTTGCGCTGGGCGCTCTGGCGCACTATTCCGCCGACAACTGCGGACATCCCACGATCAATCAGGTGGTTGGCATCGAATTCCCCAAGCTGCAGAAGAAATTTGGGAAAGAGGTAACCTACGAGGACAATCCCAAGGACCACATCCGCACGGAGTTTGGCTTCGATGTAACTCAGGTGGCGAAGAACCGCTACACGTCGGACGCCTACCACGACTTCATCGGCTTCCAGATTTCGAAGCCGGTGCTGGAGCGGGCTTTTCTGGACACGTACAACATTCCGCTCAGCACCGTAATGAAGAATGAAGATCTGTCTATCGGCACCTTCCGGCGTGCGATCGGCACCATAATCCCGGAAATGACCCGCGTGGCGCTGATTGCGCGCCGCAAGGAGATCGTGGCCGAAACTCCGAACTTCCGCGAACGCCAGTTCCGCTATTACCTCTCGCGTACGAATTATCAAAAAGAATGGGGGAGGACCTATCAACGTCCCAGCTTCGGAACGCGTGTGCTGGCGTTCTTTCTCAAGCTCGTGCCTAAGGTGGGACCATTCAAGGCGCTCGATTTCAAGATTCCTACCAAGCAAACGGAAGATCTTTACATCGCCAGCGTGGATCGGACCATGGAGAACTACAACACGCTCCTCCACGAGGCGAGTGCAGGAACGATGAAGCTTGCGAACACCGACTTTGACACTGGTCACGACACTCGGGCTGGGGAATACGCTCTGACCGACAGCACCTATGCGCACCTGCTCGACCAGCTGGCTGGGCACAACTTCGACCAGATCACGCCTGATTTGCGGACCAATATCTTACAGTTCTACTCCGATCCGAGCGCGCCGATTGCAACCAAGAAAAAGCCGGCAGACTGGAAGAAGACGGAAGACGAACTGGGCAAGCTTCGCGCGCTGCCGGACTCTCCGGCAACGGGGAGCAAGGCGACCTCGGAGAATCGGCTCGAAGACGCGGAACCCGCTGGATTCTCTCGGGAAGATCCCGTATTGAGTGGCGCGCGGCACTGAGCACTTTTCGTGAGGCCTACCGCATAGCCGCGGGGATCAAGCCGTTCTTGAACATTTCGAACCACATCTGCGTGTCGGCTGCGCTATAGATTTCCAGCTCGCGGATCACCTCGCGAGCGAACTCGACACTTCCCAGTCCGCTCGCGGTGATGATCTTGTGATCGGTCACCGCTAATTCATCCACGTAGAAATGCTCGTCTTTGTAATCCGGAACCATCTTCTTCAAATAACTCTTCGCATTGCTGGTGTGACGAACTCCGGGCGTGAGCCCCGCTCGAGCAATTTCCAGTGTCGCTGCGCACAGCGCGCCGATGAGGACGTTCTCCGCATGCAGGCTCCGAAGAACTTCGTCGATCTTCAGATCCGGTCCGCCTTCCCACCGGTTTCCGCCCGGGAGGATGAAAATTTCTGTTTGGCGCGGGTCGATGGCATCGATGGCGATATCCGGCAGTACCTTCAGGCCTCCCATGGTGACGACGGTTGCGCGCGAATGTCCCGCAGTCAGCACTTCGTATTTGCCGGATTTTCGGATCTCGCACAAAGCCAGCGCCGGCTCCCAATCCGCCAGCCCGTCAAATACAAACAGGTACGCATTTCGTTTCATGATTGCCTCAGATTGCACTGAGAAGAATACCTGTGGAAACCAATTTACGCGAAGTAGCCCGCTTCATGGGATTGAGACCGGAACGACCGTTCGGTTGTCAAATCGCCAACTCGCCGTGTATCATCGCACAACTTTATCGACCTGCGGAGTCAGCTTTCAGTCGGCGTTCTGACTGCGCCGGGATTTTCGAGGATTCTAGACAATGACGGTTGTGGACGAGAAGTTTTTCCGGGCAAGGGTCACCAAGCGGGCGGAGTTCGCACCCGATCTGTGGATGATGCGTATTCAGCCTGGAGGAGAGTTCACGTTTGTTCCGGGACAATACGCGACCTTGGGCGTGGAGCACGACGGCAAGCGGACGGAGCGGCCGTACTCGATCGTCTCGGCTCCTTCTGAAGATGAAATCGAGTTTTTTTTCGAACTGGTGCCCGAAGGAGCGCTCACGCCTCGGCTCTACAAGTTGCAGCCGGGCGATGAATTACTGATGCGGAAAGTGCCGAAGGGAAAATGCACGCTCGACACGGAAAGCGGACGGAAGAATCATTTGCTGGTTTCTACCGTGACCGGTGTGGCACCGTTTGTCAGTTTCGTGCGCCAGATGTCCAAAGACTGGAAAGAAGGACGCTTCGATGGCAGCCACCAGCTGTATCTGCTGAACGGCGCCAGCCGTCCGTGGGAGTTCGGCTACAAAGAGGAATTGACCCGCTTCGACGCGGAATTGCCCTGGTTCAAATACGTGCCCACGGTGAGTCGTCCTTGGGACCATGCGGATTGGCCGGGCGAGATCGGGCGCGCCGACGACGTGTTGCGCAAGTATGCCGACCACTGGGAACTCGACGCGACGAATACAACCGCGTACTTGTGCGGGCATCCGGACATGATCGCGAATAGCAAGGCGATTCTGAAGCGGCGCGGCTTCCTCGACAGGACCGGGGTCAAGGAAGAGGTTTACTGGATTCCGGCGAAGTAGTTCTGGGTACCGAGTACCTAGTACCTAGTTGAAAATCGGCACTGCTACACGCCTACGGTTGCGCTTCGGCGCTCGAGCAGGAGCACATCTCTCCAGATCTCGCCCAGTTTGCCGATGCGTTGTCTCACGCCGACTTCGCGGAATCCGCAGGATTTATGCAGCGCGATGCTCGCGGCGTTCTCGCGAAAGACTCCGGCTTGCAGCGTCCACAGGCCGTGAAGCTCGGATTCTGCGATCAATGTCTGCAGAAGCGATTTGCCGACGCCGGATCCCCGCGCCGCCGCGGCCACGTAGACGGAGACTTCCGCAACTCCGGCGTAGACTCGGCGGCCGGAAACCGGGCTGAGCGCGGCCCAGCCGAGGACTTGTTCCCCTTTTCGAGCGATCAGACGGCAGTCCTTGCGATGATTGCTGTCCCACTTCTCCCAGTCTGGAAGTTCGGTTTCGAAAGTTGCGTTGCCGGTGGCGATGCCTTCGCGATAGATCCCGCGAACGGCGGGCCAATCCTCCGGTTGCATGGCCAGAATCGAGTAGTCCATCGACGTGGGCAGTCTAGCTTTCGGCGGGCGCAAAGAAAACCAACACTGCGAGTTCTTCCGCGATGTCGTAGAAGTGGTGCGCGACTTCGGCGGCCACGAACATCACACTGCCCGCGGAAACCTCCTGGTCTTCGTTGTCGATCTTGAAACGCGCGCGGCCGCGGACCACGTAATACATCTCGTCTTCGTGATGCGGCCTCTGCAGGTCGGTGCCTCCGGCGGGCAAGACGTAGAGTCCGGCGCTCATCGACGGCACACGCAGGAACTCGCGGTATAACTTGCCGCTCTGGGCGCGTCGCTGGTCGATCTCGAGAAGCCTGGCGAAGAAAGCGTTCACGCGAAGATGCCTCCGAAAATGAGGTCGGTAAATTGTGGAATCAGGTTCTGGGCCTGCAGTTCGCCCTCCGGCTTGTACCACTGGTAAATCCAGTTGATCATTCCGAGCAGGGCAAAGGCAGCGGCGCGCGGGCTCACTTTGCTTCTTGCGTGGTGAGGATGATGAAGTCTGCTGTGAGCTTCTTTTTGAGTTTCCTTCTGAGTTTTTTCCTGAACTTCGGCCATGAGGCTTTCGAGGAAGTGGATGTAGTCTTTCTTTCGGGAGTTAATGCGCTTGCGCAAGGCCGGCGGCAGAGGATGGTTTTCGTGGAGCATGACGGTAATTTCGCGGTCGCGCGGGCTGAGCACGACTTCGATGTGCAGCCGGATGAGAGCGCGCAGCCGCTCTTCGGGATCGGCAATGCCGCGGACGGGATTGAGCACGCGTTCCTGGGTGATCTCCATGGCGTGGTTCATGATCTCGTAGAGGATCTCGTCCTTGCTCTGAAAGTGGTGATAGAGGCCGCCTTTGCTTAGTTTGAGCGAGGCGGCGACATCGTTCATGGAAGTGGCGTCGTAACCCCGTTGCTGGAACAGGCGTGCGGCGGTGCGCAAGATTTCCTGCCGGGAGTCGACTACAGTCTCACGGGCCATCGGGTGACATGGTAAACAGTTGCGGGCGGGAATGCCAATCGCGCGAATTGAGGGATCGGTTGATTGCGCGATTTGGCGATTGGAAACCGTGACGCACAGGTCTTGAGCTCGCAGCCGCGCCCAAGACCGGCGCGAACGGGGCTCATAGCTTCGTACTTGACACGGTTAGGGTCGTTGGATAATATAACCAAACCGACCGACCGGTCGGTTTCCTGCAGTCGCGAGAGGAGCTTCCCCAGTGGCCACTATCTTCTACGAGCACGACGCTAATCCCAACGCCCTGAAGGGCAAGACCATCGCCATCCTGGGCTACGGCAGCCAGGGACACGCGCAGGCACAGAACTTGCGCGACAGCGGCTACAAGGTGATCGTGGGGCTCGAGCCCACTCGCCCCAGCGCCGCGCAGGCTCGGGCTGACGGCATGGTCGTGGTGGCTCCGGATGAAGCCGCGAAACGCGCCGACTGGATTCACGTGCTCACGCCCGATGAGACGCAAGCCTCGGTCTACGAGCAGTACGTCAAGCCGTATCTGCATCCGGGAAAGATTCTCGGCTTCTCGCACGGGTTCAGCATTCATTTCAAGACGATCGTCCCGCCCAGCGATGTAGACGTGGTGATGATCGCGCCCAAGAGCCCTGGCCATCTGCTGCGCCGCGTGTACGCCGAAGGGCGCGGGGTGCCGTCGCTGATCGCGATTCAGCAGGACTCCAGCAAGCGGGCTCACGAATATGCGCTGGCTTACGCGCACGGCATTGGCTCGACTCGCGCGGGCGTGCTGCAGACCACATTCAAGGAAGAGACCGAGAGTGATTTGTTCGGCGAGCAGGCGGTGCTGTGCGGCGGTTTGACGTCGCTGATCAAGAAGGGATTCGAGACGCTCGTGGAAGCAGGCTATGCGCCGGAGATCGCATACTTCGAGTGTCTGCACGAGATGAAGCTCATCGTCGACCTGATCTATGAAGGCGGCCTCAGTCGGATGCGGCATTCGATTTCGAACACAGCCGAGTATGGCGACCTGACACGCGGCGAAAAAGTTGTCGGCGATGCGACGCGGGCCGCGATGAAGAAAACTCTCTCCGACATTCAGGACGGAACCTTCGCGCGCGAGTGGATCAAGGAAAACAAAGACGGCGGCTACCACTTCACCGAGTTGCGAGAGCGCGAGCAGCAGCACCCGATCGAGATCGTGGGCGCACAACTGCGCGGCATGATGAGTTGGCTGCCTGGGAGAGAAGCAAAGAAGCCGGCGGAAGCACCGAAGCCACAACAAAAACAGGTGGTAAATGCTTAAGGGAGCCGAAATCGTTCTGCGGTGCGTGCGCGCCGAAGGGGTGGACCTGGTGTTTGGGTATCCCGGTGGCGCGATCATGCCGTTGTACGACGCACTGGAAGGCAGCGGCATCCGGCATGTGCTGACGCGGCACGAGCAAGGCGCGGTCTTTGCCGCGGAAGGTGTGGCGCGGGTTACGGGAAAAGTTGGGGTCGCGATCGCTACCAGCGGACCGGGAGCGACCAACCTGGTGACCGGCATCGCGGACGCCAAGATGGATTCCGTCCCTTTGGTGTGCATCACAGGGCAGGTACGCAGCGCGCTGATTGGAAGCGATGCGTTTCAGGAGACTGACGTTTTCGGGGTGACGCTTTCGCTCACCAAGTGGAGCCGGCTGGTTCGCACCATTGATGAAATCCCGGAAGTGATCGCGGAAGGCTTCTACTGGGCACGCAGCGGACGGCCGGGGCCGGTGGTGATCGACATCCCCACCGATATTCTGAAAGCGAAGAAGGAATTCTCCGGCCCGGTAAAGTTCACTCCGCACGCCCGGCCCGCGAACGCGCACGCGGAGGGGGCTTTCAACGACACGATTGTGGCCTTGCTGCAACGCGCAAACCGTCCGGTAGCGCTGGTGGGTGCAGGGGCAAAGCTTTCGGGAGCGATTCCGGAACTGCGGCGACTGCTCGACGATTTGAATGTTCCCACGTTTGCCACGGTGCACGGATTGGGCGCGGTTCCACCGCAATCTCCGTATTACCTGGGCATGGTGGGCATGCACGGGACGCGCGCCGCCAACCACGCTCTGCACGAGACTGATTTGCTGCTGGTTTTCGGAGCGCGTCTGGATGATCGCGTGACTGGCGATCCCACGCGCTTTGCACCTCATGCCAAGATCGTCCACTTTGAAATTGATCCGGCGCAGCTTGACCGGGTGCGCGCCTGTGAGTTGCCGGTAATCGGAAATCTCGCGGAGACAATTCCGGCATTTCACGCCGAGCTACGCCACGCTTCCCTGCCTGATTGGAGCGGCTGGCGCGCGGTAGCCTGCGGACCCGAGCGGGCAGAGCTTGATCCGCGAGGATTGGCGCAGCCGACGATCCGCTTCCTCGATGAACTCTTCAGCCGCCTGCCGCAGGACAACGTTGTGATTGCAGACGTGGGTCAGCACCAGATGTGGGCGGCACAGCGTTACCGTTCTTCGTCGCCGCGCGGCTTCGTTACTTCCGGTGGCCTGGGAGCGATGGGTTTCGCCTTACCCGCCGCAGTGGGCGTGCAACTGGCAAAG
>Ga0182030_10006392_pt1 | contig 24864 bp, 31 predicted proteins | sample 812S3MmetaG_FD_121299 | JGI IMG/M metagenome (GOLD analysis project Ga0182030, IMG submission 121299) | Permafrost microbial communities from Stordalen Mire, Sweden - 812S3M metaG (Illumina Assembly) | ecosystem: Environmental > Terrestrial > Soil > Wetlands > Permafrost | place: Sweden...
ATCTCGATCAATTTTCACTCCATTTTCACTTGGAAGTTCGCCTGGAACCGTCAGGCCGATTGCCTGCAACAGCTCCCATGACTATCAGGATGCCATGACGCTGACCGATCTCGCCAATCCCACCCGGTTCCTGTCGCTGACCGCGCGGCTGCTGCCGTGGCTTGCGGCCGCCACTGTGGTGCTGCTGCTGATCGGCCTCTATCAATCGGCGACGGCGCCCGACGACTACCAGCAGGGCGCCACCGTCAAGATCATGTTCATCCACGTGCCGAATGCGTGGCTGTCGATGCTGGTCTGGGGCGTCATGAGCATTGCGGCGCTCGGCACCCTGGTGTGGCGGCATCCGCTGGCCGACGTCGCCGCCAAGGCGGCGGCCCCGATCGGCGCGGCCTTCACCTTTCTCGCTCTGGTCACGGGTTCTCTTTGGGGACGGCCGATGTGGGGCACCTATTGGGAATGGGATGCACGGCTGACCTCGGTGCTGATCCTGTTCCTGATGTATCTCGGCCTGATCGCGCTGTGGCGCGCGGTCGAGGATCCGTCGCGGGCCGCGCGGGCCGCGGCGGTCCTGACGCTGGTCGGCGCCATCAACCTGCCGATCATCAAGTTCTCGGTGGACTGGTGGAATACCCTGCACCAGCCCGCCTCGGTGTTCCGAATGGGCGGCCCGACGCTGGACCGCGCCTTCCTGATTCCGCTATTGGTCATGGCGCTGGCGTTTTCTCTGTTGTTCGTCACGCTGCAGTTGGCGGCGATGCGCAACGAGATCCTGCGCCGCCGGGTGCGCGCCTTGCAGATGATGCAAGCCAGCCAGCGCGCGGCGTGAAGCCGATGTCGCTTGGTCCCTACGCGTCCTTCATTGTAGCCTCCTATCTGCTCGCGAGCCTCGTGGTGCTGATGCTGATTGCCTGGGTCATGCTGGATTATCGCCGCCAGAGGCGGCGGCTGCGCGACCTCGAAGCCAGCGGCGTGGTCAGGCGCTCCGGGCGCAGCGCGGCGGAGATCCGATGAGCGAACCTTCGATATCCGGCGCTTCGCCGCAACGATCCTGGAGACGATCCTGGCCAATGGCGCTGCCGGCGCTCGGCTTCGCCGCGCTGGCGGCCCTGTTCCTGTTGCGGCTGCATGGCGACGATCCGTCCAAAATCCCCTCCGCCCTGATCGGGCACAAGGCGCCGCAGACCGTGCTGCCGCCGCTGCAGGGTCTCCTCAATGACGGCGCGCCGGTGCCGGGACTCGACCCCGCTGCGTTCAAGGGCAAGGTCACCATCGTCAACGTCTGGGCCTCATGGTGCATTCCGTGCCACGACGAAGCGCCATTGCTGACCGAGCTTGGCAAGGACAAGCGGCTGCAATTGATCGGCATCGACTACAAGGACGCGCCGGACAACGCCCGGCGCTTTCTCGGCCGCTATGGCAATCCGTTCGGCATGGTCGGCGTCGATGGCAACGGCCGCGCCGCGATCGAATGGGGCGTCTATGGGGTGCCGGAGACCTTCATCGTCGGACGCCAAGGCACCATCGTCTACAAGATGGTCGGCCCGGTCACGCCTGACAATCTCGACACCGTGCTCAAGGTCGAGATCGACAAGGCGCTGAAGGCGGGCTCCTAGGCCGATCAGAACGGCGTGGCGATGCCAGCCTGTTCGAGCGTGATGACCCTGCACGACGCTATTTGGTCACGTCGCCCGCCTCGGCCTCGCTCGCCTCCAGCGATACCGGCTCCAAGTGATAGCGCTTGATCAGCGGCATCTGGGTGACGGCGAACAGCATGGTCAGCGGGATCACGCCGAACGCCTTGAACGCGACCCAGAAATCGGTGCTCTGGGTGCGCCAGATGATCTCGTTCAGGATCGCCATCGCGAGAAAGAACAGCGCCCAGCGCAGCGTCAGGCTGCGCCAGCCTTGCGGGGTGAGATTGAACATCTGATCGAACATGACGGCGATAAAGGAGCGACCGAACAACAGGCCGCCGCCGAGCACCGCCGCGAACAGGCCGTAGATGATGGTCGGCTTGACCTTGATGAAGGTTTCATCGTGCAGCACCAGGGTCAGCGTGCCGAACACGATGACGATGACGCCGGTGACCAGCGCCATGATCGGCACGTGTCGCGTCACCGCATAGGACGCGATCATCGCCGCGATCACCGCCACCATGAAGGCGCCGGTCGCCACGAACAGATGGAACTTGGCGTTGGCGATGAAGAACACCACCAGCGGACCGAGTTCGGTCGCGAGCTTGAACAGCGGATGCGGCGCGGTTTTGTCCATTACTCGATTCCTGCAATCGCCTGTGCGAAATCCCGCGCGGTGAACGGCGCCAGATCGTCGATGCCCTCGCCGACGCCGATGAAATGCACCGGCAGCCGGTATTTTTCGGCCAGCGCCACCAGAATGCCGCCGCGCGCGGTGCCGTCGAGCTTGGTCATCGCCAGGCCGGTGACCCCGGCGCTGCGCGCGAATGCCTCGACCTGCGACAGCGCATTTTGTCCCACCGTGGCGTCGAGCACCAGCAGCACCGCATGCGGCGCCGAGGCATCGACCTTCCTGATGACACGAACCACCTTTTCCAGCTCGTTCATCAGTTCGGCCTTGTTTTGCAGCCTTCCCGCAGTGTCGATCAGCAGCACGTCGAGCTTGCCCTCGCGCGCCGCGGTAAGCGCATTGAAGGCAAGGCTGGCGGAATCCGAGCCCTGTGTCGCCGCGATAACAGGCGATCCGGTGCGCTCGCCCCAGATCTTCAACTGCTCGATCGCGGCGGCGCGAAAGGTGTCGCCGGCCGCCAGCATCACCTTGCGGCCTTCGGCGCGCAACCTCGCCGCAAGCTTGCCGATGGTGGTGGTCTTGCCGGAACCGTTGACCCCGACCACCAGGATCACGAACGGCTGTTGCGCCGGGTCGATCAGCAGCGGCTTGGCGACCGGCGCCAGCACCTTTTCCACCTCGGCGGCGACCACCGCCTTCACATCGTCAGCAGAAATCGACTTGTCGTAACGGCCGTGGCCGACCGCGGCCGCGATCCGCGCCGCCACCTCGGTTCCCAGATCGGCGCGCAGCAGCACGTCCTCGATATCGTCGAGCATCGCACGGTCGAGCTTGCGCTTGGTGACGAGATCGGCCACCGCCGATCCCAGCGAGCTCGAGGTGCGCTTCAGCCCGCTGGACAGCCGCCGCCACCAGCTCAATTTGGTCTTTTCCGGTGTGGTATCGCTCATGTCGGGGGTGTGTTAGCCGTTTCGTCGTGCAAACGAAAGTCTCGACCGCTCGATGGATGTTCCCGAACTGACCGCCAAAGAGATCCAGGCGCGCGTGCTCCATCGCGACGGGCTGATGCTGGTGATCGACAAGCCGGCGGGGCTGCCGGTGCATCGCGGTCCCAAGGGCGGCGCCAATCTGGAGTCCTCGTTCGACGCGCTGCGCTTCGGCCTGCCGCGTCCACCGGTTCTCGCCCACCGGCTCGACCGGGACACCTCCGGCTGCCTCGTTCTTGGGCGGCACCGCAAGGCCACCGCCTCGCTGGGCTTGCTGTTCAAGCATGGCAAGATTTCAAAAACCTACTGGGCGGTGGTGGAAGGCGGCCCGACCGAAGACGAGGGCATCATCGACATGCCGCTCGGCCGGCTCAACGCCGAGCGCGGCTGGTGGCAGAAGCCGGATCCGGAAGGGCAGGCCGCGGTCACCAACTGGAAAGTGCTGGGGCGCGGCGACGGCCTCAGCTGGCTCGCGCTGGAACCGGTGACCGGCCGTACTCATCAATTGCGGGTGCACTCCGCCGCCACCGGCTGGCCGATCGTCGGCGACAATATTTACGGCAGCGGCCCGCGTTTCGGCGAGCCGACGCTCCATTTGCACGCCCGTGAGATCGTGATTCCGATTTCCAGGAACAAGGAGCCGGTGCGGGTTACCGCGCCGGCGCCGGCGCATCTGCGACAGCGGCTCAGCGCCTGCGGCTGGAACGGAGAATAGGTCTTGCTTCGCGAGGAAGCTTCGCCTTTCAACGACCGCTGCCGTCACCACCCGCGAAAGCGGGCGGCCCAGTATTCCAGAGCGTTGCTGATCAATCCCAGGGGTCACGGACTACTGGATCGTCCGGTCAAGCCGGACGATGACAGCTGAGCCACCGTCAATCGCGCGCCGTCATGGCCCGTCATCACCAGCGCCCGCACCGCGCCCGGCGTTTGTCCGGCGATCGCCACCGGCAGAAAATGTTCGGTGCGGCCCTGGCTGGCACTCTCGATCAGCACCTGCCGCGTGGCGCCGACCTCCGAGGCCAGCCGCCTCTGCAACGCCGCCTCGCCGGTTGCCCGCAGCCGTTTGGCGCGCTGCTTGATCGTATCGCCCGGCACCTGCGGCATCCGTGCCGCCGGCGTGCCCGGCCGCTTCGAATAGGGAAAGACGTGCAGGAAGCTGAGACCGCATTCTTCCACCAGATCCTGCGAGCGCGCGAACATCCCCTCGGATTCGGTCGGAAAGCCCGCGATGATATCGGCGCCGAACGCGATGTCGGGCCGCAGCCGCCGCAGCTGCGCGCAGAACTCGACCGCGTCGGCGCGGCGATGCCGCCGCTTCATCCGCTTCAGAATCAGATCGTCGCCGGATTGCAGCGACAGATGCAGATGCGGCATCAGCCGCTCGTCGCCGGCGATCACGTCGAGCAGATCGCGATCGACCTCGATCTGGTCGATCGACGAGATCCGCAACCGCTTCAGCTCCGGCACATGCCGCAGGATCTGCTTGGTCAACTGGCCGAGTTTTGGCGCGCCCGGCAGGTCGGCGCCGTAGCTGGTGAGGTCGACACCGGTCAGCACGATCTCGGCATGGCCGCGCTCGGCCAAAGCGCGGACCTGGGCAACCACCGCGCCCATCGGCACCGACCGCGAATTGCCGCGGCCATAGGGGATGATGCAGAAGGTGCAGCGGTGATCGCAGCCGTTCTGCACCTGCACGAAAACCCGCGGCAGGCCGTTCTGAAATCCCGCCAGCAGATGCGGCGCCATCTCCCTGACGGTCATGATGTCGGCCACGGCGATTTTTTCGCTGTCGTCGATGCCGAAGGTCAAGCTGCGGTTCAGCGCCGTGGCGGCGCTGCGCCAGGCCCCGGCCCGCATCTTGTCGTCGTTGCCGACGACGCGATCGACCTCGGCCATGGCGGCGAACATCTCGGGCTGGGTCTGCGCCGCGCAGCCGGTCACCACGATGCTGGCGCCCGGGCGTTCCCGCTTTAGCCGGCGAATCGATTGCCGCGCCTGCGCCACGGCTTCGTTGGTCACCGCGCAGCTGTTGATGACGATGGTGTCGGAAAGCCCGGCGCGCTCCGCCTCGCACCGGATCACCTCGGATTCGAAGGCGTTGAGGCGGCAGCCGAACGAGACGACATCGACGCTCATTCAGGCGACCGAGGCAAACAGCGCGGGATCGAACCGGCCTTCATATTCGAAGGTCGCGGTTCCCGTCATCAGGACATGGTCATCGCGCTCGCGCCATTCGATGCCGAGGTCGCCGCCGGGCAGCGCGATCCGCACGATGCGGTTGGCGCGCTTCAGCCGCGCCGCCGCCACTGCCGTGGCGCAGGCCGCCGAACCGCAGGCCTTGGTCAGCCCGGCGCCGCGCTCCCAGGTGCGTATCGTGATGTGATCGCGATCGACGATGTGCGCCAGCGTGATGTTGGCGCGTTGCGGAAAGATCGGATGGTTTTCCAACAGCGGCCCGAAGCGGGCAAGATCGTAGCCGTTGATATCGTCGACCCAGAAGATGGCGTGCGGATTGCCCATGCTGACCACCGACGGGGTATGCAGCAAGGGCGCATCGATCGGGCCGATCTGCAGCTCGATCGAGCGGGTGTCGCGAAACTCCTCGGCCAGCGGAATATCCTTCCAGCCGAATTTCGGCGGGCCCATGTCGACGGTGTAGAGATCGTCGGACGGACCGCGCCAGCAATTCACCAGACCGGCCGCGGTCTCGAAGCAGGCTGTGGTCCGGCCGGTTTGCTCGAACAGCCGGCGCGCCACGCAGCGCATGCCGTTGCCGCAGGCGCCGGCCTCGGAGCCGTCATTGTTGTAGATGCGGATGTAGGCCTCGGTTCCCTGCAGGCGCGACGGCTGCAGCACCATCAGTTGGTCGTAAGGCACCCCATTGGGCGAGGCCACCGCGCGCGCCGCTTCGGCGGTGACGGCGGCGGGCGAATCACGCAGATCGACCACGACGATCTCGTTGCCGATGCCGTTCATCTTGGCAAACGCATGGTTGGCGAGCGCGCTCATGGAATTTTCCGATTTCTGCCGCCCTTATATGGCCAATGACGGTGGATTGGCCAGTACGGCGAACCGGTGGTGGGCCCCCTCGGGAGCAGGTGAACTGCATGACCTATCTGTCATGGGACGAAAGCCCGGGGCGCGTGTTAGAATGCCAGCCGCTCGCCAGATGCGGACCGGGAAGCGCAGGCAAGCCGCTGGCCGAAGGCGCTCACGCCAAACAGGATTTTGGAGAATACCGTATGAATTGCCTCCGCCGTTTCCGCCTTGCCATGGTGGTGCTGGGCCCGGTCGCCGCGATTTCGCTGGGCCTCGCCACAGCACGGGCGCAATCGCCGTCGCCGGCGGCTCCCTCGGCCACGCCTTTGCCCGCACCGGCCGCAACCCCGGATCCCTCAGCCGCGCCGGCCACTCCACCCGCGGCCGCGGCGTCCCCACCGGCGGCCGCCACGGTGCAGACCGCCGATCCGTTCGGCGAGGAAATCACGCTGGCGCCGAAGACGGTGGTCGTCGTCAAGGGCACCGCCAACTGGGATACCGCGTTCGACACCCTGGTCGACTCGCTGAAATCGCTGTCGGCGCTGCTCGACAAGCAGGGCATCAAGCGCGCCGGCAATTCAATGATCGTCTACACTTCCACCGATGATACCGGCTTCACCTATCTGGCAGAAATACCGGTCGAACAGGAACCGAAGAGCCTCGGCAAGGACATGAGCATCGGCAAATCGCCCGAGGGCAAGGCGTTGAAGTTTGTCCATCGCGGTTCCTACGACAATATGGACAATACCTATGAGGCCATCACCAATCACCTCGACGACAAGAAGCTCGAGGCCAAGGACACTTTCATCGAGGAATACATCACCGATCCCTTGAAGACCGAGGAGGACAAACTGGTGATCAACGTCTATGTGCCGCTGAAATGAGCCGATGATGCGCCGCGCAGCTCTCGGCACCGCCCTCGCCGCGGCCACGCTGCTGGCCGCACCGGCGCGGGCGCAGACCACGGCCCCAGCGACAATATCGGTCACCGGGGAGGCCGCCATCTCGGTGGCGCCCGATCTCGCGCAGATCGAGGGCGGTGTGACGTCGGAGGCTAAAACCGCGCGCGAGGCCTCCGAGACCAACAATGCGACGATGGGCAAGCTGCTGCTGGCGCTCAAGGCCGCCAACATCGACGAGAAGGACATCCAAACCTCGCGGCTGTCGCTGCAGCCGCAGAACGCGCCGAACCGCTCCGGCCCGGCCGCCATCGTAGGTTACCAGGCCAGCAACCGGGTGACGGTCCGGCTGCACGACGCCACCAAGCTCGCCGGCGTGATCGACATGCTGGTGGGCGCCGGCGCGACCGACATCGGCGGCATCAATTTCATGGTGTCGGAGACCTCGAAACTTCTCGATCAGGCCCGCGAACAGGCGATGGCCGACGCCCGCCGCAAGGCCGAGATCTATGCCAAGGCCGCCGGCGTCGACCTCGGCGCGCCGCTCAGCATCGCCGAGGAAGGGACGCCCGGCCCGATGCCCTATCGCAAGATGGCGGTCGGCATGGCCGCCGCCACGCCGGTGGCGCCGGGTGAAGAGACGCTTCGGATTGCGGTCAACGTGTCCTGGGCGATCAAGCCGGCGGCGCAATAAGCGATTTCTCAAGTCCCGGACGCGGCGCGGCACGAAGTGACGCGGCGCTGAGCCGGGACCCAGCCTTTGCGGGAAACATTGGCCCCGGATCAGCGGCGCACCGCCAACGCGCTGCGCCGCGTCCGGGGCACGGAGCCTTCATATCTCCACCACCTGGCCCGGTTTCGGGGCGACGAAGCGCTCGCGCGGAATCCCCGCTTGGTCGAGCGCCGCATGCAACGCTATGACCGGCGCGTCGATCGCTTCGTCGGTCAACTGAAAGGTGCCATTGTGATGCGCCAGCGCCTGCTCCGCGCCGCAATCGGCCAATGCCTTCACCGCGTCGGACGGATTCATGTGCTGGTCCTGCATGAACCCGCGCGGCTCGTAGGCGCCGATCGGCAGGATTGCCAGCCGCAAAGGACCGTGCGCCTCGGCGACGCGACGGAAATGTCCGCCGTCGCCATAGCCGGAATCGCAGACGATGTAGATCTTGCCCGCCGGCGTCTCCAGAACAAAACTCGCCCACAGCGCCCTGTTGCGGTCGAACAGCCCACGCGCCGACCAATGCCGCGTCGGCACCAGGGTCACGGCGACGCCGTCGCCCAGCGCAACGCGGTCGTGCCAGTCGAAGGCCTCGGCGCCGATCGCGCGGTCGGCGCGCTGCATCGTCACCTCGTTGCCGAGCGGGGTGATGGTGCGGGGGGAAAATCTGGCGGCGAGTTTCGACAGCGTCGCGACATCGAGATGGTCGTAATGGCCATGCGACACCAGCACGATGTCGACGTCAGGCAGCGCCTCGAAGGCAATGCCGGGATCGTTGTGGCGTTTCGGTCCGGCCCAGCTCAGCGGCGAGGCGCGCGCCGACCACACCGGATCGATCAGGATGTTCAGCCCACTGGTCTGGATCAGCCAGCTGGCGTGGCCGACAAATGACAGCCGCACCCTGTCTCCGGTCACCTGCGGAGGCGGCGTGTCGGCATGTGGGCTCGGCGCCCATTCCGGCCAGGCCTGGCGCTGCCGGTCGCCGCCGAACTGCCAGCGCAGCACCTCGCGAAGCGATTTCGGCGGGGCGCCATCGGGATCGAAAAAATGCGTGCCGTCGAAATGATCGGATGGCGGCCCGGCATAGCTCTTCATGAAGGTATCCCAAAACTGGTGGCCCATCGGCCGCGCGGCCATGCCCGACGGCATCAGGACGCCACGGCCGCCTTGCGATTGATCGCCGGTTTGGCCTCAAAAGCCGGTTTTGGGCAAGGGCCGGGCCAGCGGGTCGGCCCTGCGAAATTGCTACTTTTCCGCGACTTTTCTTGACTTTTTGGGGCTGCGGGGGTTTAACCCCCCAACTTCTCGAAAAGACGTTCTTTTCGACCCGCCGCCCGGCCCTTGAGACCGGAGGTCAACGCCCGACAGCGCGATGCGCCCTCGGGCGCAAAATTGTTTGGAAAACGGCAAAGGCCTCATCGGGAGGCATTGGGAAGCAAAACGTGTTCGACAATCTGTCGGAAAAGCTTGGTGGCATTCTCGATCGGCTGACGCGGCGCGGTTCGCTGACCGAGGCCGACGTCGATGCGGCGATGCGCGAAGTGCGCCGCGCTTTGCTCGAGGCCGACGTCGCGCTCGACGTGGTCCGCAGTTTTACCGAAAAGGTCCGCGAGCAGGCGATCGGCGCCACCGTGGTCAAGTCGGTGAGCCCGGGCCAGATGGTGGTCAAGATCGTTCACGACGAACTGATCGCCACGCTGGGTTCCGACGGCCAGAGCATCGACCTCAACGCCGTGCCGCCGGTAGCGATCATGATGGTCGGCCTGCAGGGCTCCGGCAAGACCACCACCACCGCCAAGCTCGGCCGCCGCCTGACCCAGCGCGACAAGCGCAAGGTGCTGATGGCCTCGCTCGACGTGCGCCGCCCGGCGGCGATGGAGCAGCTGGCGGTGCTCGGCCGCGATGTCGGCGTCGACACGCTGCCGATCGTGGCCGGCCAGATGCCGCCGCAGATTGCGCGCCGCGCGCTGGAGGCCGCCAAGCTCGGCGGCTACGACGTGGTGCTGCTCGACACCGCCGGCCGCACCACCCTCGACGAAGAGATGATGGCGGAAGCCGCCGAGATCAAAACCGCGGCCAACCCGCATGAAGTGCTGCTGGTGGCCGACGCGCTGACCGGTCAGGACGCGGTCAATCTGGCGCGCTCGTTCGACGAGCGGGTCGGCCTTACCGGCATCGTGCTGACGCGGGTCGATGGCGACGGCCGCGGGGGTGCTGCGCTGTCGATGCGGGCGGTCACCGGCAAGCCGATCAAGCTGATCGGCACCGGTGAAAAGACCGACGCGCTGGAAGACTTTCACCCCAGCCGGATCGCGGGCCGGATTCTCGGCATGGGCGACGTGGTGTCGCTGGTCGAGAAGGCCGCTGCCCATATCGACGCCGAAAAGGCCGCGCGCGTCGCCGAGAAGATGCGCAAGGGTCAGTTCGACCTCTCCGACATGCGCGAGCAGCTTCTGCAGATGTCGCAGATGGGCGGCATCAGCGGACTGATGGGCATGATGCCCGGCATTGCCAAGATGAAAAACCAGTTGGCCGCGGCCAATCTCGACGACCGGGTGCTGAAGCGCCAGGTCGCGGTGATCGATTCGATGACCCGGGCCGAGCGCAAGAACCCCGACATCCTCAAGGCCAGCCGCAAAAAACGCATCGCCGCAGGCTGTGGCCTCAAGGTCGAGGAAGTCAACAAGCTGTTGAAGATGCATCGCAACATGGCCGACATGATGAAGGCCATGGGGTCGGGCAAACGCGGCCCGATGGCCGGGATCGCGCAGGCGATGGGATTCGGCGGCGGCATGCCGTCGCCCGAGCAGATGAAGGCGCTGGCCGAAAAAATGCCTGGCGGGGCCGGACCGGGCGGCTTGCCCGAACTGCCAAAGGATCTTCCCGCCGGCTTGCGCTCCGGCCTGCCGAATTTGCCCGGGCTTACCGGTCTCAGCGGCAAGCCGACCTTGCCAGGTCTTGGTAAGCCAAGCCTCGGCGGCTTTCCCGGACTGGGAAAGAAAAAATGAATTCGCTCGCAATGACGAGAACCAACACCGCAAGCCAACTCGTCGGAATTCACACGAACACGAGACTTCAACAGGAGAAATAAAAAATGTCAGTCGTCATCCGCCTCGCGCGCGCAGGCACCAAGAAGCGCCCGGTCTACCACGTCGTCGTCGCCGACTCGCGCTTTCCCCGCGACGGCCGCTTCATCGAGCGGCTCGGCCATTTCAATCCGCTGCTGGCCAAGGACAATGAAGCCCGGCTGAATCTCGACATGGACAAGGTCAAGGCCTGGCTCGCCAAGGGCGCGCAGCCGTCGGACCGCGTCTCGCGTTTCCTCGATGCCGCCGGCGTCGCCAAGCGCGCCGCCCGCAGCAATCCGGAAAAGGCGGTGCCGCGCAAGGAACGCAAGGCCAACGCCGAAGCCGCCGCCACGGCTGCAACGGCCAGCGCAGCAGCAGCCAAAACAGCGGCCGCCGCGGCAGCGAAAAAGTAAGCGCGACGGCGCGCGGCGATGGCGGTGCAGATCTGTATCGCCCGGATCGGCGCCGCGCATGGCGTGCGCGGCGAAGTGAAGCTGTGGACGTTTACCGAAGACCCGCTGGCGGTGAAACTCTATGGACCCTTGCTGACCAAGGACGGCGCGCGCCAGTTCGAAGTGACGCACGCCCGGCAGGCAAAAGACCATTTGGTGGCGACGCTGAAGGGCATCGCGACGCGTGAGGATGCCGAACGGCTCAACGGCGTCGAGCTCTACATCGCGCGCGAAAAACTGCCGGCGACGGATGACGACGAATATTACCACGCCGACCTGATCGGTCTTGCCGCGGTCGATGCCGCGGACCAGCCCCTCGGCCGCGTCATCGCGATCCACAATTTCGGTGCCGGCGACATCATCGAGATTGCCCCGCCGCAGGGCGCCACGATGCTGCTGCCCTTCACCAACGCGGTGGTGCCGTCTGTCGATCTCGAAGCCGGCCGTGTGGTGATCGAGCTGCCCGGCGAGATCGCCGGCGACGAGCCGCAGGGCTAGCTGCGGCGCCTCTGCTGGCGCATTCCTGGCCGTCTGCTCATCTCGTATGATGCAATGACGAGACTGCGAGTTGCGAGGATCAAGGCGATGGCGAATGCCCACAAGGCGTGGCGGCTGCACGCACACAACGATCTGCGGTTCGACGATGTCGAGACCCCGGCTGCGGCGCCGGATGGGGTGCTGGTCGGAATCGAGGCCGCCATGGTGCTGTCCTACACCGGCAAGGTATTGTCGGGCTCGGTTCCCTACCGCCTGCCGCCGCTGCCGTTCGTGCCCGGCACCAACGCGATCGCTCGGGTGATCGCGGTCGGCGCCAATGTGAGCCATGTCGGCAGCGGTGACCGGGTCTTTCTCAGCCCGCATCTGCGCGGCGACGTTCCGGATCCGGAGCCGCCGCAGATCCTGATCGGGCTCACCGCGACGGTGACGACGCCGGCCGCGTTGGCTCTGCAGGCGCGCTGGCGCAACGGCGTGTTCGCCGAAATCGCGCATTGGCCAGCGGCCTGTGTGACGCCGCTGGCCGGGCAGGACGACCGGCCGGCGACCGAGCTGATCGGCCTTGCCAAGCTGATCGTGCCGTTCGGCGGCCTGCAGCGCAGCGGACTGCGCGGCGGCCAGACCATCATCATCAACGGCGCCAACGGCTATTTCGGCTCCGGCGCGGTCCTGCTGGCGGTGGCGATGGGCGCCGGCCGCGTGGTCGCTGTGGGACGCAACGCCGCAGCCCTGCAATCGCTGCGTGAGGCGTTCGGGCCGCGCGTCGCGATCGCCGCGGTAAGCGGTGAAGCCGAGCGTGACGTCGCTGTGATCCGCGATGCCGCCGGCGGCGCCGCGGATATCGCGCTCGATCTGCTCGGCAGCGCCAAAAGCACCGCCACCACCCTGTCGAGCCTGCGCGCCTTGAAGCGCGGCGGGCGCCTCGTGATCATGGGCAGCGCCGAGGTGCCGCTGGAAATCTCGTTCCGCGAAATGCTGGCGAACGACTGGGAAATCGTCGGCCAATTCATGTATCAGCGGCAGGCGCCGGGCGAACTCGCCGCCTTGGCGGCGTCGGGCCTGCTCGACCTCGGCAAGATCAATGTGAGGACCTTCAAGCTCGCCGAACTGAAACAGGCGATCGAGGCGGCGGCATCGATGCAGGGGCTGGATCTCACCGCGGTCGTACCGTAACGGCAAACCATGTTTGGCGGGAGCCAATATCCTGCGCGCGACGGTGCCAACGGGCTTCACGCTGACCGACATCTTGAAAGTGAGGCGCCGACGCGCGTGCGGGGCCGATTTCCGCGATTGACGGCGTTACGTCCCGTCCGCACGCCGCCGCCGAGCTGCCGTCGGCGGCAGTAGATGGTTTGACGGGCCTGTTCGGACGCGCCATTGGAAAGGCCATGACTGGCAAAGCGACGATCTGGCGCGCGACCGTGCTGACGCTGTTTCCGGAGATGTTTCCGGGGCCGCTCGGCATCAGCCTCGCCGGCAAGGCGCTGCATTCGGGACTGTGGGCGCTGGAGCCGCGGGATATCAGGGACTCGGCCACCGACCGCCACCGCAGCGTCGACGATACCCCGGCCGGCGGCGGTCCCGGCATGGTGCTGCGCGCCGACGTACTGGCGAGCGCCATCGATGCGGCCGATAGTGCTGCGGACCGGCCGCGCCTGCTGATGAGCCCGCGGGGTCGGCCATTGGCCCAGTCCTTCGTCGCGGAACTCGCCGCCGGGCCCGGGCCGCTGATCGTCTGCGGCCGCTTCGAAGGCGTCGACCAGCGGGTGGTCGAGGCGCGCCGGCTGGAGGAGGTCTCGGTCGGCGATTATGTGCTGTCCGGCGGCGAAATCGCCGCCATGGCGCTGATCGACGCCTGCGTCCGGCTGCTGCCGGGGGTGATGGGAAAGCTCTGCTCCGGGGCGGAGGAGAGCTTTTCCGACGGCCTGTTGGAATACCCGCAATATACCCGCCCGCAGGCGTTCGAGGGCCGCAGCATTCCCGATATCCTGGTCTCCGGCGACCACGCCCGGGTGGCGGCCTGGCGCCAGGCCGAGGCCGAGGCGCTGACAAAAGCGCGGCGGCCCGATTTGTGGGCGGCAAGGCAGCGGCAAACAAGCCGCCAAAAACCGCCAAAAGACGCGACGGACGGGTGACAACGCTCCGCCTTTGCCGTATACGAGCGCCAAATCCGCGCAATGGCAGGATAGATGGACGTTCGCGCAGCCCGCGCCTGACCGGCTGGGGCGCGCCGCCGATGGAGATTTTGCGATGAACCTCATTCAAGAGCTCGAAAAAGAGCAGTTCGATAGATTGTCCGCCGGCAAGGAGATTCCGGACTTCGGACCCGGCGATACCGTGATCGTCAACGTCAAGGTGGTCGAAGGCGATCGCTCGCGGGTGCAGGCCTATGAGGGCGTCTGCATCGGCCGTTCCGGCGGCGGGCTCAATGAGAGTTTTACGGTTCGCAAGATTTCATATGGCGAGGGTGTCGAACGCGTTTTCCCCGTGATGTCGCCGATGATCGACTCGATCAAGCTGGTGCGCCGCGGCAAGGTGCGCCGCGCCAAGCTGTATTACCTGCGCAATCTGCGCGGCAAGTCGGCCCGCATCGTCGAGAAGAAGACCGACCGCGCGCCGGCCGCCGCCGCCGTCGGCGAGTAATTTTTCGGTTCATAGGAATCGACGACAGGCGCGGGGGCCCGGCCCCCGCGCCTTTTTGCATGCAGGCCCGCGCGGTGACGATGGCTGCAAACGCAACTCGCGCGGCGATGCTTGATGTGCTATAGAGCTGCAATGTTTCCGGACCGCCAGCCCATTGCGTCTTGCGTCGTGCTCGACGACCGCAGCCGCTTGCCCTGGCGCTTCTTCGGCCGGCTGACGACGGCCGCCCTCGCGGCCTGACGCATCAGCGCTGAGCTGGCGCCGCCGTTGCATTTTCCGATTCAAAATTCCTGTTCGAGGCCTGACCCCATGTCCGATAAAAACCCGACCACGCTGTACGACAAGATCTGGAACGATCATCTGGTTCACGAAGCCGATGACGGCACCTGCCTGCTCTATATCGACCGCCATCTGGTGCACGAGGTGACGTCGCCGCAGGCCTTCGAAGGCCTGCGCACCACCGGCCGCAAGGTTCACGCCCCGGAAAAGACGCTGGCCGTGGTCGATCACAACATCCCGACCACCGACCGTTCCAAACCCAATCCGGATCCGGAAAGCATCGAGCAGATGCGGGTGATGGCCGAGAACGCCAGGGAATTCGGTATCCAATATTTCAACGAGTTCGACCGCCGCCAGGGCATCGTGCATGTCATCGGCCCCGAGCAGGGCTTTACCCTGCCCGGCACCACCATCGTCTGCGGTGACAGCCACACCTCCACCCACGGCGCGTTCGGCGCGCTGGCGCACGGCATCGGCACCTCGGAGGTGGAGCACGTGCTGGCGACGCAGACCCTGATCCAGAAAAAGGCAAAGAACATGCGCGCCGTCGTCGACGGCCAATTGCCGGACGGGGTCACCGGCAAGGACATCATCCTGGCGATCATCGGCGAGATCGGCACTGCCGGCGGCACCGGCTATGTGCTGGAATATGCCGGCGACGCCATCCGGGCGCTGTCGATGGAAGGCCGCATGACGGTCTGCAACATGTCGATCGAGGGCGGCGCCCGCGCCGGCCTGGTGGCGCCGGACGAAAAGGCCTTCGAATATCTCAAGGGCCGCCCGATGGCTCCGAAGGGCGAGAACTGGGACGCCGCGATGCGCTACTGGGAAACCCTGCGCAGCGACGACAGCGCCCATTTCGATCACGAGATCCGGCTCGACGCCGCCAAATTGCCGCCGATCGTGACCTGGGGCACCTCGCCGGAAGACGTGGTGTCGATCACGGGCGTGGTGCCGGATCCCGACCAGATCGCCGATGAAGCCAAACGGCTGTCCAAGCATCGCGCGCTGAATTACATGGGCCTGAAGGCCGGCACCAGGATCACCGACATCAAGCTCGACCGCATCTTCATCGGCTCCTGCACCAATGGCCGGATCGAGGATCTTCGCGCGGTGGCCAAAGTGGTCGAAGGCCACACCGTCAACGGCAACCTCAATGCGATGATCGTTCCGGGCTCCGGGATCGTGAAGGCGCAGGCCGAAGCCGAAGGCCTCGACAAGATCTTCATCAAGGCCGGCTTCGACTGGCGCGAGCCGGGCTGCTCGATGTGTCTGGCGATGAATCCCGACAAGCTTTCGCCGGAGGAGCGCTGCGCCTCGACCTCGAACCGCAATTTCGAGGGCCGCCAGGGCTTCAAGGGCCGCACCCATCTGGTGTCGCCGGCGATGGCCGCCGCGGCCGCGATCGCCGGACATTTTGTCGACATCAGGGAGTGGCGGTAAAGCGCGTCATCGTGTCCCGGACGCGGTGCAGCGCCCCTTCGCGCTGCGCCGCAGAGCCGGGACCCATCACACAGATCAGGACGACGATCTGTGCGATCTGGACCCCGGATCTGCAGCGCACCACGCCGCCAAAGCGGCGCGCTGCGCAGCGTCCGGGGAACGGCACCAAGGCCACGCCCTTCCCTCAAGCTCGCGGCATTTCGGCAACGTCTCGTTAAGCTGCCGGGCGCAGACTGGGCGATCGAAGGCGAGGCGTTTCGCAAGGAGCGGGCCATGGCCGACAAGCCTGAATTCGTCGATCTGATCAGCGAGGCGACACGGCAGTCGAGGCGCCGGTCAGCCGCGCAAGTCGATGCGCCCGTCGCGGTCAAGGAGCGATCGCGTCTTTCGCACTGGCCGCCGGAGCGGTGGACGCAGTGGCGGCTGGAGACGCTGACGCCCTGGAAACTCAAGCCGTGGCGGGTCCAGGATTGACAAAACGGGCGCCCACCGGGCGCCTGCTTCATTTTCGACGCCCGCTGCGCCATTTGGATGCCAATGTACCCGCGGTCACCACGGCTCGAAGGCGAGCCCGAGGAAGAACGGTGCCGGCAAGCCGTCGGGATAGGGCCGATAATCGTCCGGCCGGTCATAATAGGTCGGCCGTGAAGTTGGCCTGGCCGCGTAACGGACGTGGTGGCTGGAACCGCGCCGCGCCCCGGGGTCGCCGGTTTTCGGCGGCTCAGGATTTTGCGCCGCGGCGGCGGGATTGATCGCGACCGGGCCATGGCATGTCAGGCTGGCCGCCAGCAAGACCGCGCCGATCCATCTTGTCATCGAAGACCCCCTTGCTCCGGCCGGGCCCGCGCGCTTTTCGTCAGCGCATCGTAAAACCGGCACCAGCTTTCACCCGTATCCTATCAAAGCTTCCCGCAGCCGTTCATTCCAGGAGACCGTCATGGCCTCGTCTCAAAGCTTCATCCGGATGGCGCGTGCCGTTCTCGTCGCGATATCCCTGGCCGCTGCCACAGCCCCGGCGTTGGCGTCCCAGGGACCCGGCGGCGGTCCGGGCACCGCCAGCAGCTTCACCCAGCTGGCGATGGCGGTGATGGTCTATGGCTCGTGCGCGCTCCTGGTCGGCATCGCCCTGATCGGGGCCGCGCGCCGGCGCGCGGTTCAGCCGCGGCGCCAGTAACAGCTCATGCGGGGCACGATCACGGTTCCGCTCGGCCGGTATTCCTGTACGTAAGTGGCGGTACAATCCCGCACCGCGTTCGGGCCGGGATCGTAGCGGGGATAGACCCCATCGGGTTCCAGACGCGGATAGATCGGCAGCCGCCGCAGCGGCCGTCGAATCCTGTGCTGCACGGGCGGCGCATCGTCGGCCGGCGGCTGGGCCTGCGCCAGCCGGATCGCGGACGGCGCGGTCTGGGCGCCGGCACCGGCGGCCGGCAGCGCCATGATCGCGGCAAAACCCACCCAGATGGCCGCTGTCCTGATCCGCATCTTGATTACCCACATACTGAGACCAAGCCTACGGTCTCCGATTGCCGCGCCGGCGTCAACCGCGGCCGGGGCTGCAAAACCGGCATGCATCGGACCCGAACACGCGCTAGAACGAGCCATGATCTGGAGCTCCGCCAAAGCCCCCTCGCTGGCCGACATGGAAGCCATGGCGCATGCGGTGTTCGCGCGGCTGCCGGACGGCTTCCGCAGGCTGTGCGCGGACCTGATCATCCGGGTCGATGATTTCCCGACCGATGAGGTTCTCGACGAGATGGAGGCGGCCAGCGAGTTCGACCTGCTCGGCCTGTTCCAGGGCATCGGCCTGCCGCAGCAAAGCCATGCCGACATCGCGCGGCTGCCGAACATGATCTGGCTCTACCGCCGGCCGATCCTGGACTACTGGGCCGAGCATGACGAGACGCTGGGCCATATCGTCCGCCACGTGCTGATCCACGAGATCGGCCACCATTTTGGTCTCTCCGACGACGACATGGCGGCGATCGAGGCCAGTGCCGATTAGCCCTTTAATGCCGGCGGCATTCGCGATAAACCGGGGCCTGAAAAACGCTTTCGTCATTCCCAACCCGAGAAGTCGACCGATGGACAAGTTCACCACCCTGGAGGGCGTCGCGGCGCCGCTGAAGATCATCAATGTCGATACCGACATGATCATCCCGAAGCAGTATCTGAAGACCATCAAGCGCACCGGCCTCGGCAAGGGACTGTTCTCGGAACAGCGCTATCTCGACGACGGCGCCGAGAACCCGGACTTCATCCTCAACAAGCCGGCCTATCGCAACGCCAGGATCCTGGTCGCCGGCGACAATTTCGGCTGCGGCTCGAGCCGCGAGCACGCGCCCTGGGCGCTGCTCGATTTCGGCATCCGCTGCGTGATCTCGACCTCGTTCGGCGACATCTTCTACAACAACTGTTTCAAGAACGGCATCCTGCCGATCCGCGTCACCCAGGACGACCTCGACAAACTGTTCGACGACGCCGAGCGCGGCGCCAACGCGACCTTGAGCATCGATCTCGCCAGCCAGGAAATCCGCGGCCCCGACGGCGGCACGGTGAAATTCGAGATCGACGCCTTCCGCAAGCACTGCCTGCTCAACGGCCTCGACGACATCGGCCTCACCATGGAAAAGAAGGCCTCGATCGACGCCTACGAGGCCAGGGCCAAGACCGCGCGCGCCTGGGCCTGACCGCATCCCCACAAGGGCGGCGACGCGCATGGTGCCTGACGTCGTCACCTTCTGGCATGGCCGGCTCGATGGCTTGCGGCAATTGTGCCTGAGATCGCAGGTCGCGGCCGGCCATCGAGTCACCGTCTACAGTTTCGAGCCGCTGGCGGAGTTGCCCGATGGCGTCGGCAACGCCGAGGCCGAGGCGATCCTGCCGCAGTCTTTTGCCGAAAGGCTGCGTCCGACCGGACCCGACGGCGTGTGGCGCGACTGGACCACGCTGCAGTTTTCCGATTTCTTCCGGATGCGGCTGATGGCGGCCGGCGCCGGCCTGTGGCTCGATGCCGATGTGCTGCTGCGCAAGGCGGTCGAACTCGACCCGGCAAGACCGTTTTTCGCCTGGGAGCGGCCGCGGCAGCTCGGCAATTCGGTGCTCTATCTGCCCTCCGCCGACCCCATCGTCGCGGCGTTCACCGCCTTGATGCAGCAGGATGAACTGACGCCGGACTGGCTGGCGCTGCGGCATCGCCTGATTTTCGCCGTTCGCAAATGGCGCGGGTCGCGCCGGCTCTCGGACGTCCGGGTCGCGATCTACGGCCCCGCGGCGCTGACCGCGCTGGCCCGCCGCACCGATGAGCTGCGCTACGCCTTGCCGAAGAAATCATTCTATGCGGTGCACGCTGAACCCGGACTGTTCTTCGAGCCTTCGGATTTTTCCGCGCTGATCGCCGACCCCGACATCACAGGCTTTCACATTTCGCCGAAAGGCCGCGGCGGCGAGCCGCCGCTACCCGGCAGCCTGTATGCATGGGCGGCGGCGCGGTTTGGACGGCCGTGATTGGCCCTCGGGCGCGCCGCCGCAACACGATGCCGCCATCCGGCCGATTGATCCAGCGCAACGACACCCGCTGCGGTCCACCCGCATATTCGGCCGATCCCGCTGGCGAGGTGTCCCATGACCGTCGAACTCAAGCCAATCCCCGCGATCGACCGGCTGATCCATGGCTTCGGCGACTGGCTGAAGCACCGGCGCGAGCTGCGCGAGATGCGGCAGCTCGACAGTGCCGAGTTCGACCGCATCGCCGGAGAGTTGCGGGTTTCTCCCGCCGACCTCAATGAGCTGGTGCATCAGGGGCCGCATGCGGCGGATGAGCTGCCGAAGCTGCTTGAACTGCTCGGCATCGACCAGGCCGCTCTGGCGCGCAGCCAGCCCTTGGTGCTGCACGACATGGAACGGGTCTGCGCGCTATGCCGGCACAAGCGCCAATGCGACCGCGATCTTCACGCCGGCGCCTCCGCCGAGCACTACGAGGAATACTGCCTCAACGCACCGACGATCGGTCCGCTGGGGCGGCAGGCGCGCAAATATAACGCAAAACAACCCCATGCACAGTAGGGGTGGATGGCCCTGTCGCTGATCACCACCAGATCTAGTACGTCGGGCGAGCTTTTTGCGCGACGTCGCAGGTCATCGGGCGGCGATGCGGCCAGCCCGTTGGCAGGCGATGGCGACAGAGCCCCTCGCGGCCGCCGGCGCTAGCCTCGCACTGCGCTCCTGAAGGCGGCCGAAAGCGCGGCAAGCGCATCGCGTGGCCGGCCGTCCTTGACCCTCGAGTGCAGCAGGACCGGCAGCCGCGGCAAATCGGGAAGCCCGAGCCTGGGGCCCACGTCAACCGCGCCGAATGGCAGCATGCGCGGCGCCAGGGCCGCAACGCCGAGCCCGGCCATCACGGCCGCGGCGACCGCCGCAACGCCGCCGCCGACGAAAATCTCGGTCCAGGGCACGCCTGCCGCATCGAGCAGCTGCCCGGCCATCGCGCGCACCCCGCAGGGCTCGGCCATCGTCGCCAGCGGCAGGGCTTCGCCGGCGCGATGCTGCCAGCCCGGCGCTGCGAACCAGCCGAATTTTTCTTCCGTGACAATTTCCCCGTCGCTGCGTCCGGCATGCAGGCGGACGATCACGGTGTCGAGTTCGCGCCGGTCGAAGCTTTGCAGCAGGTCGCCCGACGATCCGATCCGGATTTCGATCAGCAGCTGCGGATCTTGCGCGTTCATGCGCGCGATCAGCGCCGGCAACTCCGGCCCCGCAACATGGTCGCTGATGCCGATGGCAAGGCGCTGGCGGGCTCCGGCAAATAATGCCAGCGCGCGATCGTGCAGCTCCAGCAGTTCGCGGGCGTGTGCGAGGAAGGCTTCGCCCCGCGCCGAAAGCTGAACGTGCCGGGGCGTCCGCTCGACCAGCCGGCCGCCGAGCCGCGCTTCGAGCCGCTTCAGCTTCAGGCTGACCGCGGCCTGCGTGGTCCGCATCGCCTCGGCCGCACGCGTGAAGCTGCCGAGTTCGGCGATCCGGACGAAAGCCTGGACGGCATCCAGATCGAGGGGGTGCTCAATCATTTCCGCGCCTTATCACTGATATCAGTCTTCATAACATACCGGAATAATCCGGCGGCGCTTAATGTAAAGCCACGCCAAATTGGAAAGGACCCGCGATGCCGCTCATCCACATTTCACTGCGTGCCGGAAAGCCGCCAAGCTACCGGCAGGCGATCTTCGACAGCCTTTACCGCGCCCTGCGCGAAGCGCTCAGCGTGCCCGAAGACGACCAGTTCATGACCATCAGCGAGCATGACGCCGCCAACTTCCGCTCCGGCAACGGCTACGGCGTCGCCCGCAGCGCCGATGTCGTGTACATCCAGATCACCGTGTTCAGCACCCGGACCGTCGAACAAAAGAAGGCGCTGTTCCGGCGCATCGCGGAACTGCTCGGCGAAAGCCCGGGCATCCGCCCGGAGGACGTGTTCGTGAACATTCTCGATGCCGCCAAAGAGAACTGGTCCGTCGGCCACGGCCTCGCGCAATTTGCTTGAGGCGAAGCAGGCCTCGGAGCAATCCGTGCCTGCGCAGAGATTAAGGACTGAATTGCTCTTCGTCGCTGTCGCTCCACAACGAGTCGTCATCCTCCGCGAAAGCGGGGGATCCGGTACGCCGCGGTGCTACGATTGAATCACGAACGCCAGGGACTACTGGGTCGCTCGGTCAAGCCGGGCGATGACGGCTGGGAGTGTGGCGCGAGAGCTACCGCCCTCATTGTCCCATCGCCTCGATCGCCTCGGCGATCGCAATGGTGCGGCGGGCCATTTCGGCGTGCAGCCGCTCCACCATCTGGCCGTCGAGCTGGATGGCGCCGCGCGCGGCGTTTTCCGGCCGTTCGAAGGCGGCGATGATCTTGCGGGCATGGGCGACGTCTTCCTCCGGCGGCGTGAAGATCGCGTTGCAGGCCACGATCTGGCCCGGATGGATCAGCGTCTTGCCGTCGAAGCCGAGATCGCGCGCCTGGGTGCATTCCTGGCCAAAACCGTCGACATTGCTGAAATCGCTGTAGGGTCCGTCGAGAATTTCCAGGCCATAGGCGCGGGTGGCGAGAATGCAGTGCAGGATCAGCGGCAGCATCGCGGCGCGGCCCGGCTGCATGCGGATTCTTGTCTCGCGCGAAATATCGTTCGGCCCGAACACGAATCCGGCAAGCCGGGGGCAGGCATCGCGCGAGGCGGCGGCGAGTTGTTCGGCATGCAGCACCGCGCCCGCGGTCTCGATCATGGCCCAGACCCGGATCGAGGGGTCGGCGCCGATCTCGCCGAGCCGCGCGTCGATCGCCCTGAGATCCGCGGCGCTGGAAATCTTCGGCACCAGAATGCCGTCGGGCCGCGCCTGGCCGGCCATCGCGAGGTCGTCGACCCACCACGGCGAATCCAGCGCGTTGACCCGGATCAGCACCTCGCGCTTGCCGAATCCTGCGGCCGCGATCGCCTGGGCGATCTGGTCGCGCGCGCCCGCCTTGGCCTCCGGCGCCACCGAATCCTCCAGATCGAGGATGAGGCCGTCGGCCGGCAGGTTGCGAGCCTTTTCCAGCGCCCGCGCATTCGATCCGGGCATGAACAGCAGGCTGCGGCGCGGGCGGATCATCGGCGGGTTCCCTTCATTTTTGGCATCCGACGCGATAACATTTCACCGCGCCGGCCGAAAGTATTGTCCCCTCCGGCGGCATATGGTTAGCCACTGCCATGCAAACGTTTCCGTCCCACCTGCTCGAAGGCTACCGCACCTTCACCTCGGAGCGCCTGCCCACCGAGCAGTCGCGCTACCGCGAACTGTCCGAGCGCGGCCAGTCCCCCGAAGTGATGGTGATCGGCTGCTGCGACAGCCGGGTCTCGCCGGAGGTGATCTTCGATGCCGGCCCCGGCGAACTGTTCGTGGTGCGTAATATCGCCAATCTGGTGCCGGTGTATCAGCCGGACGGCGGCGCGCACGGCGTCTCGGCGGCGCTGGAATATGCCGTCTCAGTGCTGCGCGTAAAACACATCGTGGTGCTCGGCCATGCCCAATGCGGCGGCATCCGCGCCTTCATCGACAATATCGAACCGCTGTCGCCGGGCGACTTCATCGGCCGATGGATGTCGATGTTCATCAAGCCCGGCGAGAAGGTCGAGCAGCGCGACCGCGAGACGATGGCCGATTTCACCGTCCGGATCGAGAAGGCCGCGGTGTTCCGCAGCCTGGAAAACCTGATGACGTTTCCGTTCGTGCAGGCCGCGGTCGAGCGCGGCGAACTCAATCTGCACGGCGCCTATTTCGGCGTCGCCGAAGGCTCGCTGTCGGTGCTGGACCCGGAAGCCAGGGAGTTTCGCAGCGTCAGGGAGACACAGCCCTCATCCTGATGAGGAGCCCAGCAGAGCGCAGCGAAGCCGGGCGTCTCGAAGGATGGCCACGGTACCCGTGCGGCCTCATGGTTCGAGACGCGCCAACGGATCCGCGCGACGCGCGGCCCGATGGCGCTCCTCACCATGAGGGACTTATCGCTCCGCCTCACCGTTCCCATGATCTCCGCCCCAGCGGTCGGACAGCGCCAGCACCAGGGTCGAGACCACGAACACCAGATGCACGCCGACCAGCCAGCCCATCTTGCGGGCGTCGAAGCTGGCGTCGAGGTTCATGAAGGCCTTCAGCACCTGGATCGCCGAAATCGCCACGATCGAGGCCAGCAGTTTCTGCTTTAATCCGGCGAAATCGACCTTGGTCATCCATTCCGGCCAGTCCGGATGGCCGCCGGGATCGATCCTGGAAACGAAATTCTCGTAACCCGAAAACACCACGATCAGGATCAGGTTGCCGGTCAGCGAGACGTCGATCAGGCTGAGCACGCCGAGGATGATGTCGGCCTCGGTGGCACCAGGTGCATGCAGGACGAACTCCCACAGCATCACGGCGAATTTGTACAACAGCACCGCGAGGCTGACGACAAGGCCGAGATAGAACGGCGCCATCAGCCAGCGGCTGTTGAACAACAGGCTCTCGAGCCCGTTGGTGACCCGCTTCAGCGACGCGTTGGGCCGATAGGGCGCCGGCGGCTCGGTCATCGCGCTTGCCGCTCCTAAAGTCAGCCGCTCACGCCGCCGCCTTCTTCTTGGCGCTGATCAGCTTGCGGTTGATCAGGCATTCGGCGATCTGGATCGCGTTCAGCGCCGCACCCTTGCGCAGATTGTCCGACACGCACCACAACACCAGGCCGTTCTCCACCGTGGCGTCCTCGCGGATGCGGCTGATATAGGTCGCGTCCTCGCCCGCCGCCTCGTACGGCGTGACGTAGCCGCCGGGTTCGTGCTTGTCGATCACCAGGCAGCCCGGCGCATGGCGCAGGATGTCGCGCGCCTCGTCGGCCGAAATCGGATTTTCGAACTCGATGTTGACCGACTCGGAATGGCCGACGAACACCGGCACCCGCACGCAGGTCGCGGTCAGCCTGATTTTGGGATCAAGAATCTTCTTGGTCTCCATCATCATCTTCCACTCTTCCTTGGTGTAGCCGTCCTCCATGAACACGTCGATCTCGGGGATCACGTTGAAGGCGATA
>Ga0182030_10006393_pt1 | contig 24863 bp, 24 predicted proteins | sample 812S3MmetaG_FD_121299 | JGI IMG/M metagenome (GOLD analysis project Ga0182030, IMG submission 121299) | Permafrost microbial communities from Stordalen Mire, Sweden - 812S3M metaG (Illumina Assembly) | ecosystem: Environmental > Terrestrial > Soil > Wetlands > Permafrost | place: Sweden...
CGATCGGATCAAGGGCGAATTCTACAATCAGATCACCGTGACCGAGAAAACGGCGCAGCCGATCAATTTCCTCGTCACCGGCCTCAACGGCGGCACCAAGATCGACGAAACCGAGATCTGCGGCCGGATCGATGCGCCGATCGTCGCCCATATCGGCTCGGTGCCGTGGCGGTTCTGGGTCAACGGCTTCGAGATCGGCAAGGGCGGAGCGGACTGCAACTCGTGAGGGGCCGCCGTCCCTCAGTAGCGCGGCCGTCCCCGGCCGCGCGCCGCGGGCGCGGAGGCCCGCGCCACTGCAATCGGCGTTACAGCCTCACCTTCAACGTGCGGCCCTCGGCGGAGCTCTGGCGCGCCAGCTCCAGCATCCGGACGACGCGCAATCCGTCCTGCGCCGTCAAAGCGGGCGGCGCCGCGCCAAGGATCGCGTCGCGTACGTTGGCGTAGAAGCCGCGATAGTCGCCGAGCTCGGTCTTCACCTGGCTCTTGATCAGCTTCTCCGGAGCGGCCGGATTCGGCGCGACCGTCAGCGCGCCCCATGCCGACTCGTCCTCCTGCAGCCACACGCCCGGCGATCCCAGCTTGGGAACTTGCGCGCCGCCGACCAGCGCAGGCTCTTGCGGATCGAGCCCGTGCTTGATGAAGCTGCCTTTCGTCCCGTGCAGCAGGAATCGCGGCGCGTTGTGGCAGGCGAGATAGCTCGTTCGGCAATGCGCCAGCAGCCCTTTGCCGTTCGCCCCCGGATAGCTCAGCGTAATGTCGAAGGCGTCCTCGATCGCCGTTCCGTCGCGATCCGAGCGGACGCTCGCGGTGATCGCGTCCGGCAGGCCGAAGAGCGCCAGCGCCTGATCGACCAGATGCGGTCCCAGGTCGAACAGCATCCCGTTCGCCGGATTCTCCGCCTCCTGCCACAGCCCGGCGCGCGGCAGAGGGCGGAAGCGATCGAAGTGCGACTCGAAGGTGACGAGCCGCCCGACCGCCTGCTCGGCGATCAGCTTCTTGACGGTCAGGAAATCCCCGTCCCAGCGGCGATTGTGAAACGGAGCCGCCAACAGCCCCTTGTCCTTGGCGAGCCGGCTGAGCTTCAACGCCTGCTCGCTGGTCGCCGCGAAGGGCTTGTCGACGACGACGTGCTTGCCCGCCGCGAGCGCCTGCTTGGCCAGCTCGAAATGCGTCGCATTCGGCGTCGTGACGACGACCAGCTCGATCGTCTTGTCCGCCAGCATCTCGTCGAGCGAACGCACGATCCGCGCGGCGGGAAAGGCCTTGGCGGCTTCATCGCCCTTGCGTTGCAGAATCGCGGCCAAACGCAGCCCGGTCACGGCGTTCACAAACGGCGCATGAAAGACCCGCCCGCCCAGTCCAAATCCGACGATTCCGACGCCAATCTCTCGGTCAGTCATTCCGCCCTCTCGATCTTTCTCAGTGACAATCTCTTTTGCAGCCAAATCAAGCCCTCCGCCGCATCGGCGTCGAGCAGGAGACGGGCGAATTCTACAACCAAGTCACCGTGAACGAGAAGGCGCCGCAGCAACGCAAAGCCCTCTTCCCGTTTGCGGCGAGGGCGGAGGAAAGGCTCGCCGGCTGCGGGCAAAGAAAAAGCGCCGGCGAACGATGTCGCCGGCGCAACGCAACTCGTGATGTCACGCGGTACGCGACGGCGCCTCGCCCCGCGGGCAAGGCGCCGATGCACTACGCTTACGCCGTCCGGTTCGCGCCTGACTGGCCGAGCGCCGCCTGCGCCGCCGCGAGGCGAGCGATCGGCACGCGGAAAGGCGAGCACGAAACATAGTCGAGTTTCACCGACTCGCAGAAGGTGATCGAGGACGGATCGCCGCCGTGCTCGCCGCAGATGCCCATCTTCATGTTCGGACGGGTGGCGCGGCCGCGTTCGACGGCGATCTTGATCATTTCGCCGACGCCGACGGTGTCGATGCTGACGAACGGATCGGCCGGCAGCAGCCCCTTCTGCACGTAGATGCCGAGGAACGAGGCCGCGTCGTCGCGCGAAACGCCGAGCGTGGTCTGGGTGAGGTCGTTGGTGCCGAACGAGAAGAACTCGGCCGTCTTGGCGATCTCGCCCGCCTGCAACGCAGCGCGCGGCAGCTCGATCATCGTGCCGACCGTGTAGGGCACCTTGACTCCGGTCTCCTTGGCCACCGCCTCCGCCGTGGCGACGATGATCGCCTTGACCATGTCGACTTCGGGCCTGCCGAACGTCACCGGGATCATGACCTCGGCGATGACCGGCGCGCCCGTCTTGCGGCTGGCCTCGACCGCGCCTTCGAAGATCGCCCGCGCCTGCATTTCCGCGATCTCGGGATAGCGGACCGCGAGCCGCACGCCACGGAACCCGAGCATCGGGTTGAACTCGTGCAGTTCGTTGGAGCGGGCGCGCAGCTTGTCGGCCGGAACGCCCATCGCCTTGGAAACTTCGGCGATCTCGCCGTCGGTGTGCGGCAGGAACTCGTGCAGCGGCGGGTCGAGCAGTCGGATCGTGACCGGCAGGCCGGTCATGATCTCGAACAGATCGGTGAAGTCCTGCCGCTGCATCGGCAGCAGTTTGGCGAGCGCGGCGCGCCGGCCTTCTTCGGTCTCCGAGAGGATCATCTCGCGCATCGCGACGATGCGCTCGCCCTCGAAAAACATGTGCTCGGTGCGGCACAGGCCGATGCCTTCGGCGCCGAAGCCGCGCGCGGTGCGCGCGTCGAGCGGCGTCTCGGCGTTGGCGCGCACCTTCATCCGGCGCACCCCGTCGGCCCATGTCATCAGCGTCGAGAACTCGTCGGTCATCTCCGGCTTGACCATCGGCACCGCGCCGACCAGCACCTGGCCGGCGGCGCCGTCGATGGTGATGACGTCGCCCTTCTTCAGGGTGACGCCCCCCGCCTGCATCGTCTGCGTCGCGTAGTCGATGCGGATTGAGCCGGCGCCGGCGACGCAGGGCTTGCCCATGCCGCGCGCGACGACCGCCGCGTGCGAAGTCATGCCGCCGCGGGTCGTCAGGATGCCCTCGGCGGCGTGCATGCCGTGAATGTCCTCGGGCGAGGTCTCGACACGCACCAGCAACACCTTGTGGCCGGCCGCCTGAAGCGCCTCAGCCTCGTCGGCGGTGAACACGATCTCGCCGCACGCGGCGCCGGGCGAGGCGGGCAGGCCCGAAGCAAAGGGCTTGCGCTTGACGCTCGGATCGATCGTCGGGTGCAGCAACTGGTCGAGGGTCGCCGGCTCGATGCGGGTGATCGCCTCTTCCTTGGTCAGCAGGCCCTCAGTCGCCATCTCGACCGCGACGCGCAGCGCGGCGCGCGCCGTGCGCTTGCCGTTGCGGGTCTGCAGCATCCACAGCTTGCCGCGTTCGACGGTGAACTCCATGTCCTGAAGGTCGCGGTAGTGCTTCTCAAGCAACTTCGTCGTCGCGACGAACTCCTTGAACACCGCCGGCATCACCGTCTCGAGCGAAGGCTTGTCGGAGCCGGCCGCCTTGCGCGCCTCCTCGGTGATGTTCTGCGGGGTGCGAATGCCGGCGACGACGTCCTCGCCCTGCGCGTTGACCAGGAACTCGCCGTAAAGCTTGTTCTCGCCGGTCGACGGGTTGCGGGTGAAGGCGACGCCGGTGGCGCTCGTCTCGCCCATGTTGCCGAACACCATCGCCTGAACGTTGACCGCGGTGCCCCAGTCGGCGGGAATTTCGTTGAGCCGGCGGTAGGTGATCGCGCGCGCGTTCATCCACGAGCCGAACACCGCGCCGATCGCGCCCCACAACTGGTCGCGCGGGTCCTGCGGGAACGGCTTGCCGATACCCTTCTGCACGGCGGCCTTGTAGGAGACGATGATCTCGCGCCAATCGGCGGCGGAGAGGTCGGTGTCGAGGTGCAGGCCCTTCTTGTCCTTCAGGGCTTCAAGGATTTCCTCGAACGCGTTGTGATCGAACTCGAGCACGACGCTCGAATACATCTGGATGAACCGGCGGTAGCTGTCGTAGGCGAAACGCTCGTCGCCGGAGGTCTTGGCGAGGGTCTTCACCGATTCGTCGTTGAGGCCGAGGTTGAGGACGGTGTCCATCATGCCCGGCATCGAGGCGCGGGCGCCGGAGCGGACCGAGACGAGCAGCGGGTTGGCGGGGTCGCCGAACACGCGCCCCGTCTGCCGGTTGACGGCGGCGATCGCCTCGTCGACCTGCGCGGCGAGGTCGGCCGGGTAGGTGCGGCCATTGCCGTAGAAATAGGTGCAGAGTTCGGTAGAGATGGTGAAGCCGGGTGGCACCGGCAGGCCGAGGAAGGCCATTTCAGCCAGATTCGCGCCCTTGCCGCCGAGCAGATTCTTCATCGCTCCACGGCCTTCGGTCTTCTCGGGACCGAATGAATAAACCCATTTCGTCATCAACCGCCTCCCAGAAATCGGACCACGATCGAGGCTCAGGCGTCGAGCGGCCCATGCGAAGGTATTTCCCGCGCGGCGGCAGAGACAGAGCCTGACGGCGGCGGAACCGCCTTCGACCTATCCGCTGTCCGCGAGCCCGTTCATGACGACGATCAAACCGGCGAAAAAATTCGCACCGCCGCCCACTCGCCCGCAAAGCGCTCAAATGGCGCGATTTTCAGCATTCGGAACGGCCGTCGGCGACCGCTCGGCCGGTCAGCGGCGCGGCCTGAGGCCGATCCCGAAGGTCGCCCAGCCGATTCCATGAAACAGCAAATCGACGCCGAGCAGGATTCCCAAGACATAGTGGGAGTCGGTTGGCCAGTGGACGACGATGACGAGGCCGAGCAGGAAGGTGACCGCCGCGGCGAGCAGGACCATGGCGCGCGCATTGCCCGACGGCAGATGAAAGGCGAGATAGGCGCGCACCGCGGCAGCCGCGATCAGGCCCGCCCCGAGCGCCAGCGTCAGGGCGAACTTGGCGAAGGTCGGATTGATGATGCAGACGACGCCCGCGGCCAGATAAATCGCGCCGCCGATGATCCACAGGAAGAACCGCGCCCAGCTCTTGGCGTGTGCGCCGACGCCGATCTCGGCCACGCCGGCGACGAGAAAGAAAACGCCGTTGAGGGTGACGGTCGCCACGGTCGAGGGCAGGGTGAAGCACAATGCGGCGACGCCGAGCACGACCAGCAGCGCGCCGAAGGCGACGATCTCGCCCCAGCGCGCGCGCAGATGCTCGATGGCCAAGCCGAGGCTGTGGGGCTGAGTTCCGTTGGTTGCGTTGGTCATGGCGCCTCCCCGCTGCGGCCGGCCCGCTTCTAAACCAAAACGCCGCCTCGCTCCATATCGGCTCAACGCGACCGTTTGAGGTCGCCGAGCACCTGCGCGGCGTATTCGACCATCGGCACGATGCGGCCGTAATTGAGGCGGGTCGGGCCGATCACGCCGAGCACCCCCGCCACCCGCCGGTCGCCGCCGCGCAGCGGCGCGGCGATCATCGACGAGCCTGACAGCGAGAACAGCTTGTTCTCCGCGCCGATGAAGATCTTCACCCCTTCGCCGGCCTCCGCCCGGTGCAGCAGGTCGATGACGTCGGTCTGCGTCTCGAGGTCGGCGAACAGGCGGCGGATGCGTTCGAGATCGGCGTCGGCGTGCAGGTCGGCGATCAGGTTGGCCTGGCCGCGAACGATCAATTGACGGCTCGCCTCCTCCGCCCCTGTCCACGAGGCGAGGCCGGCGTCGACCAGCCGCGCCGCCAGCGCGTCGAGTTCGCCGCGCGCCGCCTCGCGCGACCGCGCTACATCCTCGCGCGCTTCCGCCAGCGTGCGGCCGCGGACTTGGGCGTTGAGATAGTTGGCCGCCTCGGCCAGGGTCGAGGCCGGCATGCCGGCCGGCGTCGCGACGACGCGGTTCTCGACCGAGCCGTCCTCGCCGACCAGCACCGCCAGCGCCCGCTCGGGGTCGAGACGGACGAACTCGACATGCTTGAGCCGGACATTGTCCTTCGAGGTGACGACGACGCCGGCGCCATGCGTCAGGTCGGAGAGCAGGGCGGTCGCCTCGGTCAGCGCGCCTTCGAAGCCGGCTTCCTCGGCGGCGGCGCGCACCTGGTTGTCGATCCGCGCGCGTTCCTCGCGCGCCAGGCCGCCGAACTCGAGCAGCGCGTCGACGTAGAAGCGCAAGCCCTGCTGGGTCGGCAGGCGGCCGGCGCTGGTGTGGGGCGCGTAAACCAGGCCGAGCTCTTCGAGGTCCTGCATGACGTTGCGCACCGAGGCGGGCGACAGCGAGATCGGCAGAATGCGCGAGAGGTGACGCGAGCCGACCGGCTCTCCGCTGGCCAGATAGGAGTCGACGATGCGGCGGAAGATCTCGCGTGACCGCGCGTCGAGGTTGGCCAGGACGCTGGCTTCGGCAGCAGGGGTTTCGCCGGGAGCGGGCATGGCGGCAGAGAATGGCGACGCGCCGCCTCGCGCGCAAGGGGCGGGGGCGAAGGAGCGCGTTCGCGGTCAGGCGAATCCGGACCGCGTGCGATTATTCCGACATTCGGCGCGGCGAGGTCTATGATGGCCTCGACTGGAGAACGCCGGGTGCGGCGACTCCTGATCTGCGATCGATCGATTGGGCGCGCCCCGCGCCCGCGGTCGGCCAGCGTCGGATTGGAGATCTTTTGCTAGTTCTCGTACGGGACAACAACGTCGAACAGGCCCTGAAGTACCTCAAGAAAAAGATGCAGCGCGAGGGAATCTTCCGGGAAATGAAGCGTCGCAAGGCCTACGAAAAGCCGTCGGAAAAGCGGGTGCGCGAGAAGGCGGAAGCCATTCGCCGCGCCCGCAAGCTCGCACGCAAGGTTGCGATTCGCGAAGGGCTGATCGCGGCGCCGAAGGTCAAACCGCGGATTGCGGGCGCTGGCCGCGCCAAGCCGGCTTTCGGCTGATCCCGGCCGCCGTCGCGGCGTTAGAGGTCGCCTTCAAAACGAGCGCTGCGTCACGGCGGGGACAGACCCAGCCATGACGCATCGCGAGCGTGGTCACCGGTAGGCCGACGCCACCGCCTGCAGGCCGACTTTCGGGTCGGCGAGGCCGTGATAGATCGGCGGGATGGCCTTATCGACGCCGTAGAGCGCGTAGACGGCGTGCATGGCGCAGTGGACGGAATATTCGACGGTGAAGACGACGTCCTCGGGCAGCTCGACGAACTGGCCGAGGAAGGCGAAGTTGCGCGCGCCTTGGGGAATGACCAGCGGTCGGTCTTCTGGGATTCGCCGGCTGAACTCCGCCGAGGCGTAGGGCATCATCGCGGTCGTCACGTCGGTCGTCGCCAGCGCCTGGTCGAGCATGTCGTCGAATCCCAACTGGCCGATCAGCTCGGTCAGGATCTCGCGGCCGGTGCATTGGGCCATCGGCTTGTTCACATAGTCGCCCTTCTCGTCGATGAACAGCGCGTAGCCCCACAGCGTGTAAGTGTCCGGCGGCATGTCGGGGAAGTGCGGCTGATAGGGCGCGACGATCGACATCAGCTGCTTCGACTCGAAGAACGTCATCAGCGCTCCCGTGCCGGGCGGGTTGCCCGAGAATTCGACAATGCGCTTCAGCAGCGCGTCGCCGTGCATCGTCAGGGTGAACGACTCCCACTTGTTCTCATCGATGTTGCCGTAGAACGTGTTGGGACGGCCGAAATCCTTGGCCTTGCGCGCGATCTCGTCCCACAGCGCCCAGCCGCCGTCGCGCCGGTCGCGGATCAGCTCGGGCGCGGCGTCGTTGCCGCCGTAGGTCGCGTCGGCGGTGATCGAGCCGAGCGTCAGCATCGCGACGTCGTCGGGCGCGAGCGCGATGGTCGACTCGCCGTCCCGGCTTCGCAGATGCAGGCGCGTGACGCGGCGGTCGGCGGGATCGGACTGGTCGAAATCGACGTCGACGACGCGGGCGCCGAAGCGCACGTCGACGCCTTGCTCGACAAGCCAGCGCTGGATCGGCCGGGCGATCGAATCGTACTGGTTGTACTTGGTGCGGCGGACGCCCGAAAGCGTGTGCAGGCGCGGGAATTCCTGGATGAACCGCAGCATGTAGCGCTTCAGCTCGGTCGCGGAATGCCAGTTCTGAAACGCGAACGTCGTGCGCCACATCTGCCAGAAGTTGGTCGAGAAGAAATGCTCGGAGAACAGTTCGTCGATGCGGCGCGCGCCGAGCCGGCGTTCGGACGTCGCGAGCAGGCGGGTCATCTCCAGCCGATCGCGGTGGCTGAAGCCGTAGACGCCGGCGTCGACGATCCTATGGTTGCGGTCGACTAGGCGGGCGTGCGCCTCGGTCTTCACCCGCGCGCTGAAATCGAGCGTCTCGCGGCGGATCGTCACGTCGGGATTTTCCAGCGACGGGATCGAATCGAGCAGGTTCCACAGCGTCTGGTACGCTTCCTCCTCGAGCATGCGGCCGCCGCGGGTGACGTAGCCGGTCTGCACCGGCGACTTGGCGCCGTCGAGCGAGCCGCCTTCGATCTCGAGCTCTTCGAGAATATGGATGTGCGGAGCGGGCATGCCGGCGTCGCGGATAAGGAAGACCGCCGCCGCCATCGAGGCGATTCCGCCGCCGACCAGCCACACCTGGCTGGTCGCGGGATCGAGGTGGGAACGGACGGTCATGCGATGTCTCCTGAGTTGGACGATCGGGTCGGGGCGCCGGTGACGGCGCGGAAAAAGGCGAGCAGCATCTCGCCGCGCGGGATGGCGGCGCTGACGGTCCCCTGTACGGCGAAGCCGCACCACAGAGCGTAGAGGCCGATCGCCATCTGCAGGCTGGCGAGCGCCGGCCGCAGGCGATAGCGCTGCACCAGTTCGTCGAGTGCGGCGGCGAATTCGGCGTGGTAGGCGGCCTTGGCGGCGTCGTAACGCGCCGCGAATTTTGCGTCGCGCCGGGCGTAGAGCTGCAGCTCGACCGCGAGCAGCGACCATTCGGCCGTCTGCGACAGTTCGGCGAGGCGCTCGGATATGCGGCGCAAGGTGGCGTCGAGGTCGGAATCGGCGCTTGCCGCGATCAGCGCGCGCAGCGCCTGGGTCTCCTCGCGCATGTGCCGCGCCATCAGTTCGAGCAGCAGGTCGTCCTTGCTGTCGAAGTTCGAATAGAACGCGCCCTGCGAATAGCCGGCCGCTTCGCAGATGCCGCGCAGGGAAGCGGCCATGACGCCGCCGCGCACGACTTCGCGCCCGGCGGCGCTGAGCAGCCGTTCCCGGGTCTCGGCCTGACTTTGTTCGCGGCTGACGCGCTTGCGGGTTAAGGGGCTCATGTAGTTTGAATATCACATGAGATTTAGATATCAAGTGATATCTTGACGCAGGTGGGTGGGAGCAGGCGCGCGCGGTCCGCCTTGCCGCCGGCGCGTCGAGGCGCCACAAGCGCTTCAGATTTCCTCGACAGCGTGGAGCGCGATTCCAGATGCAGGCTGACGTTTCCCGCACCGGCGGCCAGATCCTCGTCGACCAGCTGGTCGCCCAGGGGGTCGAGCGGGTCTATTGCGTGCCGGGCGAGTCCTATCTCGCCGCGCTCGACGCGCTCTACGACGCCAAGATCGCGGTGACGGTCTGCCGCCAGGAGACCGGGGCGGCGATCATGGCGCTGACCGACGGCCGGCTCACCGGCCGCCCCGGAGTCTGTTTCGTCACCCGCGGGCCGGGCGCGACCAACGCCGCCCATGGCGTCCATATCGCCGAGCACGATTCGGCGCCGCTGGTGCTGTTCGTCGGTCAGGTCGAACGCTCCATGCGCGGCCGCGGCGCCTTCCAGGAGATGGACTATCGCGCCTTCTTCGGCTCGACCGCCAAATGGGCGACCGAGGTCGAGGATCCCGCCCGTCTGCCGGAGATCGTCCAGCGCGCCTTCCACACCGCCATGCAGGGCCGCCCCGGTCCGGTCGTCGTCAGCCTGCCGGAGGACGTCCTCACCGAAGCGGCGAGCGTCGTCGACGCGCCGCGGGTCGAGCCGGCGGCGATCTGGCCCGGTCCGACGCAGATGGCCGAGCTGCAGAAGCTCCTGTGGGCGGCGGAGCGGCCGGTCGTGATCTTCGGCGGCGGCGGCTGGAACGCGCGCGCCGGCGCGGCGCTGACACGCTTCGCCGAGCGCTTCGAGCTGCCGCTGATCGCCTCGTTCCGCCGCTCCAGCGTCGTCGACAACGACCATGCCAATTTCGCCGGCGAGCTCGGGCTCGGCGTCAATCCCAAGCTCAAGGCGCGGGTCGAGGCGGCCGATCTCGTGCTGCTGATCGGCGGCCGCATGGCCGAGACGCCGTCGCAGAGCTACACGCTGTTCGGCATTCCCGCCCCGCGCCAGGCGTTGGTTCATGTCCACGCCGATTCCGCCGAGATCGGCCGCGTCTATCACCCCCGGCTTGGGATCGTCGCCACGCCGCCGGCCTTCTGCGCCGCGCTGGAGGGCCTGCAGCCGCCCAACGCGCTTTGCTGGGGCGGCGAGACGCGCGCCGCGCGCGAAGCCTTCCTCGCCTGGACCGGCCAGCCGCCGGCCAATCCCGGCCCGGTGCAGCTCGGCGAGATCATGCTGGCTTTGCGCCAGCTCGCGCCCGACGCGACTTACGCCAACGGCGCCGGCAATTTCGCCATCTGGCCAGGCCGCTTCCTGCGCTTCCGCCGCTTCAACCAGCAGCTCGGCCCCGCTTCGGGCTCGATGGGCTTCGGCGTGCCGGCGGCGATCGCCGCCAAGCGCGCCGATCCCGAGCGCGTCGCGATCGCTTTTTCCGGCGACGGCGACTTCCTGATGAACGGCCAGGAATTCGCCACCGCCGTCCAATACGATCTGCCGGTCGTCGTCGTTGTGATCGACAACGGCATGTACGGCACGATCCGCATGCACCAGGAGCGCGAATATCCAGGCCGGGTCAGCGCGACGCAATTGCGCAATCCCGACTTCGCCGCCCTGGCGCGCGCTTACGGCGGCCACGGCGAGACGGTGGAGATGACGGAAGCGTTCGCGCCCGCCTTCGCGCGCGCGCTGGCGTCGGGCAAGCCGTCGATCCTGCATGTGAAGATCGATCCCGAAGCGATTGCGCCGGCGACGACTTTGACCGGCATCCGCGAGGCCGCCCTGCGCCGCCGCGGCGGCGGCTGAGCCGGCGTGCCGCCCGCCGCCTGGCTGACGATCGGCGCCGTTGCGCTCGGGGCGGCGCTCGCCGGCTTCGTCGAGGGCGCCGCCGAACTCGAATTTCCGCTGGTCGCGATGAGCCTGTGGGCGTGGATTCTCCCGCCGCAACTCGCCGCGCCGCTCGCCGTGTTCGGCGCGCTGCTCGGCCAGGTCGCGAGCCTGTTCCCGCTGCGCGGCGGCTTCGATCTCAAGCGCGTCGCGCCGTTCGTCGTTGGCGGCGCGCTCGGCGTGCCGCTCGGCGTCTTCCTGCTGCACAATTCCGATCCGGCGCGTTTCCGCCTGGCGGTCGGGGCGCTGCTGACGCTGTTCGGACTATACGCGCTGGCGGGCCGCGACTCGGCGCGGGTCAAGGCCGGCGGAATCGGCGCCGACGCCTTTGTCGGCGTCGTCGGCGGCGTCCTCGGCGGGCTCAGCGGCCTCGCCGCCGCGCCGGCGGCGATGTGGACGCGCTTGCGCGGCTGGAAACGCGAGCCGCGGCGCGCGACGGTCAAAACCTTTGCGATCGTCGTCGCCGTCTTGACCCTCGCCGCCTATGCGCGCACCGGCGTCGTCGACCCGGCGGACCTGCGCCTGTTCGCGCTGGTCGCGCCAGTCGCGCTCGTCGCCTCGTTCCTCGGCGCGAGGCTCGTCGGCAAAGGCGGTGCGCAGGCGGTGGGGAGAGTCGCGCTCTTGCTGACGCTTGTCTCCGGCGCGGCGCTGCTCGTGGCGGCAGGCCGAGGCTTGTGGGGTCGCTGACCAGGCCATTGCCTCGCCGCCGCCGCCGCGGCTAAGTGGGCGCTCGACACGAGATCTCCACCCATGAACGTCGACGAAGCTCTGCGTCAGTTCGCCAACGCCCAAGAGATGCCGCGCGTGGCGTTGCAATGGGCGCTGGATCATTGGGAGGCCGCCGGGCCGCGCTTCATCGCCCGGCTTCGCGCCTTCGCCGCCAGTCCGGCGGCGCGCGACGAGATCGCCGAAGACGAAGTCCTCTTCATCGTCCACCTCTGCGGCGAAATGCGCGACGCGCGCGCCTATGCGCCGCTCTGCCGGCTGATCGGCGAAAGCGAGGAGGCGATCGCCTTCCTCGGCGACGCGGTGACGGAGACTCTGGGCGGAATCCTCATCAACGTCTGCGATGGCGATCCCCACCCGCTGATGGGCGCAATCGAGTCGGAGGGCGGCGACGAATTTGCGCGTGTTGCGGCGCTCAAGGCGCTCGGCTGGCTCACGCGCGAGCGGGCGATTCTCAGCGACGAAGAGATGCGCGCCTATCTCGCGCGGCTGCGGCTCGAAATGAAACCGCGCGACGAATCGTACCTGTGGCAATCCTGGGCGGAGACCGTCGCCAATCTCGGCTACGACGACATGCGGTCCGAAGTCGCGAACCTGCACGCAGACGGTTGGGTCGATCCGCGCGAGTTCGGCCTCAAACACTTCGACGAGCAGGTGAAACTAGCGCGCAAACACTCCTCCGGTCTCGCTGGCTTCGAAGCGGACGGCGTGAAGCCGTTTGAGAACGTCATCGATACGCTCGCGTCATGGTCCTACGGCGGGGACCATGCGTTCGCGCAGGAGGATTTGAGCGGCGGCAGGGGCGGGTATGGTGGCGAAGCTCCCTATGTCAATCCGCTGCGCGGAATTGGCCGCAACGATCCGTGCCCCTGCGGCAGCGGCAAGAAATACAAACGCTGCTGCCTAGCGGGATAGAAACCGCGGCGCGGCGGCTACGCGCCGAGGCGGCGAAGCCCGAGCGCGTCGCAAGCCGCCGCCATTTCGCCATCCAGCGTCGCCAACGGCAATCCGCGACGCTGGGCGAGTTCGACATAAGCCGCGTCGTAGACGGTCAGCTTGCAGCGGTCGGCGATCGATAGCGTGGCGCCCCACGCGTTCATCTCGGTGGCGGAATCGACGATGACGCCCATCGCGCCGAGATCGGCGAGCGCCGAGTCGCGGAACGCTGGATCAATCCGGCCTCGCCTCGCCGCTGTCGTCAGGCTGTTCGCCACTTCAAGCCGCCACAGCGTCGGAACGAAGGCGCCGCGCTCGATGACTTGCTCGAACACGGTCCGAATCGACTCGGTCGTTTCGTCGCCGAAAATCCAAGCGAGCGTCGCGGAACTGTCGAGAACGAGGCTCATTGGCGACCTTCGTCGCGGTAGCCCTTCCACTCGCCCCATTCGAACCGCCCGAGGCCGAGGTTATCGGCGCGTTCGCGAATGCGCCGCGCCGCCTCCCGAGCACGGTCGACATTGTGACCGGCGCCTGCCGGGGCAAGGCGCGCGACGGGTTTGCCGTGCCGCGTGATCACGATCTCTTCGCCGCGCTCGACTCGGTCAAGCAGTTGTCCAAGCTTGTTTTTCGCTTCGAAAGCGCCAATCTCGTTCATGGGGAGCTCACAATCTAGATTAAGCTAGCTTAATCGCTGCCACATCGGCTCGCAATCCCCGCTCTTCTCTCCGTCAATATCGGCGTTCATAACTGCGACCAGCGGAAGGGACGCTGATGGGTCCGTTGGCGGGCGTCAAGATCATCGAAATGGCCGGCGTCGGCCCGGCGCCCTTCGCCGGCATGCTGCTCGCGGACATGGGGGCGGAGGTCGTGCGCATCGACCGCAAGCCGACCGCCGAGGTCGACGCCTTCGACGCGATCGCCGGCGGCCTTCTCGATCGCGGCCGCCGCTCGATCGCCCTCGACCTGAAGAAGGCTGAGGCGGTCGCCGCCGCGCTCGACCTCGTCGCCGGCGCCGACGCGCTGATCGAGGGCTTCCGCCCCGGCGTGATGGAGCGACTCGGCCTCGGCCCGCAAGCTTGCCTTGCCCGCAATCCCCGCCTCGTCTTCGGCCGGATCACCGGCTGGGGTCAGGAAGGGCCGCTGGCGGCGACCGCCGGCCACGACATCGACTACATCGCTCTGACCGGCGCGCTGCACGCCATCGGCGCCAAGGATGCGCCGGCCCCGCCGCTCAACCTCATCGGCGATTTCGGCGGCGGCGCGATGTTTCTCGCCTTCGGCGTCGCCTGCGCGCTGATCGAAGCGCGCGGTTCGGGGCGCGGACAGGTCGTCGACGCGGCGATGACCGACGGCGCCAGCCTGCTCATGGCGATGACCTACAGTCTGAAAGCGAGGGGGCGCTGGCGCGCCGAGCGGCAGGCGAACCTCCTCGACGGCGGCGCGCCGTTCTACGGCGTCTATCGCTGCGCCGACGGCAAGTGGGTCGCCGTCGGCGCGCTGGAGCCGCAGTTCTTCGCCGCGCTGGTCGACAAGCTCGGGCTCGAGTCCGGCGCGTTCGCCGACCGCTGGAATCCCCGCGCCTGGCCGGCGATCCGGGCGAGGCTCGAAGCCGCCTTCGCCGAACGATCGCGCGACGAATGGTCGGCGCTGTTCGCCGGTTCGGACGCCTGCGTCGCGCCGGTCCTCGATGTCGCCGAGGCGCCGCGCCATCCGCATAATCTCGCCCGCCGGACCTTCGTCGACGTCGGCGGCGCGCCGCAGCCCGCGCCCGCGCCGCGCTTTTCGCGCACGCCGGCCGAAATCAGCCGGCCGTCCGCCGCGCCAGGCGCGGAGGGTGAGGCGATCCTGCATGAAATCGGCTTCTCGGACGAGCGGATCGAGGCGTTGAAAAGGGCCGGAGCGCTGTGAACGCGGCGGCGCGCGGCGCTACGCGTCGTGGCCCGCGTCGTCGCCCTTGTCGCTCTCGCTGGGATAATGAAAGGAAGCGTAGCGGACGACCAGCACCGCGAGCGCCATGACCAGCGTGCCGCCGGCGAGGATCAGAACGCCGACGTCAGGCGCCGCCTCGCTCTGCACCACGACGATCAAGTGGCGCGTCAGCGCGGTGATCCCGACGTAGATCAGAAAGCGCACCGGCATGTGGTTAGTCTTGAAGTAGATGCCGACCATCGAGCCGATTTCGAGGTAGATGAACAGCAGCAGCAGATCCTCGAGCGAGGCGTGGCCCTTGGCGATCATCGCCACGAAGGCGGCCGCTGCGGCCCAGACCGTCGCCGCGCCGATCGCGAACAGGCCGAGAAGATGGAACGCCTCCGAAAGAAGATTGCCGATCGGATCGACGGCGCGGCGCAGGCGGCGCGTCGCATTGGCTCGCGTAAGGGGTTCGGAAGGCACGATCGAGGTCTCCATCCCCGCGCGGTCATGTCCTCATTTCGTCCGGCGCGCGCGAGCCGGCGAAACGCCTTTCTTGCCGGTCAGGGTCCCGCGAAAGACGCAGCGACGCGATCGACGATCGGATCGTAGCGCGCCTTGAACTTGGCGGGGTAGGTGACGATCAGGCTGTGGATCGTGTCCGACGCCGCCGACACGATGTATTTCTCGTAGAAAATCGAATCGACGCCGCTGATCGTGCGATGGCCGGAGACGACGAACCAGTTCTTGCCGGTCGCGTTGTAGGTGGTGAGGGCGTAATCGACGCCCTGGAGCGAAGCGCGCTTCGAAGCCGGCGTGTCGTCGGCGATATTGTAGCCTGCGAAGACGAGGATTTTCGCCCCGTCGAAGGCGACGAGCGTGCGGCCGTCGTCGTTTTCCGGCGGCGGCTGCATCACGAAGACGTCGGCGGGGTAGGCGAGGCTGAAGCCGAACCGGTCGTTGACATAGGTCGCCCAGCGCTCGTCGGCGCTCGCGCCGCAGAGGCCCGCCGCCAGAAAGGCGATCGCGGCCGCTATCGTCAGCGTCGCTCTCATCTTCGCCCCCTCATCGCGCGGCGTGCGCCAGCGCCCATTCGAGTCCCTGTTCGAGCCGGTCGTTGCCCCAGAAGACCTCGCCGTCCGGCGTCGTCAAGCATGGCGCGCCCGGCAGGCCGAGCGCCGCCGCACGCGCCGTTTGCGCCTTCAGCTCGGTCTTGTTGGCGTCCTCGACCGCGCGCGCAAGCAGCGGCTCGGGGTCGACGCCGATCTCGGCGAGCAGGGGGGCAAGCGTCGCCGGCGCGTCGATCGGCCGACCCTCGGCGAATTCGGCGCGATAAACGGCGCGGCTGAACGCCGGGCGAAGCGAATCGTCGAGCGCCAGCGCGAGTCGCGCCGCATGCAGGCTGTTCTGCGGGAAAGGGTCGGGGCGCGTGAGCGGCAGGCCGAGCGCGGCGCAGATGCGCTCGAGGTCGCGCCACATGTAGCGGCCCTTGACGGGATAGAGGTTGAACGGCGAGTCGCGCCAGCCCTGACCAGCGAACAAAGGTCCGAGCAGGAATGGCCGCCAGACCAGCGCGACGTCGCGTTCGGCGGCCAGCGCCCCGACCCGCATCGCGGCGGGGTACGAATAGCTGCTGGCGAATTCGTACCAGAACTCCGCGCGCGCCATGGCGGTCTCCCGGACCGGCGTATAGAGAAATTTCAAAGAAAACGGCCGCTTCGCCGATCAGGCGGAAGCGGCCGTTGAACCTTGGAGCTGAGCGCGCCGGACCGTCGCTGGCGCGCAGGGGCTCGATCCGAAGCGCGACTTACGACTTGGTCGGGGTCGGGGTCGGCATCGGCATCGGCTTCTTGGCCATCGGCTTCTTGACCATGTGGTGGTGCACGACGTGATGCTTGACCATCGGCTTCTTGACCATCATCGGCTTCTTGACGACGTGGTGAACGACCTTGTGGTGGACGACCTTCTTCATCATCGGGGTGGCGGTCGCGGCCGGGGTCGGCGCGGCGGTCTGCGCGAACGAGGCGACCGGCGCAAGAATGAGGGCGGCCCCGATGCCGATGGCGGCGAGTTGCTTCAACATTTCGTTTCTCCGTAGCGAGTCGGTGTTCCATACGACGGACTCGATATCTCAATGGCGAATTCAACCTGAATTGACGATGAACGGCCCCGCTGGAGGCGCGCTCGGCCGCCGTGAGGCGCGCATTGCGCGCTGCGGCGGATCGACGCGGGTTTGACGGCCGTGCGGCGTCTCCGTATGAAGCGCCGGAGCCTGGCGTCATGTCCCACAACACCTTCGGCCATCTGTTTCGCGTCACCACCTTCGGCGAAAGTCACGGTCCGGCGATCGGCTGTGTCGTTGACGGCTGTCCGCCGCTGCTCGGGCTCGAAGAGGCGGACATCCAGGCCGATCTCGACCGCCGCCGGCCGGGGACGTCGCGCTTCACCACCCAGCGGCGCGAGCCGGACGCGGCGCGCATACTCTCCGGCGTGACGATCGACGAACTTTCCGGCCGCCAGGTCACCACCGGCGCGCCGATCGCGGTGATGATCGAAAACGTCGACCAGCGCTCGAAGGACTATTCTGAGATCAAGGACAAGTTCCGCCCCGGCCACGCCGATTACACTTACGAGGCCAAATACGGCGTGCGCGACTATCGCGGCGGCGGGCGGTCCTCGGCGCGCGAGACCGCGGCGCGCGTCGCCGCCGGCGCCATCGCGCGCAAGGTCACGCCCGGCGTGAGGGTCCGCGCCGCGCTGGTGCAGATCGGCAAGCTGACGATCGACCGCGCGCGCTGGGACTGGGACGAAACCGCGCGCAATCCGTTCTTCTGCCCCGACGCGGAGGCGGCGGCGCGTTTCGCCGACTATCTCGACGGGGTGCGCAAGGCGGGTTCGTCGGTCGGCGCGGTGGTCGAGGTCGTCGCTGAGGGCGTTCCGGCGGGGTGGGGGGCGCCGATCTACGGCAAGCTCGACGGCGAACTCGCCGCCGCGCTGATGAGCGTCAATGCGGTCAAGGGGGTCGAGATCGGCGACGGCTTCGCCGCGGCGGCGCTGAGCGGCGAAGAGAACGCCGACGAAATGCGCGCCGGCAATGGCGGACGGCCGCGGTTTCTCTCCAACCACGCCGGCGGAATTCTCGGCGGCATTTCGACCGGTCAGTCGATCGTCGCGCGCTTCGCGGTCAAACCGACTTCGTCGATCCTGACGCCGCGCCGAACCGTGACGCGCGACGGCGAGGAGACCGACATCGTCACCACCGGGCGCCACGACCCTTGCGTCGGCATCCGCGCCGCGCCGGTCGGCGAGGCGATGGTCGCCTGCGTGCTCGCCGACGCCTTCCTGCGCCACCGCGGCCAGACGGGGCGCTAGGTCCGGCGCAGGTCAGAAGTGAACGCTCGCGCCGATGCGCGCGACGTTGGTCGACGTTGTCAGCGACTGCGGCGACGGCGGCACGACATAGGTCGCCCCTTCGAAATTGTAACGCAGCAGCTCGGCGCGCAGCGAGACATTGCGCGTGATGGGGTATTCGGCGCCGATGCCGAAGGCGAGGCCCTTGACCGTCTGGCCGCTCGAATCGCCGAGGTATTTGTAGTCGGTCGTCGACCACGCCGGGCCGAGGGTGCCGTAGGCGAGCAGATTGCCGAACACATAGCCGCCCTTGACCCGCGCCGAGGACAGGAAGTCCTGGGAGAAAGAGGCCGACCCGAACGAGCCGCTGCGGATCGAGCCGAAGGTCACGTCGCCTTCGACGCCGCCGACGATGCGGCTCGCCTGGAAATTATAGCCGACATGCGCGCCGCCGGCCGGACCGGATATATTGGCTGAGCCCGCCGTGCCGAGCGCGACCCCGATGTCGGGACCGATCTCGACGCCGGAGAAGTCGGCGACGCCGGGGCCGGTGTCGGTGCGGAAGAGATCGGCCGCCCCGGCGCCCGTCGCGCCGAATACGACCAGAAGTGGCGACAGCCACAATGCGAAGCGACGCGACACGAGGGACCTCCGGGTCCGAGTTCGTCGAACGCGGAGAATTTTACCGTTCTTTTTCACCCTTCGTTCGCCAAACTCGATTCACGCCAAACAAAGCGTTAAGCCCCCGGGCGGGCCTTAACGGCGGCTCGGCGAGCGGCATAATCCTGTTGCGTTGAATCGGGGTTTGGCGGCAAGCTTATGGGAAAATAGTTCGGTCTCAGGACCTTGAGCTTCGCGAGGGGGGAACATGCTCAAAGACATTCTCGTCGTTCTGGAGGAAACCGACCGGGCGGCGATTCCCTACGTCCTCTCTTTCGCCAAGCGCGTCGAAGCGAGCGTGACGGCGCTGTGGCCGCGCCGCGACCTGTCGCTGCTCGCCGACGGCTCGCTCGAGGCGCGCCACGCGGCGATGCGCGGCGACCGCGAAGAGCGCGACGCGAAGGCGCGCGCCGCGCTGTTAAGCTTCGCCGCCCAGGCGCGCGCCGCCGGGGTCGAGGCCGAGACGCTCGACTACGACGATCCTCACGCCGTCCAGCCGATCGACGCGCCGGCCTTTGCGCGCGGCTTCGACCTGGTCGTGGTCGAGCAGGTCGAGCCCGGCCGGCCGCCGAGCCTCAACGACCTCGCTGGCGCTCTCCTCGCCGAGAGCGGTCGCCCGGTCGTCGTCGTGCCCGGCATCCAGCGCGATTCTGCGCGCTTCGACCGCATCGTCGCTGCGTGGGACGGCAGCCAGGCGGCGGCGCGGGCGATCGGCGACGCCGCGCCGTTGCTCGCGCGCGCCAAATATGTCGAGATCGTCGCCGCCAATGCGGCGGTGCTGTCGCAGCCGGTCGTCAACGGCGGCGAGCGCATCGCGCGGCGGTTCGCGCGGTTGGGGGTCGAGGCGAGCTTCCATCGCCTGCCGGGCGACGGCGATCCGGCCAATCTGCTGTTGTCGCACGCCGCGGACTCCAGCGCCGATATGATCGTCGCCGGCGGCTACGGCCATTCGCGGTTGCGCGAGGCGCTGATGGGCGGCGTGACGCGCACGCTGCTTGGCAGCATGACCGTGCCGGTGTTCATGTCGCACTGAGGCCGGTCGGCCGCGCCGGACGGGCCGGCGCGGCGGGATGCGGCTATTTCTTGACCAGCGGGCAGGTCGAGTCGGCGAGCTTGCCGAACGCCTCTTCGCCGCTCATCGTGTCGACGAGCTTGTAGTAGTCCCACGGGCCTTTCGACTCCGCCGGCGTCTTCACCTGCATGACGTACATGTCGTGTTCCATCAGGCCGTCGGCGCGGATCACCCCGTTGGCGGTGAAGATGTCGTCGATCTTCGCCTTGTGCAGCTCGGCCATCACCTTGTCGGGGTCGGTCGCGCCGGCCGCCTTGACCGCGTTCAGATAGGTCAGCGTCGCCGAGTAGACGGCCGCTTCCGGGAACGTCGGCTCCTTGTTGGTCTTGGCGAAGAACTTCTTGGCGAATTCCCGCGACCTGTCGTTGAGGTCCCAGTACCACGCGGCGGTGAGATAGAGGCCTTGGGCCGCGTCGAGGCCGATGGCGTTGATGTCGGTGAGGAAGGCGAGCAGCGCCGCCGGCTTCATCGTCTTGCCGATGCCGAATTCATTGGCCGCCTTCAGCGAATTGGAGAAGTCGGTGCCGGCGTTGGCGAGGCCGAGCACTTGCGCGCCGGAGCTCTGCGCCTGCAATAGGTAGGAGGCGAAGTCGGAGGTTCCCAGCGGCACCCGCACCGATCCGACCACCGAGCCGCCGTTCGCGGTCACCACATTGGTCGCGGCGCCTTGCAGCTGCGTGCCGAAAGCGTAGTCGGCGGTGAGGAAGAACCACGACTTGCCGCCCTGTTTCAGGATCGTCTTCGCCGTGCCGTTGGCGAGCGCGACGGTGTCGTAGGCGTAATGGATCGTGTAAGGCGTGCAGTCCTTGCCGGTCAGCGAAGCGCCGGCGGCGCCGATGGCGAAGAACGGAACCTTCTTCTCCTTGACCACGGCGTTGATCGCCAGGCTGACGCCGGTGTTGGAGCCGCCCAGGATCATGGTCAGGCCGCTCTGGTCAGCCCACTCGCGCGCCTTCTGCGCGCCGATATCGGGCTTGTTCTGGTGGTCGACGGTCAAGAGCTCGATCGGCTGGCCGAGGACGGCGCCGCCGAAGTCGGCGATCGCCATCTTGATCGCTTCGACGCCGCTCGGCCCGAGCACGTCGGCGTAGGGGCCCGACATGTCGTCGATGTCGCCGATGACGACCTTATCGGCGGCGAAAGCGGCCATGGCTGACATGCCAGCCGCCAGCGATCCGACGAACGCAAGAACATGTAACCGTTTCATCCTTAGACTCCTCCCTGTCGCCGCTTGTCAGCCCGCTCGCCGGTTTCGGCCGAGGGGAGGCGCGGATTGCGGCATTGTTGCGCGTTCGCGCCGTCCGTGGCAACCCTTCCAAAGTAGGGCGCTTGCGTTGAATCAATGAGTCGTGAGCGTCGGCGGCCGCATCCTGATCTTGGACCGGCGCTCACGGGAGTACGGCCATGTTTCGCAAGATCCTGCTGCCGATCGACGTCGCTGAACCGGAGATCGCCAAGGAGGCGATCGAGGCGGCGACGGCGCTGGCCAAGGCGTTCGATTCGCAGCTCCGGCTTATCCACGTCACCAGTCCGGTCGTCGTCGCTTCGCCGATGGCGGTGATTCCGCAGGCGGTCTACGACGAGCTCGGGGTCTACGAGAAATCCGAGCTGCAACGTCTCGCCGCGCCGCTCGATCTGCCGAAGTCGGCGATCTCCGCCGTCGTGCGCATCGGCGCGGTCTATCCTGAACTGCTGTCGGAAGCGGAGGAGTGGGGGGCGGATCTCATCATCGTGGGCGCGCACAAGCGTTCGATGGCGACCTACCTTCTGGGCTCCAGCGCCGCCGCCATCGTCCGCCACGCCGCCTGTACGGTGATGGTGGTGCGCAGCGGCAAGAAGGCGACGTTGCTATAAGAAGACGCGCGACGGCCTCGCCGGCCGATCACGCCAGGGAACGCGAATCGAGGACGACCATGACTGCTTCCGCCCGCACGCCTTTGAGCAAGGTGACGCTCAACGCTGCGCGCTCAAAGGAATTCCCTGACGGCTCGATCCGCCACGGCTACGAATTCCTCGCGCCGCTGACGCCGGAGGGACGGATCGACGTCGAAGCCTGGAAAGGGCGGCGCGGCGAGTGTTTCGTCCACCGCTTCTGGGGCGACGAGCCGCAGTTGAGCGGCCTGCTGGTTCATCGCCCGGGCGGGCGCGGCGGCTCGACCTGGGCGTTCGAATACGGCCGTGGGGTCGACCTCGCCGACGACGAGGACGGCTACCGCTTCGGCGACCACGTCTTCAAGGTCGGCGAATACGTGTCGGTCCGGGAAGAGGGCGAGCTGAGGCCGTTCCGGGTCGTCAGCGTCGCCTGAGGCGCCGATCGGGCGGGGCCCGCCTCAGCGCGGCAGCACGGTCGCGCCGGTCAGGGCCTCGTCGATCGCCGCCGCGCATTGGCGGCCCTCGCGGATCGCCCACACGACCAGCGATTGTCCGCGCCGCATGTCGCCGCAGGCGAAGACCTTCGGCCGGCTGGCGGCGTAGCGCTTGGTGTCGGCGGCGACGTTGCCGCGCGGGTCGAGCGCGACTTTGAGCTCGTCCAGCATGCCCTCGCGGGTCGGCGAGACGAAGCCCATCGCCAGCAGCACGAGATCGGCCTCGAGCGAGAATTCGCTGCCGGGAATCGGCTTCATCTTGTCGTCGATGCGGATGCAGTCGAGCGCGGTGACGACGCCGTTCTCGCCACGGAAGTTGCGCGTCATGACGGCGAAGTCGCGCTCCGCGCCTTCTTCGTGGCTCGAGGACGTGCGCAGCTTGAGCGGCCAGTTGGGCCAAGTCAGCAATTTGTCTTCGGCCTTGGGCGGGATCGGCAGGATCTCGAGCTGCGTCACCTTGAGCGCGCCCTGGCGGATCGATGTGCCGATGCAGTCCGAGCCGGTGTCGCCGCCGCCGATGACGACGACATTCTTGCCGGCGGCATGGATCGGCTCGTTGGTCCCGACCGGCTCGCCGGACACGCGGCGGTTCTGCTGCGGCAGGAAGTCCATGGCGAAATGGACGCCGGCGAGTTCGCGGCCGGGAACCGGCAGGTCGCGCGACGCCTCGGCGCCGCCGGCGAGCGCGACCGCGTCGTACTCGTCGACCAGCGCAGCGGCGGCGACGTCGCGGCCGACCGCGACGCCGCAATGGAAGACGACGCCCTCGGCGGTCATCTGCTCGATGCGGCGATCGATCAGCTTCTTCTCGAGCTTGAAGTCAGGAATGCCGTAGCGCAGCAGGCCGCCCGCCTTGGCGTTCTTCTCGTAGACGTGGACCTCATGGCCGACGCGCGCGAGTTGCTGGGCGCAGGCGAGACCCGCCGGGCCGGAGCCGACGATCGCGACGCGCTTGCCGGCGCCGTGTGCGGGCGGCTCGGGCGTCAGCCAGCCTTCGCGCCAGGCGCGGTCGACGATCGCGCATTCGATCGTCTTGATCGTCACCGGCGCGTCCTGAAGGTTGAGCGTGCAGGACGCCTCGCACGGCGCCGGGCAGACGCGGCCGGTGAATTCGGGGAAATTGTTGGTGCTGTGCAGGTTGCGCGACGCTTCCCGCCAGTCGTCGCGGAAGACCAGATCGTTCCAGTCGGGGATCTGGTTGTTCACTGGACAGCCGTTGTGACAATAGGGGATGCCGCAGTTCATGCAACGCGCGGCCTGGTTGCGCGTCGCCTCTTCGCTGAGCGGCAGGGTGAACTCGCGATAGTTGCGGATGCGGTCGGACGCGGGGGCGTAGCGCCGATCCACCCGATCGATTTCCATGAAGCCGGTCACCTTGCCCATCGCTCCGCCAACCCCCTCGTCAATTCCAATTCGTCAGCGCGCCAGCCGCGGCCGGCGCGTCTTCGCGCCTCATTCCCCCGCCGCCAGCATCCGCACGTTGTTCTGCGCCGCCAGCTGGGCGAGCGCGCGGCGGTATTCGACCGGCATCACCTTGCGGAACTTCGGCAGGTAGGCCTCCCAGTTCTCGAGGATCTTGCGCGCCCGGTTGGAGCCGGTGTAGCGCGCGTGGTTGGCGATCAGTTGGTGCAGCCGCTCGGCGTCGAAGCGGCTCATGTCGTTCATGACGTCGACGCGTCCGTGGCCTTGCAGATCGCCGCCGGAATGGTGGTGGCGCAGCATCGCGTCCTCTTCGGAGGCGACCGGCTCCAGCTCGACCATCGCCAGGTTGCAGCGCTGGGCGAAGTCGCCCGCCTCGTCGAGCACATAGGCGATGCCGCCCGACATGCCGGCGGCGAAGTTGCGCCCGGTCTCGCCGATGACGACGACGATGCCGCCAGTCATGTATTCGCAGCCATGGTCGCCTGCGCCCTCGACGACGGCGATCGCGCCGGAATTGCGCACGCCGAAGCGCTCGCCGGCGACGCCGCGGAAGTAGCATTCGCCCGCGATCGCGCCGTAGAGCACGGTGTTGCCGACGATGATCGACTTCTCCGGCGTCAGCTGCTCCGCCTCCTTCGGCGGATAGATGACGATGCGGCCGCCCGACAGGCCCTTGCCGACGTAGTCGTTCGCTTCGCCCTCGAGTTCGAGCGTGACGCCCTTGGCGAGGAAGGCGCCGAAGCTCTGGCCGGCGGTGCCCTTGAACTTGACGTGGATCGCCTCGTCGCGCAGGCCGGCGTGGCCGTAGCGGCGCGCGATCTCGCCCGACAGCATCGCGCCGGTCGAGCGGTCGATGTTATGGATCGGCAGTTCGAGCCGCACGTGGCGGCCGGCGTCGATCGCTTCGCCGCTCTCGGCGATCAGACGACGATCGAGCACCTTGTCGATGCCGTGATCCTGCGCCGTGGTGTGGTGGGTCGCGTCGGTCGACCAGGGCGTCGGCTTGTAGAACAGCTTGGAGAAGTCGAGCCCGCGCGCCTTGGCCTGCTCGATCAGCGCCGCCTTGCCGAGCATCTGGCTCTGGCCGATCATCTCGTCGAAGTTGCGGTAGCCCATCGACGCCATCAGCGCGCGCACTTCTTCGGCGACAAAGAAGAAGAAGTTGATGACGTGCTCGGGCTGGCCGACGAAGCGCTTGCGCAACACCGGGTCCTGGGTGGCGACGCCGACCGGACAGGTGTTGAGATGACACTTGCGCATCATGATGCAGCCGGCGGCGATCAGCGGCGCGGTGGAGAAGCCGAACTC
>Ga0182030_10006394_pt1 | contig 24863 bp, 24 predicted proteins | sample 812S3MmetaG_FD_121299 | JGI IMG/M metagenome (GOLD analysis project Ga0182030, IMG submission 121299) | Permafrost microbial communities from Stordalen Mire, Sweden - 812S3M metaG (Illumina Assembly) | ecosystem: Environmental > Terrestrial > Soil > Wetlands > Permafrost | place: Sweden...
CATCGTCGGGGTCCGACAGGTCGGTTTGCGCTCCGTCGGTATCCGCTCCGTCAGTTTGCGCTCCGTCGGTACCCGCCCTGTCGGTTTCCGCCCTGTCGGCCCGGTGGATGGCCGCCACCCGCCGGGGCCCGCCGTCGCCGAGCTGGTCCCCGGGCCCGACCTCGGGCCCGACCTCGGGCTCAGGCTCAGGCTCGGGCTGGTCGGCGCGGTGCATGGCCGACCATGGTAGTGAGGGCCGACGAGGTGTGACGGGCCGTCAGAAAGCCGGAACCAACGGTTCGGAGTGCGAAACCCCTGCCGAGTAGGGTAAACGCCCATGGCGAACCGCCCGGTGCCGCGCACCTTGACGCGTGCCCAGCAGGCCCGTCGTCAGCGGGTTGTCGATGCCGCCATGACCTTGGGTCTCGACGGGGGGTATGAGGCCGTCCAGATGCGCGATGTCGCCGCCCGGGCCGATGTGGCCATGGGCACCGTCTACCGCTACTTCACCAGCAAGGACCATCTGCTGGCCGCGGCCCTGGTCCACTGGGTGGAGCAGCTGGACAACCGGTTGGCCCAGCTCCCGGCCCAGGGCGACACCGCAGCCGGGCGGGTCATCGACGTCCTCGACCGGGCCCTGCGGGCCATGGGACGCCAGCCCCGCCTGGTGGCCGCGGTCTTCACCGCACTGGCCTCGCCCGACCCTGCGGCCATCGAGTGCCAGCAGCAGATCTCGGTGCTGATGGAGGGGATCATCACCCGGGCCATCGGTGAGCCCCATCCGCCCGACCTCAGTGACCGGGCCCGGATCCTCGGTCACGTGTGGTACTCGGCTCTGGTCGGGTGGGTCAACGGCTGGAGCAACATGGGTCGGGTCCACGACGAACTGGCCGTGGCGGTCGGACTGCTCCTACCCACCGACATCTACGCCGGGATCATGGTCGCCGGCGAGGTCACCCCGGCCTCGGTGGACTGACCCCACCCGACCCCGGTCGGGAGATGAACCAGTTCCCGCGGTCGGGCGCGGTACCGTCTTGCGATGCCCTCGGCCATTGAGGTCCACAATCTGACCAAGCAGTTCGGGCCGCTCCGGGCCGTTGACGACCTCAGCTTCGAGGTCGCCGCCGGGAGGGTGACCGGGTTCCTCGGACCCAACGGATCCGGGAAGACCACCACCCTGCGGATGCTGCTGGGACTGGTCTCGATCACCGGAGGCACCGCCACCTTCGGTGGGCGGCGCTACCTCGAGCTGGACCATCCGTGCCGGCACGTGGGGGCGGTGCTCGAGGCCACCAGCTTCCACCCGTCCCGGAGGGCCGAGGACCACCTCAAATCGGTGGCGGTCGGGGCCGGCATCCCCATCACCAGAGTGGCCGAGACCCTGGAGCTGGTGGGTCTGACCGACGTCGCCCGCCGCCGGGTGGGCAAGTTCTCCCTCGGCATGCGCCAACGGCTCCAGCTGGCCACCGCCCTCCTCGGTGAGCCGGAGATCCTCATCCTGGACGAGCCGTCCAATGGCCTGGATCCCCAGGGCATCCAGTGGCTACGCAACTTCATCCGGCACCAGGCCTCACTGGGACATGCGGTACTGGTCTCCTCACACCTGCTCTCCGAAATGGAGGAGACCGTCGACGACGTGGTCATCGTGTCCCAAGGCCGGCTGGTGCTCCAGACCACCCTGGCCGATCTGGCCCAACGGGCCGGGACCCACACCGGGCTCCGCATCCGTTCGCCCGAGCTGCCCCGACTGATCGGGATCCTCGAGGCCATCCCGGTGGGCTACCGCCAGATGTCCCCGGACACCCTGGTCATCGACGGCGGCACTCCGGAGTGGTTCGGGCCCCTGGCCGCCCAGCACCAGATCGTCCTGTACGGGCTGGCCAACGAGACCGGCAGTCTGGAGGAGGTCTTCCTCACCCTGACCCACGGCTTCGACGCCGCTGACCCCGGTCTGGCCGCCGCCTCGGCCGGGGCTCAGACCGGCCCAGGCCCGAGCGGTCCGGCCCCGACCCCCGGGGTGACCCCGTGATCCCCGGCGTCCGCTCCGAGTGGATCAAGTTGCGCACCACCGCGGTGCCGTGGGTGATGACCGGCATCGCCACCCTCATCACCGGCCTGAGCATCCTGTTGATCTTCCTCAACGGCGCCAGTGGGAACGGGAATGGGAACGGGAACAGCGCCCCCGCCTTCAGCATCGTTCCCCAGACCACCCAACAACTGCGGAACCTGGTCGGGGCCGGGGTGGGTAGCTACATCTTCGCCATGCTGCTGGGCACCTTGATGGTCACGGCCGAATTCCGTCACAAGACGGTGACCACCTCGTTCCTGGTCCTTCCCCGCCGGCCGCAGTTCGTCGCGGCCAAACTGGTGACCGCGGCGGTGGTGAGTGTCGGCATGGCGGTGTTCCTCTTGGCATTCACCGTGATCGGAGGCGGCATCGGCCTGGCGGCTGACGGTGGATCGTTCTCCGCCCTGATCCGTCAGGTTCCCGCCGTGGCTCCCGGGATGCTGTTGGTTTTTGCCCTCTTCGGCATCCTGGGTGTGGGGGTGGGCTCGTTGCTCACCAACCAGGTGGCCGCCATCATCGTCTGCCTGGGCTGGTTCCTCATCGTGGAGCAGATCATCATCGGGATCTGGCACGGAACGTCCAAGTGGCTCCCGTCTGGCGCCGCCAGCGCCGCGGCCAACGTGACCCGCGGCCGGGGCATGGACTACGGCCTGTTCAGCTGGTGGGAGGGCGGGCTGCTCATCTTGGCCTACGGGCTGATCATCGCCGCCATCGGTTCGGCCATCATGGCCCAACGCGACATCACCTGACCCGACATCACCTGACCCGACATCACCTGACGCGACGCGGCTGAGCCGACGCGGCTGACCCGAAACCGTCCCGGACGGCGGCGGCGTTGAGTGGCACCGGCGGCCCGGTCGTAGGCTGGGTTGGTGGCCGACGATTCTCCTGGCGAGCCGCTACCACCCCGGCTCCCGCAACGTGGGCTCCAACCCGACCAGGTCCTGGCCCGGATGGGCGAGCTGCGGACGGACGACCGGGACTGGCGGGGCGGACGGGTCTTCAGCCTGGTGTACTCGGCCGGCGATGAGGTGCACGGCCTCCTGGAGCGGGCCGGGGCCATGTACTCGGCCGAGAACGCCCTCAACACCACGGTCTTCCCCAGCCTCGGGCGTATGCAGCACGACATTGTGGGCATCACCGCCGGACTGCTGGGGGCGGACCGGCTCCCGGTCGGGCAGAGGGGCGAGGTACGGGGCTTCCTGACCTCGGGCGGCACCGAATCCCTGTTGCAGGCCACCAAGACCGCCCGGGACTGGGGCCGGGCGGAACGGTCCGTTTCCCGACCCAACATGGTGCTGGCCACCTCGGCTCACGCCGCCTTCGAGAAGGCCGCCCACTACTTCGACGTCGAGTCCCGTCGGGTGCCGGTGACCCCGGACTTCTCCGCCGACGTGGATGCCATGGCCGACGCCGTGGACGACTCGACCGTGATGATCGTGGGCTCGGCCCCGTCCTATCCCCAGGGAATCATCGACCCCATCCCCGAGCTGGCGGCCGTGGCCTCTCAACGCGGCATCCTGTGTCACGTCGACGCCTGCATGGGCGGGTTCATCCTCCCGTTCCTGGGCCAACTCGGTCATCTGTCGAAGCCCTGGGACCTTTCGGTGCCCGGAGTGACCTCGATCTCCGCCGACCTCCACAAGTACGGCTATGCGTCCAAGGGGATCTCGGTGATCGTGTACCGGGACCGTCAACTGGCCCGATTGCAGCCGTTCGTGACCACCAACTGGCTCGGCGGGCTCTACGGGTCTCCCTCCATGGCCGGGACCCGCCCGGCCGGCCCCATCGCCGCCGGATGGGCGGTCCTGCACCATCTGGGAGTGGACGGCTACCTCCATCTGGCCGACCAGGCCCACCGGGCCTCAACCACCCTCAAGGCGGCCATCGTGAGCCAGCCCGGGTTGGCGCTCCGGGGCCACCCTGATGCCACCGTCTTCGCCTTCGGGGGCGACCCCGCCGACGGCGGTGTCGACTCGTTCGCCCTGGGGGACGCCTTGGCCGCCCGGGGTGGTTGGTTCTTCGACCGGCAGGGCCCTCCGGACAGCCTCCACGCCACCGTCCAGGCCGGTCATCTCCAGGTCGTGGAACAACTCTGCTCCGACCTGGCTTCCACCACCGGTGAGCTGATGGCCACCGGCGACCGGGCACCGGACCGCGACACCACCTACGGGACGGTCTGAGGGGAGTCGGCGATCCTCCGTAAAGGGTCGGTCAGCATCTAATGTGGGCACCGGGCTCGGTTCAGCAGTCGCCTCCGATATCCGGGGTGGTGCGTCAACCGGGAAAAGGGGGGTGTGATGGACCGCAAGTGGTGGACGCTCACCGCCGTGTGCGCCGGCACCTTCATGCTCCTGTTGGACCTCTCGGTCGTCAACGTCGCCCTCCCCGATATCCAGCGGTCGCTGCACTCGTCCTTCTCCGACCTGCAGTGGGTCATCGACGCCTACACCTTGACTCTGGCGGCGTTCCTGTTGACCGCCGGGGTCATCGGCGACATCTTCGGCCGACGCCGGCTCTTCGCCATCGGGTTGACGGTGTTCTCGGCATCATCGCTGGCGTGCGGCCTGTCCACGTCGCCACTGATGCTCAACGTGTCCCGTGCCGTCCAGGGGGTGGGTGGAGCGATCATGTTCGCCACCTCCCTGGCCCTCATCGCCCAGGCCTTCTCGGGCAAGGAGCGGGGGACGGCCTTCGGAATCTACGGAGCAGTGATCGGCGGCGCCGTGGCCATCGGACCACTGGTCGGGGGGGCACTGACCAGTGGTATCGGGTGGCGGTGGATCTTCTTCGTCAACCTGCCCATCGGAGCGGCAGCCATCGTCATCACCCTGGCCAAGGTGAGGGATCTGCTCCCGCCCATCGCCAGGAAGATCGACTGGGTCGGGTTCGTCACCTTCTCCGCCTCGCTCTTCATGCTGGTCTATGCCCTGGTGGAAGGGAACTCGGAGGGGTGGAGCAGTGCCCTCATCGTGGGCCTCCTGGCCGGATCGGCCGTGGCCATGGCGGCGTTCCTGGTGGCCGAGTGGCGCGGGGCGGACCCCATGCTCGACCTCACCTTGTTCAAACGTCCGGCCATGAGCGGGGTGTCGCTGGCCGCCTTCACCATCTCCGGCTCCATCTACGCCATGTTCTTGTACCTCACCCTCTACATGCAGGACGTGCTGGGCTTCGGGCCCTTCGCCGCCGGCGTCCGGTTGTTGCCCATCACCCTGCTGGCCTTCGGCATCGCCCCCATCGCCGGCAAGATGACGGTAAAGGTCGGGGCCCGGTACCTGCTCGGGCTGGGCCTGCTGCTCATCTCGTTGGGCTGCGTCCTGACCACCCATGTCCAGGCGGACTCAACCTGGACGGTACTGCTGCCGGGGTTCATCGTGGCCGGCATCGGCATCGGCATCATCAATCCGGTGGTGGCGTCGGCCACGGTGTCGGTGGTGCCGCCGGAGCACAGCGGCATGGCGTCCGGCGCCACCAGCACGTTCCGCCAGGTGGGCATCGCCACCGGGATCGCCGGGCTCGGCGCGGTCTTCCTGAGCCAGATCCGACCGGCCACGGTTAACGCCCTGGCGGCCACTCCGGCCGGCCGAGTGGTGGTGGCCCACGGCGGGTCCCAACTGTCGGCCGCGGTCGCCGAGGGCGGTGTGCGCCAACTGGCGGCCTCGATCCCTGACGGCACCGTGCGGCATGCCCTCATCGCCGCTTACCACGTCGGATTCACCGCCACCTTCGACCATCTGATGGCCATCGCCGCGGTGGTGTCCCTGGTCGGCGCGGTGGGATCGCTGATCCTGGTCCGTCAACGCGATTTCGTCCCCAGCTTGTCACTGGACGACGAAGCGGTCGCCGTCGAAGGGTCTGCCGACGATATCCGTGCGGCCGAAGCTGGGGCCGGCCTGATCACGTCACCGACGCGCTCCCCCACACCCACCCCTCACTCGCAGGTCCCCGCTCGGCAGGCTCCGACCACCACACCGGCGAAGTAACGCACCCGTTACGGCAGTATCGATCCGCTCCGGATCCACCACCACCGGCACCGTACGACTACCGGGTGACTCTGACCAGGCGACGGGCTGCACTCACCACGGCGTAGGACGCGCCACCGGCGTGCACCCACCAGCTGTGCCGCCAGTCGCCATCGGCCGGAACGAGCCGGGCGGCCAGATCAGGGCGCATGCGTCTCAGGTAGGTGCCTGCCCGGCGAGCGTGGAACCAGTCGGAGGCCACGGCGATTTGGTCGGCGCCTTCGAGGTACGGAATCGACCGTTCCACGTTCTCCCATGTCGATCGGGCCGTCGGCTCGATGATGACCGTCTCCTCGGGAACCAGCGCGGCCAATCGCTCAGCCTCGCCCCGGTGCCCGCTGGCCACGAGGGTGCCCCCGCCACGCCGGGCCAGGGTTCGCTGAGCCACGGTCATCCGCCACTGCTCGACGCCTCGGATCCGCCCGCCATAGCCCGGAACGAGGATGACCGTCGACACCAACGGCAATGTAGGCCGCCCGGGGCCTACCCGTCAGTTCGAACCAGCTCGACGAGTTGCACGACGTTACCCTCGGGGTCGACACCATCGCAGTGGATCCCACCCCGGAACTCCCAGTGGCTTGTGGCTGGATCGACGACGCCCCCGAACTCGGCGAAGAGCGTCCGTAGGACATCGATTCGGTCGACCGTGAAGGCGAGCTTGATCGGAACCTCTTCACGACGCGAAGGGGGGACCGACACGACAATCGCTGTTGCGATCTGCTCGGGCACCCTCACAAGCGACAACGTCAACGACCCGGACTCGAGCACGCAGTAGTCGTGAGCGTCCTCGGCGACCTCCATCTGGAAGCACGCCCCATAGAACGCCCGCATCTTCTCCAGGTCTTTGACGTAGAGGACGGCGCCGCTCTTCATGCCGTTGCTCTTCATGCCGTTGCCTGCATGGCGCCGCTCTGCATGCCGTTGCCCTGCATGCCGTTGCTCTTCATGCCGTTGATCGTAGGAGTCAGCTCCCCGACGAGCCACGGATCGTCCGCCAGGGATCGACCAGGCGGACCACTAGGGTCCCTACGGGAAGCTCACCGAATGAGGAGTTCGAGATGAAGACCAGACTGACCGACATCCTCGGCATCGACCATCCGGTCATGCTGGCCGGCATGGGGGGCGTGTCGTACGCTCCCCTGGTCACGGCGGTGTCGGAGGCCGGAGGGTTCGGCTGCCTGGGAGCTTCGACCATGAGTACCGAGCAGATGGTGAGTGAGATCGCCGCCGTGCGACAGGCCACGGACAAGCCGTTCGGCGTGGATCTGCTCACGGCCATGCCCGGCGATCTCGCCGCCCAGGTCGGCCAGATCATCGACGGCGGGGCCTCGGTGTTCGTCGCCGGCCTGGGAGTCCCGGCCGACGTGGTCGAACTGTGTCACCGGCACGACGTACTGGTCGTCAATATGTGCGGCAAGGTCGACCACGCCCGCCGGGCCCTCGACGCCGGGTGCGACATCGTGGTGGCTCAGGGCACCGAGGCCGGAGGGCACACCGGTCTGGTGGCCACCATGCCGCTGGTTCCCCAGATCGTCGACGCCGTCGGGGCGCACATCCCGGTGGTCGCCGCCGGAGGGATCTTCGACGGGAGGGGTCTGGCGGCCGCCCTCTCCCTCGGCGCCGACGGTGTCTGGATCGGCACGCGGTTCATCGCCACCCCCGAAGCCCGGGCGGTGACCGGTTACAAAGATGCGCTGGTACGGACCAAGGAGGACGGCACCACCATCAGCCGGGCCTTCTCGGGCAAGACCATGCGGGTGGTCCGCAACCGGTACACCACCTTCTACGAGGAGCACCCCGAAGAACTCGAGCCGTTCCCCGCCCAACTGGGACGATCGATGCACGAAGGTGCCTTCCATCTGGGTGGAGACGAAGACACCTCGGACATCGACCCTGAACGGGAGTGCTACCCCACCGGCCAGGGCGTCGGTGCCATCCAGACCCTCATGCCCGCGGCCAGCCTGGTCGCACAGATCGTGAGCCAGGCCGAACAGGTCCTGTCGGGCCTGGGTCGGACCGTGGACGCCTGAGCGCACCCCACCGGGGCCGCACCCGACCCGGGACCGCACCCGACCCGGGACCGCGCCCCGACCCGGGACCGCCCGCCAGAGTCAGGGTTCGTCGAGTACCGACCGATCGCCGGCCCGCAGCCCGGCGATGATGGTCCGGTAGGCGCCGCCGGCGTCATCCCCCAGCGAATCGGTGTCGAGCCAGCGCGTCCCGTGCTCGCCGCGATGGCGATCGACGCCGTAGAGACCGAATCGGGGCTCGTACGATCCCCACTCGTAGTTGTCGACCAGTGACCAGTGCCAGTACCCCTGCACCGGAACACCCCCATCGACTGCAGCCATCACGGCAGCCACGTTCTGGCGCAGGTAGCGGGGACGGTCCCATCCGTCCAGGCGGATGTACGACCGTCCCTGCCGCACCCGGTTGCACATCCCGTTCTCCACCACCCACAGGGGGATCCCCGGCATCAGCGCCCGTTGGGTCTGCAGCCAGCGCGTCAGCCCGGCGGGATCCGGGACGTCGTCCCACAGTTCGCGGGTCGGAAAGCCCTTGCGCCCGCCGGCGGTGCGGTGGCCCGGCAGGCGGAGGTGCCGGGCGGTCTGGGGTTCGTAGAAGTCGAGGCCCAGGACGTCGAGGGTGCGCGGGTGAGGGCTGTCGTAGACCGCTCGCACCGCCCGGGTCGGACGAACCGGCAACCGGCCCACCGAGCGGCCCGCCAACCGACCGACCGAGCGACCGACCGACCCACCGGCACCCGACCCCGCGGTATACGGACACTGGGCCGCTCCCACCTTGCGAAGCACGTACTCGGCCGGGTTGCCCGGGGGCAGGGCCGCGTCGTGCTGACGGCGACGTTCAACCAACCACTCACCGAGGTCGTCACGGTCGATCCCCATCGACGGAGCCAGCAGCAGGTCGGTGAGCATCCGGTCGTACTCGTAGAGGCTCAGGCAGGAGTTGTTGGTGGTGACCACGGCGTCGGGCCGGGCCCGGTGGATGACCTCGTAACCGGCCACGTGGGCGGCCAGCAGGTTGTCCACGGCCATGGCCACGTCCCCGAAGGCCAGCAGGCGGCCCGGGGGGAAGTCCCCGAGGAGCCACGATCCGAGGGCCAGGACGTTGATCTCGTTGATGGTGACCCAGTACCGGACCAGGGGGGCCAGGGCGTCGACGGCCAGCTCGGCCCAGAGCCGGAAGCGGGCGGCGGCATCGGGACGCAGCCACAGGTCCTCGCCCAACCAGGCCGGATGGGTGAAGTGGTGCAGGGTGACCAGTGGCTCGAGCCCACGGTCGAGGCAGCCCTGGACGATCGACACGTAGTGGTCCAGGGCTCTGCGGTCGACAGCGTCCGGTTCGGGAACCACCCGGGCCCACTCGACCCCCAGCCGGAAGCTGTTGCAGCCCAGGGCGGCGGCCCGGTCCAGGGCCACCTCGGGTCGGTCCCAGAAGCCCACCGCGTCCCCCGACGGTTCCACCCGCCCGGCCTGCTCCCAGGCCAGCCAGTTGTTGGCCGGCTGCCCGGATCCGTTGTACCCGCCCTCCACCTGGAACCCGGCCGTGGCCACGCCCAGAAAGAAATCGTCGGGCAGGCCGGCGTCGGTGCCCGGTCGGTGGCCCGGCGTGCGGTCTTCCATGAGTGAACTCCCGTGACAGGGCGGTGCCTAACGGATGGCGATGGTAGCTTGCCCACCTGGTGGCCCCGGGCGGCCCCTCGGCCACCCGCCTGGCCCGACCGGCACACCGTTCCTCATGCACCCCCCCGTCCCCGACCCTGAGCGCATCCCGGTCATCGTGGCCTCGGGCCAGTCGATCGAGCGCACCGAGGTGGTGACCCCGGTCGACCTCATGGTGCGGGCGGGTCACCAGGCCTTGGCCACGACCCCCGGGCTGCGTGACCACGTCGACCGGGTGTCGGTGGTGAACGTGATGACCCGTACCGGTCCGGCCCCGGCCACCGAGTTGGCTGAGGCCCTCGGCGTCCGCTCGGCGGTGTGCGAGGTAACCACCATCGGCGGCAACTCCCCCCAGTGGCTGGTCACCCGGGCGGCAGCCGACATCGCCCGCGGGGACCTGTCGGTGAGCGTGATCGCCGGGGCCGAGGCCATCCGGTCCGGGCGCCGTCGCCGTTCCGCCGGTGAGCCCCGGGAGCTCGGCCGCACCGATCTGGCCCCGGACCCCGTGGTGGGCGACGATCTCCCCGGAGTTGGCCCCGCCGAGACCGCGGCCCAACTCCTGGTGCCGGTCCACGTCTACCCACTGTTCGAGAGTGTGGTGGCGGCCCGGGCCGGACGGAATGCCGCCGGGCATCGACAGGCCATGGCAGAGCTACTGGCACCGTTCACCGAGGTGGCGGCGGCCAATCCCTACGCCTGGTTCCCGCAGTCCCGCACGCCCGCCGACATCGCCATCCCCACCCCGGACAACCGCATCGTCTGCGAGCCCTACACCAAGCTGATGACAGCCTTCCTGGGATCCGACCAGGGTGCCGCGGTCATCGTCTGCTCCCTGGCTGCGGCCCGCCGGGCCGGGGTGGCCGACCGGGCCGTCTTCATCTGGTCCGGGGCCGGGGCCACCGATGTCCGCTTCCCCACCGCCCGTCCCGACCCCGGCCGATCTCCTGCCATCGCCGCCGCCGGGCGGGCGGCACTGGAGGCGGCGTCCTCAGCAGCAGGCAGTTCAGCAGCAGGCAGTTCAGCAGCAGGCAGTTCAGCAGCAGGCGGCAGAGCAGCAGGCAGTGGGGCAGCCCTCGGCATCGACGACATCGAGGTGCTCGACATCTACTCCTGCTTCCCCTCGGCGGTGGAGCTGGCCATCGAGGCCCTCGGCATCGCCCCCGACGACCACCGGTCGCTGACCGTCACCGGCGGGCTCCCCTACTTCGGCGGTCCCGGCAACAACTACACCACCCACGGGATCGGCACGGTGACCGACCGGCTGCGGGAGTCCGACGCCGGGGCGGAAACCCGGTTCGGTATGGCCAGCGGGCTCGGATGGTTCATCACCAAGCATGCCATCGGTATCTACGGCACCACGCCCCCGCCGGGCGGATTCCGGGTGGGCGACACCACCGGGGCCCAGTCGGCCATCGATTCGTCGGCGGTGGAGGTGGCCCTCGAGGTCGAGGCACCGACCACGGCCACCGTCGTGGCGGCCACCGTGATCCGGGACGGCCAGGGCTCGGCCACCGGGGCACCCATGCTGGTGGCCCTGCCCGACGGCCGTCATATGGCGCTCATGGCGGCCGACGACGACACCGTGGGCGCGGTCGGCCAGCTGGACGTGCCCGGCCTGGTCGGATCGTCGGTCGTGGTCGACCCCGGCGGGCCGCGCTACCGTCTGCCCACGAGCTGAGCGCACGCCAGGAGACCGCCATGGACGAACTGCTACGCGAACGACGGGGTCACATCGAGATCCTGACCATCAACCGCCCCGAGGCCCGCAACGCCATCAACGGAGCGGTCACCCGTGGGTTCACCGAGGCCTTCGACGAGCTCGAGGTGGATGACGACTGTTGGGTGGTCATCGTGACCGGGTCCGGGGACAAGGCCTTCAGCGCCGGCATGGACCTCAAGGCCTTCGTGGGCGGGGAGGCCGGAGCGATCATGGGGGCCAAGGGCGGATTCGGGGGCATCGCCCAGCGGGAGTTCCCCAAGCCGCTGATCGCCGCCGTCAACGGTGCCGCTCTGGCCGGCGGCTGCGAGATCATGCTCTCCTGCGACCTGGTGGTAGCGGTGGAGGAGGCCAAATTCGGGATTCCCGAGGTCAAGCGGGGCCTCATGGCTGCGGCCGGTGGCCTGATCCGGCTCCCGAAGAGGATCCCGCCGGCCATCGCCCTCGAGCTGGCCCTGACCGGTGATCCCATCGACGCCCCCCGGGCGCTGGCCCTGGGCCTGGTCAACCGGGTGGTACCGGCCGCTTCCCTGATGGACGAGGCCCTGGCCCTGGCCACCACCATCGCCGACAACGCCCCACTGGCCGTGCGGGCCTCGAAGCGGGTGATGAAAGAGGCCGGCGAGTTGCCCGAGGCCCAGGGATGGGCCATCAACAACGCCGCCACGCCGGCGGTGTTCGGGTCGGCCGACGCCAACGAGGGAGCGGTGGCGTTCGCCGAGAAGCGCAAAGCCAACTGGTCGGGTAAGTAGGTCACGAAGTGGCAGGTCACGGGTCAGTTCCACGTCAGTTCCACGTCAGTTCCGAGTTCGTTCTGTCTGAGTCAGGGCCGACCCCGCCATGCACTTGATCGGACACTCCGTCGGGGCCGCCCTGGTCGTGGCGGCGCGGACGGGGGGCAACGGACCTCAACTTTCCGATGGCCTCGGCGGCTTCCGCCTGATCCTCCACGTGCTGGCGGCCACGGTGTGGGTGGGCGGCCAGTTCACCGTGGCCGGACTCCTCCCCACGCTCCGCACGCTGGGAGAGGACGCTCCGAAGAAGGTGGCGGTGGCCTTCGGGCGCCTCCTGTGGCCGGCCTACGCCGTCCTGGTGATCACCGGTTTCTGGAACATCAGTGCCCTGACCGTGAAGGACGCCTCGTCGGCCTGGAAGACCGTCCTCATGGTCAAGATCGTGGTGGTGGTGCTGGCCGGGGTGGGGGTCTTCCTCCATCAGCGGGCCACCACCAAACGGTCCACGGCCGTATGGGGAGCGGTCGGCGCCATCGCCTCGGTGGCGGCCCTGTGCCTCGGGGTATTCCTCGCCGGCTGACCAGCTCATCCGCACCCGGAGCCGGCTCCGAACAGTGCAGAGGACGCCACCGGCAGGACGCTGAACTGCGTCGCCAGCCGTACACGTCTAACCTGGTAACCGCATCCAGCAAGGGAGACATCGCCATGCACTTCAGCCCCCCAGCAGACATCTTTGGCATGGACGGCATCATCGTGCTCGTTGTGGTGGTGCTGGTCCTGTTCGGTTCGACCCAGATCCCCAAGCTGGCCCGTTCCCTGGGCTCCGCACAGAAGGAGTTCAAGAAGGGCCTGGATGAGGGGGCGTCGGAGGACGGACCCGGCACCACATCGGCGGCTCAGGCCGTACCGCCCGCCGTGATCGCCCCCCCGGTTGTGGTGACCCCGGTGGTGGCGCCACCGTCTCAGCCCGCCCCGGCCGCCGGCGACGGGACCGCGGGTCAGATTTCCTGAGCGATCCGAGGTCGGATCGATGAGCGAAGGGGTGGCACCGGGGCGGCCACCCGTGGGAGGCCCGATCCGCTGGCGCAGGCGGTTCCCGTTCTGGGTGCTGCAGGTCACGGAAATTGTCGTGGCCCTCATCTTCGTGGACATCTCGATCCATGTGGCCCACGGCGACCTGCTGGTAGTGGCGGCTCTGGCCATGGCCGCTCTGGCCATCACCGCCCACGGTCCACTGGGCATCGTGCGGGTGTGTGGCCAACGGCTCCACGTGCTCCTGGCCTCGGTGCTGGCCGTCCTGCTGGCCCTGGCCCCGATCGTCCCGGCCCTGCGACCGGACGTCCAGGGGATCATCGTCATCGAATTCGGCGCCGTCGGACTGTTCCGTGTGGCCACCCTGACCCGCACCGACGGGGTCAGGACGGTCAATGCCGGATCGCGGGGCCGGGCCCGGGTCATCGATACCACGGCGACCGTGGTGGGGGCCGCCGCCCCTCCCGGTCCGGGCGCCCCTCCCGGTCCGGGCGCCCCTCCCGACCGGGACGCCACGCCCGGGTCGGGCACCGGCTCAGCCCCCGGGACCACCACCACCGATACCGCCGCCCGTCGGGCCGGCCGGGCCAGCAGCACCGTGGTGACCACGGGAAAGCGGGTGGCGGCCAAGTACCGACCCGAGGCCGAGGAACAGGTCAAGGCCACCATCCGGGGCGTCGGCAAGTGGGCCGGCAAGATGTCCGCCCGGCTGGCGCCCCCCGAGGATGCCGACTGATCCTGGCTTAGATTCTCCCTACGCCCGGAGGGCCCAGAGCGCGCCGAGCTGAACTGGGGAGACACCATGGCTGAACAGGGGAGACACCGTGACCGGATCCGATGATGTGTTGGCCGTGGCCGACCAGCTGTGGCGCGGCGAGGTATCCACCTCCCAACTCCACCCGCTGAGTCCTTCGACCGGGCTGGCCGAGGTGGCCGACGGCGTCTCGTTCGTACCGTCGTTCGCCAACGTGTCAGCGGTCGACACCGGCGACGGCTTGTTTCTGGTGGACACCGGGAGCGCCTTCATGGCTGAGGAGATCCACCGGACCCTCCGGACGTGGTCGCCGGCCCGGCTCCACACCGCGGTGTACTCCCACGGTCATATCGATCACGTCTTCGGGGTGCCGGTCTGGGCCGCAGAGTCCTCCAAAGCCGGTTGGCCCGCACCCGAGGTCGTGGCCCACGAGGCCCTGCCAGCCCGCTTCGACCGCTACATCCTGACCGCCGGGTACAACGCCGTCATCAACCGCCGGCAGTTCGACCTCGAGACGCTGCAGTGGCCCACCGAGTACCGCTATCCCGATCGCACCTACCGCGACCACCTGGAGTTGAACATCGGCGGGATGAGAGCCGAGCTCCATCACGCCAAAGGAGAGACCGACGACCACACCTGGACGTGGCTCCCCGAAAAGCGGGTGCTGTGCTGCGGCGACCTGTTCATCTGGGCCTCCCCCAACGCCGGCAATCCGCAGAAGGTCCAGCGCTACCCGGCCGAGTGGGCCGTAGCCCTGCGGGAGATGCTGGCCCTCTACGACTCCCCCGGCGGCGGCCCCGACGTCCTCCTGCCCGGCCACGGTTACCCGGTCGTGGGGGCCAACCGGGTCCGGCAAGCCTTGAGCGACACCGCGGAGCTGCTGGAGTCGCTGGTGGCCCAGACGCTGGACCTGATGAACAACGGGGCCCGCCTTGACGAGGTGATCCACACGGTGACCCCGCCGGCCCGACTCATGGAGCGGCCCTACCTCCAGCCGGTCTACGACGAGCCCGAGTTCATCGTCCGGACGGTGTGGCGGCTCTACGGGGGCTGGTGGGACGGCAATCCGGCCACCCTCAAGCCGGCCTCGGAGCGGTCCCTGGCCCTGGAACTGGCCGATCTGGCCGGCGGGGCCGGGGTGCTGGCCGACCGGGCCCTGGCCCTCCTGGCCGAAGCCGAAGCCGGAGCCGGAGCCGAAGCCGGAGCCGGAGCCGACGGGGATCCGGGAGGGACCGGCCACTCCCCGGACGACCCCGACCGACCGTCGATGCGGCTGGCCGGGCACCTGGCCGAGCTGGCCTGGTTGGCCGCTCCCGAGGACCCCGGGGTCCGGGCCGTGCGGCGTCAGGTCTTCTCCCGACGGGCCCAGGCCGCCTCGTCCACCATGGCCCACGGGGTGTTCTCGTGGGCCGCACGGGAGTCCGGTGAAGCCCCGGAGGACCAGCCTTCCTGAGCGGCTCCCGACCCCCCGAAATACCACCCGCCTGAACTGGGAGTTCGTGCCGCCTCAGGCTGGACGGCTCTCAACTTCTAATTCTGCTCCCGTGCCCACTAGTGTCATCGCCGTGAAAGCATTCACAACCGGTTCCCCAGCCGAACCGAACCGTAGCGATCCGCCCCCGTCCGGAGAATCCGGGAGCCCGGAGAGGTCTCCAGCCCCCGGTTCCCGTCGGCGTCGGTGGCGCCGTTGGGGAGTCGGCCTGGCCATCGCCGCGCCGCTGGCTCTCACCGGCTGCAACGCCTACCCGAGCTACGGGGCCAGTCGGGGGGTCACCACACAGGGCCAGGAGACCTTCAAGCTCTACTCGGGCATGATGACCACCGGCATCATCGTCGGTGGTCTGGTCGGCCTGTTGATCCTGTGGACCATCATCCGCTACCGGAGGCGCTCGGAGGACATGCCCCGGCAGTTCCACGAGAACGTCCCCGTCGAGATCCTCTACACGGTGATCCCGGTCATCATCGTGGGCATCCTCTTCGCCTTCACCGTCCTCACCGAGAACAACGTCGACGCCATCCAACCGGTCAATGCCACCCTCACCTCCAGCGGGCAGCCGGTGGTCGACGTGACGGTGACCGCCTTCCAGTGGGGCTGGCGGTTCAGCTACCCCGACCTCAACGTGAGCGTGGCCGGCGAGACCACCAACGGCCCGGGCAACCACGGCCCGCAGATGGTCGTTCCGGTGGGCCAGACGGTGCAGGTCACCCTGGTGTCCAACGACGTCATCCACGGTTTCTACGTGCGTGACTTCAACTTCAGCCGCTACGCCCTGCCCGGGGTGACCAACCGCTTCGACCTCAACGTGCTCCATACCGGCACCTATCCCGGTCAGTGCACCCAGATCTGCGGGCTCTACCATTCGGAGATGCTGTTCACGGTGCGGGCGGTCAACCCCGCCGTGTTCACCGCCTGGGCCCACGCCGAGGTGGCCACGGGCCACACCCTGCCCCTCTCGGGCTCCGGCGCCCTCAACAATCCCCCGCCCGACACCCATGTGACCAACGGCAGTGGCTACAACACACCCGCTCAGGCAAAGGGAGATCAATGACCACCACGATCGAGCCCCCGGGCCTGATCAGCCCGGAGCAGCCCGGTGGCCCGGACGGGCACGCCGCCGGTCTCCAGCACGACGCCGGTGACCACCCCCACCACGAGGGCCCGACCGGGATTCTCAACTGGCTGACCTCCACCGACCACAAGGTCATCGGCAAGAGCTACATGATCACGTCGCTGGTGCTGTTCTTCATCGCCGGCATCATGGCCCTGGTCATCCGGGTCCAGCTGGCCTCACCGACATCGTCGTTGGTCTCCTTCCAGACCTACAACGAGCTGTTCACCATGCACGGCAGCCTCATGCTCTACCTGTTCGCCGGGCCCTTCGCCTTCGGCGGGCTGGCCAACTACATCGTGCCGCTACAGGTGGGCGCTCCGGACATGGCCTTCCCCCGCCTCAACGCCCTCTCGTACTGGCTGTACCTCGGGGGTTCGCTCACCATGATGTCCGGGTTCCTGGTGGCCGGGGGAGCGGCCAGCTTCGGTTGGGTGGCCTACGCCCCGCTGTCGAACGCCACCAACTCCCCGGGTGCCGGGGCCGACCTGTGGCTCATGGCCCTGGCCCTCACCGGCTTCTCCGCCATCTTCACCGGCGTGAACCTCTGCGCCACCATCTTCTACCTACGGGCCCCGGGGATGACCATGTTCCGGGTCCCCATCTTCTCGTGGAACATGCTGGTCACGGCCATCCTGATCCTGATCGCCTTCCCGGTGCTGTTCGGCGCGGTGGTCCTGCTCTTCTGTGACCGCCACTTCGGCACCCACATCTTCACCGTCCAGGGCGGAGGCGTGCCCGTGCTGTGGCAGAACCTGTTCTGGTTCTTCGGCCACCCCGAGGTGTACATCCTGGCGCTGCCGTACTTCGGGATGGTCACCGACATCATCCCGGTGTTCTCCCGCAAGCCGCTCTTCGGCTACAAGGGCATGGTGTTCGCCACCATGTCCATCGCCGCCCTGTCCACCGGGGTGTGGGCCCACCACATGTTCACCACCGGCGTGGTGCTGCTGCCGTTCTTCTCGCTGCTCTCGTACATGATCGCCATCCCCACCGGCATCAAGTTCTTCAACTGGATCGGCACCATGTGGGGCGGTTCGCTGAGCTTCAAGACCCCGATGCTGTTCTCCATGGGGTTCCTCTTCGCCTTCTTGATGGGCGGGGTGACCGGAGTGCTGTTGGCCTCGCCGCCGGTGGACTTCATGACCCACGACACCTACTTCGTGGTGGCCCACTTCCACCAGGTGCTCATCGGGACCGCAGTGTTCGCCGGGTTCGCCGGGTTCTACTTCTGGTACCCGAAGATGTTCGGTCGCATGCTGAGGGAGGGGCTCGGCAAGCTCCACTTCTGGGCCCTGTTCATCGGATTCTGGGTCACCTTCATGCCCCAGTACGCGGTGGGCCTCGACGGCATGCCCCGTCGGGTGGCGGCCTATCTGCCGGGCAACGGCTGGACCACCCTCAATGTGATCTCGACGGTCGGGGCCTTCATCATCGGGGCGTCGTTCCTGTTCTTCCTGGCCAACCTGTGGGTCTCGTGGCGGAGCCCGATCCCTGCCGGTGACAACCCCTGGGACGGGCACGCCCTCGAGTGGTTCACCTCATCGCCGCCCTCCCACCACAACTACAGCCACCTGCCACCCATCCGGTCGGAGCGGCCCACCTGGGACTACAACCATCCCGACCACCGCACCATCCACACCGGCAAGACCCCGAAGGTCCTACCGGACCACGAACCAGAAGTCGAGCCGGCAGGAGCACCCTCGTGAAGGTCTACGGTCTCTTCCTCGTCGGCATCGGCGTCTTCTTCGGCGTCATCGGCCTCGTCTACTGGTTCACCAGCTACGAGGACGGCGGCTTTTTGATGTTGATCGGCTCAGCGCTCCTCGGGCTGTTCCCGGGTTCGTACTACCTGTGGTGGTCCAGCCGGCAGAAGCCCCAGGCCGACGACGACCCGTCCGCGGACATGGCCGAAGGGGCGGGTGCCGTCGAGTCGTTCCCCGGATCGAGCATCTGGCCGTTCATCCTGGGGATGGGAGCCCTGTTCACCGTGCTGACCTTCGTCTTCGGCCTGTGGCTGGCTCCGCTGGGGGGGGCGTTGATCCTGTCGGGCGCCATCGGGGCCACGGTGGAGAGCCGGCGTGGAGGAATCGTCCCGCTGCCGGTCGCTCCCGCCGGTAGCGATCACCACGCCGACGGAGAACCCCACCCGGGCGCCGAGCCCGCCTGAACCTCTCTGCCAAGGCAGCTCCACCTGAAGCACGGCCCCGGCCCTCTGTTCAGCGTGTGCCCGGTGGCAGGTAGTAGCCGTTGAGCGGGGCGTCCCGCACCGCCATGATCTCGTCCAGCGTCGGAGTCCGGCGCGCTCCGGACTCCAGAGCCCACCGGATGGCTTCGCGGTTGTTGGCGTAGACCAGGGCCTCGTCCTCGGCTTCAGGACTGACCCAGACGGCGGCGATCAACAACAGTTCATCGACCCGGTCGGGTTCGATGATGCCGTCGGCCACCGCCCACATCACTCCCGATGCCACCCCGGCCTGAGCCGGACCCCAGGTGAGGGTGGCGTGCCGGGTTCCCTCGATGGTGGCTTTGTTCACGAACAGGGTCATGGGCCGGGCCGGAATGCCCGGACGCAGGATGGTCACGAATGCCGCGTGCCCGGCCCGGGGGGTGGCCAGGGCCGTGGTCCAGGCCACTTCCACCGGCCCACCTTTGCATCCGAGCACCGTATTGAGGTGGGCGGCGTCGGGTCCCGAGCCGATGAACGACTCCCCGAACTCCGTTACGAGGGCGGCCATACGACCGGTGGGCCCTCGAACGGCACCGTGCGCCCGTAGCGGTTCTCGCGGAGGAGCTCGCTCCCCATGGTGCCGGCCACCGTGTCGTAGGCCAGCAGCCCCATGTGGCGGAGGCGGGGGCCGGCGATGGGGCTGACCCGGTGCAGCGAATGGCGACCCTCGAAGACCAGCAGGGTTCCCGGCCTCATCGGCAGGGTGACCACCTCGGTCCGATCCCCGGCCAGGGTGGCGGAGACCCGGTCGTACTGCTCGTCGTGGGCCGTGCGGATCTGGGGGACCACCTCGAACTCCCCGCCCTGCTCGGCGGTCTGGATGGCCAGGGAGACCACGAAGTCGGTCTGGTCGAAGTGCCACTGCAGTTCGTCACCCGGGCCCATGACCGCCAGATTGAGCGCTCCGAAGGGATCGGCGTACCGGTAGAGGGGGCCCCGGTCCAAGATGGCCGCGATCAGGTCCAGCATCGGCTGCCACTGGTAGATCCGGCGCAGCACCGACGTGGCCGGCATCAGGTCGTAGGCCACCGCCCCCACGGCGTAGTGGTTCCAGGTCAAGCGGGGATGGTCGTCGGGGAGGCTGAAGTCCGGGTACTCGAGGTAGGCGGTACCGACCCCTTCGGAGTGGTGGGCCCGCGGGGCCAGCCCCTCGGCGTCGGCCACCAGTGCCTCCACCCCCGAGGGGGTGACGAAATCCGGGAGTTCCACCGCCCCGGTGCCCTGCAGCTGGACCCGGGCCTCCTCGATCACCGCGCGGGCGGCGGGGCCGTCGAGGTCGTGCACCGGGTACCGGTCGAGGTCGATCAGGTCCTCGATATCACCGATGGTCCCGGGGTCCCCGATGGTCCGAGTCATATCCCGAGGCTACTCAGCCGCACCGGGGCCGGTCGGTCGATCGGTCCGGAGGTCCCGCAACTGCCGGCGGATCCACTCGTCGGCGTTGTGGGCACTCTGTCGGGCCATGGCCGAGTCTCCGGTCATCTCGAACCCGTGGGGCACCCCGGGGAGCACATGGAGCTCGGTCGGAACGCCGGCCCACAGGAGCCGTTGGGCGTAGGCGATGTCCTCGTCCCGGAACCCGTCCAGGGATCCGACGCAGATGTACGTGGGCGGCAGGCCCACCAGGTCCTGGTCCTGCGCCCGGGCCGCGGCGGCGTAGATCGCAAGGTCCTCGTCGCCGTACCGGTCCCCGAGGTAGGCCTTCCAGCCGAAGGTGTTGGAGTGGCGGCTCCACACGTGCAGGTCCTCGAGTTGGCTGGACGGCGTGAGCTGCCGGTCGTCGATCATGGGGTACTGCAGGAACTGGAAGGCCAGGTCCACCTGGCCCCGATCCCGGGCCAACAGGGCCAGTCCGGCGGCCAACCCCCCTCCGGCGCTCGCTCCGTAGACCCCGATGCAGGTCGGATCGATCCCCAGAGCTTCGGCATGCTCCACCGTCCACACCAGGCTGCGGTAGCAGTCCTCCAACGGGCCGGGGTACGGCGTCTCGGGGGCCAGCCGGTACCCGACGGACACCGCCACCATCCCCGGATCGATGCACCACTGGTCGAAGGTCATGTCGTACATGGTCCGGTCGCCGATGACGTAACCGCCCCCATGGATGGCAACCACGCCCGGTAGCGGGCCGCTCCGATCGGCCGGCGCATGCACCCGCACCGGTACCGGGAGATCCCCCGGGTTGGTGGCGGGGACCTCCATCTCCTCACGGGTCACCGCATCAGAGAGGTCCGCCACCGGAAAGGGAAACTCCCGGATGGCCGCCAGGAGGCTCTCGTCCATATCGGGGATGGGCATGGCCCTGATGGCCTCGGCGATTTCGGGGTCGAGCTGGTCAGGAAGGGTCATGGACTCACCTTAGGACCGGGGGATCCGTAGCGCAGAGGAGGCACAGAGCTCTTGCTGCGGCGGGCGGCAGTGTCGACCCCCTACCCCGGCCTGGACCGAGGATCTTGTTCAGCGTCGCACGACTCTGGCCGATACCTGCCTGTATGCCGGCGGAAGGTTTTCGATGACACTCGAAGGGGGCCGGTGGGGTCGGAGGGCTCTCCTCCTGGCCGTTGTGCTTGCGATGGGGCTCGTGGCCGCCTGTGGTGGCGCACCGACGGTCCCATCCGCGGTTGCCACCGGCAGTCGCTCTTCGAGTGGAACCCAAAACGTCAATCCCCGTGCACCCGTCAGTGGATTCGGTGGATACACCCTCACGGTCCCGGTGAAGGAGATTGCGGCCACATGGCGCGTGCCGACGATCGCCCCCCACTCGCCGACCGGGTACGCCAGTACCTGGATCGGAGTCCAGGACCGGGCGGGCGACTTCGTTCAACTTGGCACGGTCGAGAACAATTACGGCCCGTTCTCGTCGGGACCGACCGATTGGTACGAAGCGTTTTGGAGCGACACCGACCTGCAATTCCTCCCCCAATCACTCTTCCTGGTGAGGCCCGGCGATCAAGTCTCGTCAGAGATGATCCAGGAGCCTGCCGGTTGGGTCTTGAAGTTCCGTGACGTCACCGACGGTAGATCGATGACGCGCTACACGACCTACGGCGGCACCGCCTCACTGGACCGGGCTGAGTGGTTGCAAGAGGATCCGGTCCCGAAGATCCAGTCGGACATCGATGGGCCCTACCCGATCATGTCGACAGTCAGCTTTGGCCACCTCGCCGTGAACCGGCAGTCGCCACAGCTCCCCTATGTCAAGGCACAAACACTGTCATCGCCAAACGGGGTGTTCCTGGTGCCGAGCCAGGTTGAAAACGACAGCTTCAGCTTGGACCCTCCGGACGGCATCGAGGCTCAGTACCTGACCGATGTAAGCCAGTTCAATCAAGCCATCAACAAGTTTGATGCCGAGTACCGGCCGGGTGGACCGGAAGAGTCCCTACGTACGGACGGCGCGGCGTTGATCCGGGCCATCTCGGTCTTCAACTCGCAGCTTCGATCTCAGGAATGGCCGGCAGCGGCCCAAGGCGATGTGAGGCGCCTCGGAGCACACAATTCGACCGTTGTGGCCGACCTCAATGCCTGGATGGCGGCCGCAACCTCTTCCCGGACGGTGCTCTTCGAGCGGTTCGTGACCGACGCCGGGAACGATCATGACTTTGCCGATCGGATACGAGCCGATATCGGACTGCCGCCAGCCGCAACCTGAATGGTGGGCCAAACGGTCGCCTGAGCGGTCGGCTGCTCCGGGGCCCCGGACAGTGGCAGTGATGGCGGAGGGTGGAGGGTGGAGGAAGACTCACCAGGCTGGCAATCGACGGACCGGATGGTCATCCTGTAGGGATGATCGAAACCATCGTGACCGACCGCCTCATCATGCGGGCCTTCACCGAAGAGGACCTGGGCCCGCTGACAGAGCTCCACTCCGAGCCGTCCTTCTGGTGGTTCCCCCTGCGCCGCGGCATGGATCCCGACGAGACCTCCCGATTTTTGGACCGGGTGCTCGCCCACAACGAAAGCGCCGATCGCCCCACGTTCCATGCCCTGGTCGAGCGGTCCAGTGGATCCCTCATCGGATGGGCCGGGCTGTCCATCCCGGACTTCCTTCCCGAGGTGCTGCCGGCCACCGAAGTCGGATGGCGACTGGGCACCCGGTACCGCGGCCACGGCTACGCCACCGAGGCCGCCGGGGCCGCTCTGCACTGGGGCTTCGAGGACCTCGGCCTCGACTCGATCATCTCCATCTTCGAACCCGAGAACGTCACATCCGGGAGAGTCATGGACCGACTGGGCTTCGGACCTGGCGTCGAGACCACCGAACCGGCTCGGAACCTCCCCCTGCTGGTTCGCACACTGACGGTCGAGGAATGGCGGGCCGCGCCCTGAACGCCGAATCCCTGCCGGACATGGCCACGGTGAAGCCATCGGTGTTCGACTCCCTGTTGGAGCGGATGTACCAGCGGTCGGGCGTGGACACGCTGCCCGCTCACCTCGAGGAGGCGTACGGCATCACCGTCAGGAAGGTGACCCCGCTGGATGTGGGGGTGTTCCGCGTCGATCGGACCGACAAGGGGACGCCGCTGGTGGCCCGGATGTTTTCGGCGGCTCGACCGTACGCCGCGGCCGAAGCCGACCTGGCCGTGCTGCGCTATCTCGCCGACATCGGGTTTCCGGCCGAACGGCCCTTCGGGGACGGGACGCTCACCGGTCACCAGGATCAGGCCGTGCTGGTGACCGAGTTCGTCAAGCAGGTCCCCAAAGCCCAACGGCCCCCGTATCCGATCATCCGGCTCGGCGCCACCATCGGCCGGTTGCACGGCTTGGCGGTACCGGCCGAAGCCGACCGGCCGGCCGGGGCCCTCCACCACTTCGCCGACGGGACGATGGCGGACGAGCTCCAAGCGGCAGCAGGCTGGCTGGGCTCCATCGAGGACCAGGTCCCACCCGGGGACGGCGAAGCCCTGGCCGCAATCCGCACCGCCGTGGTCACCGCGGACGGCGGAGACGGCCTGCCCGAAGCGTTCGTTCATCCCGATCCCGTGCCGAAGAACGCCATCTTCACCGCCGCAGGACCGGTACTGGTCGACTGGACATCAGCTGGACGCGGTCCCCGGCTGGCGTCCATAACGTTGGTTCTGTGGTCGGGATGGGCTGCGGTGCCCTTCATGAAGGGCTATGGCAAGAGGGTCACCCTCATCGATGAGGAGCGCCACCGGTTGGCCGGCCTGCTCTTCAGCCGGGGACTCATCAATGCCGTGTTCCGGGTCTGTGGCGACCCGAAGACCATTCCGGCCACAGCCGAGCGGCTGGGCACCATCCGGCGCCAGAGTGAAGAGAAAGCAGCTGCTCTGCTCGCCGTCTGACCTACGTCGCCGGCTCCCGGGAGGCCCACCGGGGCGGACCACCCGTCAGGCCCATGGAGCTCAGCGCATCACCCGGCGGACGCCTTCGCCCGTGGCCAGTTCCGGCGGCACCAGGTCGATGAAGGTCGGGACCGGAATGGCGTCGAGCTCCTCGCTCCCGTCGCCGGGCCGCGGCTCGGTCTCCACCGTGGTGTACTCGCCGCTGGTCGAACGCTCGATGATCACGGCCCGCTTGCGCTTGCCGATGCCCTCGGCGGCCCGCATCTCCAGGCAGATCTTGTAGGTCACGAAGTAGGCGATGATCGGCGCGATGACCACGGCGAACCGGAAGAACCACAGCACCGACTTGAGGGGGAGGTTGAAGAAGTTGGCCATCACGTCGGTGGAGGAGGCGAAGAAGGTCATACCCAGCAGCATCAGCATGGCGGCACCGGCGGCGGTCCGCTTGGGCCGGTCGCGGGGCCGGTCCAAGAGGTTGTGGTACGCCAGATCCTTGGTGTGGTGCGACTCGATGAACGGCCAGCCCAGCAGGATGTTGAAGATCAGGCCCGGGAAGATCACCGCCGGCAGGAACACCTCGAGCGGGATGGTGTGACCCCATCCGACCCACTCCCAGCTCGGCATGATGCGCAACGCCCCGTCGAGCCAACCCATGTACCAGTCCGGTTGGACGGCGTAGGAGATCTGGTACGGCTCGTACTGGCCGAACTGCCAGATCGGGTTGATCTGGGC
>Ga0182030_10006395_pt1 | contig 24859 bp, 27 predicted proteins | sample 812S3MmetaG_FD_121299 | JGI IMG/M metagenome (GOLD analysis project Ga0182030, IMG submission 121299) | Permafrost microbial communities from Stordalen Mire, Sweden - 812S3M metaG (Illumina Assembly) | ecosystem: Environmental > Terrestrial > Soil > Wetlands > Permafrost | place: Sweden...
TCGGTTCAAATCGGATCGCGCGCGCGATCAGGCGTTCGGCAAGAAATACTTCTTGATGTTGTCGCCGTCGGTTTTGAACAGCACGCGGGTGCCGCGAAGCTGACGAATCTGCTTCTTGGTCCGCTTGATCATGCCGTGGCGTTTGCCGCGCTGGGCGGCCATGACTTTGCCGGTGGCAGTCACCTTGAAGCGCTTTTTAGCGCCTGACTTGGTCTTCAGCTTGGGCATTTGGCTCTCCTGTTGCCGCAACACGAAAGCGCCCGCGAGGGCGTCCGGTCGGCTGAAATGCTCGTTAGAGCGTTGAAAGTGCTCAATCATTGCGTAAACGCGACAATCGGCACGGCATCGACACGGCAGCCCTTGATCAGCCGGGCGATGAAGTCAGCGCTTATGGCAGAGCCAGCCCGGCTTGGCAACGATGAACCGCTTGAGCCGATGGCCAGACCTATCGGCGGGCGCCTGTGGCGGCTTCGCCAGAAACGAGGAAAAAATCATGATTTCAGCCCGGCCGATGGCCGTTTTCGCCGATTTCCGCGTCGTACGCTGCTCGCGCTGGACATTGGCCGCCGCCGTTGTCGCCACCCTGGCCGGTCCCGGTCCGGCCGACGCCAGCAGGGCTGCAATGGCCGGAGGCCGCTATGATGGAGTCTGGAATGTGATCTTCATCACCCAGGCGGGCCTTTGCAGCCCGACCAACAGCGCTCCCTTCGCGGTATCGGGCAGGCGGGTCTCGTCGGCCGGAGGCGGCAAGGTCACCGGCGGCATCAGCGGCAGCGGCGCGGTCTCGGTCCGGATTTCGGTCGGCCTGTCGGTGGCCAGCGGGACCGGCCGGCTGGCCGGCAACTCCGGGGCAGGCCGCTGGAGCGGGGTCATTTCCGGCGATCGCTGCAGCGGCAGCTGGCAGGCCACGCGCGGCTAAAAAAAACGGCCCGCCAGATCATCCGACGGGCCTTTTTCAGTCGATTAAATTGACTAATGCGATGGGCTTTGCGAATCAGCGCGGCGCCAGAACCATCACGACCTGACGGCCTTCGAACCGCGCGTCCTGCTCGACCTTGGCGATTTCCGCAACGTCGCTCTTGACCTTGTCGAGCAGCTTGGTGCCGATTTCCTGATGCGCCATTTCGCGGCCGCGATAGCGCAAGGTGACCTTGACCTTGTCGCCTTCCTCGAAAAACCGCTGCATCGCGCGCATCTTCACTTCGTAATCGTGATCGTCGATCATCGGCCGCAGCTTGATCTCCTTGATCTCGACGACCTTCTGTTTCTTGCGCGCTTCCGCGGCCTTTTTCTGCGCCGAATATTTGAACTTCCCGTAGTCCATGATCTTGCAGACGGGAGGATTGGTATTGGGCGAAATCTCCACCAGGTCCATGCCGGCTTCCATCGCCATCTTGATGGCGGCGATCGTTTCGACATTGCCATGGTTCAGGCCTGTCTGATCGATCAGCTGGATCTCGTGGTTGCGGATTTCATCGTTGGTGCGCGGCCCGTCTTTGGTAGCAGCGGGCGGGGCTCTGTTGGGACGGCGAATGGGTAGCTCTCCAAGGTTGTGAACGAGGGGGATAGTGTGAAGGAATAAGGCTCAACGGGCAAGCAAACTCGCACAGCCGCGCGCGGAAACCATCAAATGCGAGGCATTTTGGTCACGCTCGACAACGCCGACCGGCGCGGATGGTTCAGCCAGCCCACATAACGGGCAGGACTTCATGGCGCAAGCGCCGCGGTAACTCCTCGACAGCGGTATCCACGTCCGTTGACGGATCATCTGCGCTCGACCAAAACGCAATCGGAGGCGAATGATCCATGACCGACCCAGTGCTGCACGCATCCGACCAGGCGCCGGCCTTCCTCGAGGTCGGCGAGGCCGGCGGCCGGCACCGCATCGCGGTGCGCGCCCGCGCGGGCGGCTCGCCCGGGCTGTTCTGGCTGAGCGGCTTCAACTCCGACATGCAGGGCACCAAGGCGGTCGCGCTGGACGGCTGGGCCGCCGAGCACCATCGCGCCTGCGTCCGGTTTGACTATTCCGGCCATGGCGAATCCGGCGGCGCGTTCATCGACGGCACCATCGGGCGTTGGCTGGAGGAGAGCGTTGCGATATTCGAGCGGTTCTGCACCGGACCGCAGGTCGTGATCGGCTCGTCGATGGGCGGCTGGATGGCGCTATTGCTGGCGCGCGAGATCGCCCGCCGCCCGGCAAGCCCTGCCACGCTGGCCGGGCTGGTGCTGATCGCGCCGGCGCCGGATTTCACCGAAGAGCTGATGTGGAAAGGTTTTTCGCCCGAGATCCGGCGCGAGATCGAGACCCGGGGCGTCTGGATGCGGCCATCGCAATATGGCGCGCCCTACCCGATTACGCGCGCGCTGATCGAGGAGGGCCGCAACCATCTGCTGCTCGGCAGCGCCATCGAGGTCGGATGCCCGGTTCGCATCCTGCAGGGCGCGCAGGATCCGGACGTGCCATGGCAGCATGCATTCGCGCTGGCGCATCGGCTGCCGGTCGACGATGTCGTGCTGACCATGATCCAGGACGGCGATCACCGCCTGTCGCGGCCGCAGGACATCGCGCGGATGATCGCGGCGGTGGCGGAGATTTCCGCGCCCTGAGACGGCAGCCGACCGCTGCTCGGCCGCTTCACGTCGAAGGCGGCTTGGGTATCGGCTTGCGTTGCGCCAGTGCCGCGACCGTGGAGGTCCCGATCGGGCCCTGCTGGTCATACAGAAAACACTCGCCGATCGCGACGCCGTCGGTGGCGTGATGGTTCACCACCTCGAATCCGATCCATTCCTTTTCCGGCAGCCGGTGCAAATAGAGCGTGACATCGCTGTTGATGTAGCCGAGGCCGTGGTCGCCGGCATTGGCGAAAGGGCTGGCGAAATCCGCCGCCACCGCGACCCGCACGAACGGTGTCAATGCGGCGCCCTCGACGAGATCGCGGACTTCGCTCATCCACAGCCGCCGCGGGCCGAGGCTGCCCATGGCGCCGACGATCGGGCGGGTGGTCCACCTGCCATTCATGCCGAGGCGCGGATCGGTCGGGACCGCAATGTCCGCAGGAAGCGGCACCTCCCAGTTCGGCGGCGACCAGACCTGGCCTTCGGGATTTTGCGTCTTGCGCAGCAACTGGCAGGACGCCCGCGCCATGCTGACGCCGGCGCTGAAAAATTCGGCTTCGACCACCCGGATGCGCAGGCCGTCGCGGATCAGCCGGGTGGTGACCTCGACCGCGGCCAAGCCGGGCAGGCGGAACATGTCCACCGTCAGCCGCGCCGGGACGAAGCCGTCGGCGCCGTGACGCTGCTCGATCACGAACGCCAGCAACCCGATGATGACGCGGCCGTGCAGCGATTTCGGGTCCCACGGGCCGCGCGCGGCATCGGTCGGAAGGAAAGCGTCGCGGTCTCTGGTGAAGAAGGGCTGGTTGGTCATGGCGCGGGACCATGACGGATTCGGCGGCGTTAAATCAAGGGTCGACGGTGCCATGATCGGATCCGCCGCCGTGCCCGGCGAGTTGCCATTCCGTGCGCACGGATTCATCGCGCTCGGTGCCGAAGGCCCGCGATGCCAGCGCCGCGAAGCGCTGCCGTTCCATCAATTGCGACAGCGCCCACACCGCCGCACCCCGAACCAGCGGGCTCTGGTCGTCGAGCAGGCGCTCGGCGGCGACCGCCAGAGCCGGCATGCCGGAATTGCCGATCGCGATCAGCACATTGCGGATGAATCGATCGCGGCCGATGCGCTTGACCGGCGATTTCGCAAACAGGGTGCGAAATGCCGCATCGTCGAGCCGCGCAAGCCCGGCCAGATCCGGCGCCCGCAGGCCGTCGCGCGCGGCCAGTTTTGCCTGGTGTCCCTGTTGGGCGAACTTGTTCCATGGGCAGACCGCGAGACAATCGTCGCAGCCATAGATCCGATTGCCGATCGCCTTGCGGAATTCATGCGGGATCGGCCGCTTGCTTTCGATGGTGAGATAGGAAATGCAGCGCCTGGCATCGAGCTGGTAAGGCGCTGGAAACGCCGCGGTCGGGCAGATCTCGAGGCAGGCCTGGCAGGAGCCGCAATGGTCGGTGTCGGCGCCGTCGCGCGGCAGATCCAGGCTGGTGAAGATGACGCCGAGAAACAGCCATGAGCCGAATTCGCGGGAAACGAGGTTGGTGTGCTTGCCTTGCCAGCCCAGTCCCGCGGCTTGCGCCAGTGGCTTTTCCATCACCGCGGCGGTGTCGACGAATACCTTGACCTCGGCGCCGGACCGGGCGACCAGCCATCGCGCCAGCGCCTTCAGCCGCGGCTTGATCAGATCGTGATAATCGTCGCCCTGCGCATAGACCGAGATCGCGCCGCTTGCGCGCTGCGACAGGACCGCCAGCGGATCCTGGTCGGGGCCGTAATTGACGCCGAGCATGATCACCGAGCGCACCCCGGGCCACAGCACGCGCGGATCGGCGCGGCGTTCCGGCCTGGCGGCGAGCCAGTCCATCTCGCCATGCGCGCCGAGCTCGAGGAAGGCCCGGAAATGCCGACCCGCCGCGGCGATCGCCGCCGGATCGGCGACGCCGACGCAATCGAAGCCGAGCGCGTGGGCTTCGCTTGTGAGCGCTTCCTTGAGGGAGGACATCACTGACCTGTCCCGAACGCGCTGCGGCGTTCTCTCGGCGATGCGAAGCATCGTCCGGCACGCCGCTCCGCAGAGCCGGGACCCATGACATGCTTGTGCGGAAGGCTGGGCCCCGGATCGGCAGCGCGCCACGCCAGGCCGCGGAAGGCGCGGCCCGGAGCGCTGCGCAGCATCCGGGGCGCGACGCCGGTTGTGTTCAGAAGTCGAGGTCCACATAGGTCCGCGACGCCGGCACGCCGGCCAGCCATTCGCTGAGCAGCGGCCGGAACGACGGGCGGGATTTCACCCGCGCGTACCACGCCTTTGCCGCGTCGTCCTCGATCCATGGCACGTCGCCCAGATAGTCGATCGCCGACAGATGCGCCGCGGCGGCGAGGTCCGCATAGCTCAACTGGTCGCCGGCCAAAAAATTCCGCCGCTGCGCCAGCCAGCCGATATAGGCCAGATGGTAGCGCACATTGACCTTGGCCGCGCGGATTACCTCGGCGGCCGGGGCGCCACCGCCGTCCTCTTCGCTCATGAAGCGCTTGTAGATGCGCTCGGTGACCAGGGGATTGGAGGCTTCCTCGAAAAACTTGTCGTTGAACCATGCCATCAGGCGGCGCACTTCGATGCGCTCGCCCGGCGACGTCGGCAGCAATCGGCGATCCTGCATCGCGGCGCCATGGGTCTCGTCAAGATATTCGGCGATGATCGCCGCACCCGGAATCGCCGGCACGCCTTCCGATATCAATACCGGCGTGGTGCCGGCGGGGTTCAGCGCCAGGAACGCCTCGCGCCGTTCCCAGGCCCGTTCTTCCACCAGCCGCAGATCGAGGCCGAGTTCGCCCAGCGCAAGGCGGATGAAGCGCGAATGCGGACAGAACGGATGATGAAACAGCGTGAACATGAAGTCCTATAATTTTGCAGTGCTTAAGAAATCCTCACCGCTCCAGGCAGGGGCCAAATTACCGAAGCGCGCGAGCGAGGCAACCTGTGTTTTCGCGCTTTTTGCGATTGCGGCCCGGGAGCGAATAAGCGAGAAGAACCCGGCTTTTTCGCTTCAATTCGATCATAACGGAACCAACTCATGATGTCTGACGCATTGAGGGCTGTGATTCTCGGCATCGTCGAGGGCGTGACGGAATTCCTCCCGGTGTCTTCGACCGGCCATCTGCTGCTGGCGGAACGATTCTTCAATCTCGGCGAGGGCAGCTTCTGGAATAGCTTCTCCATTCTGATCCAGCTCGGCGCCATCCTCGCGATCGTGGTGCTCTATTTCGGCAAATTGTGGCGCGTGGCGTTCGGCATGTTCAGCAATGCCGAGGACCGCCGTTTTGTCATCGGCCTGCTGGTGGCGTTCTTGCCCGCGGCGGTGATCGGGGCCGCCGCCGGCGGCTATATCAAGGCCTATCTGTTCAATCCCTGGGTAGTGTGCTTTTCGCTGATCGTCGGCGGCGCCATCCTGTTGTGGGTCGACCAGCTCGACCACGATCCGCACCAGCACGACGCTACGAAATTTCCGCTGCCGATGTACCTGTCGATCGGGTTCGCGCAGTGCCTTGCGATGATTCCCGGCGTGTCGCGCTCCGGCGCCAGCATCGTGGCCGCGATGCTGTTCGGTGCCGACAAGCACGCCGCGGCGGAGTTTTCCTTCTTCCTGGCGATTCCGACCATGATCGGCGCGTTCGCCTACGAATCCTACAAGAACCGCGCCGACTTGAGCCTTGATCATGCCGGCATCATTGCGATCGGATTTGTCGTCTCGTTCGTCACCGCGATGATCGTGGTGAAGTCGTTCTTGAGTTACGTCACCCGCCACGGATTTGTGCTGTTCGCGTGGTGGCGCGTCATCGTCGGCACGCTCGGCCTGATCGCGCTGGCGATGGGAAGATAGTTCGCGCCCGGCCTGTTTCGCCGGGACGACGGTTAAGCGCTCTTTCTCTGGAACTGGCCGGCGGCGCGGAAGCGCCAGAGGTATTGCGGCACGATCGCTTCCAGCGAATCGGCGGATATGCCGAGCCCCTCCAGGGTCAGGCCGGCCGCCCTGGCCGCGTCCGACACCACATTGTCGGTGTGCAGCAGCGCCACCTGGTCCGGCGTGAGTTTCAGCGCTCCTGGCGCGAATTGCAGCAACAGCGCCTGCAGCTTTGCCAGGCCGAACGGCAGCGAGACCAACAGGCGGCGGCGCTCGATGGTCGCCAGGATGATTTCGATGATCTCGCGCAAGCTCAGCACTTCCGGCCCGCCGAGCTCGTAGATCGCGCCGGCCCTGGTCTTGCCGTCGACGGCATCGGCGACGGCGGTGGCGACATCGCCGACATAGACCGGCTGCAACCGGGTAAGGCCGCCGCCGATCAGCGGAAGCACCGGCGACATTCGGGCCAGCGCGGCGAACCGGTTGGTGAATTGGTCCTCCGGCCCGAACACGACCGAAGGCCGCAGGATCGTCGCGCTCGGGACGGCTGCCAGCACCGCGGTCTCGCCGACGGCCTTGGCGCGGCCATAGCGCGACAGCGAATTGGCATCGGCGCCGATCGCCGAGACATGCACCACCCGCGCGCCGATGGCGGCGGCCGCCTTGGCCACCGCGCCGGCGCCGCTGGCTTGCACGGCGTCGAAGGTCTGCGCGCCCGCCTCGGTCAGGATGCCGACCAGATTGATGGCGACATGGGAATCGCGCATTGCGGCCGTGACCGAAGCCGGGTAGCGCAGATTGGCCTGCACGGCGTGGATCTGGCCGACCTTGCCGAGCGGTTGCAAATGCCCTGCCAGTTCCGGCCGCCGCACCGCGACCCGGATCCGGTAGTCGCGCTTGCAGAGCGCGCGCACCACGTTTCGACCCAGAAAGCCCGATCCTCCGAAAACCGTGACCAGCGTGTCCTGATTCGATGCCATCGGGGTCAATTCCTGCCAGTCAGATTCGAGAGGTCGCGGAGGCAATTTCGGCATTTCGCGATACGCCATCGGCCCGGCGCTGTACAGCGGATTTGGAGATTGGCGCGCCAATTTGACAAGCGCGCGACCGATCCGTACTAACCGGCCCCAAGCCCAGGTGGCGGAATTGGTAGACGCGCTGGCTTCAGGTGCCAGTGGCTTAACGGCCGTGAAGGTTCGAGTCCTTTCCTGGGCACCACTCGTTTTCAGACCTCTGATTTCCTTGGGGATTTTGGCAGCCCGCGCGGTGGCCGGCGGCGCGCGGCCGGCGCCGGTCGCACCGCTCAGGCGGTTCGATGGGCGCTCCGCTCCGCCACCGACTTCTGAACAAGATACATCGCCACCAACGACGCCAACGACGTCCCCACCACGATGTATCCCAGCCAGTCGAAGTGCCTGAGCGAGCCGTCGGCATTCTGCGCGATGATGGCGCCGGCCAGGACCGAGCCGAGGCCGCCGGAGAGCTGTTGCAGGGAAGCGCTGACCGCGCTGAACGAGCCGCGTTGACTGGGTTCGGGAATCGCCGAAATCAGCGCTTGCGACGGGATCATGCGTGAAAAGATGCCAACGAACATCAACACGCTGACCACGATCGCGGTCGTCAGGGTGACATGGCCGAGATGCGTGTAGATCAGCACCATGACGACGGAAACCGCGCTGCCGAATACAAAGGTGGGAAATTTGCCGAACGTATCGCTCGCCCTGCCGACCAGAGGGCCGATGAAAATGCTGAACAGGCCGGAGACCAGATAGATCGTCGGCAGATGCACGATATCGATGCCGAGATTGTGCACGGTGAAGACGCTGCCGAACGGCATCAGCATGAAGCCGCCGGTCGACAGCAAGGTCGTCACCGCGAACGCCAGGGTGTAGCGCGGTTGTCCGACGGTCGCGACCAGATGGCGAAAGGCGTTCTTGTCCTGCTTGAGCCGCAGATGACCGTCGACCGGCTTCATCACCAGCAACACCGCGGCGATCGCAGCGGTCGACAAGCCAACCAGCGCGCCGAACGCGACGTGCCAGTTCCAGTGGTTGGAAAGAAACAGGCCGGCCGGGATACCAAGCACCTGGCTTGCCGCGAACGCGGTCTGCACGAAGCCCATCACCCGGCCGCGCAGGTGTAACGCAAACAGATCCGTGACGATGGCCATCACGACCGATCCCATCACGCCGCCGAACAACCCGGTCACGATCCTGCCGAGCAGCAGCAGATGATAGTTCGGCGCCAGGGCGCAGAGGGCCGTTCCAAGGGTGAATCCGACGAAGAAGAACAACAGAAGGCGCTTGCGATCGAACCGGTCGGCGAAACCGGCCGCCAGCACGCCGGAAATTCCCGCGCTGAAGGCATAGGCCGAGACCGCGACGCCGAACTGCGCGGCCGTGATATTCAGTGCCGGCATGATGAAGGCGCCGAGCGGCGACATGATCATGAAATCGAGGATGATCGTGAACTGGACCAACGCGAGCAGCGCAACAAGAAATGATTGGTAATGCGAAAAGCCGCGACCGAGCACGTGCGGCTCGTCCGTCGGCGCTACCAGGGTTTGTTCGGTCATGACACTCGTTTGAATGCGAGAAGGGATTGGCGAAAGTGGGACGGGATTTGCGGCGAGCCCGGCCAACGCCCCCACCGGCAGAGAATCTGAGTAACTAGCGCGATTTCGCGACGTTGGCACGGAGCCGAAATGGCCGAGCGGTCATCTTCAAAGGGCCGAAAGCAGGCGAGACGCTGTCGGATCGGCATCAAGTAAAATAAAATCATTTTATCTTGATGATCTGACCGGGCGTATCAACGCCTGGCCGGCGCTGCCCGCACCGGCGCCAGGCTGCGGTGGGCTCGCTCCAGCCGCGCCTTCGAGGCGGCCGATGCGCCGCCGGATCGGAGCCGGTCGTCGCGAAAGCAAAAGCCCCGGACCAGGCCGGGGCTTTGACTTTATTGCAGCCGGGATGAAAATCAGTACTTCGCGACCACCGGGCCGCCGAACTTGTAGTTCAGGCGCAGCGTGACCAGATCGACGTTCTGACGGATCGAATCGGTGGCAAACAATCCCGCAGCCCCGGTCAGGTTGTCGGTGCCGCTTCCCATGAACAGGTGATCGTATTCGACGGCGGCGGACCAATTCGGGGCGAAACCATATTCAAGGCCTGCGCCAACCACACCGCCCCAGCGGGTGTCGGTGCTCGAGCCGACCACCGTGCCGGTTCCCGTGATCAGGTCGCTATAGCGGGTGTCGGTGACCGCGGCGCCGCCCTTGGCGTACAGCAGAACGTTGTTCCAGGCATAGCCGACCTGGCCGGTGAACAGGCCGTAGGCGTCGAGGTTGCTGCGGTTGTCAAAGCCGGCGTTGAGTGCGGCCAGGCTGGTATTTCTGCCGGTGAGATGGGCCCAATCGCCCTGGGCTTCGACGCCGAACACCACGGGGCCGGTCTGCCAGCGATAGCCGACCTGGCCGCCCACGGTTCCGCCATTGGCGTTGGTGTGACCTTCGGGGAACGGGCCGCCGGGCGCCAGCAGGCTCCATGAATTTCGGGCGCCGCCCCAGCCGCCGTTCGCGCCGACATAGAAACCGCTCCAATCATAAACCGCGGCAACGTAAGCCGGCGCCTTGGTGTAGGTCCGAGCCGGGAGGTCGGCGGCCAAAGCTGCGCCGGAGATCGCCACGGCAGCCAATCCAACCACGCCAGAAACAAGAATCTTCATTGCAAGCCTCATGTTGGGAATTCGATCGCGGCCAGGTTCGGCAAATATTTTGACCGATTGGCGGCAACGGTGTCCGGCCGGAAACCAGCGGTGCCAAATTTTTGCAGGCTTGCTGAATTTTCGGTAATCTTTCGGCGAGACCGGGACGGCGTCGAGCCCATCGGGTCGTTGGCCTGGTCCGCATTTCATGTCCCGCCATGATTTTGCAGGCATGGCGGGGCGTTCGCGTCGGATGGCCAGCGCTGAGGATTGCCCATGACCGCAATCATCTATTTTGGCGAAATGCTCGTGGCCTGCCTGCTCGCCGCCATGCTGCTGGCAAGCTCGCCGTCCGGCGCGATGGTCGTTGCGGTGCAGTTCGTCGCCGGCGCGATGCTCTGGACGCTGGCCGAATATGTCGTGCACCGCTTTGTGCTGCACCATTACGCGCCGACAGCGCACGGCCTGCATCATGCCAATCCCGACCAGCCGGTGCAGGCGATATTCTGGCAGATCTGGCTTTGCTTCGGGCTGGCCTACTGGATCGGCGACGGCGCTTTGCTGGCGGGCGTGCTGATCGCCTATGCCTGGTATCTGCTGGTGCATCACAGCGCGCATCATGGGGCCGGCCGTCGGCGGTTTGCGCTGCTGCGGCATCATCAGACCCACCATCGATTCGCCAACCGCAACTACGGTGTCAGCACCACGCTTTGGGATCACGTCTTCGGAACCGTCGGCGCCGAGTTCGGCGGCCCGGCGGGCGATTTCACACCAGGCCGTCGAGCGCTGCGGGAATGACGGTCAGGCGCCGAAAGCCTTGCCGGACCGGCGCGATCACGCCGTGCCACTCGCGGGTGTCACTCTGTCTGAACAGGCGTGCAGTCGGATACCAGGAACTGTCTTCGCGGTCGAGCGGCCAGCGCCGATTCGGGACAGGCGTCAGCAATATCCAGACCGGGTCTTTCGAGACAGCGAGGGCCTTTCAGCTTTCCGGAAACAGCAAAGGCTCATAGTCGCGAGCCCCGTGGAGAATATGCACGACTTCGACAAGGTCGGGACGAGCACGATAGAAAATCAAGTAATTGCCGAACGGACGTCTTCGAATTCCGAGATGCTCGTGGCGCGGCACCAGCGGATAGCCGCGTGGCGCATCGGCCAAAGACTCACATTTTTCACGCAGCTTCTGCACAAAATTAAGCGCGATTTCCACACTCCGCTCGGCGATGAAGTTTGCAATCTGCTCCAGGTCAGCTTCAACTCGGCTGTAACGACAACGATCACCCCCGCGCGGCCTTGGCTTTGGCCTTGAACTTTGATTCCAGATGGTCGAATACCTCCGCGGTGGATTTGACGCGGCCCGCATCGGCGTCGGCCAGGCCGCGCGCGATAGCGGCATCGAGAACCGCCAGCCGGGTCTCGCGTTCCTGGATAAGCCGCACGCCCTCACGCAATACCTCGCTTTTGGAATGATAGCGGCCGGTCGCTACCAGCTTTGTCACGAATTTCTCAAGCGTTTTTCCCAAATCCACGCTCATGGCCATGTCAATTCCTCGGTACCGTACATCGTCCGTAACGGACTCACGGCGCCTTGGCCTTGGCGTTGCCGCCGGCGGGTTTGGCGCGGATACGGAAGTGCCCGCCATCGATTTTCTCGTAGTCGAACACGCCGGAGTGGCGCACGAGGTCGCTCAGTTTCCTGAAACCGAAGGTGCGAACGTCGAAATCCGACACCAGGTTGGACAGTTGCGATCCGACGAGATCGAGCCTGACCCAGCCGTCCTCGCTCTCGATCTGGGAGATGGCCTTTTCCAGGATCGGGATCGCGGCACTGGGCGGCTGCAGCGATTTTGGCTTCGGCGCAACCCCCGCCCCGGAAGCCGCCGCCGGCTGCGGCAACAGGTTCTCGGTGTAGATGAAGCGGCGGCAGGCCTGGCGAAAGCTCTCCGGCGTTTTCTGCGTACCGAAGCCATAGACGTCGGCGCCCTGTTCGCGCAGCCGCGAAGCCAGCCGGGTAAAGTCGCTGTCGGAAGACACCAGGCAAAACCCGTCGAACCGGCCGCTGTGCAACAGGTCCATGGCGTCGATGACGAGGGCGATGTCGGAGGCGTTCTTGCCCTTGGTGTAGGCAAATTGCTGGTAGGGATCGATGGCGTGTTTCTGCAGAATATCGGCCCATGATCTCAGCTGCCCGCCGGAAAAATCACCGTAGATGCGCCGCACGCTGGCCTCGCCGAATTTTGCAACTTCCTCGAAAAGGCCGCCGGCGATCTGCGGCGAGGTATTGTCGGCGTCGATCAACACCGCAAAGCGGGGCGGTCGTTGCTGTTCGGCAATCATGGGAAGTCTCGGTTGTGATGGCAGTCGACGCCCTGGCCCGCACAGTTTGGCCGATTCGCAGATAAACCGCGCTGAAAAAGCGAGCCGGCGAGGCCTGCCGGGCCTGCGCTCACAAACCATTATGTTTCAGTCACTTACAGGACAGGCCATGCCCGGTTTCGGCTTCAGCGGTCGGCGGTCGATCGGCGGCTCGCGGGCGAGAAGGTCCCTGCCCCTCGTTTGTTGCCGATTTCAAGGCTAGTTTAGGTCGCATCGATTCGACGAGGTTTCAAAACCATCATGACCGTACGCCTGCATCGCGGCGACCTGCCCGATCTCACCCGCTACACCAGTTCGGTGGCGATCGATACCGAGACCATGGGGTTGCATCCGCATCGCGACCGGCTCTGCGTGGTGCAGATGTCGAACGGCGACGGCAGCGCCGATGTGGTGCAGATCCCGAAGGATCATGCCGACGCGCCGAATTTGAAGGCGCTGTTGGCCAATCCGAAGATCACCAAGATCTTTCACTTCGCCCGCTTCGATCTCGCCGCCCTCTACAATGCTTTCGGGGTGATGCCGCAGCCGGTGTACTGCACCAAGATCGCCTCGCGGCTGAGTCGCACCTACACCGATCGCCATGGCCTGAAGGACCTGGTGCGCGAGGTGCTCAATATCGACCTGTCGAAGCAGCAGCAATCCAGCGACTGGGGCTCGCAGACCCTGAGCGAGGCGCAACTGGCTTATGCGGCCTCCGACGTGCTGCATCTGCATGGCCTGCGCGAACGCCTCGATGCCATGCTGGTGCGCGAGGGCCGCAGCGATCTCGCGCAAGCCTGTTTCGAATTCCTGCCGACCCGGGCCAGGCTCGATCTGCAGGGCTGGGACACCGAGGACATCTTCGCGCATTCGTAAGCCGGAAATCGGCTTTGCGCCGGTTGCCGCCCTGTTTCGGTCACACTCATAGCACGAGGTCCGCCGGGCAGGATCCGGCGATCCCGGATGGAATGGTCGGCGTCGCCAACGCCCTGGAGCAGCGGTGAATTCGGTTCAGAGCCCAGCCTATCAAGCGGGAATGGACGCGCGCTTCGCCGTTGCCGCGCGACACAGCCGGATCGTGCGGATACTGCGCGTCGCGGTCCCGGCGGCCGTGATCCTGTCCTTGGCCGCGATCCTGATGGTGTCGATCTTCAATCCGTTCCGGATGCTGTTGCCCAAGCTGCCGGTCGACATGGACAACCTGGTCGTCTCCGGCACCAAGATCACGATGGAATCGCCGCACATGTCCGGCTATACGACCGATCAGCGGCCGTACGAAGTCTGGGCAAAAACCGCGACCCAGGATGTCACCGATCCCGATCATCTCGATCTCAAGACGTTGCGCGCCAAGATGCTGATGGAAGATCAGTCGACCATCACGCTGGATGCCCGCAACGGCCTGATGGATACCAAGGAACAGTTGCTGGACCTGCACAACGACATCTTTCTGCAGACCTCCACCGGCTACGAAGCGCGGCTGTCGCAGGCGTTTGTCGACATGGGCAAGGGCACGGTGTCGTCGGATGAACATGTCGACGTCAAACTGACGAACGGAACGCTGACCTCCGACAGGCTGAGAATCACCGGAGGCGGCGAGGTGATCAGGTTCGAAGGCAATGTGGTGATGCACCTGGACCATCTGGATGCCACGGCCGGTCCAGCCCCGTCCGCCAATGTATCCGCTGCGGCCGCGGAGCCCGAGCCGGCTCCGCCCGCGGCGCACCATCCCGGCAAGACGCATTCTTCGTCCGGCAAGTCCGCCAACCCGAAATGATGCCGATGAGAATGTTTTCGCTGCGCAGCACACCGCTTCGACCGATCGCGCGCTGCGCCTGGGCGGTCGCGTTGGCCTTCGCGGCGGCCGCCGCCGGCGACGCCGCCGCGCAGAGCGTGGTGCAGGGCGTGCCCAACGCCATGCAGGGCTTTTCGCAGAATCGCGACCAGCCGATTCAGATCGAGGCCGCCACGCTGGAGATGCGCGACAAGAAAAAGGAAGCGACCTTCTCCGGCAATGTGAAGGTGGTGCAGGGCGATACCACCATGACCTCCAAGGTACTCGTGGTGTTCTACGATTCGGCCCCGGCGCCGGCCGCCGCCCCGGCGGCGGACGCCAATGCCAATGCCAATGCCAATGTCAATGCCAATGTCAACGCGAAGGCTGCGGCGAAATCGGCGCCGATGCAGTCCGCCACCCCCGGGCCCGGCGGCAGTTCGTCGATCCGAAGGCTGGAGGCCAAGGGCAATGTGATCGTCACCCAGAAGGACCAGGTGGTGACCGGCGAAACCGCGGTGTTCGACACCAAGACCAATCTCGTCACCATGCTCGGCGGCGTGATTCTGACCCAGGGCAAGAACGTGCTGCGCGGCGACCGGCTGATGGTCGACATGACGACAGGCGTGTCGCGGGTAGAATCCGACAGCGGGCGGGTGCAGGGGCTGTTTCAATCGTCCGGCCAAACCGGGTCGGTGCTGCCGGGAGCCGCACCGGCAGCACCCGCGCCGGCCCCGGGCAGTTCAAATAAACCGAAGTAAATCCGTTGCCCGCTCCGGGGCCCAGCGGGTGAATCGGTTGCCTATCCCGGCAAGACGCGGTCCTTGCCTCGGGCAAGTCCGCCAAGCGGAAGGTTTTCGGAATCATGCGTTCCCCGTGCAGCACCCGCGCCAGGTCGACAAATCCTTGCCTTGGTGGGGTTGCTGTTGCGCTCGCGGTGATGATGTGCGGCGAGGCGGGCGCGCAGAGCGCGGTGCAGGGCGTACCCAATGCCATGCAGGGCTTTTCGCAGAACCGCGACCAGCCGATACAGATCGAGGCCGCGACGCTGGAGATGCGCGACAAGAAAAAGCAAGCGACCTTCTCCGGCAATGTGAGGGTGGTGCAGGGCGACGCCACCATGACGTCGAGGACGCTCGTGGTGTTTTATGAATCGGCGACAGCCCCTGCTGCCAAGGCCGGCGTAAAATCCGCGCCTCCGATCCCGTCCGCGACCCCCGGTCCCGGGGGCAGTTCGTCGATCCGAAGGCTCGAGGCCAAGGGCAATGTGATGGTCACCCAGAAGGACCAGGTGGTAACCGGCGAAACCGCGCTGTTCGATACCAGCACCAACCGGATCAGCATGCTCGGCAGGGTGGTGGTGAGCCAGTGCAGGAATGTGCTGCGCGGCGACCGCCTGCTGGTGGACATGACGACAGGGATGTCGCGGGTCGAAGCGGACAATGGGAAGGTCGAGGGCCTTTTCGACCAGTCGGGACAGGGCTGCGGGCCGCCACCGCCTCCATCGGGTCCCGGCGTCTCAATTAAACCGAAATGATATCAATTACTTGTCCGGCAGCCGCGGGCAATGAGGTTGAAGCCCGCCACGCCAGCCTGTATCTAACCCTGATCTATCCAAGACCCGGCGGTACGATCCGCGTCACAAATCCGGGGGTGTTTCGCTGGGCAACGAACATCCATTCCTTCATGTTGCGCGAGCGAACCGAATCGCCGCGGCGAGTTGCGGAAACACCGCGAAAGGCTGAGCGAAGCAGGAATGGTGGATTTACTCGGCATGTTCCGTCGCCGGCCGGCCAAACGCGGTCCGCCCGGATTTGCGCGCTCGCGGGCGGACATCACCGTACTCGGCGAGAGCATGGGCGGTATGCTGCCGAACCCGGTGCGCGACGCGCCGCCGATCGCCCGTGATGCGCCGGCGATCGCACGCGAGGTGCCGCCGCAGAAGCTGGACGCGCCGCGGGTGGAAAAGCCCCGCTCGCGCGGCAAGAGCAATGGCGCCGCCGCCGCGCCGCGGCTGGCGCAACGCGCCGGCTATCTGGCTGTGCATAGCGTGGAAAAGAGTTTCGGCACCCGCCATGTGGTGCGCGGCGTCAGCATCTATGTGCGCCGCGGCGAGGCGGTTGGTCTGCTCGGCCCCAATGGCGCCGGCAAGACCACGGTGTTTTACATGATCACCGGCCTGATTCCGGCCGACCGCGGCACCATCGAACTCGACGGCCACGATGTCACCAAGCTGCCGATGTATCAGCGTGCGAGGCTCGGGATCGGCTACCTGCCGCAGGAGGCTTCGATCTTTCGCGGTTTGTCGGTGGAGCAGAATATCCGCGCGGTGCTCGAAGTCGTCGAACCCTCGAAGAAAAAGCGCGAGGCTGAACTCGACGCCCTGCTCGACGAATTCAATATCACGCGGCTGCGCAAAACGCCGTCGATCGCGCTGTCCGGCGGTGAGCGGCGCCGTGTCGAGATCGCACGCGCGCTGGCGACCCGTCCCAATTACATGCTGCTCGACGAACCCTTCGCCGGCATCGATCCGATCGCGGTCGGCGACATTCAGGATCTGGTTCGCCATCTCACCAATCGCGGCATCGGCGTGCTGATTACCGACCACAATGTGCGGGAAACGCTGGGACTGACCGACCGCGCCTATATCGTTTATGCCGGCGAGATCTTGACCGAGGGCTCCCCGGACGAGATCGTCAACAATCCGGATGTGCGGCGCCTTTACCTCGGCGAGGAATTCCGCCTCTAGTCCATTTTTACAATTCGTCAAGCCGTATACATCGGCCTTGGACTAGTTTAAGCAAGAATCGGACCAACTTTTCAGGATCGGTTCGTGCTTCCATGGCGTTGACGCAGAGATTAGAATTCCGCCAATCCCAATCCTTGGTGATGACGCCGCAGCTGATGCAGGCGATCAAGCTGCTGCAGCTGTCGAACATCGACCTGTCGGCCTTTGTCGAGGAGGAACTGGAGCGCAATCCGCTGCTGGAGCGGGCCAATGACGGTACCGAACCGCCGGTGGCCGGCGAAGCCATGGCGGAACCCGCCGAATTGTCCGATTCCGACCATTTTGGCGCTGCCTATGGCGACGAAGGCGCCTCCGAGCGTTCCGAGACCGCCAATGGTTCGGCCGGCGACGGCTTTGAACCGGTCCAGGAAGACTGGATGAATCGCGATCTCGGCAGCCGCGCCGAGATCGAGCAGACCCTCGACACCGGCCTCGACAACGTGTTTTCCGAGGAGCCCGCCGAAGCCGCGGCGCGGACCGCACAGGACGCAGCGCCGACCGCCTACACCGAATGGGGCGGCGGCGCCTCCAACGATGACAGCTACAATCTCGAGGCCTTCGTCGCCGCCGAGGTCACGTTGGGCAGCCATCTCGCCGAACAGCTCGCGGTGGCCTTCCCGGCGCCGGTGCAGCGCATGATCGGGCAATATCTCATCGATCTGGTCGACGAAGCGGGTTACCTGCCGGCGGATCTGGGCCAGGCTGCCGAGCGGCTCGGGGCATCCCAACGCGAGGTCGACGAGGTGCTCGCGGTGCTGCAAAAATTCGATCCGCCCGGTGTCTGCGCCCGAAATCTCAGCGAATGCCTTGCGATCCAACTGCGTGAGCTCAATCGCTATGACCCTGCGATGCAGGCCCTGGTCGAGCACCTGGATCTGCTGGCCAAGCGCGACATTGCGGGCCTGCGAAAATTCTGCGGCGTCGATGATGAGGATATCACCGACATGATCGGCGAAATCCGCCGTCTCGATCCGAAGCCCGGCCTGAAATTCGGCGTGGCCCGGACCCAGACCATGGTGCCCGATGTCTACGTCCGGCCCGGGCCGGATGGCGGCTGGCATGTCGAGCTCAACAGCGACACCCTGCCGAGGGTGCTGGTCAACCAGATCTATTACACCGAGCTGTCGAAGACGATCCGCAAGGATGGCGACAAGTCCTATTTCACCGATTGCCTGCAGAACGCGACCTGGCTGGTGCGCGCGCTCGATCAGCGCGCCCGCACTATCCTCAAGGTCGCCACCGAGATCGTGCGCCAGCAGGACGGCTTCTTCACCCATGGCGTGGCGCATCTGCGGCCGCTCAACCTCAAGGCGGTCGCCGACGCGATCCAGATGCACGAATCGACGGTGTCGCGGGTCACCGCCAACAAATACATGGCGACCAACCGCGGCAGTTTCGAACTTAAATACTTTTTCACGGCCTCGATCGCGTCGGCCGACGGCGGCGAAGCCCATTCCGCGGAGGCGGTCCGCCACCACATCAAGCAGCTGATCGACGCGGAAAACCCCGCCGTGATCCTCTCGGACGATACCATCGTGGAACGATTGCGTGAATCGGGCATTGATATCGCCCGCCGCACCGTCGCGAAATACCGGGAGGCGATGCGAATACCATCCTCGGTGCAGCGCCGTCGCGACAAACAAAGCATGCTCGGCAATGCCCTCTCGGCGCCCGCCGCATCCTCCGACCGGTCCCGCGACACCGCCGCAGTCTGATTGCGTTGCCGCCAAATCGGAATAGTGTCGGTTCCGTTCCAGACCAAACGAGGCATCAACAATGACTCTCCGGATCTCGGGAAAAAGCATCAACGTCGGCGACGCGCTGCGCGGACGCGTCAGCGAGCGCACCGATGAGGTGCTGCGCAAGTATTTCGACGGCAATTATTCCGGCCACATCACGCTGAGCAAGGACGGCTTCGGCTTCCGCACCGACTGCGCGCTGCATCTGGATTCCGGGATTACGCTGGAGGCCGACTCCAACGCGGCCGACGCCTATGCCAGCGCCGACCAGGCGCTGATCATGATCGAAAAGCGGCTGCGCCGCTACAAGAGCCGGCTCAAGGATCGCTCCGCCCGCAAGGCTCACGCAGCCTCCGCGGCGCTTGCGGAAATGACCGCGCCGACGCTGGATGCGCCGAGCTACATCATCGAGGCGCCGGGCTCCGACGTCGAAGACGAGATCAACGGTTACAATGCGGTGATCATCGCCGAGGCGACGACATCGCTGAAGCGGCTGTCGGTCAGCGAAGCCGTGATGGAACTGGACCTGACCGGGGCGGCCTGCATCGTGTTCCAGCACGGCGGGAGCGGCCGGGTGAACATCATCTACCGGCGGCCGGACGGCAATGTCGGCTGGGTGGACCCCCCGGTGGTTAATCCCGGGGGCTAGCCGCCGATCGGCATTGACGCCCAGGGGCCCCCTCCCTATGGTCCGCCGCCCAAAAGGGAGGGCTGCAGACTGCTTCGCGGGGGGTGTTGGCACCGGTCTTGCGTTGGAGTAGAAGCCCCCCAACTGGACCCGGGGGTAAGCCTGCTTCCCGCCTCAACTTCTTGACGCCGACCCGCTAACGCCTATTTCCCAACCTGACGGTTTAATTCACCTCGGAACGCCCCATGACGATTACCGATCTGGTCGCACCCGAGGCGATTCTCCCGGCACTGAAGGTCAACACCAAGAAGCAGGCGCTGCAGGAACTGGCGGCACGGGCCGCGGTTCTGACCGGGCAGAATGAACGCACGATTTTCGAGGTCCTGCTGCAGCGGGAGAAGCTCGGGACTACCGCGGTGGGCTATGGCGTCGCCATCCCGCACGGCAAGCTGCCCAAACTGGAAAAGCTGTTCGGTTTTTTTGCCCGTCTCGAGCGCCCGATCGATTTCGAGGCGATGGACGGCCAGCCGGTCGACCTGATCTTCCTGTTGCTGGCGCCTGAAGGCGCGGGCGCCGATCACCTGAAGGCACTGGCGCGGATCGCGCGGCTTTTACGGGATCAGGATGTCGCCAAGAAACTGCGCGCCTCGCGCGATGCGCAGGCGATCTACTCGGTGCTGGCATTGCCGCCGGCCAGCGCGGCATAACCCAGCAAGGCCGTAGCGAGACGGAAACCGGTCCAGCGGATCGCGCCAATTGGCGCGACCGAAGTACCGGGTTCGCTCATCCACTGGGGCAATGACCCCTCGATCTTTCTTGGGAACGCGCTTGCGATGATCGATCGATATGCGGGTCCGCGCCCCGCATCAGGCATCGTCATTGATATCTCGCAGGTCACCGGCAAGCGCCGGGTCAGTGACACCGGTAGGCCCGGTCAGTGTACGCTGACGGCCTGCAGCTCGTTGCTCCACGCATTGGCGATCGCCGCTTCCCGGCTGTCGGTCAGCATGATCGGGGTGCCATCGGCAGCATGCAGTGCAAACAGCTTCAGTCCCGGCGCGATCTTCGGCGCCTGGGGGAAAAGCCCCGGCACGTCTTCGGAGCGGATCTGCTTCACATAGGCGATATGGCCCTCGCCCAGGGTCGCCAGCGCCTCGGTGGAGACGCCCGCGGTTTCAAACACACTTTCAGCTTCAGTCATGGTCTCGACTCCTCTGTCAGACTAAGCGGTCGAGTCCGCTACTCGTTCCATTATTCATGTTCATTGATAGCGATTGTCTTAACGACCTTCTCCGGCTCGGGCCGGGCAAGGTCGATCGACAACAACCCGTTTTTCAGGTCCGCGCCCAACACCTCCATCCCCTCCGCCAGCACGAAAGTGCGCTGGAAGTGGCGCGCGGCGATGCCGCGATGGATGTACTGCCGGGCCTTGTCGTCCTGCTGCCGGCCCCGGATCAGAAGCTGGTTTTCCTCAATGGTTATATCGAGTTGGTCACGGGTAAAGCCGGCCACCGCGAGCGTGATACGCAGCCGCTCGGGCTGCCCGCCGCTGCGGTCGCAGCGCTCGATATTATAGGGAGGATAGCCGTCGGCGCCCTTGACGACGCGATCGAGCGCACGCTCGATCTCGTCGAATCCCAGCAGGAACGGACTCGATAGCGAAGGAACACGAGACATATTTTGCAAAGTCCTCTCGAAGCGACTTTGAAGTTCAGGGCCCTTGCGGCGCCCATTGGCGACCGGCTGGCGGATTTGCCGTCCGGTCAACAGCGAATATGGGCATGATTTGCAGGGGGTTCAAGCACCCTGGGGAACCGCCGGGAATGCCGGCAGTCCTAGAAATCGACCCGCTTGCGGCCGTCGGCGGTGAACAAATGCAGTTTCTCGCGCGCCGCGGCCACCCTGATGCGCTCGCCGATGGCCGGCGCGATGGCGCCGGGAATCCGCACGATCACCTCGCCCGGCGGCATCTCCCCGGGATTGGCGGCGACGCCCTGCCGCTCCTGCTTGAGGGCACCGTAGATGAAGGTTTCGGCCCCGACGCGCTCGATCGCCTCAATGGTAAGGTCGAGCCCGATGCCGCCGGTGATGTCGTCGCCTGAAACCACGAAATCCTCGGGCCGGATTCCCAGAATCCCGGCATTGCCGGTGCAGCCATCGCCGGGGAATTGCCAACGGATCTGCTCGGCCCGCCGCGGCAGCAGATTCATCGGCGGCGCGCCGATGAAGGACGCGACGAAGGTGGTTGCGGGCTTCTGATAGATCTCGAGCGGATTGCCGATCTGCTCGACCAGGCCGCCATTCATCACCACCAGAATATCGGCCAGCGTCATTGCCTCGAGTTGGTCGTGGGTGACGTAGATCGACGTCGTCCCGAGCCGGCGCTGCAGTTTGCGGATTTCGACCCGCATCGCGATCCGCAGCTTGGCGTCGAGATTGGACAAGGGTTCGTCGAACAGAAACACCTTCGGCTGCCGCACGATCGCCCGGCCCATGGCGACGCGCTGGCGCTGGCCGCCGGAGAGCTGCCGCGGCTTGCGGTCGAGCATGGCGCCGAGCTCGAGAATCCGCGCGGCCTGCTGCACCCTGCTGTCGATCTCGGGCTCGCGCATGCCGCGGTTGCGCAGCCCATAGGCCATGTTGTTGTAGACGCTCATATGCGGATAGAGCGCGTAGTTCTGGAACACCATGGCGATATCGCGTTCGGCCGGTTCGATCCGGTTGACGATGCGGCCGCCGATATCGATCTCGCCGCCGCTGACGGTCTCCAGCCCCGCGACCATCCGCAGCAGCGTCGACTTGCCGCAGCCGGAGGGGCCGACCAGGACGCAGAACTGGCCATCGCCGACTTCGAAGTCGATGCCCTTGATCGCCTCAAAGCCGCCGGCGTAGGTTTTGCGGATGTTGCGAAGGGTGACGCTAGCCATTGCGGTTGCACCTGCGAGCAGAGAGGCGAATAGCGAATGGCGAATAGCGAATAGGAAGAGATGGGGACATGCGGGCATTGCCCGGCGTCCGGCCCGCTATTCGCCATTTGCTATTCGCCATTCGCCTCTTCATTCGCTCCCTCACTTCTCCGTCTCGACCAGGCCACGCACGAACAGCCGCTGCATCAGCACGACCACCGCGACCGGTGGCAGCATCGCCAGCACCGCGGTCGCCATCGCCAGCTGCCATTCGGCCAGTTCATCGGTGGTGGTCAGCATTTTCTTGATGCCGATCACGATGGTCTGCATCGAATCCTGGGTGGTGATCAGCAACGGCCACAGATACTGATTCCAGCCATAGATGAACTGGATCACGAACAGCGCCGCGATCGTGGTGATCGACAGCGGCAACAAGGTATCCCAGAAAAACCGCAACGGTCCGGCGCCATCGATGCGCGACGCCTCCAGCAACTCGTCGGGTATGGTCATGAAGAATTGCCGGAACAGCAATGTGCCGGTCGCCGAGGCGATCAACGGCAGCACCAGTCCGGCATAGGTGTCGAGCATGTGGAGCTCGGCGACCACCTTGTAGGTGGGATAGATGCGGACCTCCACCGGCAGCATCAGGGTGACGAAGATGATCCAGAACGCGGTCTGGCGGAACGGAAAGCGGAAATACACCACGGCGTAGGCGGACAGGATCGAGATGAAAATCTTGCCCACGGCGATGCCGAACGCCGAGATGAACGAATTGAGCAGCATGTGGCCGACCGGTTCACGGCTGGTGCGCGAGCCGCCGACGAAGACGGCGCGGTAATAATTTTCCAGGGCGTGGCCGCCTGGCGACAGCGGCATGTGGCCGCTGACCACGGTTGCGGCGTCATGGGTCGAGGCGATCAGCGCGAGATAGACCGGAAAGGCGACGATGAACACGCCGAAGCTCAGGATCGCGTAGGCGATGATGTCGCTCCACGGGCGGTGCTCGACCATCAGTATTGCACCCTTCGCTCGACATAGCGGAACTGGATCGCGGTCAGCGCGATGACGATGACCATCAGCACCACCGATTGGGCCGCCGAGCCGCCGAGATCGCCGCCGACCAGCCCATCCGCATAGACCTTGTAGACCATGGTGGTGGTGGCGCCGGCCGGGCCGCCGCCGGTCACCGCATCGATGATACCGAACGTATCGAAGAAGACGTAGACGATGTTGACGACCAGCAGAAAGAAAGTGGTCGGCGACAGCAGCGGGAATACGATGGTCCAGAACCGCCGCATCGGACCGGCACCGTCGATCGCGCCGGCTTCCAGCACACTCCTGGGGATCGACTGCAGTCCGGCGAGAAAGAACAGGAAATTATAGGCGATCTGCTTCCACACCGCGGCCATCACCACCAGGGCCATGGCATGCCTGCCGTTCAGCAGCGGGTTCCAGTCGAAGTTCATCCAGCGCAGCGGCCGAGCCAGGGTGCCGAGCGAGGGGTGAAACATGAAGATCCACAGCACGCCGGCGACTGCCGGGGCGACCGCATAGGGCCAGATCATGAAGGTCCTGAAGAACGGAGCCGCCTTCAGGTTCTTGTCGGCCTGGGTTGCAAACAACAGCGCAATCGTCAGCGACAGCGCCGCCACCAGTGACGAGAATACGACCGTCGTCAGCATCGCCTTGTAGTATTCGGGCTGCGCGAACAGCGCCTGGTAATTTTCCAGGCCGATGAATTCCGAAGACAGCCCGAAGGCGTCCTCGCGCAGGAACGATTGCCAGAACGCCTGGCTGGCCGGCCAGTAGAAAAATACCAACGTGATGACGAGCTGCGGCACCAGCAGCAGATAGGGAAGCAGCTTGCCGTTGAAGAAGGCGGACTTTTCCATTCAGGGCGCCGTGGCGTTGGTGGGGTGCTGGGCTTGCGCTCCAGGCTGGAGAGGAAGTGTTCCGGAGCCGGCTTACTTTGCGGTCTTTTCGAAGGTTCGCAACATGGCATTGCCGCGCGCCACGGCGGCGTCGAGCGCTTCCTTGGCGGTTTTCTGCCCGGCCAGCGCGGCCTCGATCTCCTCGGCCCAGATGTCGCGCATCTGCACCATGTTGCCAAAGCGCAGGCCACGCGAATTCTCGGTCGGCTCCTTGTTGGTCAATTCCTTGAGCGGCGTCTCCAGGATCGGGTTTTTCTCATAGAAGCCGTCCGCCCTGGTCTTCTCGTAAGCCGCCTTGGTGATCGGCAGATAGCCGGATTCCTGATGCAGCCTGGCCTGGCGATTGGTGTCGGACAGGAAGGTGAAGAACCTGGCGACGCCCTTGTATTCCTCCGGCTTCTTGCCCCCCATCACCCACAGCGATGCGCCGCCGATGATCGAGTTCTGCGGAGCGCCCTCGACGTCGGGATAATAGGGCATCGGCGCCGAGGTGAAATCGAACTTGGCGGTGCTTTTCGCGGTCGCGTAA
>Ga0182030_10006396_pt1 | contig 24857 bp, 18 predicted proteins | sample 812S3MmetaG_FD_121299 | JGI IMG/M metagenome (GOLD analysis project Ga0182030, IMG submission 121299) | Permafrost microbial communities from Stordalen Mire, Sweden - 812S3M metaG (Illumina Assembly) | ecosystem: Environmental > Terrestrial > Soil > Wetlands > Permafrost | place: Sweden...
CATCGCGTCGGAGGCCGGCGCCGATGATTTCATCGCGCAGGCGACGCCCGAGGATAAGCTCACCTATATCCGCAAGGAGCAGCAGGGTGGCCGCCTCATCGCCATGTGCGGCGACGGCACCAATGACGCGCCCGCCCTCGCCCAGGCCGACGTGGGCGTGGCCATGAACACCGGCACCCAGGCCGCCCGGGAGGCCGGGAACATGGTGGACCTGGACAGCAATCCGACGAAACTCATCGAGATCGTGGAGATCGGCAAACAGTTGCTCATGACCCGGGGGTCCCTGACCACCTTCAGCATCGCCAACGATGTGGCCAAGTACTTCGCCATCATCCCCGCGATGCTGATGATCACCTTCCCGGAGGTGGCCCCGCTGAACGTGATGCGGTTGAGCAGTCCCGAAAGCGCGATTCTGAGCGCGGTCATCTTCAACGCCCTGATCATCATCGCCCTGATCCCGCTCGCGTTGCGGGGGGTGGCTTACAAACCGATCGGCGCGCTGGCGATTCTCCGGCGCAACCTGCTCATTTACGGCCTCGGGGGAATTGTGATTCCCTTCGCCGGCATCAAAGTGATTGATCTTCTGATCGCGAGTCTCCGTCTGGTTTGAACCCATGAAAGCAATTCTATCCGAAGCCCGCGCCGCACTGGCGGCCACCTTGGTGCTGGGCCTGGTCTGCTGCGGAATATACCCCGCCGTCGTCACGTTTCTCGGCCAGGCCATGTTCCGCGACCGAGCTGACGGCAGCCTCATCCGCGATCCCTCCGGCAGAATCGTCGGGTCGCGCCTGATTGGCCAAGCTTTCACGGCGGACAAGTACTTCCAATCCCGCACCTCTGCCGCGGGGAATGGTTACGACGGGCTGAGCTCTGGCGGCTCCAACCTGGGGCCCACCTCCAAGAAGCTGCGGGACTCGGTGGCGTCCAACGTGGCCGATTACCGCGCGCACAACGGGTTGGCGACCAACGCGACGGTCCCGGCCGACGCGGCGACCGCCTCGGGCAGCGGACTGGACCCCCACATCAGCGTCGAAAACGCCCGGCTCCAATCGGCGCGGGTGGCCGCCGCACGCGGCCTTTCCGCCGAGGTGGTCCGCGCCCTCGTCACCCACCACACGGCCCCACCTGTTCTCGGGTTCTTGGGCGATCCCGGCGTCAACGTGGTCACTCTGAACCTGGCCTTGGACCAAGAACATCCGTCAGCCCCCGGCCAGGCCGGAGTTCCCGCAAGTCATTAAGCGGTGCTCCCGCCCTTACCGACTTGTGGTTGCCCCATTGATGAGCGGGGCGGCGGACATGGTTTATGTTTTCTTAGCACCGGGCCGGGGTCTTTTGATTAGCGGGATCTCATGGTTGGTGGTTTGATGAGGAGGGACGGGGGCGACCCACCCGGTCTGAGGTGGTGCCCGGTGCGGCTCACAGGCGGAGTCCGGTTCGGGGGTGGGTTTACCACCCCCCCCGGAAGGCCGGGTCGCATTCGGGCGGGTGCCGATCATTCGGTGCGGACCACTGTGCCGATCTTGCTTTGTTGTGCAAAACCAAACAGTTGGGCTGCGCTGAATTGGTGGTTTCGGGTGCCACGACGCCATCAGCAGGCGCGGTTATTGGCCGGGGGGATCCGCCGTCGGCTCAGAATTTATTATACAATTGATCAGTGACGGACACAGCGGGCGGGATCAAATTATGAATGGTCTGGTTCTCACTTTGGAACAGCGCGAGCGGCTCGAGATCGACGCGCGGGAGGTCGACGAGGCGCATATCTACCGGCGCGCCGCGGCGCTGCTCGCCGTCGACCGTGGCTATCCGGTCGCGGAGGTCGCCGGGGTGCTGGGGGTGACGCGCCAGACGATCTACAACTGGCTGCGGACCTACGGCGAGCCGGGCGGGGAGGTGAACTTGGACGACGCGCCCCGGCCCGGCCGGCCCAGCGTGTGGAGTTCGGATTTGGCGAGCGTCTTGGAGAAGACCCTCCAGGCATCGCCCGCCGAGGCGGGGTGCCCCGGACCCCATTGGACTCCGCGCCTTCTCCAGACCAAGCTCGCTTCAATCAGCGGAGTGCGGGTCTCGCATGAAACGCTGCGCCGCCGTTTGCGTGGCTTGGGGTATGTCTGGAGAAAGGGTCGCTACATGATCCCGGAACCTCTCCCGTCGGAACCGACAGGGGATCTGCCGGTCGCGGACGCCGCCGCGGCCTAAGCCGATCCGGGCCCGGGCTTGGGGAGCACCCGGACGCACTCGAGGTCAATCCTCAACCACGCCTCCAGTTTGTAAACCGACTTCTGTGGCGATGGCCATCACCCAAGGGGAGGGTTGGCCCCCTGACCGCCTTCCCTCCTAGTCCTCCACCCCGAAATACCGGCTGCACCGCGGATTGGCACTGCGCTTGCTCAGGCCGAACGCGGTGCACGGGCCAAAGCTTGGCCGCGGTTGGCCGGCAGGAAGCGGTCCGCGGGTCTCCCAGCTCCGGGCACCGGTGGTGGCGCCTGGGGGAAGTGTGTTCGCCCTCGCGTTTCCGCCGCATCCAACCAATCGACAAACGCAGTCCTACAGCATGAAGTTGAACGAATGGACAGTGGTTCTGGCGGCCGCCGGGATCGTTAGTTGGGGCGGGGTCGCGACCGGGGCAGAAGCGGCTCCGGCGGCGAAACCGGCGACCGATGCCGCGGGCTGGGTCGCCAGTCCCACGCCGGCTCCGACCACCACGCCTTCGACGTCGCCTTCGGGGACGGTGGTGGGCAGCAAGGCGAACCTCGGTTTTTGGAGCCGCTGGGATCAGGCTTGGCGCGAGCAATTGGGCGCGCCCGCCTTCACCGAGACGCCCGCCCCGGCCCCCGGGGCTCCGGCCCCGGCGCCGACGCGCCGGGGACTTCCCGCACCGTTTGATTCGCCGCCGTTCCCCACCGGTGAATGGCAGCTTGGGGGGACGCCCTCGATTGGGGACCCGAACCTCACCCCTGACTCCCCGCTGATGGAAGCGCTCTACCAGGGGCCTCATGGCCAGGCCTGGGCCGACTCCCGGGTGAAGTTCTACGGCTGGGTTGACGGCTCGGCGAACCTGAGCACGTCGCAAAAATCGGGCGTGGGGGTCAACGGTCAGGCGGGCAATTTCCCGCTCTCTTATGGGCAGCGACCCAACCAAGTCGAGTTGGATCAGGCCGTTTATTACCTGGAGCGGACCCCGGATGAGTTCCAGACCGACCATGTGGACTGGGGCTTCCGGGTGTCGGGCGTGTACGGCCTGGACTACCGCTACATGATCTCGCGGGGGTTGTTCAGCAACCAGTTGATCGTGAACAACCGTTTCTACGGCTACGACATGCCCATGGTGTACGCCGACCTCTATCTTCCGCAGGTGGCTCAGGGCATGAACATACGGGTGGGCCGCATCATCTCCGAGGCGGACATCGAGGCCCAGCTCGCGCCGAACAACCCGATGTCCACGCACTCGCTGCTCTACACCTTCGACCCGTACACGATGGAAGGCATCTTCACGTCCACGAAGCTGAACGACCAATGGACGGTTCAGGCCGGCCTGGCGAACGGCAACGACGTCGCCCTCTGGCAGAAGGACAGGGGCAACCAGCCGACCGGGGTGCTGATGCTCCAGTATGTCTCCAAGGACAACAAGTTCTCGTTTTACGGCGGTGCCAACTCGTTCAACAACGGCGACTTCGGCTACAACAACCTCCAGCAGTTTGTCGGCACCCTCTCCTACAAGTTCAACGAGAAGGTCTGGACGAGTTGGGAGACGTGGTACATGTTCATGCACCACGCGACCACCGGCCCCACCGCCGCGGTGCCTTATCAGAACGGGTTTTTCCCGGTCAAGGCCGGCTATGCCCCCGAGTGGGCCACGCTGGATTACACCATGTTCCGCCTCGGCCCCGGCACTTTCTTCACGGTCCGCAACGAGATCTTCAATGACATTGTCGGCCAGCGGACCGGTTACAACACGGTTTACACGGAGAACGCCGTGGGCATCACCTACTGGCCGGACAAGTTGATCACCTTCCGTCCCGAGATCCGGTTCGACCATTCCTACGCCAAGGCCGCTTACGACAATGGTTCGCGGCACAATCAGCTCGTCGGTAGTTTTGACATCATCCTGTATTTCTAATTGATTGGCAAGCTGGCCGGCCACGTGGCCGGAGACCAAAGGCCCGGGCGTTCCGCCCGGGCCTTTTCGTTTCCGTTCACGACCGGGGAGACGGGGCGGCGGGGCGGTTTTGATACAATCTTAGCGCCCGCCGGGGGTCTATTTACAGGCGGGCGGGCACGGCGCGTTGTATAAAAAGTCCTGTTGCCACCAGGCACACGCCGAACAAAGTCTGAAAAACCAACTATGAAGCATCATTACTGGACCTGTGAACTAGCCGCCCTGGGACTCGTCAGCATTGCCTCTCTGGCCCAGGCCGGCGATCCTGAACCTGCCACCACGCAAGCGACGAATTCGCCCCCCACCTCGGTGTCCGGGACCGTGCTGGGCGCCAAGGCCAACGAGGGTTTCTTCCGTCGTTGGGATGAGGCGTGGCGCGAGCAGTTCGGCACCGCGGCGTACACACCGCCCACTCCGCCGGCAGCGGGCACGCCCGCCGCACCGGTTACCCGCCGCGGCCTCCCCTCGCCCCTGGACTCGCCGCCGTTCCCGACCGCCGAGTGGCAGATCGGCGGCACCTCCATCATCGGCGATAAAAACCTCACCCCGGATTATCCGCTGATGGAGGCGTTGTACCAGGGTGCCAACGGGAATTGGTGGGCGTCCCACCGGGTGAAGATGTACGGCTGGGTCGACATCTCGGGCAACCTGAGCACGTCCGAGAAGTCGGGCGTCGGCGCCAACGGCCAGAGCGCCAACTTCCCGCTCGTTTACGCCCAGCGCCCGAACCAGTTCGAGCTCGACCAGGCGGTGTTTTACTTCGAACGCACCGCCGACGAGTTTCAAACCGACCACTTCGATTGGGGATTCCGCATCGCCAACGTGTACGGCCTCGACTATCGCTACATGATTTCCCGCGGGTTGTTCAGCAACCAGCTCCTCAACAACAACCGCTACTACGGGTTCGACATGCCGATGGTCTATGCCGAACTCTACTTCCCCCAGTTCGCCCAGGGGTTGAACGTCCGCATCGGGCGGATCATCTCGGAAGCTGACATTGAGGCCCAGCTCGCCCCGAACAACCCGATGTCCACCCACTCCCTGTTGTACGGGTTCGATCCCTACACCCAAGAGGGCATCTTCGGCACGTTGAAGCTGGACGACCAATGGACCGTTCAAGGGGGCATCGCGAACGGCAACGACGTGGCCATCTGGCAGAGTGATCCGGGCAACCAGCCGACCGGCACGGTCATGCTGCAGTACAATTCCAAGGACAACAAGTTTTCCTTCTACGGCGGGGCAAACGCCTTCAACAACGCCCAGTTCGGCTACAACAACCTCCAGCAATACGTCGGCACGTTGAGCTACAAGTTCAACGAGAAGGTCTGGACCACCTGGGAGACGTGGTACATGTTCCAGACGCATGCCACTACGGCTCCCACCGCGGCGGTTCCCTACAACAACGCCTTCTACCCGGTCAAGGCGGGGTACGCGCCCGAATGGGCGACGCTCAACTACACCATGTTCCGGATCGCCCCGTCCGCGTTCCTCACCGTGCGGAACGAGGTTTTTGACGACATCGTGGGACAGCGGACCGGCTACAACACGGTGTATTCCGAACATTCGCTGGGCATGACCTACTGGCCGAACCGGCTGATGACCTTCCGGCCGGAGATTCGGTTCGAGCATTCGTACGCGAAAGAGGCGTACGACAACGGGACCAGGCACAACCAGTTCGTGGCTAGTTTCGACGTGATCGTTTACTTCTAGACCAACCGGCGGCTGGCCTGCCAGAATCAATGTGCCGGCGCCACCTTGGCAGCGCCCAGGGGGCGCCGGCAATTTGCTTGGATGCACTCATCTTGGAAACACCTCATCGCGCGGATCACGCTGCTTGCCGCTTGCCTGGGGCGCGTGGCATCCGGTGCCACCCCCGCCGAATTCCCCTTCGAGTTGCGGGAGGGACTCATCTGGGTGGAGGTGCGCGTCGCGGAGTCGCCTGCTCCGCTCCATTTCCTGCTCGATTCCGGGGCTGGCTTGAGCGTCATCAATCTGGGCACCCTGGAGCGGATCAGCCATTTGCGCGGCAAGCGGATCACAGTCCAGGGAGTGGAGACGACGGCCGTGGGGTACTGGCCGCAACACCTTGCCGTCGCGGACGGATCCTTCCCGCTCGCAGCGGACTTGCTGGCCTTGGACCTGCGGGAGTTGAGCCGTGGCTGCCATCGGACGGTGGATGGTCTGGTCGGCGTTGATTTCTTCCGCGGCCGGTCAGTCTGCCTCGACTTCCGCCAGAAGGTCCTCCGTTTGGGAGGCGCGGGAGAGGGGACGCCGTCCGATTCCATAACCCTTCCCGTGGAGGTGGGTGGTGGGGCGCTGCACCTCTCCATCGCTGTGAACGGGCATCCCGGCCAGCGGGTCCGGTTGGACACGGGCTGCGCCGGGGCCCTGCATTGGGTCGGTTCGCCCGGTCCCCGCCAACCGGTCGAGCCCCATGTTTCGGTGGCGCTTGCCCCCTTGAACGTGCCGCTCGTCGACACCGTGGTGTCGCTCGGCCCGCTGCGGTTCGATGGCGTCCGCACCGGCCTGCACAAGCGTGAGATGTTTCCGGGCGAGGCCGGGTTGGTGGGCAACGATTTGCTCTGCCGGTTCCGCGCGGTGACCGTCGACGAACCTGCGCGACGCATCGTGTTCGAGGGGGTTTCCTCGGCGGTTCCCTGACCCGTCTGCGCGGGGGGCGGACCCCGGGATTCCCCCCGCCCCAAAGGGCCGCCTGATTCGGGCTCCCGACCCGCACCTCCGGCGGCTTGCTCCTCCCCATCCCCAACCCATCCCGCGGGTCCTGGCCGGGGCTGGGTATCCAGCCCCCGGCGAGTGTTTGTCCCGGCGGTCCTTTCCTCGCCCTCGCCCAGCCGGGGACGTCCTCTCTAGGATGCTCGCAACCCACTGTGCATCAGTTTGTTAGATGATGCGGGACGGCTCGGTTCAGGTTGGCCCCGAGGGGCATGCGCACGCTCCCGGCGAAAAGGCATCCCCAGGCCTGCACCGCCCGGCCGAACGGCCCCTCGGGCGGGCCTTAACACATTCTTAATTCCAGCGCGCCACACCTTAATTAGGGGGGGGTGCGTTTAGGGTGTAAAAAGAGTGTGTCGGAAGAAAAAGGTACAATCAGCAAACAGGCGATGAACAAAAATGCGTGGATGACGGCGGTGGCGATGGCAGTGCTCTTGCCGGCTGTGAGCGCCTGCGCCCAGTACAAGCCCACCGGGGAGGATCGGGTGACGGCGTCCCCGAAAGCGCGGAAGATGCTGAGCGACCGCGCCGCCCAAGTTCAAGCCCCCACCGACGTGGTGGTGGTGATGGAGCCCACGCACGCGAAGGGTGAAATGCTCGTGGCCGCCCCCAAGTTGCAGGCCTCCCTGACCGAGTCCAAATCGGCGGTCCCTGTGACCGTTCCCGCGAGCACGGCCACGCTGGCACCCGCGGATGGGCTGGTCACCTCGCCCAAGACGCGTGAGCTGCTCCGAGGCCATACGGGGCGGCCCGTCGTCGAGGTCGCCCCGATCACCCGCTAACGGTCCTGCAACCGCTTATTCTGTGGCATCCGCCGTGAAAGACAGCACTCCGAACACCGACACCGTGTTGGCCCGCTTAACGGCGGGGCAGGGAAGTGCGCGGAGCGGGCTGTGTGGTGGCAACCGAAGGCTGGGCACCCCAAACCGGGCTGACCGGCGCGGGCCAGTTGTCGGCGCTCAGACCGGTGGCCGAGTCGATTTTCGCCTTTTCAGCGCGCAACACCAAGTAATCGGCATTGGTGCTCGGGGTGAGGGCTCCCACCGGGACGGCGAGGAGTTTGGCGGGCTGGCTGTCGGTGCCGAGCACCGCGTAAGCCACGCGTTCGGTCTTAAGGTCGAAGACCAGGTCCTTGATTTGGCCCAACCGCTCCCCCTTCTCATTCAGCACCGGCATCCCGACGATGCCGGTCGCTTTGTTGAAGCGCGCGGGCTGGGTTTTGGCGGGTTGGGCCTTGGGGGCTGCCACTTGGTCTGCCGTCCCCTGCACCAGCCCCAAGCCGAGCGTGGCGAGCACGAGAGCCGAGGGCACTGCTGATTTCCAGAATCCGTTGTTCATAAAACTTCCTTCATGTTCACTGCCGTTTCAATTGTTCACAGCATATCTGGTCTGCGACCCGCCGTCCAGAGGGCGGGGTCTAATTCGCGTGTCAGGCGGAATCCTACACTCCTGCCTGTGGTGGTGGTCCTGGCGGCCCTCATCTTGGCCTGCCTCTGCCCCGGGGCATACGCGCTCAGCCCCGCGGATCTGCGGGCCGACCAGAACCTGACGCCCGAGCGGCTGATGAAGTATGTGTCCGGGTTCAAGTTCGAGCAGCGGCGCGAATTGAGGAGCACGGAGACCTTCCTGCGTGAGCGGTGCGGGGATTGCGATGATTTCGCGGTGATGGCAGCGGGGGTTCTGCGCGAAAAGGGGTACCGGACGCGGCTGGTGGCCGTGTACATGGCGCGCGAAGTCCACGTTGTTTGTTACGTGGCGGAGTCAGGTGGCTATCTTGATTACAACCGGCGCAAGGAAGCTGATCCCGTGGTGAAATGTCCGGAGACGCTCGCGGCCATCGGTGCGCGCGTCGCGGAGTCCTTCCGCACCGATTGGCTGTCGGTTTCCGAGTACAGTTTGACGGGTGGCCGGGCGGAATTCCTGCAAACGGAGTTTCGTTGACCCGTCCTGCCGCGCGTCCCGCGGCGGCCGCTTTTCCGGTTCTTTTCCCGTCCGCCCAGCTCGGCGGACCAAAGCTCTTGCTGGCGGGCCCCCCGGGACCTAAGCTCCCACCAGGGATCGATGCGATGAGCGAAACAGCGGGAACCAAGTATGGCGTGATGGGTGACGCGGCCGGGATGGGCGTTCGCCATTGTCTTACCATCCATCGGTCTGGCAATCGCAGGCGGTCAGCCGCAAGCGTGATGCGGGGGGTTGCACTTCCGCCTCTCCGCGCCATCACGCCTGATGGCCCTTCCCCCCCGCGGGTCGGCTGGTGCGCTGGCCCGGTCCGCCCGGGGTTGAGGGACCGGTTCGGCGTCTCGTGTCCCGGCCCCTCCGCCTGTCGCCCATGACTAATGATCGTTCTGGATCCCCCGCGCTGGAACCTCCCCGGCCCGGTGGTTCTTCCGGACCGCCGGCAGGGCCTCCCCCCGAGGGCGTGGCTCCCGCGAAGAGGGGCCGCCTCAAGGTCTTTTTTGGCATGGGACGAGGGGTGGGGAAGACCATGGCCATGCTGGTGGCTGCCCAGCAGGAGCAGGCGTCCGGCCGCGACGTGGTGATCGCTTTTCTCGACCCGGAGGCGCCCAGTCAGGTGGCTGCCCAGGCCGCTGGCATCCCATTCCTCCATCCGGTCAGTGCCCAGGGTGACGGACGCCTGATCCGCCAGATCGACCTCGATGCGGTGCTTTCTCGCCGGCCCCAACTCGCGGTGGTCGACGAGCTGGCCCGCGCCAATGCCGGCTCCGCGCGCCACCCGGCCCGGTACCAGGACGTGCTCGAGCTGCTGGACGCGGGCATCCACGTTTTCACCACGCTGAATGTCGGGAACGTGGAGAGCTGCGCGGAAGCGGTGCGCCAGATCCGCGGCGCGGCCCCCCGCGAGACGGTGCCGGATCAGGCGCTGGATCGCGCCGAGTTTGTGCTCATCGACCTCCCGACCACCGAGTTGCGGCGTCGGTTGGAGTCGGACGAACGTTACGCGTACGAGGCGGCGATGGCGGCCCAGGAGGGCGTGTTCCGGCCCGGGAGCCTCTCTGCGCTCCGCGAACTGGCCTTGCGTTTCGTGGCCGAACAGGTCGGCCGCGAGGTGTTGCGCCGCCGGCGCGCCGGGGGGGCGGAAGACGCCTGGAAATCGGGCCAGCGGCTGCTCGTGGCGGTCGGTTCCAACCCGGGCTCCAGCGCCCTGATCCGCTGGACCCGGCGTGCGGCCGGGGAGATGCACGCCACCTGGGTGGCGGCCCATGTTGACCTCGGGCGTCCGCTGGGTGAGGAGGAACAGGCGCGGCTGGCGATGCACCTCTCCCTGGCCCGGGAGCTCGGGGCGCAAATCGTCACCACCACCGATCAGGAGGTGGGGCGGGGGCTTCTGCGGGTGGCCGCCGAGCACGGGGTGACCCGGATCATCGTGGGGAAGCCGGCCAGCCGGGCGTGGTTTGCCCGGTGGCGCGGTGGCGGTCTGATCCGGGGGTTGATTCGTGGCAGCGGTGACATTGACATCCACGTGGTCCGCGCCGAGGGCTGGGTTCCAAGGACGCGCTGGAAGTGGCGCGCGTTCCTGCCGCCGCTGGCGCGCGACAGCGTGCTGGTGGCCGTCATCGTCGGCGGGATCACCTGTCTGAACGGCGCCCTGCCCGGGTGGATTGGGCGCGAGCCGGCCGGGTTCCTTTACCTCCTGGGGGTCGTGTTGGCCGCTTTGTTGACGCGCCGGGCGGCGGCCCTGACCGCCGCGGCGCTGAGCGCGCTCGCGCTGAATTACTTTTTTGAACCGCCCCTCTACTCGCTCTGGATCGCCCGCCCCGGCGATGTGGTGGTGTTTTTTGCCTACTTCGCGGTGGCGATCATCGTGGGGCATCTGACGGCGCGGCTGCGGGAGCGGGAGGTCGCGGAGCGGCGTGGGGAGCGGCACGCGACGGGGCTGTACCTGCTGACGCGCACGCTGGCCCAGGCGGCACGGGTGCCCGATCTGGTGGCGATCGTGATGGAAGAGGTGCGGAAGGCTGTCCGGGCCGATGTGGCCATCTCCCTGGCGGCCTCCAACCGCGAGCCGGCGTTGCAACCGTCCCCGGCCGGGGGCTGGGCGCTGCCCGATGCGGAGCGGTCGGTCGCCTTGTGGGCCTTCCGGCAGCGCCAGCCTGCCGGACGCGGCACCGGCACCCAGCCCGCGGCGGACGGCCTGCACCTTCCCCTGCTGGCGGGCGACCGGTGTCTGGGGGTGATGAGCCTGCGTTTCCGGGATGGCGGCCAGGTGACCACCGACCAGCGCGATCTGTTGGACGCGTTCTCCCGCCAGATCTCGCTCGCCCTTGACCGCCAGTGGCTGCGCGACGCCCAGCAACATGCGGAGCTGGTGGCCGAGTCCGAGCGGTTGAGCAAGACGCTGTTGAACTCAGTCTCGCACGAGATGCGGACCCCGCTGGCCGCCATCACCAGCGCGGCGAGCGCGTTGGTGGAGACCGGCGACCACGCGCCCGCGGACTGGCGGCGGGGGATGGCTGACGAGATTCAGGAGGCCGCCCAGCGCCTGAACCGCCTCGTGGGGAACCTGCTCTCCATGACCCGGGTCCAATCCGGTCATGTCAAACCGAAGATGGATTGGTGCGACGTGGCGGACGTCCTGCAGGTGACCCGCGATGAGATCCAGGCCGAAATGGCCCGCCACCCCGTCACCACGGAGATCCAACCCGGCCTGCCGCTCGTGCGGATGGACTTCGTGCTGATGCAACAGGCGCTCACGAATCTGCTGCTCAACGCCACCGTCCACACGCCGCCCGGGACGAAGATCCTCGTCACCGTCCGCGTTGACGCGGGGGAACTTGTCATCACCGTTTCAGACAACGGGCCGGGCCTGCCCACCGAGGCGATCGCCCACCTGTTCGACAAGTTCTATCGCGGGCCGTCAGCCCCGGCCGGTGGCACCGGGCTCGGGCTGGCGATTGTCAAAGGGTTTATCGAGGCCCAGAACGGCCGCGTCTCCGCCGGCAACCGCCCCGAGGGAGGGGCGGTGTTCACCCTGCGAATGCCCAGCCCCCGCCGGGAGGCCGAGCCCGCCCCGCCCCCGGCAACACCAACCGAGGTCACCGCATGAAGCCATCCGCACTCATCATCGACGACGAAAAACAGATCCGCCGGCTGCTCCACGCGTGCCTCGAGGCCAACGATTACACCGTGGTCGAGGCCGCCACCGGCGCCGAGGGAATCGCCGAGGCCGCCCAGCGTCCGCCCGACATCATCATCCTTGATCTCGGCCTGCCTGACATGGACGGGATCGAGGCGCTCAAGCGCATCCGTCAGTGGAGCCAGGTCCCGGTCGTCGTCCTGTCCGTGCGCGAGCGTGAAGAGGACAAGGTCGCGGCCCTCGACAACGGGGCTGATGATTTTGTCTGCAAACCGTTTCGGACCGGCGAGCTGCTGGCGCGGTTGCGGGTGGCGCAGCGTCACAGCCAGCCGGCGAGCGCCTCGCCCGTCTTCCGCACGGGGGAGCTGGAAATCGATTACAGCGCGCGGGTGGTGAAGGTTTCGGGGATCGAGGTGAAACTCACCCCCATCGAGTATTCGCTCCTCCGTCTGCTGGCGCGGAACGCGGGGAAGGTCCTGACCCACCAGCACATCCTCCGCGAGGTCTGGGGTCCGAACTTCGTCGAGCACACCGACTATCTCCGGGTCCACATCGCGCACCTGCGGGAGAAACTGGAACACGACTCCGCCAAGTCGAGCCTGATCAAGACGGAGCCCGGCATCGGCTACCGCCTCGTCGAGCGGGGATGAGTGGCCGGCCACCCCCGCGGAAGGTCTGCCTGAACATGCGTCCCCCCGGTTTGGACATTTTCCCGGCCCGCCTCTCCCTCCTCCTCTGCGTGCTGATGGTCCCGGCCTGTCGCGGTCCCCGGTGCCAGATGGCGGCGGGTGATCCGGCTGAAGCCTCGCAGGTGCTGCGCCGGGCGCGGCGCGAACTCGCCCCCGACGCGCATGTGGTGGTGTTCGACGTCGGGGTGATCCGGCGGGGCTGCCAACTGGTGCTTACCGGCGAGGTCGATCGCGCGGAAGCCAAGATCGGGCTGCGGCGGGCCTTCGCGAGCGCCGGTTGGCGGGTCGCCGATGAGATCCGGCTGTTGCCTGACCTCCCTCCGGGTACCGGTGCCCATGCGGTCTGCGTGGTGAGCGTCGGCAGCGCCCGCGAGCGGCCGGCTCACGGGGCGGAGATGGGCACGCAGGCGCTGATGGGGGAAACCCTCCAAGTCCTTGACCGCACCACCTCCCGCGGCCCGGCCGCAGGCTGGCTCCGGGTGCGCTCGGCGGACGGATACGTGTCTTGGATTGAGGAAGGTTCCGTCCGGGTTCTCACCGATGGGGAGTTGCTCGCGTGGACGACCAACCGGCAACTGATGGTTACCGCACTGGAGAGTTCCGTGGTGGACTCGTCCCGGCCCGGTTCAACTCCGGTCTCCGACGTGGTGGTGGGTGATCGACTGCGCCTGGTGGCGGAACAGGGCGACTGGTTCCAGGTGGCCCTCCCCGACGGCCGCTCCGGCTTTCTCCCGCGTGATGTCGCGGAGGAATTACCCACCTGGCTGGCGGGCCGGCGCGCGACCTCCGAAGCGGTCGAAGCCACCGCGCGGCGGTTCCTCGGGCGCCCGTACCTCTGGGGCGGGTGCAGTTCGAAGGGGCTCGATTGTTCGGGGTTCACGCAGCTTGTTTTCCGCCTGAACGGGGTCGAGGTGCCACGGAACGCGGCCGAACAGGCATTCGCCGGCCGGGAGGTGCTCTGGCGGCCGCGGTTCGAGGGAATGCTGCCGGGGGACCTGCTCTTGTTCGGCCGGGCAGCCGGTGACGGAGCCGGGAAGATCGTCCATGTGGGGATCTACCTCGGAGAGGGGAGGTTCATCCACTCGCTCGGTTGGGTGCACATCAGCAGCCTCGATCCGGCCTCGGCGCTGGCCGATCCGGCGCGCATCAAAACCCTGCGGCAGGTGCGGCGTGTGCTCCCGGAAAAGGCCGGAGGCTGACCGCCCCGCGCGGGGCGGGTGGTTACCGGCGGGATCCGCCTTCGCGGTCACGCGGCCCGCGGAACTGCCGCAGAGCCCGCTTCAGCGCTTCGATTTCCTGCTCGTCGGCCGTCTTCTGCCGCTCCGCGAGTTCGAGGGTGTCGGCCACATCCTCCAGATCCTCGATGGCGAGCCGGAGGCTTTCGAGCACCTGGGTGACCTCGTCGATCGCTTCGCGGATGGCCGCCGGGGAAGCCGGCTGCGCTGGTGGGGGGGGCGGTGTGACGGGGCGTTCCTCGCGCTCGGGTGCCGGCGGGCGGAAGGGTGCCCGGGCCGCCACTGAAGGCTCGGGGCGCCGGTCTTCCCGCTCACGCCAGCGCTCGCGGGCCGGTCCGGTGCCGGTTTCTCCCGCCTCGCCGCGGGAGTCCTCCCGGCGGGTGCCGTCGCGCGGCTTGAGGCGGGCTGCGGACGGGGCGGCGTCACGCCCTCCTGTGAAGTCCGGCTGGTCCCCGGGTGCCGGATCCCTTTCTTCCCCGGTGGGATCGCCGGGCTCCGGTTCTTCCTGGGCGGAGGCTTCCCCGTGCCCGTCATCGAAATCGGCGCGCCGGGCGGCTTCCGGCTCGCGGCTCGGCGCGTCTGCTCCCGGTTCCTCGTCGCCCGGGAGGTCCGCCTCGCGGTGCTCCTCGTAGGCAAAGTCTTCGTCGCGGTCCCGCAACGGGGCGCCCTCGTCGGAGTCCGCGTAGTTCTCAGAACGGGCTGGACGCGGCGGATAATCGTCGGCTGGACCGGCGGGGCCGCGGCTCGGGTCGTTGTCACCGGCGGGCGCGCCCGCGGCACCCGGCGGCGCGGGTCTTCTGGTCCGGCCACGCCGACCCCTTCCGGAGCGGCGTGCCCGCTGTCCGGGGTAGGACGGTCGGGAACTGTCATTCTGCTCCGCTCCGGTGCTCGGTGTCTCTTCGGGAACCATTTGCTGACAAATCTGCCCTGACTGGCGGCAAAAGCAATGGGAATTTATTCGTTGCCACCGCGGCGTCCTCCCCCCCAAAATCACGGCTTGTGACAACGTGTCTTAGTTGGCCTGCAGGGAGGGGTTGGCGGCTGGTCTCGGTGGTGGCGCTCGCCTGCGCGTGGCTGGTTGGGGCCGGCCGGGCGGCGGAGCCGCCGCGGCGTACCTCCGTGGTGCTGATCCTGGCGGATGATCTGGGGTACGGGGACCTGGGGTGTTATGGCCAGAAGCGGATCCAGACCCCGAACCTTGACCAATTGGCCGCGGAGGGGATCCGGTTTGCGAACTATTACGCGGGCGCACCGGTCACGGCCGCCGCTTATGCCTCCTTGATGACGGGCCGGGAGGCCGTCCGCGCGGGTGCCCCCGGGAGCGCGGGCTGGGTGCTTCGGGCGGCGGATCAGACCATTGCCGATTGGGCGCGGGCGGCGGGCTACGCCACCGGTCTGGCCGGCGGCTGGCTTCTGGGAGAGCCGGGTACCAGTGGCGCCCCTGACCGGAAGGGGTTCGAGGAGTTTGTCGGCTGCGTCACTCCGTCCAGCGCCCATGATTACTACCCCGAGTATCTGTGGCGTTGGGAGGGCCGGACCGGACGCGGCACGAACATCCTGGTTTACGAGAACGTTGCCCGGAAGCGGGGCCTCTACATTCCCGACCTGTATTGCACGGCCGCCCAGAATTTCGTGCGCATTCACCGGCCGGACAAGTTCAACGCGTTCCGTCCCTTTTTCTTCACCCTGGCGGACCCGCTGCCGGGTGCCAATCCCGAGGAGGGCCGCCGCTCCGGCAACGGGATGCAGGTTCCCTCGGATTCCCCCTATTCCACGGAGCCGTGGCCGGCCCCGGAAAAGAACAAGGCGGCGATGATCACGCGGTTGGATCAGGACGTGGGGTTGATCCTCGCCCGGCTCAAGCAACTCCGGCTGGAGGAAGACACTCTGGTGCTCTTTGCCAGCCTGAACGGGCCGCACGCGGAAGGCGGGGTCAACCCGGCTTTCCTGCAAAGCGCGGGCCCGTTCCGCGGGGCGAAGGGGAGCCTCGCCGAAGGCGGCATCCGGGTGCCGCTGATCGCTCGGTGGACCGGGAAGATCCCCCCGGGGCGGGTGTGCGGTCTGCCGTGCGCGGCCTGGGATTTGCTGCCCACCATTCTCGAGCTGATCGGGACCGGCCGGCCGGCCGGGATCGACGGCGGCTCCCTGCTCCCCTCGTTGCTGGGGCAGAGCCAGACGAACCGATCCGCGTTTCTCTATTGGGAGATCGGGGACGACGCCCACCTCCAGCAGGCGGCGCGGTCCGGGGATTGGAAGGCCTTCCGGCCCGCTCCTGATCAGCCCTTGCAGCTATACCAACTGACCTCGGATCCCGGTGAAAAACACGATGCTGCCGCCGACCAGCCCGCGCTCCTGGCCCGGTTCGAGAAGTTCCTCACGCACGTCCGGGCCCCGCGATGAGCAGGCTACAGGCTGAAGAACTTCCAGAGGAAGACTTCCTTTTTCGTCACGGCGTGGATTTGGTTGCGATCGAAGCGGACGTCGACCAGGGTCTTGTCCTCCTGGTGTTCCCATAGCTGGCGGCCGGTGGCCGGGTCGAGGCGCCGGATCACGAAATGCGGGCCGGGTTCCAGGCCGGTCAGCACCGGCGGCGGGCCGTCGGGGTCCTCCTCCTCGGGGTGGAAGGACTCCACTGTGTAAATGTAACTTCCCGCCACGTACCGGACGAGCCCTCCGGGGTGGGCGGTCCAGAGAATCCTGCCCGTTCGCGCATCCATCCTATAGACTACATTGCCTGGGCCGCTCGATATATCGATCTGGCGCGAGTAGCGGAGGGTGTCGAGGCCGGCGGTGGTGGTGTTCACGTAGAGCATCCCCTGGTCGTCGAAGAACAGGCCCGCCACCCCGACGGACGGAAGGCTCCAACGGACCGTCCCGGAGGCGAGATCGAAGGCGGTGAGCACGCCTTGGTCGAAGACGTAAAGGCCGTCGCGGTATTCCACGCACGGGCCGTGTCCGATGACGGAGGAGGCATCCCCCCAGGCGTCGGCGCCGGGGCTCAGAGCGTAGTTCAAGGTCGCCTCCCAGCGACGCTGGCAACGGGTGTCGAGCACCGCCAGCGTCTTTCCGGCGCCGACGACCAGCACGCTGGCGAGCGGGAACAAGGCGGGCGGGCCGCTGACTTCGCCCACCCACCCGGCGCCGCCCCCCGCCGGTTCCAGACGCACTTCGTAACGGCTCTGATCTTCCTCGATGACATCCCCGCCGCGGGACCGTTGCATGTCGTTCAGGATCTCGTTTGCCGCGTCCCCCCTCCGCGCCGCCGCCAGGGAGGTGTCCAGCGTCGATTTTGCCGCGGCGGGTTTCATCCCGCTGCGCGTGACGCTCTTATGCTCCAGCAGGCGCACAGAGAAGCGCACCAAGCCACGGCCCGCCGGGGCGAGGGAGCTCGTGAAGGACACCGGCGCCGCCGCCGCGCCGCCGCTTTTCTTCGGGGCGGGGGTGGCGGCCATTTCATCCATCGCGGCCTCTTGGTAGCGCTGGTTGGCGAGGAGGACCGGCAGCGCGATCCGCCCCGGGAGGGAGAGGCTGGCCGCCTGGCGTGCGAGCCGGGTGGGATCGCTGCGGCTGGGATCCCTGCCCGGGAGGACGCTGGCCGGCTTAGCCACGCTGTTGGAGCCCGCGCGAACCGGTTCCACCGCGGAGGCGCCGGTCAGCAGGTTGATGCGTGTGATGACCGGTTGTCCCGGAGATGGTTCCGCGCAGGCGAGCAGGTCGTCGCCGCTCGGGATCAGACCGCCCGGAGCCGGGACTTCCACCGCTGGCTTTCCGGTTTCCCAGTCGTAGCGGGTCAGTTTGCCCGGAGAGAGGATCCAGATGTTGTGACCCGCCACCCGAAGCTCCAAGGCCGCCGCCGCCGCGCGCTCCAACAGGTCCTTCACGCGGTCGGGCGAGGGCACGCGGATCGGGTGGTCGGGGTCGTCCATCATGGCGCGCTGGGCGGCGGCCTGCATCGTTTCCCGCTGACGCTTCGCTTCGTCCTCAATCGCCGCGGTGTCTAGGAGGGCGACCGACCACACCGCGGTCTTGGCTCCCACGTGGTGGCGGGCGAGGAGGCCGCCGCGCAGGAAGACGAGGTCGTCATCCCCCACGAGGGCGGATTGCCCCGCATAAGCCGGGGTGGTGAACGGGAGGTCGAGCACGAGCGAAAGCCGGGAGCCGATCCAGGCGTACCAAACCCAGAAGCCGCAGCCAGCGGCGACGAGCAGGCCGAGGGCCCAGCCGAAGAGGGCGATCTTGCGCCAACGGCGTTTCTGGACACGGCTGCCCAGGGTTGGGCAGGCGGGCAACTTCAGCCCGGTCGCCTCGGCTTTGGCCTTGCAGAGGGGCGAGCAGACGTAGCCGAACAGGCGCAGGCACTGCTGGCAGATCGGCTTCCCGCAGACGCGGCAGGTCTCATCCGCGGGTTGTCCAGGATGCCGCGGGCAGAGCGGCCGTGCGGGGGCTGGCGCCGGCGGGGAAGGGATTGCCGCCGCGCGGGGTGGGGTGCCGGTCATGCGGACGGCCGGGCCCGCGGGGGGAGGCTCGGGTGGGGGCGGGGGCGCAGGGAGGGCGAGTGCGTCGCGGGCGAGTTGGGCGACAAAGTCGGAGGAGTCGAGACCGCAGGCGGGGCAGACGAAGCGGGCCGTGCCGGCGGCCAGTTCAGGGGTTGGCTCGAACTCCAGCTTGGTGCCGCAACTGCATTGGATCTTCATCGTGGATGGTCAGGGGTTTACCAAGGCGACCCCCGCGGGGCAGGTCGTGTCGCGGGGCGCCGGGCCGGCGCTCCATTCGGCCCGGCCGTCGCCGAACAGGAGGTTCCCGCCTTCCTTTCCATGGTTGTTGCCGGGCGTGGCGCCGGTGGTGGAGAAAAGCGGCTGGCCGGCCAATTTGGGCCGATCGTCGGTCTGCGCGTCCGTGAGCAGCAGCTCATTTCCGTCGCTGGCGCGGCGCCCCATGTAGAAGGCGTAGCCGATCCGCTGGCCGGTGAGGGGTAGGCCGGCTGCCAGCGGGGCGCCGCCGGCTGCCGGGCAGAGGAAATTGTCCGTTTCCACGGTGAACTTCGGGACGAGCAGGGAAAGAGGCTGGGATGCTTTGGTGGCTCCCGGCAGGTTGGGAAACTGGCCGCCTTGGGAGTTGGCGTAGATCGTCAGCGCCATGAAAACCCGGGCCATATGTTCCCGGCAGGCCGCCTGGCGCTGGCGGGCACGGCTCGTGCCGGTGGAACCCCAGTAGAGAGTGGCGAGGATGAGGAGAATCGCGGTCACGCAAAGCAGTTCAACCATGCTGGCTCCGTCGCAAGCCGTTCGTGGCCGGCGGTCACTCCTCATCTGCATGATGAACGTATAACCCAACGGCCACGGGGAGGCAATGCGACGACCGGGCAGGTCGCGACGATTTTGGACGCCGGTCACGCTGGTTGGCCAGGTCGTGACCCAACCCTCCCGGCGCCCCGGGGTTCGGCGGGGGTGCCGAGTTGTCTTTCCCGGGTGTTGCCGGGGGTGTGCCGGCCCAAATTCTTTGACCGTGCCCGCAACTTTTCCTAGTTTGGCTTGTAACAGAACTAGCGAAGATTCGGGAAAGCGCATGGCGTTCATAACCTTAACACAGTTCTTGGCGGGCATCGATCTGGCCACCGCGGCCCAGTTCGAGGAGTGGAGCAAAGCCTGGCGGGTGGCCGTGGAGAGCGGCTCCTCGGAGACCTTGCTTGGCTTCATCTGCCGGGAGCGGGGGCTGGCGGAGGACGTGTTCCTCCAGAAGCTCGCCCAGGCGCTGAACTGGCCCTATCTGGACCTCCCCAAAATCAAGGTGCCGATCGAGGCCAGGAATCGCATCTCGACCAAGGTCGCTTTCCAATATTCGGTGCTTCCCGTCGAGGTCGACAACGGCGCGGTGCAGGTGGCGGTCAGCAATCCCTTTGACACCGGGATGATCAACGCCGTCCGGTTTGACGCCCGCGGTCCGGTGCAATTCGCCCTCGCCCCGCGGGTTGAAATCGAGAAAGCGCTCAAGAATTACTACGGTGTCGGGGCCGAGACCCTCAACGAGATGGATGAGGACGAGCCGATGGAACTGCTGGTCGGCGAGGACAAGGAGATCACGGAAGGCGACCAGGAGGCGAGCGTCATCAAGTTCGTCAACCAGGTCGTCTGGGAGGCCTTCAAGGACCGCGCGACGGACATCCATTTCGAGCCGGCCGAGGACGAGCTGCGCATCCGCTACCGGATTGACGGCATCCTCCACCAGACGCCGATGCCGCCCCAGCTCAAACGCTACCAGGCCGCGCTGATCTCCCGCATCAAGGTCATGTCGGGGATGAACATCTCCGAAAAGCGGCTGCCGCAGGACGGGCGCATCAATGTGCGGATCAAGGGCGAGGAAATCGACATCCGCGTCTCCACCGTTCCGACCGTTTACGGTGAGAGCGTCTCGCTCCGGTTGCTCACCCGCGGCAAGATCTTCCTCAGCCTCGACAAGCTCGGCTTTTCCCCCCTGGAGGAGCAGGCCATCCGCGAGATCATCATCAAGCCGCACGGCATTTTCATGGTGACGGGGCCGACCGGCTCGGGAAAGTCGACCTCCCTCTACGCCTTTCTGAGCACCATCAATTCGGTGCAGAAGCGGATCATCACGATCGAGGAGCCGGTCGAGTACGAGCTCAAGGGCATCAACCAGATCGCGGTGCGGCCCGACATCGGCCTCACGTTCGCGATGGGGTTGAGGCACATCCTCCGGCAGGACCCGAATGTGATCATGGTCGGCGAGGTGCGCGACCTGGAGACGGCCGAGATCGCCATCCGCGCCGCGCTCACCGGTCACTTGGTGTTCAGCACACTGCACACCAACGACGCGCCCAGCGCCTTCACCCGCTTGATCGACATGGGGATCGAGCCGTTTCTCGTCGCGTCGTCGGTCGAGGCCGTGCTCGCCCAACGCCTGGTCCGCACCATCTGCCAGCATTGCAAGACGGAGCAGAAGGTGGGCCACGACTATCTCCGGCGCATCAGCTTCCCCGAGGCGGACATTGAAACAGCCCAGTTCTGGCACGGAGTCGGATGCGAGCGTTGCCGTCAACTCGGGTATCAGGGGCGGATGGGGATTTACGAGCTGCTGGTGCTCAACGAGAGCCTCCGGCCGCTGATCCTGAACCGCTCCGCGGCCTCCACCATCGCCTCGCGGGCGATGGAACTCGGCATGCGGACCCTCCGCACCGACGGCTGGACGAAGGTGCGCAACGGCCAGACGACCATCGAGGAGGTCCTGCGCGTCACTCAGATCGAGGAACATTTGGACAGCCTGGTGGAGGAGAAAAGCTAGTGAGACCGCTCTTGCGCCAGTTTATTCGCCCGGCAGTTGGAATCCTCCTCGGCGGGCTGCTCGTCTGGATGTCTGCGGGGCCGGCCCCGGCCGCTCCCGCCCCGCTTCCTGTGCCGCTGCCGGCACCCGGCCGGGGCACCAATTCCGCGTTCCGGCCCCCGGGCCCGGCTCCCACGGTGGCGCCTGCCGCCCCCGGATCGACCCTGCGCCGGGGCGGCCCGTCCGCCGCCACCAACGCCCCGGCGGGGCGGCCTTTGCCCCGCGTGCTGGTGCCGACGAACGCCGCCGCGAGGCCTTTCACCAACAGCCTCACAAAGGCCCCCGCGGCTGGTCCCCGGGCCGGTTTGCGGCCGGGCGCCACCAACCCCGCTGCCGCCGGTCAGGCCGGGGCGGCCAAGGCCCAGGGCGGCTTGTCCGAGACCTGGGCGCGCTGGCGGTCCAGCGCTGCGTTCATACCGGTGGTTTCCTCCACCGTGTTCGGGTTGATCCTCGCGGCGCTGCTGATCAGCCGCGCCCGGCAGGCCAAACGCGACGCGGCCAGCGGCGAGGCCGGGGCGGCCGGCCACTCCGCCCGCCGCAAGGCAAGCCAGGCCGCCGTCCAAGCCTGCAACGTGCTTCAGGTCGGTGAATTCGGCCGCCAGCTCTGGAACTTCGCCGCCAAGGGGGGGAATTTCGGGTTGAGCAAGGAGCACAAGAGCCCCGCCGGGACCCCCTTGCCCGTGAATTTGGTGGCCAAGAACTGGCGCAACCTGGTCCAGCGCAAGCTCAACATCGCCTGGCTCCCCTCCGACCAGGTATTCCTCCGCGTCGCGCACCTTCCGTTGAGCAGTTTCGACGAAACCGTATCGATGGTCGAACTGCAGTTGGAGAAACTTTCGCCGATGGCGGTGAACCAGATCGTCTGGAGCCTCCAGATCCTCCCGCACGCAGCGCCCAACGAACAGACCGTGGTGGTGATCATCGCAGCGCGCTCGGTGGTGGAGGAGTTTCTCGGCCAGATCGAAGGCCAGGGTTATCTGGCGGACCGGGTCGAGGTGCCCGCGCTCGATCAATTGCTCGCAACCCAGATCGAGGGTGATGGCGTCTGGATTTACCCGGCGCTGGTCGGCGGCAAGCACGCGGCGCTCACCGCGTGGTGGGGCGGCGGGGTGCTCCAGAGCCTCGATTTCATCAGCCTGCCCGCCACCCAGCGTGCCGCCGGTCTAAAGGAGCAGGTGCTCCAGATCGCCTGGGCTGGCGAGTTGGAGGGCTGGCTCCATCCCGGCATGCGCTGGCATCTGGTGGCCGACCCCGTGACCGCGGCGGATTGGGAGCCCGCGCTTCGGGAAGCGGTCGGCGAGACCGTTGAGGTCATCGCTCCGGTGCCGGCGACCAGCCTCGCCGCGCTCACGGCCTCCCGCGCGACCCGTTTTGAACTCCAGGCCAACCTGCTGCCCGCGGAGTTCGCGGAGCGTTACCAGCAGCAGTTCGTGGACCATCTCTGGATGGGCGGGGCCGCGTTGGTCGTCTCCCTGTACCTCGTCGGGGTCGCGGTTTATGGGGTCGCCGTTGGTTACCTGACCGTCCAGACGCGCGAGGTCGAGAAATCAGTCAAGGACTTGAGCCTGCAATACACCAACGCGATGGCCACCCTGGAGCGGTTCTCCGTGCTGTCTGACCGCCAGGACCTCAAGTACGCCTCGCTGGACTGCTGGCAGATCTTGTCCGACCTGCTGCCTACCGAGGTCACCCTCGATGGCTACAGTTTCAGCGAGGGCCGGAAGCTCAACCTGAACGGAACCGCCCCCTCGGACCAGCAGCAGGAGTTGCTGGATTTTGAGAAGGCCATGCGCAAGCACAAGGTGAAGAACGACCAACTGCTGTTTGATCCCACGAAGGGGGAAACCCTCAGTTCCCGGCTCAACCCCGGGGGGCAGACGGTGACTTGGAACGTCTCCTTTGAACTCAACCGGGCGGAGGCGCAATGAAGGGCTACCTCGACTCACTCAAGCCGTCGGAGCGCCGGTTGGTCGTCGGCTTCGGCATCGTCGCCTTCATCGTGCTGAACTTTTGGTTCGTCGTCCCCCACTTTTCCGATTGGAGCAACCTCAAGATCCGGATCGCCATGGCGGGCAAGAAGCTCGACCTCTACAACGCGACGATCGAACAGGCCAACCGGAAGCAGGTGGAGATCCGGCGCATGGAAGGGGACGGTTACGACATCCAGCCCGAGGAGCAGGCGATGCACTTCCAGAGCGCGGTGCAAACCCTCGCCGCCCAATCCGGCATCGGCTTTCAAAGTGTTGGCCGGGTGAGCCAGCGAACCAACCAGTTCTTCCTGGAGCTGTCGCAGCAGGTAACGCTCAACGCCCGCGATGAGCCGCTGCTCAATTTCCTCTTCAACCTCGGTTCCGGAGCGTCCCTGATCCGCGTGCGGGATCTGGGCATCCGACCCGACGCGCCCCGGCAAAACCTGAGCGCGAGCATCAAACTTGTGGCCAGCTACCAAAAGAAGGCCCCCGCCCGCGCCGGCACCGGCGCCAATGGCAAGTCCGCCGGGGCGTCCGCAACTCCTCCCCATAAATCGTGAAAACCATTGTCGCCACCCTTTTGCTGTCCGGGCTCGCTGCGGCTGCCCAGGTTCCCGCGCCGATCCCCGCCCCTGCGCCGGCCTCGCCGCCCACCGCCGCCCCCGTCGTTCCGGTCAAACCGGGCGGGACTGCGACCCGGCCAGGCCCCGCCGCGCCGACCGCGGCCACGCCTGGGCCGACGCGCGACGGAACCGCTCAAGCGGTCGCGCCCTCGGCGCGGCGCGGGCCGGGTACCCGGCGGGGCGGAGCAGTCGCTCCGGTGCCCGAACCTGCCGCCCCGGCCGCTGTCCCCGCCGTAGGCGCAACGCCCACGCCTCCCGCCGCGGGCCCGGCGTCCACCGAATTGGACGAGAACGCCATGGTCCCGCCCGGCATGCTCAGCCTCAAGAAGGCAGACGCCGACCAGGTGCTCGAACTTTATTCGCTCCTGACGCATCGCACGGTGCTCAAGCCCTCAACCCTGCCGAGCCCGCAAATCACCTTCATGGCCCAGAGCGAGTTCACGGTGCGGGAAGCCGTGCAGGCCCTGGACGTGGTGCTGGGCTTGAACGGCATCGGCATGGTGCCGTTCGGGGAGAAATTCGTCAAAGCCGTGGCTTTGGCCAATGTGAACCAGATTGGCGCGGTGATCGGGAAAGGGACGGCGGAGAGCCTCCCCGAGATGGGGTCCTATGTGACCCACGTGGTGCAGTTGAAATACGCCCGGCCCAGCGAGATGATCCAAGCGCTCACCCCCTTCGCCAGCACCATCCCGAACCCCATCCTCGCAGTCGACAGCAGCCAAATCCTCATCCTGCGTGATTTCTCGGAGAACGTGAAGCGGATGCTGGAACTCATCGAGCGCATTGACGTCAACATTCCCTCCGAGTTCATCTCCGAGGTGATCCCCATCAAGTATGCGATGGCTGCGGACATCGCGGGCGCGTTGAACAGCCTCAGCGCGGGCGGGGGCGGCGGCGGATCCATCGGTGGTGGGACCGGTGCCGGGCGGAGCGGCGCCCTGGGGGGCGGTGGACGCGGCGGCATGGGGGGCGGCATGGGGGGCGGTATGGGCGGCATGGGCGGATCGCGCGGCAGCCTTGG
>Ga0182030_10006398_pt1 | contig 24855 bp, 19 predicted proteins | sample 812S3MmetaG_FD_121299 | JGI IMG/M metagenome (GOLD analysis project Ga0182030, IMG submission 121299) | Permafrost microbial communities from Stordalen Mire, Sweden - 812S3M metaG (Illumina Assembly) | ecosystem: Environmental > Terrestrial > Soil > Wetlands > Permafrost | place: Sweden...
CATCTGCACCGCCGCCGCCCAGCGTGAGCTGGCCACGCCGGCACTGCTGGCCATCCTGGCCCCGGTCATCGTCGGCTTCGGCATCAACTACCTGGCCCTCGGCGCGTTCTTGGCCGGGGCGATCCTGACCGGGCAGCTCATGGCGAACACGCTGTCGAACTCGGGTGGGGCGTGGGACAACGCCAAGAAGTACATCGAGGACGGCAACGAGGGCGGGAAGGGTTCCGAGGCCCACAAGGCCGCGGTCATCGGCGACACCGTGGGCGACCCGTTCAAGGACACGGCCGGCCCGGCCCTGAACCCGATGATCAAGGTGATGAACCTGGTCTCGCTGCTGATCCTGCCGGCCGTGATCTCCCTGCGCCACCACAACGGCGAGCGCTACGCCGTCGCCGCCGTCGCCCTGGTCATCCTGCTGGGCGCCCTGGCCTTCTCCAAGCGCAAGACCGAGGACATGGCGGCCGACGCGACCGTGATCGAGCCCCCGGCCGCCGTGGCGGCAGCATCGGGCGACTGACCTGGTCAGCGTAGGTAAGAACCCCTATGTTCGGGGTCGGGTCGGCCACATCGCTCTTGACAGGCGGGTGGCGGACCTTCAACCTTGCTCAACCATGCGGACCGAACGGAACGAAGGATTGATGCGCGAACGGGCCCGCCATGGGTAAGGCACTGGTCATCGTCGAGTCGCCCGCCAAGGCGCGGACCATCGGCGGTCTGCTCGGCCCCGACTTCATCGTGGAGTCCTCCATCGGGCACATCCGCGACCTCCCCCGGGGGGCCGACGAGGTGCCCGCGGCCTACAAGGGCGAGGGCTGGGCGCGCCTCGGCGTCGACGTGGACAACGGGTTCAAGCCGCTCTATGTCGTCTCGGCCTCGAAGAAGTCGGTCGTGGCCAATCTCAAGCGTCTGCTCAAGACCGCCGACGAGTTGTATCTCGCCACCGACGAGGACCGCGAGGGCGAGTCCATCGCGTGGCACCTCTTCGAGGTGCTGTCGCCCACCATCCCGGTCAAGCGCATGGTCTTCCATGAGATCACCCCGGAGGCGATCGCCCGCGCCGTCGAGGACTGGCGGGACCTCGACCGCCGCCTGGTCGACGCCCAAGAGGCGCGACGGATACTCGACCGCCTCTACGGCTACGAGGTCTCCCCGGTCCTGTGGCGCAAGGTCATGCCCCGGCTGTCGGCGGGCAGGGTGCAGAGCGTGGCCACCCGTATGGTGGTCGAGCGCGAGCGGGCCCGCATGCGCTTCCACTCGGCCACCTGGTGGGGCATCGACGGCACCTTCGCCCATGCCGGTGCGCCCGCCCCGTTCGGCGCGGCCCTCATTTCGCTCGGGGGCACCACGGTGGCCACCGGCAAGGACTTCAACGACGACGGCGTCCAGACCAGCAAGGGAACGGTGCGGGTGCTGGTCGAGGAAGAGGCGACGGCGGTCGCGTCTGCGCTGACCGGCCAGTCCTTCACCGTCAGCGCCGTCACCGAGCGGCCCTTCCGGCGCTCGCCGGCCGCGCCGTTCATGACCTCGACACTCCAGCAGGAGGCCGGGCGCAAGCTGCGCTTCAGCGCCCAACGGGCCATGCAGGTGGCCCAGCGCCTCTATGAGCAGGGCTTCATCACCTACATGCGGACCGACTCGACCACCCTGTCCGAGCAGGCGCTCACGGCGGCCCGCAGCCAGGCCCGCGAAATGTACGGGGACGCCTACGTGCCTGACAAGCCGCGCCGCTACGAGCGCAAGGTCAAGAACGCACAGGAGGCCCACGAGGCCATCCGCCCGGCCGGGGAGACCTTCCGGACGCCCGAACAAGCGGGACGGGCGCTGTCGGGGGACGAGCTCCGCCTGTACGAGCTGATCTGGATGCGCACGGTGGCCTCCCAGATGAACGATGCCACCGGCACCAGCGCCCAGATCCGTTTGGTGAGTGACGTCCCCGCCACCCGCTCCGACGGGGCGCCCAACACGGTGGCCGTGGGCGAGGCGGCGGAGTTCTCGGCCAGCGGCCGGGTCATCGCCTTCCCCGGCTTCCTGCGCGCCTACGTCGAGGGCAACGACGACCCCGATGCCGACCTGGCCGACCGCGAGGTCGTCCTGCCCGCGCTGGCAGTGGGCGACGTGGTCGACGGCACCGCCTTCGATCCCGGCTCGCACGCCACCCAGCCGCCGGCCCGCTACACCGAGGCCTCGCTGGTCAAGGCGATGGAAGAGTTGGGCGTGGGGCGGCCGTCGACCTACGCCAGCGTGATCGCCACCATTTTGGACCGGGGCTACGTCTGGAAGAAGGGGACCGCCCTGGTCCCCAGCTTCACCGCCTTCGCCGTCGTCGGTCTCTTGGAGCGTTACTTCGGCGACCTCGTCGACTACGGCTTCACGGCCAGCATGGAGGACGACCTCGACGAGATCGCCTCGGGACGCGAGGAGTCGCTGCCCTGGCTCTCGCGCTTTTACTTCGGCTCGTCGTCGCCCGGAGTACCCGAACCGGTGGGCGCCGCCGGCAACGGCGACAACCAGGCGGCCGAGGGCACCAACGGCGCCGCGTCCGGGGTCAGCGACGGCAAGAGGCTGGGCCTCAAGGCGAGCGTCGCCGCGCACCTGGGGGACATCGACGCCCGGGAGATCAACTCCATCCTCATCGGAGAGGGGAGCGACGGCGTGCCGATCGTGGCCCGGGTCGGCCGCTACGGGCCCTATCTCCAGCACGGCGACGACCGGGCCTCGTTGCCCGACGACATGTGCCCCGACGAGCTGACCGTGGCGCGTTCGGAGGAGTTGCTGGCGGCGCCCACCAACGATCGGGTGCTCGGCTCGGACCCCGAGACGGGTCTCGACATCTCGGTCAAGGCCGGGCGGTTCGGGCCCTATGTCCAACTGGGCGATGCGGCCGAGGGTGGGGCGAAGCCGCGCACCTCGTCGCTCTTCTCCACCATGGACCCGGCCACGCTCACCTTCGCCCAGGCGCTCGACCTCCTGCGCATCCCGCGCACGGTGGGGACCGACCCTTCGACCGGCGAAGAGGTGGTGGCCTACAACGGCAAGTTCGGGCCCTACCTGAAGAGAGGGACCGATACCCGCAGCCTCGCCAGCGAGGACCAGATCCTCACGGTCACCCTCCCCGAGGCCGAGGCGCTGTTCGCCCAGCCCAAGCAGCGGCGCGGGCGGACGGCCGCGCCCCCGCTGCGCGAGCTGGGCGCCGACCCGGCCACCCAACTCCCCGTCGTGGTCAAAGAAGGGCGTTTCGGCCCTTACGTCACCGATGGGACGACGAACGCATCGTTGCGCAAGGGCGACGTCGTGGAGTCGATCACGATGGAGCGGGCGTCCGAGCTCTTGGCCGAGCGCCGGGCCGCCGGCCCTTCGACGCGCAAGAAGGCCGGGGCGAAGAAGGCCGGGGCGAAAAAGACCGGGGCGGCCAAGAAGGCCACCAAGAAGGCGGCCGGCGCCAAGAAGTCGGCCGGCGCCGCCAAGAAGGCAGCCAAGAAGGCCAGCGGCGCCAAGAAGTCGGCCGCGCCCACCAAGGCGGCCGCCGAGAGAGCCGTCCCGCTCGAACCGTTCTGACGTGCCCGCATCGGGCCGACTGCTTGCGCTGGAAGGGATAGACGGTTCCGGCAAGACGACCCAGGCCCTGGCCCTGGCCACGGCACTGGGGGCCCGCCTCACCCATGAGCCCGGGGCGACCCCGCTCGGTCTCACGCTGCGCCAGCTTCTTTTGTCCCCCGAGGCGCCGCCGATGTCGCTGCGGGCCGAGGCCCTGTTGATGGCGGCCGACCGGGCCGAGCACGTCACGCAGGTCGTGGGGCCGGCGTTGGCGGCGGGGGAGTGGGTGGTGAGCGACCGCTTCTCCGGGTCGACGCTGGCGTATCAAGGCTACGGGCGTGGGCTCAACATCGCCCAACTGGGCCGTGTCGTCGACTGGGCCACCGCCGGGCTGGCCCCGGACCTCTCCATTCTCGTCGACGTGCCCGTGGAGGTGGCCCAGCATCGTCTGGCGGCGTCCGCTCCCGATCGGCTGGAACGCCTGGGCCCCGCGTTCGCCCACGCGGTCCGGGAAGGGTTCCTGACCCTGGCCGCGGCCGACCCGGCGCACTGGGTCGTCGTGGACGGCACCGCCGATCGCACCGTGTTGAGCGCCCATATCCTGGCCATCGTGCGCGAGCGGGTGGGCGAGCCGACCGGACCGGGAGGATGAGCGGGACGGTGAGCGCCCCGCCCGACGCGCCCGCCGCCCCGGTGCGCCTGCCCGCCGTCGAGCTCTTCGCTGACGTGGTGGGCCAGGAGCAGGCGGTCGCCGCGCTGCGCGCGGCCGCGGCGCGGCCGGTCCACGCCTACCTGTTGCGGGGTGCCGCGGGGAACGGGGGGCTGATTGCCGCCAGCGCCTTCGCGGCGTCGCTCCTGTGTCCCGACGGCGGGTGCGGGATCTGCCGGACGTGCCGGGCCGCGCTGGCGGGCAGCGACCCCGATCTCCATTTCGTCCATCGCACAGGCGCCATGCTGAGCGTCCCCGACATGCGCCGGCTCGTCGCGCTGGCGCAGCGCCGCCCGCTCCAGGCGGCCCGCCAGGTGGTCATCGTGACCGACGTCCACCTGGGTGGCCTGGCCGCCCCCGCGTTGCTCAAGACCCTGGAGGAACCGCCCGGCTCCACCGTCTTCGTGTTGCTGGCCGACGACATCCCCCCGGAACTGGCGACGGTGGCCAGCCGTTGCGTGCAGATCCCGTTCCCACCCGTGCCCCGCGCCACCATGGTGGAATGGCTCGCCGGGCGGGGCGTGAGTCCCGAGGTGGCTGCCGTGGTGGCCGACTCCAGCGGGGGGAACCCCGAGCGGGCCCGGGTCATGATCGAGGACCCCGACGTGGCCGCCCGGGCCGCGCTGTGGACCTCGGTGCCCGACCAGCTCAACGACACCGGCGTGGTGGCGGCCGAGCTGGCCCGGAGCCTCCTCGCTTCGGCCGAACGGGCCACCGAGCCGCTGCGCGCCGAGCACGCCCGTGAACTCGAGCGCTTGACGGAGGAGGCGGCCGAGTTCGGCGAGAAGGGGTTGCCCGGGCGCAAGGAGATCACCGACCGCCATCAGCGCGAGGAGCGCCGGTGGCGCACCGATGCCCTCCGGGCGGGGCTGGGTGCGCTGGCCCGGGCCTACCGGGACCGGATGACGGCACAGGCCGTCAGGGGAGACGCCGGCGCCGCGGTCCATGCGCAGGCGGCGGCCGAGGCGGTGCGACTGATCACCGAGGTGGCGCAGGCGTTGCCCCGCAATCCCCAAGAGACGCTCCTGCTCCAATCCCTTCTGGTGCGCCTCGGTGCCCTCTCGGTCTGACGTCGGGAAGGGTTGGACCGACCCCGCCGGCCGGCGCGCCTACGATGAACCCGCTTCGCCAGGGAAGGATCCCTCCGACGGGGGTCGATGGAGACCTGGCCGAAGCGTTGCCTGGGTAGCTCAGTCGGTAGAGCAGCGCACTCGTAATGCGCAGGTCAGGAGTTCGAATCTCCTCTCAGGCTCCAGTGTCATAGGGCGCGCTCGCGCCGGTCAACTGGCCTTGGGCAAGTGCCATGTCCCAAGCATCACGTGCGCACCTGTGATGCGATCGAGAGTATGCGCAGCAGGAACAGGATGCGAGCGCACCAAAACGACATTCACTGGCTCGGCGGTGCACTGTCCTGCTGCCGGTGCGACATAGCTGCAGTTTGGTACTGAAACCAGGATTCGCTGGATTGGTTCGCGCAGGCTGGCCTGGATCAGCCAGCCTCGGCGATCATAAAAAGTAGGTATCAACGTGTTGAGTCCGTCATCGGCGGCGCATCCATAGGCGTAGTTCACGTTGTTGGTGGCGAGGAGCTGGGCATCTGTCGATCGGTAGACCCTCGTGAGAGCGGCGCAATACGTGCTGAGTTGCGTCGGATTCACGATGCTCACACCTACGGTCGGCGTGATCGACCGGGTGGCGACGGTTGAAAAGTTGATCTGGGTGACAATCAGGCTGATCGTCGCCAACACGACGATGGCGATGACGTGTTGATTCGTGCGGGAAGGACCTCGTGTCCGGGTCCTCTTCGCAGTGTCCAACGCAGCGAAGCACAGAAACCAGGCAGCGAACGGCAGCGGCAGGAGTATCCGTGAGCCTGCGAGGTACAAGCCTGGTAAGACTGCCGAGGTGCTGGTCAGAGCGAGGAGGAGCAAGACCACGAGGCTGCAAATGGCCAGGAGCAGGGCCAGCGATCGGCGCCGAACGGCGAGAACCATGACCAGGACAATCCCCGACGCCAACAGGAACACCGCTACACCAGCCACCGGCGCCAACGCCGGTGCGAAGTAGCTCACGTACGCCGAGAGGTGATCAAAGTTGTTAACCCATACCGACCAGTGCAGAGTACTGGCCGCGGCCGGATAGATCAGATAGGAGTGGTGAGCATTCCACCATGTAACAGTGAATAGGTACCACGCCAAGGGCGGCAAGATCGCTACGGCGACCAGACGCACAGTGTGAACGGCTCGACGTCTGTACCGAGGCCAATCGGTGCACACCACGTACACCAGCACGGGAACAACAGCGAGCACCGCGGCGTATTCCCAGAGGATGGCGAGGCCACCGATCGCCACCAGTGAGAAGAGCCTGGTTTGATAGCGGCGTGCCGCCAGTCCGATCGCCATGGCGAGTGCGGCGGCGCAATCACCAGCGAGGACGCCCCGGGGAGCATCGAAGAGCAGAAGGTATTGGACGCGCATGACGAGCGGTGCCGCTAATGCAAGCAGCGCTGCTATTGGTTGTCCTCGGCGGAATGCGGTTGCCGCGAAAAGAATCCAGATCAAAGTCACAAGCAGTGTGGTCGCCAACGGGAGAGCCGTCCCCCATGACAAGCCCGCAGCGTGCAGCAGCGCTCCGGGGATCGCCTCAAACGTGGTGTTGTACCTTTGCCCGAAGAAGTTGGGCTCGTAGACTTTTCCGCGCAGGAGTTCACGACCCGCATACCAGAGGATGGTCTGGTCCTGGTCAGTATGTGAACGCCCAAAACTGAGGAGGGCGCGCAGCTGATCAATGAGCAGTCCGGCAGCGAGCACACCCGCTCCGACCCAAATGGTCCAACGGGTCCGCTGACCCGTGAGGGATTCTTCGATCACGACCGCAGGCGTCGGAGGAACTGCCCAGCGGCCAGCCGGCGGTCATTGTCCCGCTCGTCGCCTCTCCCCACGACCTCATTCTCGCAGAAGGGGTGCACCCGCGCGACGGCCGGGCTTCCGCACGAAGTGACAGTGCCGAGTACTGTCGGCAGTCCGATACGACAAGTGCCGCCGCCGGTGCGGCACACTGCTGTGGAGGTGCCGATGCACGACCTGGTGATTCGAGGAGGCACTGTCGTCGACGGCTCGGGCCGCCCGGCGCGCACGGCGGACGTGGCGATCGACGACGGGCGTATTGCCGAGATCGGCGACGACGTCGGCGCAGGTCGACGCCAGCTTGATGCCGACGGTCTCCTGGTGACGCCGGGTTGGGTCGATATCCACAGCCACTACGACGGACAGAGCCTGTGGGACCCGCTTCTTTTGACCTCGGCCGCGCACGGAGTGACGACGGTGGTGATGGGCAACTGCGGTGTGGGGTTCGCACCGGTCAAGTCGCAAGATCGGGCCTGGACGATCGCCCTCATGGAGGGCGTCGAGGACATTCCGGCGGCCGTGCTCGACGAGGGGCTGAGCTGGCGGTGGGAGTCGTTCCCCGAATACCTCGACGCGCTCGACGCGTCGTCGCATGCGATCGACATCGCGGCCCAGGTCCCGCACGCGCCGCTCCGGGTCTTCGCCATGGGCGAGCGGGGCATCGATCACGACGAGGCGCCGACCGACGACGAGATCCGGGTGATGGGTCGCCTGGCGGCGGAGAGCATCGAGGCGGGCGCTCTCGGCTTCAGCACCTCCCGTTCGCGCAATCACAAGGCATCCGATGGCCGGATCACGCCCACCTTTTCGGCTGGTGACGCCGAGTTGCTCGGCATCGCCCAGGCCATCGGGCGCACCGGCAAGGGCGTGTTCGAAATCAACGTCGAGAACACGGACATCGAGGGCGAATTGCGGTTGATGCGCCGTATCTGTGAGGTCAGTGGCCGGCCATTGTCCGCCGCGTTGTTGCAGCGGGGCGGCCAGCCGAGCGACAACTACCGCCGCGTACTCGACGGGTTCGCGGGGGCGGCCCGCGACGGTCTGGCGCTGTGGGGCCAGGTGGCGCCCCGGCCCACGGGTCTCTTGATGTCGGCCCACGGCCGGGTCAATCCGCTCGCCGGCTCGACCACCTTCCAAGCCGTGGCCGGCCATCACCGGGCGGAGCTCCTGGTCGAATTGGCGCGCCCCGAGCTCAAAGAGAAGATCCTGTCCGAGCTGCGGGGCGAGGCAGATCTGATGTCCCGCTTCCCGCGGGCCTTCGAGCTCTCCGATCCACCCCGCTACGACCAGCGGCCATCGGAGGCGTTGACCGAGCGCGCCGCCGCGGCCGGGGTGCCGACGATCGAGCTGGCCTACGACATCGTGGCGTCGGGCGGGATCGTCTATGTCCCCATTTCGAACTACGTCGACGGCGATCTGCGGGCAGCCCACGAGATGCTTGTCCACCCGCGGACCGTCCCGGGCCTGTCCGACGGCGGCGCCCACTGCACGATGATCGCGGACTTCGACTACCCGACCTTCCTCCTCGGCTACTGGGGTCGCGACGCGCCGGCGGACCTGCGCCTTCCGGTCGAGTCGGTCGTCAAACAACAGTGCGCGGACACCGCGGCGCTGGTCGGTCTCCACGACCGAGGCGTGCTGTCACCCGGCAAGCGTGCGGACGTGAACCTCGTTGCGTTGTCGGAGATCGGGTCGACCTTCCCGACCATCGTCGATGACCTCCCCGGGGGTGGCTCCCGGCTGGTGAGCCGGGGCACCGGCTACGTCACCACCATCGTCGCCGGGGAAGTCGCCTTCGAGCGCGGGACCCACAACGGCACGATGGCCGGAGCTCTGGCGCGCGGCGGACAGCTGTGAGCACTGTCAAGGTGGGCGGTCGCACGCTCGTCGACAAAATCTGGGACCAACACGTCGTCGCCGAGCTCGGCGACGGGCTGGACGTCCTCCACGTCGACCGCCACCTGGTGCACGACGTGACCTCTCCCCAGGCGTTCACGACATTGGCGGAGCGCTCGGTGGAGGTCCTCTCACCCGAGCTCACCTTCGGTTCGCCGGAGCACAGCGTCACCATCCTCTCGGGCCGCACCGAGGAGAGCAACGACCTGAGCCGCACCTTCGTCCCGCTCCTGCGGCGCAACTTCGCCGCGCACAAGCTGCGACTGTTCGACATCGACTCGCCGGACCACGGGATCGTCCATGTCATCGGGCCCGAGCTGGGGCTCACCTTGCCCGGGGCGACCGTGGTCTGCGGCGACAGCCACACCTGCACCAACGGTGGGTTGGGTGCCCTCGGGTTCGGCGTCGGCACCAGCGAGCTCACCCTCGTGCTGGCCACTCAGAGCCTGCTGCAGCGCCGGCCGAAGATGATGAGGATCACCTTCGCCGGCGCGTTGGCTCCCGGCGTGGAACCGAAGGACCTCATGCTGGACGCCATCGCACGTCTGGGCGCCGATGCGGGCGCCGGCTACGCCATCGAGTTCACCGGCCCCGGCATCGTCGCGCTGGGCGTCGAGCAACGGATGACCATCTGCAACCTGGCGGTGGAGCTGGGCGCCAAAATCGGCCTGGTGGCGCCCGACGACGTCACATTCGACTACGTGGCCACCCGAAGGTTTGCCCCGAAAGGTGCGCTGCTCGACCGTGCCATTGAACACTGGCGGGGCCTCGTGTCCGATCCTGACGCGGTCTTCCACCGTGAGGTCGAGCTCGACGCCGCGGCGGTCGCACCCCAGATCACCTGGGGGACCAGCCCGGCCCACAGCATCGCCGTCGACGCCGCGGTTCCTGACCCCACCGACGCGCCGGACGACACCACGGCACGTCAGTGGGAGCAGGCGCTCGCCTACATGGACCTGCGACCCGGGCAGAGTCTCGAAGGCCTGCCGGTCGAGTGGGTCTTCATCGGCTCGTGCACGAACGGGCGGCTCTCGGATCTCGAAGCCGCGGCCGCGGTGGCCCGTGGTCGGAAAGTCTCCCGCCACGTGCGGGCCCTGGTCGTGCCGGGCTCCCGCGCCGTGAAGCGGGCGGCCGAGGGAAGGGGCCTCGACCGGGTCTTCATCGACGCCGGCTTCGAGTGGGGCGAGCCGGGGTGCGGGCTGTGCCCCGGCCTCGGAGGCGTCACCCTGGAGACGGGCGACCGGTGCGTCTCCACCTCGAACCGGAACTTCGTGGGTCGCCAGGGCACCGGGGTGCGGACCCACTTGGCGGGGGCGGCCACGGCGGCCCTGGCCGCGATTGAGGGCGCCATCGCCGACGTGCGGAGGAACTGAGGCGTGGATGCGTTCACCGTGGTGCGGGGACCGGCCGCGCCCTTGATGCTGCCCGACGTCAACACCGACGTAATCTCACCGGGCCACACGGGAAAGGGCAGCATGGCGTTGAGTGCCTTCGCGCCGATCCGCTATCTGTCCGACGGCCGTGACGACCCGTCCTTCGTGCTCAACCGGGAGCCTTTTCGGGAGGCACCCATCCTCCTCGCCGCACAGAACTTCGGGTGCGGCAGCTCGCGGGAGACCGCCGTGTGGTCGCTACGGGCCATCGGCATCAGGTGTGTCATCGCCATCAGCTTCGGCGACATCTTCTTCGGCAACTGCTTCCAGAACGGGGTGCTGCCGATCGTGCTCGACGAACGCGTCCTCGAGTCCTTGGCCGAAGAGGCGGCGGACGGAGCACCCCTCGAGGTGGATCTGCGGGCGTCAGTGGTGCGGTCTCCCCGCGGCGCGACTATTCCGTTCACGATCGATCCGCTGCGGCGGCGTCAGCTGCTGGAGGGGATCGACGACCTCGACGCCGGCTTGCTGCGGCGCGATGAGATCAGGGCATTCCAGCAAGCGGACCGCGCTCTGCGACCGTGGATCTACCAGGTGGCCGATGCGGGGGCGTCACCCACGCTCGGGTGAGTCGTCCGATTTCTTCGCTTTCTTCCCCTGCTTCTTCTCTGGCTTGCCCGTGCCCCGTCTGACCGCCTTGGTCAGCTTCTTCACCTGAGCCGTCAGTTGGGCCAACTGGTCCACAATGTCGGCGATGTCGACGTCCTCAGGTATGTCGACGTCCTCAGGTATGTCGCGGTCGTCGGCGATGTAGCGGTCGTCCCCGTCCTCCTCGAAGTCGGTGTCGGCCGCCGCGACACGACCGGCCTTGAGTGCATCGATTTCGTCGGCCAGGAGCTGCAGGCCGAGCAGGGCGCCGGCGACCAAGCGCTGGTCGGCCGCGTAACCGAGGTCGCGCACCGGCGGCTCGGCGGCCAGCTGGTCGATCCTCTGTCGAACGGTCACGGCTCTCAGGTTACGGTTCGCGGCCCACGCACGACCCAATGAGAACCCAATTCCGCCGTATCACCCCCAGCGGAGGCCGGCGGCGACCCCGAGTCCCAACGGGGCCAGCACCCACCCCCAGCGGACGCTCACGTTCACCACGCCGGACCGGTACCCGTACAGGACCGCTTGCTGGATCGGGGTGAACGAAGGCGCACTCAGCGCGGACACCGCGGCGACGATGGCCAAGGGCGTCGAGGACGTGCAGACGACGACGAGCATGAAGTAACCGACGCGCAGGGCCATGAGCCAGATGGACCGGCGCAGGGCATGGTCCGACGTGGGTACCGACAGGTTGTGGGGATGGACCACCGAACCTGCGAAAAGCGCGGCGCCGGAGAGCGCCAGCAGAGGGCCGGCCAGTGCCAGGACCTCCTTCGAAGAGGTCGGTGCCCGGCCCTGCAGATGGAGGAGAAGCCCGACGGCGAGCGCCAGCACCGGCGACTGGTCGACCCAGCTGGTGGAGCGCCTCTGTCGCAGCGGGGCGTCGCGGCGCATCAGGTGGACGCAGACGGCGTTCTGGACCGCATTGGCGGAGTTGGCGAGTACGGCGATCATGGCGCCGCCCGACCCGGCGAACGCGGTGGCGACCGGGACGGCCCAGAAGCCGCTGTTGGGTCCCACGGCCCACGATTCGAGGGCCGCTTCGCCGGTGCTGCGTTCCCCGCGGGTCGCCACCGCGGCGGCGTAGAGGAACCACAGTCCGCCGGCCAGGACGAGCGGGCCGACGAGCTGGGTGAGCGCCGTCAGGCGCCAGGCGGCGAAGAGGGAGAGCGTGGCCGAGGTGAGGAGGATCTGGCTGCGCAGGACGACGGGCCAGACGCGCTGAACGCGGTACCCGCCGCGCGACGCCGACCACCCGAGGAGAGCTCCCATGACGAAGCACAGGAGGCTGAGCACCGCATGATTGTGCCCGTTGCGCGCCGGGCCGGGGTGCGGTCCCCCGGCGCGGGTCCCCGGTGAGAGCGGGAGGTGAGGGTCGGGGGTGGGGCGGGAGATAGTGTGCGGCATGGACACCGAACAGATCCGAGACGCGCTGGCCGACGCCCTGTCCGGTCGCCACCTCCTGACCCACCCCTTCTACCGGCGCTGGGAGGACGGCACGCTGGCCGACGGTGAGCTGGCCGCCTACGCCGAGCAGTACCGCTTGATTGAACAGGCGCTCCCGGTCACCTTGTCGGCCATCGCCGCCGGGCTCCCCGAGGGGCGCGCCCGTGCCCTGGTGGAGAGCAACCTGGCTGATGAGCTGGGTGTGCCCGCGCCCCATGCCACCCTCTTCGAATCCTTTGCCCAGGCGGCCGGCGCCGCCCCGGCGGTCGCAGCGAGCCCGGCCACCGCGGCGCTCCTGGCGGCCGTGCGCGCGACGTCGAGCACCGACCCGGCGGCCGCCCTGGCCATGGTGGCGGCCTACGAGGTGCAGGCGGCGGACATCGCGGCCTCGAAGGCCGACGGGTTGCGTTGCCACTACGGCATGGACGCCGTGGGCACCGGCTTCTGGGACCTGCACGCCACGCAGGAGGTGGCCCACGCCGACTGGTCGATCGACGCCCTCTCCGCGCTCGATGCCGACCCCGTCGCCGTGCGGGCGGCGGCCCGGATCGCGGCGGACGCCTGGTGGGACTTCCTGAGCGAGCGCGAGGCGCTGGCACCCGCGGGGGCTTCCTGCTGACCACCGACGCGCCGGGGCCCGGTCAAGCGTCGCCTCGCTAGAGCCGGTCTGGTCCCATCAGGTGAGCGTCCCGCAGTTGTTGACGGCCTCGGCGAAGGCGCGGGCACGGGCCCGGTAGTCCGCGAACCGGCCGAAGCTCGGCGCCGCCGGGGAGAGGAGCACGACGCCGCCCTCGCGGGCCCAGGCGCACGCCACGGCGACGGCTTCGTCCAGCCCGTCGGCGTCCACGACGTCGACCCGGTCGCCCGTCACCTGGCGGATGGCGCTTCCGATGCCCGGCCCGTTGTCGGGCATGGTGACCACCAGGGTCGGTACTCGTCGGTCGGCGACGGTCCGCCCCAGGTCCGAGTAGTCGAGGCCGCGATCATGCCCCCCGACGAGCAGCGCCACCGGACGGTCCCCGTACGCCTCGAGCGCGGCCTGGGCCGGCAGGACGTTTGTCGAGAGACTGTCGTCGACGAACTCCACCAGCCCGATGTGCCCGAGGGACCGGCACCGGCTGGGGAGACCGGCAAACCCTGCGGCCGCCGCGGTCAAGCGGGTTTCGTCGCCCGCCTCGAGGACGCCCAGGGCCAGCAGCACGGCCCGGGCGATGGCCGCGTTGCGGACGTTGTGCACTCCGGGTAGGCCGAGGGCGTCGGTCCAGGGGCCCGCGAATTCGGGGTTGTCGGCGTCGACCCATTCCACGTGGGGCCCGAGGGCGGCAGCGTGTGCCCGCAGGATCGCATTGCTCCCGTCGGCGATCGCCAGCCTGACCCCGGGCTTGGTGCACAGCGACAGCTTGTCGGCGTAGTAACGCTCGACCGAGCCGTGCCAGTCGAGGTGGTCGGGGGAGAGCGCTGTCACGGCGACGACCGGGGGGGCCTTCGTCAGTTCTGGAATCTGGTAGCTCGACGTCTCGATGACCCAGTAGTCGGGCGGCGGCCCCGGTGAGGGTTCCCACGGGGGCCGCCCGATGTTGCCTCCCACCGCGGCGTGGTAGCCCAGTCCGGTGAGGAGGTGACCGGCGATGGCCGACGTGGTGCTCTTCCCCTTGCTGCCGGTGATGCAGACCACGTGCTCGAGCGGGACATCCTCGAGCCAGAGCCCCAGCCCACTGCGCACCGCCACCCCGGCGCGCTCGAGCTGGCCGACCTCGGGTCGGTAGCGGCTGATGCCCGGGCTCTTGATCACCACATCGCAGGCGAGCAGGGCAGTCAACCCGCCCGCCCCGGTGGCCAGTATCTCTGTGCCGCCGGACGGGCTTTCGGTGGACGAGGAGGCCGGACGGTCGTCGACCAGCACGGGGTCGATGCCCATCGATCGCAGGCGGTGCAGGCTGGCCGTCCCCTCGACGCCCAGCCCCCAGATGCCGACCGTTGCGCTAGTGAGCGCGGACCAGGAGGTCAGAGGGTGCATAGCGCTCCGGTATGTGGTGATCACCGAGGGGGGAGAGGAAGTGGCTCACTGGGTTGTACGGCAGTCCAGGCTCGTTGCGGAGGCACTCGGCCAACGCCTGCAACACCGGCGAGTCCTCGCGATCGGGCGCAGCTGCCGCATCCACGAGGGCCGCCCGGCACTCGCCCGCGTCGCCCACGCACTCGAACGGCTTGTCCTCCGGATCGAGCCCCAACAGGTCAGAGAAGCGGTTCTCCAAGCCGGGGTGGTCCAGCGGCTCGTGCCCGTCGAAGACCGCGCGCAGTTCGGCGGCCGTCATGAACGGGGCCAGGATGAGGTCGATGAAGCAGCATTTGTCGCAGGTGCCGCACCAGCGGCCGAGCCGCGCCGTCCGGTCCTGGTGGAAGGCGCGGTTGCAGCTGCGGAAGACACCGTGGTACTTGGTGAGCGCAGAGAACTGCATGGCGACCCAGAGCTCGCTCCGGCTGCGCAGGTAGGAGAACACCGACACCTCAGGTCCGAGAGAGCTCGCCACCAGATGGGCAAAGCCCTCCTCGAATTCGATGCCCTTGGACCACTGATGGTTTACCGGTTGCCCTTCGAAGAGCAACGTGGGCACCGACGCCGACCATTCGTTCGACAGCACCACGGCGTCGCGCCGGTCCAGGACGGCGGCGACCAGAGCGGCCGCGGTGATGATCGCGGTGACCGGCACGTGGCCGTTCAGGAAGCCCAGTTCTTCCGAGCGCCGGACGAGGGGATCGATCTCGCGTGCGATCCGGGTGATCGGGAGCCCGGTGACGGCGGCAGCGGCTTCGATGGCGTCGAACCGTTCACCCGGAGGATGGACCACACACAGCGCGGCATCGGGCACCTGCTGCGTGAGACAGGCGACGGTGACGATGGAGTCGATGCCGCCGCCGAACGGGATCAGCGGCCGCAGCGGCTCGGGGCCGTAGTCGACCATCGCGGGCCTGGTCGCGTCCGGTCCGGTCACCTCCAGTCCCTGGAGGTCGATGCCGTTCCGATAGGCGAACTCACCGAGACCGTTCACGTAGTAGGTCTTGAGGAACGCACGCTCCTCGACCGTGGTGGGCGTGGCGCCCAGGTCGATCACCCCGGCCGCGGTGGTCTTGTAGTAGCTGACCCCGGCGAGGAGGAAGAGGATGCGGACGGCGGCGTCGACGGCGGGAGCATCCCAGTCGCCCCGGGGGCCGAAGACATAGCCCTCGGTGAAGGAGTGGCCCCCCGTCGAATACGTGCAGCGCACCTCTCCCCGGCCGGGATCGATCGTGTAGCCGTCGTAGCGGAAACGTTCGGCTCTCTGTAAGGGAGGTGGCATCAGGCCCCCACATGTTACGGGCCAGGGCTCCTTCGGGGGTTCCGGAGCGGCGTTCGGCCCCTGGTGCTGATGCCTGTCCTCCCGGGCTGCGGCCGCCTGTCCTGAGCTACAGCCGCCCGTCGCTGCTGGTGAGGCGGGCCAAGAGGGCGAACCTCCCGCATGGGCGCACGGCCCGGTCGCTGAAATAGTCGTCGTCGGCCGTCGTGACGCCGCAATCGAGGATGTGCCCGTGGGTGACCCCGGCCAGCACCAGTTGTTGACGGTTGGCCGCCATCAAGTCGACCTTCCAGTGGCCCGGGCCATCGGGGCGTGCCACTTCAGGCGGAAGGGTATTGGGGGCGACCGCCGCCGCCAGCGCCCGGTACACCTCCTGGTCGACCTGGTAGTGCGCCGGGTGGGCCCCGGGACCGATGAAGGCCACGACGTGTTCGGGCCGGGCGCCGAGCGAGCCCATGGCCTCGAGCGCACGGGTGCTGGCGAGTGCGGCCGTACCGCGCCAACCGGCGTGGACCACGGCCAACACGCGGGCTTCGGGGTCGAGCAGGGCCATGGGGACACAGTCGGCGACGAGGATGGCCAGCGTCGCATGGAGGTCGGTCGTGACGAGGATGTCGGTCGAGGGGATGGCATCTTCCATCCCCCGGGTGCCGCGGCCGCGCTCGGTGGCGCCCACGACGGCGCACCCGGCACCGTGTACCTGTTCGGCGAAGACCAGGTCGTCGAGCTCGACGCCGAAGGCCCGGGCGGCCCGCTCCCGGTTGACGAGCACCTTTTCTGGGTCATCGCCGACGTGCAGCGCCAGGTTCAACGTCTCATGGGGACCTTCGGACACCCCGCCGTGCCGGGTCGTGACCGCCACGGCCGCGCCGAGGGCCACCGATTCGGGCCAGTCCAAAAAGCGCACGTCGGTGTCCGTCTCCACCGCGGTGTCCGCCTCCACGGCGCCCAGGCTAGCCATTCCACGGCTCCCCGCAACTGGGAGGTGGTGGGGGCTGGTCAGGGCACCGCGTCGCGGCAGATGGCACACGTTCCGAAGATCTCGACGGTGTGGGTGAGATCGCTGTAGCCGAGCGCACTCGGCCCACGATTCCGAGGACGGGCTGGCCCTGACGGGCGAGGGTAGGAGCCCGCCTCGAGAGCTACCCGGCTGCCTTGTTCGGCGAGTCGACCTGGCTCAGGCGAGCGACCAGCCGGCGGTACGAACGCATGGCTCCGCTCTGGATGAAGCGCTCCGCCAGCCTTCCTGGCTTGCTCATGGCGAATTGGTTGTAGCGATCCGCCATCATTTGCACGCGTTCCAACTCCGCAATGGGGCGGAGTCGGGCGGGTTCGGACTCGAACTCTGCCATTATCTTTTGAAGGCGCGCGAGTTCCTCAATCACTGACGCGTGATGCGATCCACGGTGTCCGCTGCGAGGGCGTATCGGGTGGGGCTCGATGAATCCAAGATGGGCAATCATATCGACATCGCCGAGGAGCGGGTCATCGTCGCCCGCGACTAATACTTGCTGCTTGGTGACTCGATGTTGCGCCACGAAGATCGAATCAAGCAGTGGCAGGGGAATAGCCTCGAGGTAACCGAGCAACTGCTCGTCGGGTCGTCGAGCTTCATCTATGGGAACGGTCCGGTATGTCGGGCCCTCTCCGATGACCAGCTCTTGGGCGCTCCTGTCCATGGAGATAAAGACGGAACCAAGTTCGTACTGGAATACGTAGTTCGGGGGTGGTGTGTGCCCCAAGGTCACCCAGTACGAGAGTCCGGCGGTATCGACGTGCCGGCAGAGCACCCGGGTCAGCGCGGGGTGCCAGCCGCCGGGTTCAGTGGGACGTTCGGACTCTTCTGAGCGTCTGGGTAGGAGAGGCGGCTGTGAGATCCGGGCGTCCCGTTCGGACCGCTCCGATTCCGAGAGGATTCGCTGGGGTCCGGCAGCCAGCCGAGCCATCGCCCACTGGCCCTGTCGCGCTGTTTCGGGTTGCACCGCTCGAGACCGCCTGGTGGCGAAGGGCAGTTGCCGCCATGAGAGGGCTGCAGGCGTGATGGCGTCCACCAGGGAGGCAGAGAGGCTTGCGAGCGGGTCGTCGTGGTCGACGGCGACCGTATGATCACCCATGAGGCTTACAGGCCAGGCCAGGGCAACGGTGGCCTCTGACCGGCCTTCACCGAGTGGACTGAATGCTGGAGTGTCCACATTGGCATGGACAAAACCGATCGGCCCGCTCCCCGGCGGATCGGTGAACACCCTCAACGTCTTCTCGATCAGGGTGCGGTCGGCCAGCAGTTCGTCGATGCGCCCCTGAACGACCATGACGTAACGACCACGTGCCATACCGAGTCCAGTGGCCACCGCAGCACCGATCGAGGCATCGTGAGAGGCCGCCACTCGCCGAACGTTGGGTCCTCGAGGGTCCCGCCACCACCAGGCGTCGTCGCGCAGGATGACCTCGGCGTCGCTGCACGTCTGGGCGCGTAGGCCCGAACGGAGGCGAAGGCGCGCTTCATCGAGATCTTCGATCGGGTCTGCGGCGATGATCGAGAGCGCAGGGGACCAGCGAGCCTTGATCTCGCTGCGGCTTCGGTAGAGCTCAGCGTGCATTGACCTCATCGTGGTCGCAGATCTTCCGGAGTGAGTCACGAGGTCGCTGCGAGTGAAACCAGACTTACGGACTTGGAGGTACCGTCCGCGGGCCGGGGCGCCCCGTACGCCTCGTTCCGCCAGGGTGAGGGCGAAGTCCCAATCCTCGTGGGCCCAACGGAGGCCGTCGGAGTAACGGATGCCGGCGTCGAATATCTCCCGATCGATAAGGCTGGAGGTATCGCAATAGTTATGGTCGAGAAGTGTGTTCAGGTTGTACTCCGGCACCAGAATATCTTCGTTCCGCTGGCCGAAGAAGTTCTGGTTGGGGTAGATGAACCCGATCCGCTCCCCTGACTCTTTTAGCTGGAGCACGAGCGACTCAACGGCGTCTGCAGTGAGATGGTTGTCGGCGTCAACGAGAAGGATGTAGCGCCCCTTGGCTTCATCGATGCCGATCTGGCGGGCGGAGCTCGAACCGACATTCTCGGGCAGGCGGAGCATTTTGAGGCCCTTATTGCGAGAGATATTGTCGAGCACGGTTAGGGTGTACTGGTCGCGCGAAGCATCATCGACGATGATGATCTCTAGGTGTGGGTAGGTCTGGGCGTTGAGCGAGCTGATGCACTCCATCAGAAACCCGCCATGGTCGTAACAGGGGACTACAACTGACACTAAGGGATCGTCGCGGAACGACCGGGTGCGGAAGAGAATCTCATCGGGGACATCCAGATCATCGTCGGTCGTCGACGGGCGTGCGCCGAGGAGCTCGTCGTAGAGTGCGACATGCTCCTGGCCCATCCGCGCCAGCGAGAAACCGTCGAGTACGCGTTGGCGTGCGCGCGCACCGAAATCACGCGCCAGCCCAGGATCGTCCATTAGCCGTTCGAGGCTTACGGCGTACGCACCAACATCGTCTCGCGGATCGATGAGAATGCCACCGTCGTCCCCTAGCAGTTCGACATTTCCGGGGATCGCTGGTGCCACCGTCGGGACCGCCATCGCCATCGCTTCGTACACCACGTAGGGGATGCCCTCGTAGACGCTCGTCATCAACATCACGTCGCAGCACGCATACCACGGCGCCATGTCCGTGTGAGTGCCGTGGAAGAAGACCTTGTCGTTGAGGCCGGCCTGACTCACTGCGGCGCGGACCTGCTCATCAAGCGGCCCTTCTCCAACAACGTGGATGCGGAAGTCCCTGCCCTTGTTGTGCAACTCCACGGCGATCCCGACCATGAGCATGGGATCCTTCTGGTCGCAAAGCCGTCCACAGAAGAGGATGTTGGGAACGCCCGCGGGGAACTGAATCCTCCGACGCACGCGGTGAGGAGCGAACGTGTCGGTGGCGTCAACACCCGTATAGATGACATGGCACTTGGGGGCAGGGATGTCGTAGTCTTGGATCGCCCTACTGAGATGTTCGCTTGTAAGAGAGAAGCCGTCGACGAGGTTCCCGTAGCGTGTGGCCACGTAGCGGACGTATCCGGAGCGGTCCTCTTCCTCGACGTGAAGCTGGACAACCACCGCAGGGCTGGGTGACAGGCACTCCATGTCGGGGATGAGGTTGAACCCGAGCCGCGAGTTCATGATATGGACGAGTTCGACCCCCCTGGTCTGGATGAAGTCGAGGATGAAATCCGGGAAGGCGCTGCCAGACATCAGATCCGGGAGCGCCCATACCTCATCGGCATAAGGGGTCACCTCGCCGAGTCGGCGATTGGGTGACGGCTGAGTGGTGATCAGCGAAGGAGCGAATCGGGATCGGTCGATCCACCGGAACCAATCGATAGTCCCGGTGTCGGTTCCACCAAAGTCCACCCAGGGGGCGATGTAAAGGATTGGGATCCGTCCGTCCCCGCGCCGTTCCGTCGTCATATGATTGAGCCGGACCTCTTCTTCCTACGTGCAGGGACGGGCCCCCGATGGGCCACTGCGCTGTAGCCGAGTGGCATGATGCAGTTGACATCGAGGGGAGCAAGGGCCGCCACAGAATCGGAGAGCTGCTCCAAGGCTTCCATGACCTTTTCTCGTTCGAGATCCCGCCCATCCCCGGCTCGGCCCATGGCCCAGCCGGCGTTCCTCATCAGCTGCGCAATCGTGGTGAAGCAGTCGTTCCGGGGCTCGACTCTGACATCTTGGAACCCAGCTTGTTCGAGAAGGAGCTGCAGCGACATGGGGGTGTAGCGGTAGTAGTCGTGGGGCAGCTCGTGGAGTTCCCAAATCAGTGGAACCGTCATAAATAGGGGGCCGTTCACACGGAGTATCCGGTGAACATCGAGCAGTACCGCTTGAGGGTCCGGGACGTGCTCGAGAACCTGCGTCAGGAGTGCCGCGTCGACGCTGTCATCGGGCAGTCCGATGCTGTTGGCGGACGAGACGACATCCGCGCCTGACGCGCCGCTATGGATCGAGTGATCCCAGTCCACAGTGAGATATTCGCAGTGGTCGAAGAGCTCGCGATATGGACTGTCGCCAGCACCGATGTCGGCGACCCTCGAGTGTGCGGGTAGTCCCCTTGCTGCGCTACGTACGAACTCTACAATGGTGCGGCGTTCGTATGGGGCTTCCTCGACGAATTTACGGAGTCGCTCCGAGACCCCCTGGACCTCGCTAATCATGCCGGGCTGATGCCGATGGGATCGAGATGTGGCACGGGATCGATGCCGGTGGCGCGAAGGTACCCGTTGACTACCGGAAACTCCCCGGCGGGTCCAGCCGACTCGCCAAAGCTGTAGGCAACGCGAAACCCTGTGACCTCGAGCATCCAGCGCATAGCGAGCCGTCCGGGCACGAACCACCACGTCTCGTCCCGGTAGTAACTCCCGGGGACGAATCGCAGGTACTCGGACTGTTCCGGATCTCCGAGCATCATGGAACCGAAGAGCAGCTCGCCGCTCGGCGCAAGCATCGATCGAAGCCGCTGCAGCATCCCTAACGGATTGGGCTCGTGATAGAGCACGCCATGACAGTGGATGAGATCGAACGTCCCGTGTCTCTCCGGGCTCAGCGACTCCCACCCGATGTTCTCGAATTGCACTCCGGAATGATAGAGCGACTCCAGGAAGACCGCCTGGTGGTGGAACCCGAATGGCTCACATGCGACGACCTGTTGGGCGCCGCGGAGAGCGAACATGAAGGGGTCGTAACCGGCATTGCTCCCTACATCGAGGACCCGCGTGCCGGCAAGGCTCTTGGGCACTTCCTCGCCCAGGCCGACCCATCGCTGATCGCAGCGCCACGTTCCACCGATAATCAGATCCCCACCGAGATAGAAGGGCCCTTGCAGCCAGGGGTCGAGTTCTGCAGCGCGGTTGACCAGCTCTGTCCGGCGTTCGGGAGTGAGGCTCTTGTCAAGATTGCTGCTGAAGCGCGTAACCGTTTCGCAGTCGATGTCTGCGGCTTCGGGATGTTCGACACCCAGCTGGGTCCTGACCGCCTCACGGATCTGTTCAAGACTCTCTTCGATAGAGCTCTCTCCGATAGCCACTGAATTTCGGCCTCCTAATGGGACCCATGGGCAGCGAGCTGCACCCACGCCTTATAGATGAAGGCAGAGTGTACCAACGGACAAATGGGGGCAAAGTGTACCAATTGCCAGATGAGGGCAGGGTATGCCTGGTGTCCGGCTCCCGCTCGCCGACCGGAAGGAGATCAGCCTTGGACTACGCGGCCGCGAGACGTTACTCGCGATCTCGCGCCAGGTCGCCGGCAACGGCGGCCGGCCACACTCCGGGCGGCGCGGGTACACCAGGGCAAGCGTGGCGACCGCAGCCTCACAGTTCATCTGACGACGGGATGCGTCCGGTAAGGTCCCAATTTCTGCGAGATACGCAGAGAACCCTGCGACGCGAGCCATTCGGAGTGTTTCGAGCATGAGTTGGGGACCTGAGAAGGACTTTTGGCGCTTCCGCAAGGTTGCCGTCACCGGCGGAACCGGATTCCTGGGCTCGCACGTCGTCGCCCAACTGTGCGACCTCGAAGCGGACGTCGTCTTGGTCGTGCGTGACGACGTCCCCCTGGGGCCAGTGCACGAACGATGGTGGTCCAAGGTCACTCGTGTGCGCGGGGATGTACGCGACCAGGACCTCTTGGAGCGAGTTCTTGGCGAGTCGGAGGTGCAGACCGTGTTCCACCTGGCCGCGCAGACGCAGGTCGGAGTGGCCAACCTGAATCCGATCTCCTCGCTCGAGTCCAATGTTCGCGGCACCTGGACCCTGCTCGAGGCGGTTCGTCGGTCTCCTTCGGTCCGGCAGGCGGTAGTGGCCAGCAGCGACAAGGCGTACGGGACGCAACCCGTGCTGCCCTATACCGAGGCGATGCCCTTGGCAGCCCGGCACCCCTACGACGTCTCCAAAGCTGCCGGCGACATGATCGCCGCCAGTTATGCCCAGTCGTTCGGTGTGGTTGTGGCCATCACTCGGTGCGGGAATCTGTACGGTCCCGGCGACACCAACTGGGAGCGGCTCTTCCCGGGAGTGATCAGGCAGCTGCTCGAGGGCCAGCGCCCGATTATCCGCTCCGATGGCACGCTTACCCGCGACTATCTCTATGTGGAGGATGCAGCCGTCTGCTATCTCCAGCTGGCCGAGGCGCTAGCGGCCCGACCCGAACTGGCCGGGGAAGCCTTCAACTTCGCAGCCGAGCGGCCCCTGTCCGTGCTCGAGGTGGTGGAGCTCATGCAGGCATCGGTCGGCACGTCGCTGACTCCTGACATCCGGGCCACGGCGTCGGGGGAGATCTCCCATCAGTACCTTTCGGCCGAGAAGGCGCGTACGGTGCTCGGTTGGAAGCCCATGTACACCTTCGAAGAAGGGCTTGACCGCACGGTCGCTTGGTACAGGACAGCACTGGGGAAGTGAGCAGTGACCCATATCGACGGGAGGCTCGTGATGGCTGAATCGTCCATCCCGACGATCATCCTCTGCGGTGGCCGTGGCACCCGGATCAGCGAGTACAACTCGACCATCCCCAAGCCGATGGTGCCGATCGGGAACCGACCCATCCTGTGGCACATCATGAAGATCTACGCCTCATTCGGCCACACGGACTTCGTCCTCGCGCTCGGATGGCTGGGGGACGAGATACGCCGCTTCTTCTTGCAGTACGAACCGCTCACTCGCGATTTCACCATCCGGTACGGCGCCAAGGGGGGGATCGAGTACCTGGGCGGCGACCCCGAAGAGGGCTGGCGGGTCAGCTGCATCGAGACGGGCCGCGACTCGGAGACCGGGACGCGCGTCCGCCTGGCGGCGGCGCACCTCGGTCCCGGACCTGTGATGGTGACCTACGGTGACGGCGTCGGCTCCATCGACATCGATGCCCTGTTGGCGTTCCACCGGGCCAAGGGAAAACTTGCCACCGTTACCGCGGTCCAGCCCCCGAGCCGGTTCGGTGAACTCGTCGTCGACCGTGACGGCCTGGCCCGGGAGTTCGCGGAGAAACCCCAGACCAGCGCCGGCACCATCAACGGCGGCTTCATGGTCTTCGAGCGCGAAGCCATCGAGCGCTACTTCCCGTCGGACTTCGACTGCATGTTGGAGAAGGAGCCGCTCAACGGCTTGGCCTCGGATGGCCAGCTCGCTGCCTACGAGCACCGCGGATTCTGGCAGTGCGTCGACACTCCACGCGAGCGGATGTTGTTGGGCGACCTGTGGGAGAGCGGTGACGCGCCGTGGCAGACGTGGGCGTGATGCAGCCCCTCGCTAGATTGGGCCGCGTGATCAGTACCAGCTGGTCGGGCTACCCCCAGACAGCCGGTCCCCCGTCCGAGATGGGCTACGCGCTAGTGGCCGCTCAGGGCGAAGTGTACGGCTTCGGCTCCCTCGGCGGGGAGTGGGAGGACCCGGTGTTGACCCCGGGGCAACAGCTGGCCGGAGTGGCCTTCACTCCGAGTGGGCGGGGATGTTGGCTGGTGTCCACCGAAGGAACGGTGGCGTGCCGCGGTGATGCGCCCTCTCTCGGCTGCCCCAGGGATCTCGGCGTCGTGGTGCCGGTCGCCGCCGTGGTGGCGGCGCCCGGGGGGCTCGGGTACTACGTGGCCGTCGAGGACGGGGGTATCTACACCTTCGGGGCGGCCGGCTTCTTCGGATCACTGTCGGATGCGGACCTTAACCAACCCATTGTGGACATGGCCCTGCGACCGGACGGCGATGGATACTGGACCATGGCGGCGGATGGCGGCGTCTTTGCGTTCGGGGGCGCGCCATTCTGCGGCTCGGGGGCGGAGGTCTCGCTCGCATCCCCCGCCGTTTCCATCGCCGGCACGCCTTCGGGGCGCGGCTACTGGGTGGCCACGCGTGCCGGCGACGTGCTCACGTTCGGTGACGCCGTCGACTTCGGATGCCTGGCCGATCTCGGCGTGCCCGGCCCCATCATCGGCATGCGCTCTTCCCGGCAGGTGTTCGGCTACTGGATGGCCAGCGAGACCGG
>Ga0182030_10006400_pt1 | contig 24852 bp, 22 predicted proteins | sample 812S3MmetaG_FD_121299 | JGI IMG/M metagenome (GOLD analysis project Ga0182030, IMG submission 121299) | Permafrost microbial communities from Stordalen Mire, Sweden - 812S3M metaG (Illumina Assembly) | ecosystem: Environmental > Terrestrial > Soil > Wetlands > Permafrost | place: Sweden...
ACTCGACGGCCATGCCCGCACCATCTTCGCCGGCCTGATCCGTGTCGAGCGCGGCGCCCAGCGCACCGACGCCTACCAGAAGGTCCGCAACCTCCTGCTCAGCGACGACGCCGAAGCCAACTCGATGCCCGGCCTCGAGATCATGGCTGACGAAGTGCGCTGCACCCACGGCGCGACCTCCGGCCAGATGGACTCCGAGGAACTCTTCTACATGCTCTCCCGCGGCATCCCCCTCCGCGAAGCCCAGCAACTCATCGTCTTCGGCTTCCTCAACGAAGTCATCGAACGCCTCGGCAACCCACCAATTGCCGACGAACTCCGCTCACTGGTCACCCGCAAGTTCACCGCCAGCTCCCTCTCCAAGTAGCGTTCTAATGACATTTAAAGCGCACCTGCGCAATCGCGCAGCTTATTGCGCCGTCCCGGATGTGCCCGTAGTCTCCTCCTGAACCGGCGCCGGCGTCAGATTCGGAACCGGCGCCGCCGGCCCGATCATCGCCGCATCGTCAAAGTACATGATCCCGTTGATCTCCCCCGGATCGCTCCCCGTCTCCCACCTCCAGGTAATCTGCGCAAACACCGCCTCCGGCGGCGTCGTCAACTTCACAAAAAACCGATTCCAGCTATCCGGCTTGAAATAAGGATCATGGTCCTTCGTCCCCGGCACCGGTCGCACCGCGTAGAAGCTCTCCCCCACCGACTCATTGGCGTCCTTCGCAAAATAATCCACCTCGAGCTTCAGGTAAGCCGACCTCCCTTGCGAATCGATCAGATCCCTCGCATCCGTACGCCCCCATATCCCCACCAGGTACTCCGTCCCGGAGGCCACAGGGATGAAATTCGAGACCAGCGACGCCGACTGGTACGCCGCGCCAACATGATCGAATTGGATGTAAAGCGACTGCTTCCCGCTGCATGCCACCTCGTTCGTAAGCCCGCCGGTGACCTTGCCATTCGTCCCCGTCGCCCGGAATTTAAACGCGATCCAACCGGCCCCCGCCCCACCGTTGGCGGGATTACCGCCCAGTTCCTTGGGCATGCGGCCGTTTACTACCGGCTTCTCGAACCCCCCATCCGGCAGGAGGTTATCGGCGGCAAAAGCGGAAAACCCCAAGCAGAGGAGGATGGAGAGGAGAAATCTCATGAGTTGGAAATACTGTGGAAATTCGAAATCCGAAATCAGAAAATACAAAGGACGAGAGGGTGTTGACGAGCAGGGGGTATGCGACTAGCTTCCCGCCGATAGTGTCTGCTCCGCTGAAGCTTTATGTGAAGACTTGGTGCCCGTGGTGTATTACGGCACGCCAATACCTCGCGAAACGAGGGTATCAATTTCAAGAAATTGATGTGGAAGCAGACCGTGCGGCTTACGCCGAAATGATTCGGTTATCAGGACAGACATATACCCCGACGCTTTCCGTAGAAGACAAACTACTTGCCGATTTTGGTCCGGACGAATTGGAGGGCTTCCTTCATCGACATCACATAGATCCAAAGTCAGAACCGTAGGCGGTCCGCCGCGCCTCGGCGCGTGTCCTCTCAATGCTTTCCCACCTCTTCCTCATCGCCGCTGTGGCTGTGCTCAGCGCCGCGCTCCGGACTTTTTCGCACCCAGCGCTTCAAAAGCTGGGAGCGATCGGCATCCTGGCGACTTCGTATTTGATCGGTTGGTTTTCAACCGGTTCGGCAACGGTGGGAGCGGTTTGCGCGGGAAGCTGGCTGCTGCTCCCATGGCTGGAAATCCTCACCCGTATCCGGAAGCTGCGCCTGCCCCTGGAAAAGAACCTGCGGCACCGGAGCCCGCCATCACGGGAGAGTTTCCCGGCGCTCCAGGAGTTGACGGACGAGATCGAGGAAGAACGGTTCGAGTACGTGGAGGACGCGGGCTGGGACTGGGAGGATTACCAGCAGTTCTTCCGGCTGTTTTACCAGGGCGGCGAGCGGACGCAGGCGAGCATTTGCCTGATCGACCAGAACAACATCGCCTTTTATTACCTCAGCATCTCCTCCCGGGCCAAGAACGGGACCATCTGGACGACCTGGAATTACCCATTCTCCTACTCGCTTAAGCTCGCCCCTGGTTGGCGGGTCAACCGCATGCGCAGCGACCAGAGTTTCCTGGAAATGCACGAGAGCCACAAAGATTGGCTGCGGAAGAACCGGATACCGATTGAAGAGCTGGAGGAGCTGGAGCCGGACAACATTCCGGAGGAAATCCAGCGAGACCTGCGGGCACAGGTGACGCACAATCTGGCCAAGGGAGTTCTCAAAAAGACCAGCGAGGGGCAAATCCGGTACTCGTGGCGCGGGATGCTATTCATCTGGGTCCAGTTCTTGCGGGACCTGGTGCGGCTATCCTAGGGAACCAGATTGAACAGAGGGTCCGGAATGGCAACGGCGGCCCCGGTCCGGGCGCTGGAAATGGCAGCCTCGACCATGGCGACGCTCAGGATATTATCGCTGGCGACCGTTTGCGGAACGCCGCCAGAGTCGAGAGCGTCCAGGAATTCGCAGATATTCCCCGCGTGTTCGGATTCCGCCGGTGAAAGAGTGGCTGCGGGGATGGTCACTTCTTCGACCGGCTGGAACAGCCCATGGCCGTCCCATTTCTCGACGATCCTCTCGGCGATGACCTCGGTCTCGCCGTCCCAAAGGAGGGTGCCGGTCTCGCCGATGATCCGCCATGAGCCAGCCCATGAGGTTGGAAAGCCCTGCGCGCACCAGCTCCCGCGGTAGTTGAATACGACACCGCCCGTCATTTCAAAGAGGGCCATCGCAGACGCTCCATGGCCATACCATGACCCGGGGGGATTGAATTCATGGCAAGTAACTTTCCGCGGATTTAAGCCGGTGAGAAAGCGGCCTTGATCGAAGGTATGGATCGCCATGTCGAGCAAGAGCGGGCTCTCCATCGTATCCCGGAAGCCGCCGAAGCGGGGGGCGAGGAAAAAATCGACGCAAACCGTGTGGACGGCGCCAATCACTCCCTTGGCGAGCGCACGCTGAGCAGTTATCGCCCCAGGGAGGTAGCGCCGGTTCTGGATGACCGCGAGTTGACAACCGGTCTGCCGGCTGAGGCGCACCAATTCCGCGCTTTCGGCGATACTCGTTGCGAGAGGCTTCTCCACCAGGACGTGGCAGCCCGCCAGGAGTGCCTGGCGGCAAATAGGGAGATGGGCGTCCGGTACGGTGCAATTGAAGACGACATCCGGACGGAGGTCGCGCAACGCCTCATCGAGCGAGACGCCCGTCCATGCATCTCCGAAGCCGTACTGGGCGGAGCGCCGGGCTGCGCTTTCGGCATTCAGATCGACAAGGCCGACGATCTCCACCCGGTCGCTGAAATGGTCCCTGACGTTCCCTAGCCATGCTCCGCTCATGGCGCCGCAACCCACCATCACAGTTCTGTAAGGCTTATTCATAGGCAAAACGTGGCCGCCACCCGGGGGATGTACCCGGCCTTCGTTCAATGGCTTTATCCTTACGAATACGGCTTGGATGACAACAAGAAATGCTGGGGAGAAGGTCCGCGTGCCGGGCGCTGACGTTTTTTCGGTTTTACAAAGCAGGGACGGTTGTTCACGGTCACTCCCTCGCAAGATGCAGCCAATGAGAGCGATCCTTTTCCTGTCCGTACTGACCTGTCTGTTCTTCGCCGGATGCACGAACAAGTACGGCGACGACCCCACGAAGCAGGGGCTGCCGACGCCAACCGCGACCCCGGTGCCGACTGCGACGCCAATCGGGAATTAATCCCCCCCGCCCTGAAGTCCCGACCAGGCCGCGACTATTCGTCCTCAAAGACGCCGAAAGCGCGAATGCCGCTCGCGGATATTTCGAAGACCTCCAGGCTGACTGGGTAAGCGCTATCGTGATAGGTGCGGATGACGAGGGGTGAGTAGTCCTTGTACTCGGAGGCGAGGCCGGGAAAGACGAATACCGTGAATCGATCCGGGATGGCCACGAGGATGGTCGCGCCGAAGATATCCTTGAATTTTTTCAGGAAACCCGGATCAAGAACCATGGTCGCCGTAAGCGGATCCTCGGAACTGATGGAGGCGTACTGGACGACCTTGTTGTGGTCGCGGACCAGCTCGCCGGTCACTTTTTTTTCGGTGGCATTTTGCGCTGCACGAGCGCTGAAGGCATCCAATGTCAGCCCCTGGGAATCCCATTCTTTTTTGGAGAAATAGTGCAAATCGCCATCGCCCATATAGGCCGGAACCAGGACGGTGCGCCGCGCGCCGGAGATGGGAAAAGAGACTTCCGGGTGCATAAACGCCGGCTCGATGAGGAGGTGCCAGCTCTTTTGATCCTGTTGCGCGCCGGCGTGTGCCGTCGGAAACGCCAGCAGGAAGAGCGCGAAAATCCTTCCCATCCGCTGGCAGACAAAGAGAATCCGGCTGCTGCTCATGATTACTTTTCTGGAAGGAACACTGGTGGAAGCGCTGCCGACACACATCGTCGTTGCGGTGCAGGGGGTTGGCTATCAGGTGCAGATTCCCCTGTCGAGTTTTGACCGGCTGCCCGCGCCCGGCGCGAGTTTGAAAATTCTGACCCACCTGCAGGTGCGGGAGGATGCCCACATTTTATACGGATTCATGTCGGCGGAAGAGCGGGATCTTTTCCGGCTGCTGGTGGAGCACGTGTCTGGCATCGGCCCGAAGATGGCGCTCGCCGTCCTGAGCGGCATGTCCGTACCGGCGTTCAAGGCAGCGGTGGTGAACGAGGCGGTGGCGGAAATCTCGCGAGTCAAAGGTGTGGGCAAGAAGACGGCGGAGCGGATCGTGCTGGAGCTAAAGGACAAGGTGGGCGTCGCGGCGGCATGGGAGGCGGCCAGCAGCAAACAGGCGGAAGGCACGGCCGAGATGAACGACGCGGTGCTGGCACTCATTTCGCTGGGATACAAACAGGTGGATGCCCACAAGGCCGTAAAACAGGTGCTGGAAGCCGAGCCTGGCCGCAAGACCACTGAGGAACTGGTACGCAAGGCTTTGAAGACACTGGTCTGATATAGTGCTCCCGTGCTGACTGATCTTGAAAAAGTGGCCGCGGTGGAAGGTGCTGTCCCGGAAGAGGGGCTCTTCGCGGAAAAGGATTGGCTTATCTCGCCCACCGCGCTCCCGCTGACGGGAAAATTCGTGGATGAACTGGAGCGGCTCGGATACCGGCTGGGACTGTTCGTGCGCGCGTGCAATCTGCTCTACCAGCAGAGCGCCCGCGGGAAGCAACCCGCGTGGATCGCGGATTACCTGGACCGGGGCAAACCGGAAGAGTTAAGGGAGATCGCACGGGCGCGGGAGTTTCGCGACGAACTGCCGCGGGTGCTGCGGCCAGACCTGGTGCTGACCGACAACGGCTACACGATTGCCGAACTGGACAATGTCCCCGGCGGCATCGGCCTGACCGGTTGGCTGAACCAGACTTACGCCGCGCTGGGGGAGGATGTGATCGGCGGCGCGACCGGGATCGTGGATGGGTTCCGCTCGATCCTGCCGGGAGGCGCCGACATTCTCGTATCCCATGAGGCCGCGACCTACCGCCCGGAGATGCTGTGGCTGGCTCGGCAGGCGGGCGAGGGCTACACGGCCCGGGACGCCACAGAAGCGCCCGACGGGACCGTGGCGGCGCCGCGGAATGTGTACCGGTTCTTCGAGTTGTTCGACCTGCCGAATATCCCTGGCGCCGCCGACCTGATGCGCCGGGCCAGAGAGGGGAGCGTGCGGGTGACGCCTCCCTTCAAGGCGTACATGGAGGAGAAGATGTGGTTTGCGCTCTTCTGGCTGCGGCCCCTGCGGGAGTTTTGGCGGCGCGAGCTTACGGAGCGCCATTTTCTCAAGCTCCAGGAGGTGATCCCCTATACGTGGCTCCTGGACCCGGCCCCGCTGCCGCATCACGCGGTGATCCCGTTGCTGGAGATTCATGAGTGGGAGGAATTGAAGCACTTCAGCCAGAAGCAGCGTGAGTTGATCCTGAAAATCAGCGGATTTTCGGAAACCGCATGGGGCAGCCGGGGTGTGGAGCTCGGGACGGACCTGCCTCAGGGCGAATGGGCCGCGGCAATCCGGCATGCGCTGGAGGATTTCACAACGCACCCGCACATCTTGCAAAAATTTCACAAGGGCCGGCTGCTGGAGCATCCCTTCCGGGACCGGGACGGCGAGATGAGGACAATGCAGGGACGGGTGCGGCTTTGTCCGTATTATTTCGGGTTCGACGGAACAATGCATCTGCGCGGGACGCTGGCGACGATCTGCCCCGCGGACAAGAAGCTGCTGCACGGCATGAAGGACGCGATCCTCACGCCGGGGCGTGTGGAGGGGTGACTGCAAAATTTCCAAAGGCCAAAATGCTCGCGGCGTTCGAATAGTTCCCAAAAAGCGGATGAAAGTTGCCATTCTCATCGCCCGGTCGTTGCTCGGGCTCGCCTTCGTGGTCTTTGGACTGAACGCATTCCTACACTTTATGAATCAGCCTCCGCCGCAGGGGGAGGCCGGCGCATTCGTAGGTGCGATGTTCCTGAGCGGCTACTTTTACGTGGTGGCGGTCCTTCAAATCGTAGGCGGGCTCATCCTGCTCAGCGGCCGGTTTGTCGCGCTGGGGCTCACGTTGCTGGGACCGGTGATCGTGAATATTTTGCTATTCCACATTTTCCTCGAGCATACGGGGTTGCCGATTGCCGTTGTCGTCTCGTGCATTGCCCTATTTCTGGTCTGGGGATATCGGGACCGGTTCGCGCCGATCTTGAAGGCATAAGACGGCCGATTTCCGGCGCTCACAGCAACTGATACGCATCGACGTCCACGCTCACGAGCACCTCCTCAGGGAATGTCAGCTTCTCCAGGATTTCGTGCAGCCCCTTGCTCAACCGCGTGATCCGCTGTGTCCTGATCATCAGGTGGAACCGGTATTGCCCGTGGCTCTTCTCAATGGGCGCGGGCGCCGGATTGCTGATAATCGTATCCGCCGGGAGGGTTCCCACCTCCAGACCCTCTCTCACCCGCCGCGTCAACGTGTCTGCTGAGAACGCGGCGTGGCTCTGTGACTCCGACCGCAGGGTCACGAGAACCATGTGCCAGAACGGCGGGAATTTCGTCTTCTGGCGGAACTCCACCTCCTGCTCCCAGAAACCCGGGAAATCATGGTGCCGCGCGAATTGGATGGCCGGGTGAAACGGCGTGTAGGTCTGCACATATACCTCTCCCGATACCTCGCCACGGCCCGCCCGTCCCGCGACCTGCGTCAACAGTTGGAACGTCCGCTCTCCCGCGCGGAAATCCGGCAGGTGCAGGCTCATGTCCGCGTTCACGATGCCCACGAGCGTCACATTCGGAAAATGCAGTCCTTTTGCAATCATCTGCGTCCCCACCAGGATGTCGATTTTCCCGGTCCGGAAGGCGTGCAGCGCCTCCTTCATCGAGCCCTTCCGCGATACCGAGTCGGCGTCCAGCCGCTTTACCACCGCCTCCGGGAAGAACGCCGCAACCAGCTCCTCCACTTTCTCCGTCCCCGATCCCGAATACCGGATGCGCGGGTCCTTGCAGGTGGGACATTTTGCCGGCACCACCGCGGTATGCCCGCAGATATGGCAGACCAGCCGGTTCGCCGCCCGGTGAAATGTCAGCGAGAGCGAGCAATTCGGGCACTCGCACACGTACCCGCAGCTAGAGCAAATCAGCGAGGTGGAAAAACCGCGGCGGTTTAGAAACAGGATCGATTGCTCTTTCTTTGCCAGGCGCTCGCGGACCGCCTTGCACAGCGTCTCCGAGAGGATGCTCGCGCCCGGTCCCCTGCCGGCTTCCATGCGTAGATCCACGATCCGGATTTTCGGCATCTGCCGGTCATCCACCCGGGCTAGCAATCGCAACAACTCATACTTGCCCGTGACGGCGTTGTGATAGCTCTCCATCGATGGCGTCGCGCTTCCCAACACAATCGCGCAACCTTCCATGTGCGCCCTGTACACCGCGACATCCCTCGCATGATACCGGGGCGCATCCTCCTGCTTGTAAGAATTTTCGTGCTCCTCATCCACCACGATCAGACCCAGCCGCTCCAGCGGCGCGAAGACCGCGCTTCTCGCTCCGATCACGATTCTCGCCGCGCCGTTGTTGATCTTGTGCCACTCATCGTGCCGCTCCCCGTCCGAGAGATGGCTGTGTAATACGGCCACCTCCTCCTGCAAATGCGCGAACCGGCTTTTGAATCGCTCGACCGTCTGCGGCGTCAGCGAAATCTCCGGCACCAGCACGATCGCCGTCTTGCCGAGGCTCAGGGCAAGGTCAATCGCCCGCAAATAGAGTTCGGTCTTACCGCTCCCCGTGACCCCATGGACGAGAATGGGCCGATGCGCCGCCGGTTCCCGCACGGCAGCCGCGATACGCTCGAAGGCGGCCAGTTGCTCCTCGTTCATTTCCAGTTGCGGCGCATGCAGGAATGTCTCCTCCTTGTAGGGGTCTCGCTGCACGGCCTGCCTCTCGAGGGCGATGAGCCCGCGATCCCTCATCTGCTCAAGCGTTGAGCGGGTCACGCCGCACTCCTTCATCAATTCCGTCACTGCCACCGGCTCGCTTACGCCCATGAGAAAATCGATCACGCCGGCCTGTTTGGGCGCGCGGCTCGTCAACTGCGCCAGCGCCGCCAGGTCCGGCTTTTGTGCGAGCCGCGCGAAGAGCAGCATCTTCTCCTTCACCTCCGCGTTCCGCACCACTTGCGGCAGGATGGCCCGCAGGGCGATGTGCAACGGGCAACAGTAATACGAGGCCACCCAATGCCCGAGCTGGATCAATACCGGATTGATCAGCGATTTTGCGCTCAGCACTTCGGCGATTGGCTTCAGGCCCTCGACCTCTGTTTCCTCCAGCAGCTCCACCACAGTTGCCAATACCAGCCGGGTCCGCACCGGCACGCGCACCCGCGAACCGATCCACACCTTTCCCAGCAGGTGTTCGGGGATTTCATAATCAAAGGCGGATTGGCCCGACCGATCAGGCACCACCCGCGCATACTGTGCGGCGGACATCACCCTGACTCTCTCCATTGCGCCCTTTTTTGGTAGCAGTTTTTCCACTGAACCTTTTAGCTGCCGCTCAATGCTGCGGCTCATTCGCAACGTGCTCATCCTTTTGCTGGCGGCGGCCGTCGTCGCGGGCGGGATCGTTATCGCCACGTCCCGGGACCCGCTTTACTCGACCCAGGAGCTGATCTTCTATGGACGGTATCACCGGTACGATGCCGTGATCCGGCAGGTCGGGCAGAAGTATGGGGTTGATCCGATGCTCATCAAGGCCGTGATCTGGCACGAGAGCACCTTTCGTCCGTCCAAGGTCGGCAGGCACGGGGAGCGGGGCCTGATGCAGATCACCGAGGCGGCGGCGAGCGACTGGGCGCGGCAGAACAAACGGCCGACCTTTGTACCGACGGATCTCTTTTCTCCGCGGGTGAATATCGAGGCGGGTAGCTGGTACTTGAAGAAGGCGCTCCAGCGCTATGCGGCGAAGGACGACCCTGCGACGTTCGCGCTGGCGGAGTATAACGCGGGGAAGAGCCGGGTGGATAAGTGGGTGGGCGATACCAACCAGGGGTCGAGCGCGACGGCGGGGGATCTGCGCGATTCCATCTCATTCCCGGGGACCCGCGGGTATGTGGATGCGATCATCGAGCGGTACCATTTTTACCAGCGGGAGGGGCACCTATGAAGGTGCGCATTATCGTTCAGGAAGGCGCATGAGCGGTTAAAAAACCATCAGGACGCCATGGGGCTGTTGGGAATGTGACTTTCCAACGGCGGTAGTAGAACCGAAAACATCCGGCTGAAGGCGGGGAAATTTGAACAGAAGGTCGCGAAGGACGCGAAGGGGGAACAGAGAAGGGGAATTTTGAATAGAACGGCACAGAAGGTTGAAATAGGCTTTTACGAGGGGAGGAAGGGTTGTTAGGGTTTGTGGATGCAAAGTGGCAGAGGATGGGCTCTGGCGGGGTTGCCGGAGCAAAATGTCGAACAAGCGAGGTGTTACCCCCATGAGTACGATCTGGTCTTTTGATCTCGGCAAAGCTTCCATCGGGGAGGCGGTGCGGGAGGTAAATAAACCGCAGTTCCTCCACAAAGCGTCGCTACTCGTTCCTGCCGATTTTGCAAGGCGGGGGCCTCTCGATAAATCTGGCACTCCGGCCTCCCGCTATCGGGCGTGGGTAACGCGATGCCATCGACGGGAACGCGAACGCTGGCTCGACATGTTGTGGCGAGCAGCCGATTTGCCGCCCTTGCAGAAACGAGTCTTGAGTGATGAGGGCGGTCAATGGCATCGCGTGACAAAGGCCGACCCACGTTTGGAGGATGAAGCAATGAACGGCGGTGGCGAAGATTGTCGAACATCATGCGTGCTCCGTATCGCGCTACTCGGTGAAGGAAACCTTATCGCGGGCGGCACGATGAGTGATTGGCAAATTTACAAAGCGCTTTTCTCTTCGGTGCAAAAGCGCGGAGTCGGTGATGTGCCGTGGAAGGAACGGCGTGTAAACGATCAAGATGGCGATGCCTCGGAGAACAACGCCGGGAGCGAAAAATGGCAGGAGTTCCTCCGCGACCCAGCGATGCGTCAGTTGCCGGATATTGCCGATCCTTCCGTGTCTTACCGACGACCCTGTTACTACGACGCTTGGCGAATGAAGCTGTGGAATCCCGCCGAACCGGCTATCGTGAATTGCAAGGCAGTTGAGCGTCCACAGAGCACGCGCGGCGTTGCGTTTCCAGCCGAAGTCATCGAGCGCGAGATTATTGATCTTGCCCGTGCGGGGGCAAGACTTCTGCCGCAACTCGACGATGGGGACTCCGGTACAACAACAACGACTGCTGCCGAGGTTACGATTGATGGTCCTGATTCAACCGATTACATCTGGTATTTTGATGGGGCAATCCCTGCGAATTATCCCGTCGTAAATAACGCAACCGCAACTGTAACGCCATCAGGTTTGAGCATTAGTACCTATTATTGGCTTTATGACGGTGGTCCGTATAAAATTGATGACCCTCGAACCACTGCGACGGTTAAAGTCGAATCGACTGGAAAGAGCAGCTATAGCGACGACTGCTCCCTCGGTATTCATGTGACTTTGGGGGATGGCACCGTTCTTACGCCGGATGATGCTGCGTTCACCGTAGATTTCTGTGCTGACGCGCCGATGTCTGGGGAATCTACCAGTTCTAACTATTTGACTTACTGGCAGACGACTTCTACCTTTGTCTGCCAGTCTCAATTTGGCAGCACAATGACAGCCGCAATTGAATTAAATGAAAACTTTGGCGCATACACCCAAGTTTATCCTGGCTGTACTTGGAGTCAACCGCCCGCAGGGACAGATATGCAGAGCGCTGATGCATTGACTGATCACATTACGCCCCCTACTTCAAGGTATCCGGTTCCGGTCGCACCCGTGGCTGATGTTGATAAATGGCCCGGATATTGGGACGTTGGATCCGAATCACCAAATACTGGTACGACAGCATTTAGGGCGACATGGCATCGATTCACAACCTACGCTGAGCATGACAATGTTACTGGTTACTAAAGCATTCGGAATCTTCGCTATTTCAATGGTGCTCGCTACGCCGTTTGTAAACGGAGAACCGATTGTTAGAGTCCCTGTAGAGAAGATGCAATGGCTGGCGACGGACATCATCTTGGTCGTGCCTGAGAAGGTGACCTATAGCGGTAGTGCCGGTAATGTCACAATTGACTATGCTTTCTCTAAGGCTAAGTGGTTAAAAGGGGAAAGCTCTGTGTCTCCATTGAAGATATATGGATATCCGCTAGAAACAGCTAGGCAGATGTCTCAGGTTTTGCGTGGTAATACGGATGATTCATTTCTTGGCACGCCAAAAGGCAAAATCATTGATTTGCTCTTTCTGTACAAGGATAAGGCGGGCCATCTGCTTTACATTCCGTTTGGGGGGCCATTCTTAGTGAAGTTGGCAGAAAGGATTGATGATTTGACTAGCTTAAATGATTTGCCTATTCAATGTCTTAAGGCCAGAGATGACTATGGACTAGATGTTGTCGCTTTTTTAACAAGAGGCAGCAGTGATGCACAGTGGAGAGGAGCGGTTGCCGGTATTGAAAATAGTCTCTCGCCTGGTAAAACAAAAAATGACTTACTTGCTGCGCTCAAGGAGCCTTCGTGGCAGGGCCAGATCGATCCGGAAGATGTTATTCCCGAATTGCATACACAGCGACAGAAGAGACTTGAGGAAGCTGTGGCGCAGAGTGTTGGAGAGTTACTCAAGGATGTTAATGGGGCGGACGCAAAAGGCGCCGTGTCATTGTTTGTTGGAAAATCCGAAATCGAAAATACGCCAAAGGAGAAGATTGAAAGCACCTTTGGAGCCCTGCAGAAGAACTTGGCCGGGGTGGCAGCGGGCGTGGTGCAACTCAATTCTGTGAATAGGACTGGCCAAACAATAATAGCCCATGTTACCCTAACCGCCAATGGTGTTTCTAGGCGCTATCGAGCATTGTTCGATTTGGGACAAGGGGCAGAATTGAAGTGGTACTCGTTCGACCCTGAACCTTAGGATCGCTGCTTGCTCGTGCAGATTGGACTTGGGGCTGTGATTTCGCTGGCAGGTTTAGCCTCGGCATTTTCCTGCGTTGGCGCACGATAGCGCCGGGCTGCTGGACACTTTTAACCGCCTCGGCGTCCACTAGAAGCTCAATCCGCGGAATTGACGATGGCCATGATTGCCGCACGAAGCGCAGCGGAAAGATTCGGCCACGCGGCCATGATTTTCGAGAACTCCGGGTCCCGGACAAAAGATTGCGAGTCTATTTGTGAGTCATCGCCCGGGAACCCGCATGTTTCCTTGGGTTGCAGGCAGGTTCGAACTTTGCGCTTTTTGCTGCAGAACCGCTCTTGGAGTGCGGCAAAGATTCCCCACCTGCGCATGCATTATGCGATGCGCACTGTTGGCGGGTGCGTCATCCTACTTGCCCGAGGATAATGCACCCTCGTCAACAATTTACAGGTACTGCCATAACAGGTGGCGCGTGCACAGGACGCGTTTTGCTTTTGTATTCTTTATGAAAGCTGTTATGACAAAGCAAGAAGGATGAAACCTCGAAAAACAAGGAAGAATACCCCACGCGCTGAGAGTATTCTTGTGGCGACAAGACGCGCGATGTGTGGTTCTCAATCTCGGGTGAGGGATTTGCTCCTTTTGCAGATAATCGAATGTGAGGACAGCACGGCAATGGGAATTTTGCAGAGAATGGGTTTTACGCATCAAATGCTATCAATGCATGTGCGATTGAATCTTAGTCGATATTCTGAGGCTGACCGCCCAACCGAGAAACTTGATCGTATCGTTCAGCTTGCCTTCTCCGAGGGAGAGCGTATTAGTCACGCTTATTTGGGCACCGAACACCTATTACTTGCGATCCTTCGCGACGAAGAAGAATCACACGAAGGCGATAGATATGGGATTTCCCTTGAGCGAGCCAGAGCCCAGGTGCAACTTGAGTTTAGTGGACCATGAACCCTCGCTGTTAAGAGGCTTTCGAGAATGTTGTACCTGAACTGATCACTTGGCTGCGGGGCGAAACGAAATCAATTTCGGACGACCCGCGCCCGCACAGATCCTGGCGAGCGGAATTACCATACCAGCCTCTTGCCTTGAGTCTTGGCGTCAAAAGGTGAGATTTGACCTAGTTTCGATCGCCACGTTGAGGCGCCTTCCTCGGATGCTCGTCCGCATTTCGGTAGTGGGTAGTGCACCGTGGTAGCGATAGTGGCCACTTACAACGTAGGACAGCAGCAGCACAAAAAAATACGTCCATGCCCGTTGGCTCCCCTTTTCAAAGTTTCGGGATAATTCCTGATGAATTGACTTATCCTGTAGGGGCTTTGCTTGAGCTTCTCCGCGATCGCCTTTGCTGCTATCCCTTCGCGCCCTTCACTTCGGAGAACGCAGATAATTTGAGCCCGCAACTGTTCATCGGTAATGTGAAGCCGTTGAGACGGCCTTCCGCGGCGACGACCTGGACCGTTGTCCTGTCTTTGCTCGCTGGCAATGACAGACGTGCGAACACGCTTGGCAACATGAATCTGGCATGTTGACAGCCCACCGGTTATCTCGGCTAGCTGGTTCTCCAGGTCTTCGATCACTGCCCGTGCCTTTTTCAATCTCCGGCGTAATTCGCGCTCAGCCTCTTTCTGGAGAAGTTGAAGCCGGCATTTCAGCTCTTGGATTTCCTCCTGGATGCTTCTGGAAACCAATGGCTCGGACATTCCGGACATTTGGACGGTGGTTGGGGGCAAGGTCTCCTCCCTTATACACGTGTCCCCTTTGTACAGCAAACACGGAGTGAGAACAAAGCGAAGGAGTTTGTTTGCCTTCTCAAGAAGATATTCCGACAGCTCCGGGTCTTGGACAAAAGATCATGATTTCTATTTGTGAATCATCGCTCGGGAGGCCACTTGTTTTCTCGGGTTGCTGACAAGTTTGAACGATGATGCTCACGTTGTGCGAGTAGGTTTCCTGCGTCGAGGTGAGAACCGGCTTCGCCAACTCGCTGTCGCGTCCCTCTCTTTGTAGGCTTCTTGCGAATACTCCCATTAAGTGCTGGCTAGACTGCTTTGCAGAGGTCGCCACCAGCTTTATCGGAAAGCAATTTCAGAATGTGGGCCGTGTCATCCCGGCCAGCGGCAAGCAATGCCTGCCGAACGGCTGGGAGAAGCAGCGTCAGCATGGCCTGCTCACTTTGCTTGTCCGTCGGAAGAACCGGGGATGGAAATGCCACGACGTTTTTCGCCTTCTCTTCGTAAACCTCCAGGGACGGCACCGCTACCGCCGCCGCTCTGGCGTAGGCGCGGTGGACTGCTTTGGAGGCGTGCCCAAGCGCCGCCATGGCGTACCGCTCCGGCATCCCGGATATTTCAGCCCTCTCCGCCCATCCGTGCCGGTAGCAGTGCAGCGAGATTCCCCGAAGATTCAGCAACCGGCATCGTCTGCAAAACTCCGCCGAGCGTTGCTTCTGTTCGATGTTGCGGATCGTCGGGAACAGCGGGCCTTTTTGGGGCAACTCCCGCAACAGCGCCGAGAGCTTCGGCCCGATACGTAGGATGCAGGGAGGGTCATCCGGGCGGAGTTTCTTGCGCGAGAAGGCGAGGATTCCGTTGTCCCAATCCACCCGTTCGGCGGTGAGATCGGCGGCGTCCGATTGGCTGGCGCCGGTCAGCCAAAGAAGCTCGTAGTACCGCCTGCGTTCGAGGTTGTTTGACTCCGCGGCGATAATGCGCTCGTGTTCCTGCGCCGTGATTCCACGCCGCCTCTTCGTGCTCGGACGCGGCCACGTAGCCTTCGGCACGACATGCCATGGGAGCCACCCGAGGTTCATGGCGTAATTGTGCAATCGGCGCAGGTAATGATTGGTCGAGGAATTTCGAGCCTTCTCAAGCAGGGAAAGAAACGCCTCCGTGGAAGTCTCGGTGACGACCACCTTGCGGATCGGGTCGAATTGCCTTCCCGCAAATGCGCGCCGGGTCCGGTCAAGAGAGGACTCGCGGAGGTGCTGGCGGTCACAATATGAATCCATCACGTCCTGCCAGGTGCGGGTGGCCATGGCCGGGTCCGCCGCCTTGATGTAGACCCGGCCCAATTCCCGGTTCAAGTGCGGCTGCCGCGCGGTTTCATTCTTGGCGTGCAGGAGCTTCTCAGCGTCCTCACGGTTCTTGGTCTTGAGGCTGCCTTGCTGGCGGCTCATTGAGTCTTCCCAATAGTATGTGCCGCCTCGGTCGGCGCGTTCATACATCCGGTAGCGATTCATGGTCGTTTTCTCCACGTTGAAGAGAATAAACGACCCTCAGATTTTCCGTTAAGGAGCAGTGGGAGAGTGGGCGGGAGTGGTTTTGGAGTTGGCGCGAATTGTGCGCTTTGCTCAAAAACACTGACCGTTTTACTGACCGTTGCTTCATTTACGGCCTACTTTTTGGAGGAAATCACTCACGGTAAGCGACTTCTGTAATGGCTCCAGCGGTAGGACTTGAACCTACTCTACCAGACTCCGCCGGGGGGTGAAAACAATGGCGCTCCTTACGGAGCGGTTGGTTTACTGGAATACCGGCTTCGCCGGTTTTGGTCTTGAGTGAGGGAGGCTAAACTGGGAAGGGTTGGGGGTCAAAGGAAACTGCGGGTCAGTTGGGATTGGTACTAAGTTAGCGAATTTCCATTGCCAGATATGGGATCGGCGCTTGCTGCCGCCGCTTTCAGGGCGGCGTGCTTCAACTGCCTGGTAACCCAGGGCGGCGCTTCGCTTGCCCTGGGCTGGTGTGCTTCACGCCTTGGGCGTGCCGGAACCCGGCTCAGCATCCCAAACTGGCCTTATGCTTGTGGCATTCGGGTCAGTTGGGAAGGCCGGCGGAGTTGCCGAGGTCGGCTTCGTCTTCGGGGAGGAAGACTTTGAAGCGGTTTTTGTCGATGGCTTTCATGTAGGCTTCGTGGGGGGAGACCATGCCTTTGAGCATGACGTCCCAGATGGCGTCGTCCATGAATTGCATGCCTTCGCCTTTGCCGCCGATGATGACGTCCTGGAGCTTTTGGGTGGCGCCTTCGCGGATGATGGCGGAGACGGCGCTGTTGACGACGAGGATCTCGTTGACGGCGAGGCGTCCGGCGATGTCGTGGCGCTTGAGGAGCAACTGGGCGACGACGCCGCGCAGGGAGGCGGCGAGCATGGTGCGGACCTGGGATTGCTGATCGGAGGGGAAGACGTCGATCATACGGTCGACGGTCTTCCGGGAGTTGTTGGTGTGGAGGGTGCCGAATACGAGGAGGCCGGTCTCGGCGGCGGTGAGGGCCAACTGGATGGTCTCGAGGTCGCGCATCTCGCCGACGAGGACGATGTCGGCATCCTCGCGGAGGGCGGCTTTGAGGCCGATGGGAAATGAGGGGGCGTGGTCGGGGACTTCGCGCTGGGTGATGACGCACTGCTTGTTGGAGTGGACGAATTCGATGGGCTCCTCGATGGTGATGATGTGGCGGTGGAAGTTCGAGTTGATGTAGTCGATGAGGGCGGCGAGGGTGGTGGACTTGCCGGAGCCGGTGGGGCCGGTGACGAGGACGAGGCCGGAGCGGAGGTGGCCGAACTCCTTGACGACGGGGGGGATGCCGAGTTGTTCGAGGCTGGCGATCTTGGTGGGGATGAGGCGGAAGACGGCGCCGTAGCCGTGGGTCTGCTTGAGGAAGTTGCAGCGGAAGCGGTTGTCCTCGTTCATCTCGTAGGCCATGTCGAGATCGCCGATCTGCTCGTAGTGCTGCCAGCGCTCGGGGCCGGAGATTTCGCTAAGCATGTAGGCCATCTCTTCGTGGGTGAGAGGGGTCTCGCGGATGGGGATGATGTCGCCGTGGCGGCGAATCTTGGGGGGCTGGCCTTCGCCGAGGTGAAGGTCGGAGGCGCCGGCGTTGATGAGGACTTCGAAGAACTGGTTGATGTAGGCCATGGAGGGGGCTTATTTGCGGAAGTTGGCGCGCATGAGGGCTTTTTGCTCGGAGCGGTCGTAGGCTTCCTCCTGGCTGATGATGCCGGCGGCGTAGAGGTCGAGGAGGGAGTCGTCCATGAGTTTCATGCCGAGCTTTTTGCCGGTCTGGATGATGCCGGGGAGCATGAAGGTCTTGCTCTCGCGGATGGTGTTGGCGACGGCGGGGGTGTTCATCAGGATTTCCAAGGCGAGGGCGCGACCCTGGCGGTCTTTGCGGGGGACGAGCTGCTGGGAGATGATGCCGCGGAGGGATTCGCTGACCATGATGCGGATCTGGTCGCGCTGATCGACGGGGAAGACGTCGAGGACGCGATCGAGGGTGCGGGCGGCATTGGCGGTATGGAGGGTGCCGAGGACGAGGTGGCCGGTTTCCGAAGCGGTGATGGCCAATTGGATGGTCTCGAGGTCGCGCATTTCGCCAACCATGATGACGTCGGGGTCTTCGCGGAGGGCGCCGCGGAGGGCGGCGCCGAAGGAGACGGTGTGGGTGTGGACTTCGCGCTGGGAGACGTGGCAGCCTTTGGAGTCGAAGACGTATTCGATGGGGTCTTCGAGGGTGATGATGTGATCGTGCCGGGTGAGGTTTACCTCGTTGACGAGGGCGGCGAGGGTGGTGGATTTGCCGGAACCGACGGAGCCGGTGACGAGGACGAGGCCGTTCTGGTACTGGGTGAGGAGCTTGAGGTAACCGGGGAGGCCGAGCTGGTCCATGGAACGGACGTTGGTGCTGATGATGCGGAAGACGAGGTCGATGCCGAGACGGTGGCGGACGACGCTGGTGCGGTAACGGCCGCCGGGGTTGGCGTAGGCAAAGTCGACGTCGCCACGATCCTCAAGCTGCTTGAGCTGGACGTCGGTGAGGAAGGTCCTTGCGAGGCGCTCGGTATCGGCGGCGGAGAGTTTGGGGGCCTGGAGCCAGATGGGCTCGAGGGTGCCGAAGCGGCGCCAGATGGGCTGGGCGTTGACGCCGAGGTGAATATCGGAGGCATCGGATTCTTTGCCGATGCGCAGATATTGATCGACGTGCTCGAGGGTGTGGATTTCCTGCGTCCCCTGATCGGGTGGTGCATGTGTAGGGAGTGCCGTTTCCGAGGACATGAGGGATGAAACGGACTACAGCCGGGCCGGATTTTCAATAGGAAACTTCGGAATCCGCTGAATGGCGGCGGGGTGGGGGGGGGTTGAAAAAGGATTGAGGGAAGATCGAACCACGGTTGATTAAAGAATTCTGTCGCCCCTACCGGGGCTCTGGGGAATTGGTGGATGGAAACCCGGGGTTGAAACCCCGGGCTATTACCTGTCGTCCCTTCGGGACTCTAGAAGCAGACGACTATTAACTGGGGCTGGATTTAAGGAAGGAACTTGCCTGACGCAACGCTAGTCTTTGCCGCGGGCGCGGGACTTGACGAATTGGGTGACCTGTTTGGTGAGGAGGGAGGTGAGGAGGGGACGGAGGGTCTTGAAGAGGAATTGGAGGAGGATGAGCCAGATGCCGGCTTTTTCGACTTCTTTGACGGCTGTCTTTGACTTGCGCTCGATGTAGACCTTTTTTTTGCGGGAGGGGAGCTTGGCGAGGAGCAGACCAAATACGGTGGCCCCGCCGATGTAGGCGGCTTTGTTCTGATGGAAGGAGGATTTGAAACGGGTCGGGAGGTCGAGGTCGTGGCGGAGGGAGTCGAAGTTGCGGGCGAGGCCGGCCCGGGCGCGGTCGAGCTCGGCGGCAAGCTCTATTTTGACGTGTGGTTGAGCCATTGCTGGTCTTTCTTGAGTTCTGCGAGGGTGCCGGCGAAGACGGCGGTCTTGAGGCGGGCGACGGCGAAGAGAATGGCGCCCAGGGCGACGGCGAAGTGGATGACGGCGAGGGCGAGGATGACCCAGCCTGGAGGGACGGCGAGGAACCGGGCGATGAGGAGGGTGGCGGCGATGCAGAGGAAGAGGTAGCCGTAGACGATGAGGGCGAGGGAGAAGATGAAGAGTGCGATGATGACGCCGAAATGAAGGAGCGCCTCCCTGGCCTCGATGCCGGCGAGGGCGAGCCGGGCCTGAAGATAGGCGGCGCCGGCTGCGAAGAGTTCGCGCAAATGGTCGAGCAAACCGGCGGGATGGGCACCCGCCGGATTTTGCCGACTGCCCAAAGGGCTCGGCTGACCACCCATGGGGCTGGTGGATTGACCGCCCGGTGCCTGATCTCCTGTCATCCGCGGGTGCTACTTGCGGAACATGAGGCCGAGAATGAAGCCGACGCCGATGGCTGTGAGGACGGCACGGGTGGGGTTCTCGCGGATCCACTGTTCGCTCTCGCCGCGCAGGGACTGAGCCCTGGTACGGGCCTCGGTGTAGGCGTGCTCGGCCTGGCCGCGCAATTCTTTGACTTTGCCCTCGGCGGTGGCGCGGAGCTCGGCGGCCTTGGCTTCGGCGGCGGCGCGAAGGTCGTTGACGGCCTGGGTGGCGTGATGTTTGCCGTCGTTGAGTTTTGCGGCGGCGTCGGCGGATGAGGCGGTTTCCGGAATGGGTTCGTCTGACATGGTGTTCCTTTTGGTTGAGGTATTTTCTAATCTTTGCTGATGGATTCCAATGCTTTTAACGGATGAAAGGGGGTGGATGCGGGTGGCGCGGGGGCGGAGATTTCGGATTTCGGATTTCGGATTTCGGATTGCGGATTGCGGATTGCGGATTGCGGATTGCGGATTTCGGATTTCGGATTGCGGATTGCGGATTGCGGATTGCGGAATTGGGAATGCGGGGATTTCAGGATTCGCGGAAGATGATGCGGGCCTTTGAGAGGTCGTAGGGGGAAAGTTCGACCTCCACTCTGTCACCGGGGACGATGCGAATAAAGTGCTTTCGCATTTTGCCGGAGATATGGGCGAGGACGTTACGGCCATTGGGGAGGTCGACCCGGAACATGGTGCCGGGGAGGACGGCGGTGACGGTACCCTCTGTTTTTATGGCATCTTCCTTGGCCATGAGCCGTATTGTGTGCCGGAGGGAGCAGATGGGCAAGGAGGAAGGATGAATTATGAAGGATGAAGGGGGGGGAATTGTCCGCCGGGCGCCGCGCGTCTGGCGAAAATCCGTTTGCGTGGTTGAATGGTACCGTGCCTAATCAAGGGCGATGGGACTGGAAGCAACACTCGCGGTGCTCAATGAGATGCGGGCGGCGGGGGTGATCGCGGAATATGCGATCGGCGGGGCGGTGGCTGCGTTCCTCTACATTGAGCCGGCGACCACGTTCGATCTGGACGTTTTCATTAGGTGGAAGCCGACGGAAGGGGGGCTGTTGACGCCGCAGCCGCTGTACAAGTATCTCGCGGATCGCGGTTATGTTGAATACGAGAAAGAGGCGATCATGATCGAAGGATGGGCGGTCCAGTTTCTCCCTGTTGGCACGCCGCTAATGGAAGAGGCGCTTGGCGGTGCGATGGGCATCGAAATCAAAGGAGTTCCAACGCGCGTGTTTACGAAAGAACACCTGATGGCGATCTGTCTTCAAACTGGGCGTCCGAAAGACCTGGCAAGGCTTGTCCAATTTGTCCAGGAGGGGTCCCCGGACCTTGAAGGATTTGCGAAAATCCTGGAATGCCATACGCTTTCCAAGGCATGGGATAGCTTCCGAGGCCGTTATCTGTCGCCGTTATGAATCCTCACACGCTCAAGGACGTTTTTGATGCGAAAGCGGCCAGACGCGCCCGTCTGGCGAAGCTTTCCATTAACGAGAAGGTCGATCTGATTGAAAAACTTCAAGAGCTCGGACGGACGATGATCGCGGCGCGGGAAAGCCTCCCTAAGCCGGGCGACCCTTGAGGAAAAGATTGAACCACGGATGGACCCGGCTTCGCGTGGCTTGGCCGTTGCAAGGGCGGATGGATGCGGGTTTTCAGAGAGACATTCGACGGGGCTTGCAGAGGCGCTGACGGGAGATCGGCATTGTGAGCAGGCGGGATTCGAGGCGATCCAGACGTAGCAAAGACTGGCCATTTCTTGTTGTCGCCGGTAGGCTTTTGGGCTACTAAATCGCGCACTCAATCTTTCTCCCTGGATAGAAGCGAGTGGCGAAATTGCTGGGGTTAATGGAGCGGGTTTTCCGGGGTTGCTCAAAATTATGAAAACAAAACTCTCCTTCCTCGCGGCGGCAGCGCTGCTCGCGTTCATTACCGGCTCCGCCCTGGCGCTCACCGTGCCCGTGGCGCAGGATACCTCCTCGTCCGCCAAGGGGCTCCTCACCTCCAAGTCCGGCGAGGCGACGTCCCTGACGGTGTCGGACGATCAGACCGCGCTGCTCGAGTTCGATCTCTCGAGCACGGAGGTGGTTCCCGCAACCTTCAATCCCGCGGACGTTAAGAGCGTCCTTCTCGAACTTTACGTCATAAAGACCAACATGGCTGCAAATCTGAAGGTGTTCGCGGTCGCCGGGACATGGAGCGAGACCTTCGCGGCAAAAACCGAGCCGCTGCCGGCCATCGGTTCCACAGTGCTGGCAACGATCCCGGTGCCGAAAGCGCCGGACAAGCAATTTGTGAGCGTGGATATTACGGCGGCGGCGGTGGCCGCGTTGCAGTCGGGATCGAATTTGAGCGTTGCCATCGAGACAACGACGGCATTCGCAAAAGTAATTCTCGGGAGCAAGGACGGACCGGCGACCGGCTACTCCGCGATGCTGGACATCGAGACGGACAACGGACAGTTGGGTGGGATGGGGACGGCCATCGGCTTCGAGGCGCTCCAGAAGGATATCCCCGCCAATAATAACGGCAATTCAGCCTTCGGCTACCAGGCACTTACCGCGAACACTTTCGGCCAGGCCAACGTGGCCGTCGGTTACCAGGCGCTCTTAAGCAACACGGGAGGGGTCTTGAACGTGGCCGTCGGTTACCAGGCGCTCGATGGTAACACTAACGGACAGTCCAATGTCGGCATCGGTTACTCGGCGCTCTACCACGACACGGTCGGGTGGCAGAATATCGCCCTTGGCACCTACGCCGGCTACTTCATCACCACCGGCTCCAACGACATCGAAATTGGCGATGACAACGTGTTTACTGGCGCGAATGATGAAAGCTCCGGCGCCGAATCCAATACCATCCGAATCGGCGAAAAGAACACACAGAAGCAGGCATTCATCGCCGGGATCTGGGAGACTTCCGAGCCGAGCGTTTCCGGGTCCGCTCCGCTGCCGGTATCTATAAACGGCAACGGACAGTTGGGGATCGCATCCTCTTCCCGGCGGTTCAAAAAGGACATTAACGACATGGGGGATGCGAGCGACGTGTTACTCTCCCTGCGGCCGGTCACATTCCACTACAAACCGGGCCTTGATCCCTCGGGCAAGGTGCCGCAATTCGGCCTGATCGCCGAGGAGGTGGAAAAGGTCTGTCCAGCACTGGTTGCCCTCGATGCGAAGGGAGAGCCGTTTACCGTCCGGTACGACGCGGTAAACGCGATGCTGCTCAATGAGGTCCTCAAGGATCACCGGCGCGTCGAGGCGCAGAGGCGAACCGACGCTGAGCTGGTGAAACGCATTGCGGTGCAGCAAGGGACCATTGCCGCGCAGCAGAAGCGGATTCAGGCGCTGACCGCGAGCATGGAGAAAATGACGCGGCAGATGGATGCGGTGGCCCAACGGCTCGACGGGAAGGATTACCAGCCGGTGGCGAATCCCATGGGAAGCGTGCCAAATGAGTAGGCGAGCGCGGCCGGGAAATTCAAAAAAATAGCTACAAAATAGCGACCTAAACCCGTTTACTCTGTAGAATGCGGGCCTCCGAAGCCAAAGGTTGTGGGTTCGCTGGATGCAGGAGGGTTGGGGTTTGGAAGTTGCGCGGGATTTTACGGGGGATAGCGGGACACGAAGGTCCTCGGACTCGGCAAGTTTCTTCTGGTTTCCGTCGAATGTGAGAAATTCGGCGGCCCCGAGTTTGAGGGCGGCGGCGACGTGCATGACTATCAGGAAAACAGACTCGCGCGGAGACGCAGAGACGCGGAGAATACTGCAAACAAAATATGAGCAACCTACTGAATGAAGCCACGCTTGGCGGCCGATTCACGTTCGCCGGCACGTCACTGACGGTGCAACGGGTGGGGTACGGCGCGATGCAACTGGCGGGCCCGGGCGTATTTGGGCCGCCCAGGGACCCGGAGGGGGCGGTGGCCGTCCTGCGCGAGGCTGTGGGGTCCGGGGTGAACCATATTGACACCAGCGACTTCTACGGACCGCACATCACGAACCAGATCATCCGGCGGGCCCTGCACCCGTACCCGGCGGGACTGGTGATCGTGACGAAGTTGGGGGCCCGGCGCCCGGCTGATGGGTCGTGGCAGCCGGCGATCTCGCCCCAGGAGCTGACCGATGGCGTGCAGGACAACCTCCGCAATCTGGGGCTGGAGGCGCTCGACATCGTCAACTACCGCGCGATGGGGGCGATCCACGGCCCCGCGGAGGGGACCATCGGCGAGCAGGTGACGGTGCTGGCCGACCTCCGGGGCACGGGGCTGATCCGCCACATAGGACTGAGTAATGTCACGGCGACCCAGGTGGCGGAGGCGCAGGCAATCACAGACGTGGTGTGCGTGCAGAATAACTATAACGTGGCCAACCGCGACGACGACGGCCTGATTGACGACCTGGCCCGGCAGGGCATCGCGTATGTGCCGTTCTTCCCTCTGGGTGGGTTCACGCCGCTGCAGTCGTCCACTCTGTCGGGCGTGGCGGGACGGCTGGGAGCGACGCCAATGCAGGTGGCCCTGGCGTGGCTGCTGCAGCGGTCGCCCAACATTCTGTTGATCCCTGGGACATCATCGGTGGCCCACCTCCGCGAGAACCTGGCGGCGGGTCGGTTGACGCTGTCACGGGAAACCGTGGCGGAGTTGGATGGCATCGCCGCCGAGGCGGTGGCGGTGAAGCATTGAAGGGTTTCGAATTTGACCGATTCTGATTGCGGTTTTCGGGTTTCGGATTTCGGATTGGGGGTTATGAGCGCGATGGGCTTTTTTTTCAGAGAAGGAGGGTGCTGGTGATGCGGGCGTTTGTGCTGGGGGCGGGGCTGGGGACGCGGCTGAAGGCGTTGACGGAGCGGCGGCCGAAACCGCTGATTCCGATTTATGGGAAGCCGCTGATTACGTTTGCGTTTGACCAACTGATGGGGGCGGGGGCGAGGGAGATCGTGGTGAATACGCACCATTGCCATGAGGCTTATGTGAGTGCGTTTCCGGAGGGGATGTATGAAGGAGGGGTAGGGGCGCACCAGCGGGTGCGACTGATTTTTGAGCATGAGCCGGTGCTGCTGGAGACGGCGGGGGGGATCAAGAATGTGGAGCGACACA
>Ga0182030_10006401_pt1 | contig 24851 bp, 19 predicted proteins | sample 812S3MmetaG_FD_121299 | JGI IMG/M metagenome (GOLD analysis project Ga0182030, IMG submission 121299) | Permafrost microbial communities from Stordalen Mire, Sweden - 812S3M metaG (Illumina Assembly) | ecosystem: Environmental > Terrestrial > Soil > Wetlands > Permafrost | place: Sweden...
CCGAACCGCTTCCTGCTTGAACTCCAGCGTGTATCGCGCCCGCTTCGCTTTCGTCATCTTCATCTCCCCTTACTGATGCTCAATCACTCAGCTAAGGGATACGTTTTTCGCGGGCAAGGTCACCGTCCTCGTTCTCATTCTCACCTACAGCGGATTAATAAAAACACTGATCGAATATATTCCCGTACCCATTATGTTGGGGATGGTAGGAGGAGTATTCCTCAGTTATGGCTTAAATGCATTTACCTATGCGATCCAGAATGTGTCAGTCTGCGCATATATGGTCGGTGCTTTTTTCGTGTGGTATGCGATTAAGCCGCTGGCCAGAAAGGTACCCCCAGTTTTTATTGCCGGGGTAGCAGGGGGAATAGCACTCAAGTTCTTAGGCGGCGGCGCCAAGGCACCAATTGAATGGAGTGTCGCGACTCCGGTATTTATTTTGCCGCATTTTAGTTTCTACAGTATTTTCACTTTGGTAATCCCCCTGTTTCTTATGGTGATAGGTGTCCAGAATATCCAGGCGGTTGGAGTACTGCTGGCACGAGACTATATTCCACCGATCAATACGATTTACACAACGCCGTCAATTGTAACTTTCTTCAATGCGTTCATGGGTGCGCATACAGCAGTTACGGCGGGGCCGAGCACGGCGATTGTATCGAGCGAAGCGGCGGGTAAAAAGGAGTATCGGTTTATTGCCGCGTTTTTTGAAGGTTGCTGGTGGGTGCTTATCGGTTTGCTGGGGAAAGTTGGAGTGGGCCTAAGAAAGCAAGTTCCGGCTGAGTTTATCTTGACGCTAGCCGGATTGGCGCTCTTCGATGTCTTCATCGATACAATCCATGCGGCATTCAGCGATAAGCTTAAGAAAGGGGCGATGGTTGCCTTTCTGATAGCTGCTTCCAACGTGAGCCTATTTAAAATCGGAGCGGCGTTCTGGGCGATTGTGGCAGGGGTAATCGTCTCGCTAGCTTTGGAATGGAGAGATTTCGGGAACACAATAATCAAGAATGAGCAGGAACCTCAAACGCAGCATGCAAAGTGACAGGAGAACATCAGTCTTTCCGGAACCTCAGGCCGTCGTCGATCCTGTTGCTTGAGGGTCGCAATTAGCTTAAGCAAAGAGGTGTTGAACCTTCGCGGCTCGGCGGGGTTGTGTCTGACTGCTGGTGTAGGTATCAGGCAGTCTGGTTCTATCTCGTGTTCAAAAAGCTCCGTGTTATGGAGAACGGCGTGGCACACCAATAACCAATAGGAGGTCCCGAGCATGGTCGCACACAATCTCACCATCATGATGTCGGTTGTGATTGCATATATCTCCCTGACCGTGCTGTTGAGCCTATGGACCAAAAAATTTACGGGCACAACCTCCCGATTCATGACCGGTGGGCGGGACATGGGAGCGTTTGTTATAGGCGTCGTACTGATGTCGGAAATCATCGGCGCGGCCTCAACGATGGGTACGGCCGAAGCCGCCTTTGGCAAAGGCATATCCGCCGCGTGGAATCTCATGAGCACCTGCTTGGCCTTTATCTTGTTTGCCTATCTCATGGCTTCCAAGTTTAGAAATCTGGGTGAATATACGATTTCTGGAGCCATTGCTACCAGGTACGGTGAAAAAGCCCGGTTGATCACCTCAGTAATCATGATCTACGCCCTGCTGGTGGTCAATGTCAGCATGTACGTTGGCGGCGCCGCCACAATCGCTACAATTCTGCGCGTGCCTACCCTCGTGGGAGTCTTGATCACCGGCGCGGTTACGATCCTTTATGTGGCCGTGGGTGGAATCAAGGGAGTCGCTTATACCAACCTGATTCATTGCTCCATCAAGTACTTCGCCCTGATTATTACAACAGTGGTTGCACTGAGGTTCACCGGCAGCCTGACGCACCTGCGGGAAGTCATGCCGCCTGTCTATTTTTCACCGACCGGGGTTGGCCTTCCCACCATCTTTGCCTGGACCATCGGCAATATTGGAGGCATGTTCTCGACTCAATACATTATTCAGGGGATTGCGGCCACAAAGGACCAACGTACGGCCAAGCGTGCAAGCGTTTTTGCGGGCTTTTTGGCGATTCCTGTGGGTCTGATGGCGGCATTCATCGGAGTCGCTGCCAAGTATGCATTTCCGCACATCAAGGGCATCAACGCAATTCCCACTCTGGCGCTCCACATGAACCCGTGGTTCGGCGGCTTGGTGGTCGCGGGTCTGGTCGCGGCGGTATTCGGTTCGGTGTCCGCAGCTACTCTGGGCTCGACTGCCTTGGTTATAAAAGACTTCTATGTTCCCCTGGTAAAACCAGGGGAAAAACATTTGCTAATCGCCACCCGCGTACTTGCCATTGTAATCGGCCTATTGCCGATACCTTTCGCCATGTCGATGCCGGGCGTATTGAAGACCATTTTCTTTGCCAGGGCACTAAGAACTTCGATCGCGACCGTGGTCACGTGCATGTTTTTTGCACCTCGGTTTAGCAGCGGTAAAGGCGCGTTTTGGGGGCTGCTGCTGGCTGCGCTCGGAGCCACCGGCTGGTTCCTTCTAGGAAATCCATTTGGGATTGACAACATTTACGTCGCGGTTGCTATTCCTCTGGTCGTTATGGTGATTGACCATGTTATAAACGGTTCAGATTTAAGCGCTGCTGTTGAGAAAAAAGTTGTGGGAGCAGGAACACAATGACAATTACTTCGATGCGTCAATGGCTTGAAATTTTATCGGAAGAGAAAATGTTAAAGGTGGTCAGCCGGAAGGTCAGCCTTCAACATGAACTGGCTGCTGTCGGCAAGAGTGCCGACGGCCGGTGGGCAGTGCAATTCGACCATCCTGAAGACTTCGATATGCCGGTCGTGACCGGTATCGCTGGGAGCAGGGCTTTGATAGCGAAGGCTATGCGCGTCGCCGTTCCATGCATCTCTGAACACTTCTCACATGCGCAAGCTCATCCCTCAGCCTGCACAATCGTGGATCGTGCCTCTGCTCCCGTGAAAGAGGTAATCACGACCAAAGTCGACCTTGGCCGGCTGCCGATCCCGATACACCACGAAAAGGATAGCGGCCGTTATATTACCGCGGGGCTCCTGGTCTCCAAAGACGCTTCCACCGGTGCAAGGAACGTTTCGATTCATCGCTTGCAGGTGCTGGGACCAGATCGTCTCGGAATCATGATTCTGCCGAGACATCTCTTTCACTTTTATCGTGCCGCCGAGCAGGCAGGGAAGGCCTTGGAAGTGGCGATCGTTATCGGCGTTGATCCGCTGTTGTTACTCGCCTCACAGGCTTTAGCTCCACTTGGATTTGACGAATTCACGATCGCCAGTACCCTCTACGGAGAACCACTGAAACTGGTGAAATGCGAAACCGTGGATTTGGAAGTTCCCGCGGAAGCGGAGATCGTCCTGGAAGGCCACATCTTGCCCGGTGTACGCGAAACAGAGGGACCTTTTGGCGAATATCCAAGAACTTATGGGCCAGCTTCCCCCAAACCAGTCATTAAATTGACGGCTATGACTACTCGCAAGAACCCCATCTATCACACGATTGTTCCAGCTACGCTGGAGCACCTTCTGCTTGGCTCCATTCCACGCGAAGGCGGCATGCTGCAGGTGGTCCGAAGTGCAGTGCCGAACACTCTCGCCGTCCATCTGACCCCAGGTGGGAGCTGTCGCTATCACGCCGTAGTTCAAATTGACAAGAGGAACGAAGGCGAGGCGAAGAACGCGATGTTGGCCGCCTTCTCCAGCAGCCACGAGATCAAGCGTGTAGTCGTGGTCGACAAAGACGTGGATATCTTCGATCCGGTGGAAGTTGAGTGGGCAATCGCGACTCGATTCCAGGCCGGGCGGGACTGCTCGATCATCACCCGCGCTTTAGGAAGCAAGCTTGATCCCTCCAGCGATGACGGGCTCAGCGACAAGATGGGAATCGATGCGACGGTTCCGCTTGGCGCCGATCCGTTTCGATATGAACGTATCCAAATTCCTGGAGAAAAGGATATCAACTTGGAATCCTATTTCGAATAATCTCGTTCACAAAGGCCGCATGGACATTGACGTTTTGCGGTAGGAACATGGTCGTACAGCTTTCCCGGCCGCGCGGGCCAGCAAGGCTCTGGTTGTGTCGCGTTTCTGGCCAAGCGGAGCGCAGTGGCGCGAACTGCCGGAAAAGTATCCGCCCTTTCAGCCCTGTCATCGCCGCTTCCAACCGTGGGTGCGCACTAGTGGGCTAGGGTTAGTCCCATTCAAGCTGAAAGAGGCTTGAATGGAACACCCGCCGTAGTTTCTACACATCAAGAACGGTGTACCGCCCGTATGGAACATAAGCCACCCTTGCCGCGGCGCCATGTTTCCCAAGTGCGTCCTGATACGCTTTTTCTACAGAGTCGTAGACATTTAATCCGATATCACGGGCGAATTCGTGATTTTCAGGAAGGGTCACAATCCGGACATCGGCATGAAGCATTGCTTCATAGACTTTGTACCAAATGCACCCTGCCCACAGCTCACTGGATTTATCGTAAAACGACCTCAAGACCCGGTCATGGTTCTCAGGCGTAGGCGGCATATAGGGCTTCATGAGATCCCAAAGAGCGAAACCAGGCCAGCCATGGTAGCCAGGGCAAGGGGAAGTAAAAATGATTGTCCCTCCCTTCTTCAGGATGGGCAAGCAGTTAACAATGGCCCAGCTTGTGTGGAAGAACAAATGATTTGTAGGTGCGGACGAGCCAGTTATGACGATGTCGGCCTTTTGCTCTTTGAACTCCGAAGCATCGAAGCGGTAGGTCTGGTCGTACACTTTAATTGCTTCCTTGTGGGCCTCTACGAAATCGCCAGCGTTGAGATAGGTAGTTTCAAATTTGTTATTGACGATCATGTGGATGCCAAACGAAACGTTGGCCATGCGCGCTGCTTCGTATTTATCGAGCTGCATCCTGCAGTTGTTATTTCCCGGGACGCAATCAGGTGCTAGCGCCAGCACATGGTTGTACTCGATTGTGTCGTTGCCGGCAACCGCGGGAATGACCATGCCGGAACCTCCGTAGCCCCACAAGGTGGCCTGTGTCGTGGATACGGTGATAACGGCATCTGCCTCTGCCACTTTGCGATGAACCCATACGGCAACACCGGAGGTAGTGGTTCCCTTGTACACGTAATTTTCAACCTGTTTGACGTCGTTACAGAAAATCTCGACCCCACTCTTCACCACCTCAGGGCCAAATTTTTCGGCAATTTCCTCCGGTGACAGCGTGGGAACCTTGCCGCAGCCAATCACGATGGTAGCCTTTGCGCCGACCTTTTTTATTTCAGCCAACAACCAGGGGACAACCGTTGTGACCTGTGCCTGGCGGAACTGGTTCTCCGTGATGATGGTGACTTTCTTGGCCGAGGCTAGTATTTCGGATAGCTTTCTCCCGCCAATCGGGTTTTCAACGGCCTTGGCCAGATCTCTCGCTAAGTCCTGCAGCGGAGGCGGCTCGTTTGGAATAAATGAGCCGGCAAGGTTCTTGTCATCGACTTCCAGACTCAAAAAGTCGCCGCGGGCTTCGACCGTTTCGTAAGGAATTTTGAGCTTTCTGGTTATGACGTCAGCTACAGTGTTGGGTTTGGCTACGCAGAGATCATCCATAAATGACTACCTTCCTTGTTATTCCCGGTTTCTGCAACACACCTTAAGCCTTGAACGTTGTTTCGGCAAACAGCATTTCGTCATTGCCGGCGGGCCCATATTATATTGACGGTAGCCTCTTTTCCAATAGTTTTTGCATCACCCGGTTGTGTGCCGCGGAACACACAGTAGAGTTTGAAAGCAGGAGCTGGGCCGTGGCAACCGTTCGGGGTTGTCGCTTGGCTATCCTTGTCTCTGCGTCTCTGCTTAAACTCAACAATCGCAGCGTGAATGGCATCAATGCTGGCATTTGAGAAACAGGTCCCGACGTACATCCGTCACAAAGGCCAGTGAGGCGTGCCACTGCACAATTGTGCTCTAACGCCAAATAATGCTCCCAAGGGATGGCTGTACCTTTCATTTCTAGCTTCGATGACATCCGACCGGATGGAGGACTTCAATGAGTATGAATCGGCGACAGTGGCTGAAGGTCACTGTCGGAATGGGCGCGGGACTGGCATTGACGGATCTGGGCGTCAACGTCCAGCAAGTGCATGCCGCGATGCGCGGAATGAAACTCAGCGGCACCGCCGAGTTCACTTCCGCCTGCAACTTCTGTTCCTGTGGCTGTGGCATGATCTGCCACGTCAAGAATGGCAAGCTGATCAACCTGGAAGGCGACCCGGACCACATCATTAATCAGGGTTCACTGTGCAGCAAGGGCGCGGCCATGGCCGCTGTTCCGAATTCGCCGCAGCGCCTGAAGAAGCCGATGTACCGCGCGCCAGGGAGCAGCGAGTGGAAAGAGATCAGCTGGGAAGATGCGTACGACCGCATTGCCCACAAAATGAAGGACACCCGCGAGAAGACGTGGAAGGCGACCGAGATGGACGGCGACAAGCAACTGGTCGCCAACCGCACTGACGCCATCGCCTTTCTGGGCGCGGCCCAGAATACAAACGAAGAGTGCTATCTGATCACGAAGGCCAGCCGCCTGCTCGGCACCGTGAATGTGGAACACCAGGCCAGACTTTGACATAGCCCCACAGTCCCCAGTCTGGGGGCAACATTCGGCCGGGGCGCCATGACGAACAATTGGCTGGACATGCAGCACTCAAAGGTTTTCCTGATTGAGGGCAGCAACGCCGCCGAAAATCACGTCATGAGCATGAAGTGGATACGCAAGGCGCAGGAAAAAGGCGCCATCATCATCCACGTAGATCCCCGTTATAACCGCACCTCCGCCATCGCTGACATCTACGCGTGCATCCGTCCCGGCGCTGACATTGCGTTCCTGGGGGCGATGATCAATTACATCCTGGAAAACAAGCTCTACGATGACGCCTACGTCAAAATGCATACCAATGCGCTGATGCTGGCCAGCCGGGATTTCGGCTTCGAGGATGGCGTCTTCGCCGGCTTTGATGAGGCGACGCACCACTACGAGATGGCCAGTTGGAGCTACCAGACCGGTCCGGACAAGAAGCCGAAGAAGGCTAAGAGCCTGGACGATCCGTATTGCGTGTTTGCGCAGTTGAAGAAGCACTTCCGCCGGTACACGATGGAGATGGCGACGCAGATCTCGGGTGTATCGAGTGAAATGATCAAGAAGATCGCCGACACCATGGTGAACAACAAGCCGGGGACGATCTTGTACGCGCTGGGCATGACGCAACACACCGTTGGAGTGCAGAACATTCGCTGCTACGGCATTCTGCAGTTGTTGCTGGGCAACATCGGCAAGGCGGGCGGCGGGGTAAACGCTCTCCGCGGAGAGCCGAACGTGCAGGGCTCAAGCGACCTGGCGGTGCTGAGTGGTTACATGCCTGGGTATCTAAACTATCCTGCGCACAACGAACCAACTCTAAAGGACTGGACCAAGAATAACGGCACCTTCCGTGCCAAGTTCCTGGTGAACAATCTGAAGTCGTGGTTTGGCGATCAGGCCACGGCGGAGAACGACTTTGGGTATGGCTGGCTGCCGAAACGCAGCCTGAAGGCGAACCACACGGTGTACGGGTTCTTCGAGTCGGCCACCAAGGGCGACATCAAGATGCTGTATGTCATCGGGCAGAACCCAATGGTCTCCAACGCCAATCTGTCGATGACCTTCGACGGGCTGGCCGGGCTGGAGATGCTGGTGGTGCACGAGCTCTGGGAAACCGAGACTGCTGCCTTCTGGAAGCGGCCCGGAACCGATCCGAAGTCGATCAAGACTGAGGTGATCCTCCTGCCGGCCTGCTACTTCATGGAGAAAGAGGGCAGTCTCACCAACTCCGGACGCATGGTGCAGTGGCGCTACAAGGCTCTCGATGGGCCGGGCGAGTCGAAGGGCGACCTTGAGATTGTGGACGCGGTCTTCCGCAAGGTTCGCGATCTCTACAAGAACTCCACCGATCCCAAGGACCAGCCTCTCAAGGCGGCGGTATGGAACTATCCCAAAGATGGGATGGCTGAGACCGTGCTGAAGGAGATCAACGGCTTTGACCTGAAGACCGGCCTGCCGGTCAACGGCATCGCCGACCTCCAGGCCGACGGCTCCACAAGCTCCGGATGCTGGCTCTATGCGGGCTGCTATAAGGGAGGCAAGAACCTTTCGAAGCGGCGCGACAGCAAGACTGATCCGGGCGGCATAGGCATTTACCCTGGCTTTGCATGGTGTTGGCCGGGCAACATGCACGTGCTCTACAACCGGGCTTCGTGCGATGAAAAGGGGCAGCCCTTCGATCCCGCACACAAGTTGGTTTGGTGGGACGCGGAGCAGAAGAAGTGGGCGGGATTTGACACGCCCGATGTGGCGGTCCCCACCGACGGGCCCGATACACCCAATGGTCAGCGCGCCTTCCGCATGAATGGCGAGGGCGTGGGACGGTTGATCGCCGCCAACTACGGCGACTGGGACCCCAAGGAGAAAGACAAAGAGTTGCCGCGCGACGTTTCCTACACGCCGAAGGATGGGCCGCTCCCCGAGTTCTACGAACCCGTCGAGAGCCCGACCGAGAACGCGCTGCATCCCAACCGCAAGAGCAGCCCGTTGCTCAAGTATCCGCGGGTAAAGGGCAAGCAACCGATCGGCACAGTGGAGAACTTCCCCTACGTGCTGATGACCTCAAGCATGGCCGAACATTGGCTCTCCGGCTCGGTCACTCGCAACGTGCCTTGGCTGAACGAGCTGAGTCCTGAGCCGCTGATTGAAATTCCTTTGAAGCTCGCAGCCAAGCTCAGCCTGAAGACCGGCGATATGGCCAAGGTGAGTTCCGCGCGTGGCGACGTGACAGTAAAGGTCGAAGTCACGCGGCGCATGCAGACCCTGCAGATCAATGGCAAAGAGGTGACGATAGTCTGGATGCCTTACAACTGGGGCTTCCAAGGGCTGAGCACCGGACCGAGCACCAACTACATCACCATCGATGCGGTTGATCCTGTGGCGGGCACGCAGGAAACAAAGGCATGCCTGGTAAATGTCGTGAAGGTAGAAGGAGGGAACCGTGCCTAAGACAACGTTGATCGACACAACAAAGTGCATCGGTTGCCGCTCCTGCCAGGTCAGTTGCAAGGCGTGGAATGATCTGCCGGGCGAGAAGACAACATCGCCCAAGGCAGGCATGGGATACCAGGAGCCGCGTCTGCTCTCGGCCAAGACCTATGTCGTGATCACGGACAAACTGGTGGACACTCCGGGTATCTCGCCTGGCTTCAAGCAGGTGTTTGCCAAGCGTCAGTGTATGCATTGCGAGGAGCCGGCCTGCGCCTCGGCTTGTCCGGTGACGGCACTCCATAAGCAAGCGGACGGCCCGGTGGTTTACGACAAGTCGCGCTGCATCGGCTGCCGCTATTGCATGTGGGCATGTCCGTGGGGCGTTCCCACGGCAGAGTGGGAGTCCCTTGATCCGTCAATTCGCAAATGCACGCACTGTGCAGACCGCCTATCTTCAGAGGTTCCTCAATACCACAACGGTGTGGCGATGACCGGCGAAGAGAAGTCGCGCTGGACGGTACAGCACCTTGAGCCGGCTTGCGTAAAGGCTTGCCCCTCAGGATGCCTGAAGTATGGCGAACGCGATGTACTGCTGGCCGAGGCCAAACAGCGCATCAAGAACCAACCCAGCAAGTACGTGGACCATATCTATGGAGAGCACGAGGCTGGCGGCACAACCATGCTATACCTGGCCAGCGTTCCCTTTGAGGAGATCGGCTTCCCCAAGGTGCAGTCGGAGGCTTTCCCACGCCTGAGCGCCATAGCACTGGGTGCGGTTCCACCGGCAGTGGTCGGCGTTGGCGCTGTTATGGGCGGAGCCTATGCCCTCAGCAAACGTCGCGAGAAGGTGGCAGAGGCGGAGGCCGCTGGACGCTCGGGAAAACAGGTCGAGCATGCCCATCCGGAATTTGCTCCGGTACCTGGAAACATACAGTCCGGCTTCAACAAGGTTCTGATGGTCCTGATGGCCATTGGTGTTCTCTCCTTCATCATGCGCTTTGCGCTTGGGCTGGGAGGCTCCACTGGACTTTCAGACACATGGGCCTGGGGACTTTGGATCGTCTTCGACTTTTCGTGGATTGCCATTGCGGCTGGCGCCTTCACCACCGCGTGCATCATTTATATCCTGCGGAGACAGGATCTTTACGCTGTTGGGCGAAGTGCGGTGCTCATGGGCCTATTGAGCTACACCTTCGTCATGCTGACATTGCTGGCCGACCTGGGATTACCATGGCATTTCTACTCCCTGGCAATGTACGCACCGAAACACTCGGCTATGTTTGAAGTTTCATGGTGCATTGCCTTCTACCTCTCCGTGTTGCTGCTTGAGTTCCTGCCGGTGCCGTTCGACTGGCTCGGGATGAAGAAGTATCGCGAGATGTGGAATCAGTATTCGGATTGGTGGGTGGTTATCGCAGTTTCGGCCTTCGTCTTTATCCTGTCGCACAACCTGTTGTGGACGGGGTTGGCCGCAATCGTGTTCGCCATCATGGCAATCATGCTGAAACCGAAGCCGGGAGAGAAGAAGGAACCGATTATGCTTGCCATCGGCGCCGTCACCTTCTCCACCATGCACCAGAGCTCGCTGGGCTCGCTCTACCTCCTGATGCCGGACAAGTTGAGCCACCTTTGGTGGTCTCCGATTCTGCCGATCTGCTACTTCCTGTCCTCAATCGCGGCTGGCATTGCACTTATGGTGCTGGTTGAGATGTCGATTGCAAAGGGCTACAAGCGCCGTTTGCGCATGGAGGAACTGGCGGCCCTGGGCAAATTCGACTTCTGGGCGCTGCTGAGCTACCTTGCAGTGCGCATTGGCGATGTCATCGTCCGTGGCGAACTCAGCCAAATTAGCGGACCGCACGGAATAGACTTCCTGGTTGAAATTGGCCTGCTGGGAGTGCTTCCGCTGATTCTGCTCAGTGCGGGCAAGCTACGGGAGAGTCCGAAGGTGCTTGGCTGGGCCAGCGCGCTGGTTGTCCTAGGCATCATCTGGAACCGCTGGAACGCAGTGGTGTACGGCATGAATCTAAAGGGAGCCATGCCGCAGCTCGGACCGCTGCACTACAGGCCTTCCGTCATCGAATGGGGTATTTCGGTGGGAATGATTGCCGCGACGATCTTCCTGTTTAGATTGGGCGTGGCGTATCTGCCCATTCTGCCAAAGGAAACCGTCGAGCACTCCGTGGCCGCTGACTAATCGACGTGCCATTCTTCAGACGGGGGGAGTTCCTCTTCCCCCCTTTTCTTTGTGAAGATTTTCCGCGCACTTCCGTTTGTTGCGGAGTGCAGCGCAGATGCCGAACATCGTGTCTTTCGCGCATGGAGTAAAATTTGGCCATGTCATCAGCTCAGGAGCGGTGGATTGCGTCTCATCCCTATCTCCGCAACGTCGCGGAGTTCCAGCAGAAAGTAGCAGAGGTATTCACGAAACTGGCGCCCCGGCCGATTTCCACCCCTGATTGGAAGATGATCTTTGCAGGCTATGGCGAAGGAGTTACGCTGCTGGAGAGTATTCCCGCCGAGTTCGAGTATTCGTCTGCTGCTGGAGAGTTGCTGCTGGCCGGGAGCACAGAGCTGCTGAAACACACATTGACCGGGACATTGACTGCCGCTGCCAAGTTGCTGTGGGAATACCTGCAGGCCTCTGAAGAAAATCGCGTGCAGGCGATCGACTGGGTTCGGAGTGGCGATTCCGAGGACGCAACGCCGCCCGCGGCAGGGTTGTTGCGTGTGCTCGCATGGGCGGCCATTCGACGCACCCTGGCTCCAGTGCTCAAAAGTTACGCAGAGTTGCGAAAGGATGAAGATTGGATGCGGGCATATTGTCCGGTGTGCGGTGCCCCGCCTCCGCTCGCGCAGGTTCCACCCGAAGGCGGCCAGCCTCGCATGCTTGCCTGCTGCTACTGCCTTACCAGCTGGCAGTTCCGCCGAATCGGATGCCCATTCTGTGACAACGACGACCAAAACCAGCTTTCTGTCCTCACCATCGAACAGGAGCCGCTCTTCCGCCTGGACACCTGCCGTGCATGTAATGGCTATTTGAAAACATACCTCGGCAGCAGCGATCTGGAGCTGCATCTTTCCGACTGGTCAAGCCTGCACCTGGACATCCTGGCCCGGCAACACAACCTTGAACGCAAGGGAGCTTCCCTGTTTGAAATCTAGGATGTATCGGAGCGCGATTGTGCACGCACATGGAAGAAAAGGTAGTGAACCGGTTGCGCCAGGTGACTGCTGCCATCAAGCAGAGCGGTTCCAATCAGGTGAGCATCATCACCAGCACTGCCGAGCGACAGGCGGCGGTGAAGTTTGCCAAGGCCGCCGCGATGCGCCCGCGCATTGTGGGCGAGGCGCTGAACAAGGTAGCGGCTGATCCGGACGTGGAATCCGCAATGTTTGAAATTCTCGAAACCCAAAGGCTGGTCGAAAGCAAGGCAAAGATCACGCTGGAACCGGAGCGGTATAGGATCCTACCGGAACTGCTGGCCTCTTCTGGACGGGGACCGCAGGTTCCAGACGTTCGCCCATAAGGTTGCGGATGCGTAATAGCCGAGCACAAGTGAGGTGGCCAAAGGCGTTCTTTGGCCACCTCACGCTGCCGCCACAAATCACCCACTCATAACGCTCACCTTGCTTCGGCCATTCCCCTCTCGTGACACATCTATTTTGACCGCGATTCGTTCCTTTAATTCATCGACGTGGCTGATGACCCCGATCCGCCGGCCGGTAGCCTGCAATCGCTCAAGTGTGGAAATCGCCATCGCGAGGCGGGAACTGTCGAGGGATCCAAATCCCTCATCGATGAGTAGGCTCTCAACCTTTTGTCCGCGATTGGACGACGTACCGGCAAGGCCAAGCGCAAGAGGCAGGCTCACCAGGAAATGCTCGCCACCGGAAAGGCTGTGAACTCTCCTCACCGATTAAGAGATGCCTGCGGTGACGCTCAGCAGGCACGACTCAGTAATTGAAAGGACTTGGTCGCAGATTGTGACTCCGTTTGCCCCTCGGATAAGTCAATAAAGAGCTGGGTCGGTTCTTCTCCCCTACCACCCGCGCGCCAGCCACCATAGATGAGAGATAAACGGCGACCGGCCGGATCTTCAGTCGGGGGCCGCTCCCGGGAGTGAAACTCGGCCTCGTTATTTTGTTTATTTTTGTTGATAATAAACATCTATGTCCAAACGTGAATTTCAGACCGAAGTCAATCAACTGTTGCAACTGATCATCCATTCTCTCTATTCGCATCCTGAAATCTTTCTGCGCGAGCTCATTTCCAATTCCTCCGACGCGCTTGACAAACTCCGTCACCTGACGCTCACCGACGAAACCTATAGAGCTCTACCTTTCAATCCTCGAATTGATTTGGAGTTGGACGACGAGAATAAGACTCTCTCGGTCAGCGACACTGGGATTGGGATGAATGAGGAGGATCTGGTCTCGCATCTTGGGACCATCGCCCGCTCTGGCACCAAGGACTTCCTATCGCAGCTCTCAGGGGACGCCAAGAAAGACTCAAATCTGATCGGCCAGTTTGGTGTCGGCTTCTACAGCGCCTTCATGGTCGCGGACCGAATTGAAGTCGTATCCCGCAAGGCCGGCGAAGAAAAAGCCTGGCGCTGGGTCAGCGATGGAACGACTGGTTTTGAAATTGAACCCACAGAACGCCCAGTCGCCGGCACCACTGTACTTCTTCATTTCAACGAGGAAGGCAAGCAGTACGCCGATAGTGGGCGATTGCAGCAGATAGTAAGAAAATACTCCAACCATATTGCCTTTCCGATTTTTCTTACCTACGACAAGAGCGAGTGGAACGAAACCGAGAAGAAGTTGGCGAAAACCCGTACCACCGAGCAGGTCAATGCCGCCAGCGCTCTCTGGCGCCGTCCCAAGAGTGAGATCACAGAAGAAGACTACAAGGAACTCTATAAATCCATTGCGGGCGATTGGACAGATCCTCTCTTCTGGTTCCACACCAAAGCCGAAGGGAGCCTTGAATACACCACGCTCTTTTACGTGCCATCCAAAGCTCCACTCGACCTCTACCAGGCGGAATACAAGGTTGGCGTGAAGCTCTACGTGAAACGCGTGTTCATCATGGACGACGCGAAAGAGCTTCTGCCACAGTACCTGCGCTTCATTCGCGGCATCATCGACAGCGAAGATCTTCCGCTCAACGTCAGCCGCGAAATCCTGCAACAGAACCGCGTACTCGCCAGCATCCGCACGGCTAGCGTTAAGAAGATTCTTTCCGAGCTGAAGAACATTGCGGCCAAGCAGCCCGAGCAGTACCTGACTTTCATCACAGAGTACAACCGCCCGCTGAAAGAAGGGTTGTACGGCGACTTTGCCAATCGCGAAACGCTGCTCGATCTCGTTCGCTTCAAATCCACCAAAGTGGAAGGCCTCACCAGCCTGGCCGATGTGAAGTCACGCATGAAGGAAGGACAGAAGAGCATCTACTACATCACGGGCGGCTCCGAATCCCTACTTCGCACGTCGCCTCTGCTCGAGATCTACAAGAGGAAGGAGCTTGAAGTTCTCATCCTCGATGATGACATCGACGAGATTGTCTTCTCCGGCGTCGATAAATATGGTGACATCGACCTCAAGGCGGTAAACAAAGCCTCTACCAGCGAGGATCTGAAAGACGAGGCTGTGCCCAACAAGGCTGAAGCTCTCAAGCCATTGATTGACAAGCTGAAGGCTGCCCTCGGTGACCGCGTAAAAGATGTTCGCGCTTCTGTTCGGCTTGCCGACAGCCCCTCGTGCATCGTCTCCGACGAAGAGGAACCCTCCTTGAAAATGCAGCAGATGATGCGCGCGATGGGCCAGAATGATATGCCCGAGCTTTTGCCGACGCTTGAGATCAATCCTGATCACGAGATCGTCAAGAAACTGCTAGCACGTCCGGATGATCCCATTCTTGAGGACGCGGCGTGGCTCCTTTTCGATCAGGCGCTTCTCATGGAAGGCGTACCGCTTCAGGATCCAGCTACGTTTGTTCAACGCCTCAACCGAATTCTGAACCTCTCCATTTAGGCTCTTATCGGCGCGGCTGCGTCCAGGCGCGGCCGCGTCTCCCTTCCAGGAGGGGCCAGAATCACCGCAGCTTCCTCTTTCCCTCTCACCGCCGATTGAAGGCCCGCAGCAATTTGTCACTAATTCAATCTATAGGCGGAGTTGCCTCTTCGAATAAGTCCGGATGCATGTTCCCAGTTTTGCGTTCGAGCCGTGAGCGCCGATGCTCGAATTGGACCTTGGTCTTACGGTACTTATCGGCGGCGATCATTCCGACTTGGTGAGCGCGACGTAGCTGGGCGAGCGCCTCACGGGTAGTTGTGAGTGCCTGTTGCGTGTTGCCGGCATCGTGCTCGTAATAAATGGCTAACTGCTCAAACGCTTCGTATCCCTCATGCGAGTTGCCCCGCATGGCCTCCCAGAGTTCGCGGGCACGTTCGAGATCTCCATCGCGCTTCGCCAATCGTGCGAGAGCCGCGCGGGCGGCACGATCCGTTTCTATGGGCAGCAATGAGCCGATTGACTGCTCGTACGTTCTTCGTGCCCGTTCTGCCTGTCCGCGCCGCTCGCAGATGCGAGAGAGGCCATACAGTTCGAGCCCGTCCTGCATGGCCGGTCTGTCATCGCCGAGGATGGACAGGATCCGGTTCGCTAAGCCAGCCAGTCCGCGCAGGTCCATTTGGTTATGAAGGAATACAGGAACTAGGGGCTCTGCATGCCCCCTGCGTACGAAATCGAGATAGAGCCTGGGTATCTGGTCCGAGGTCAGGTCCTCGCCACGATCCCAATTGAGTATGTGACGCTCCAGGAGCGAAAGTTTTACGGATCCGAGTTTTAGTCGCCAAAGGTTCCGAGCCGGATGCAGGAAATCCAGGTGCGCGCATGGGGTCGGCGGAGGAAGGGATCGGGTCATACGGAAGCGCGTTTCCAGCAACGGCCAATCGAATGACTTGCCGTTGAATGTGACCAGCACGGGGCGCTCTTCCAGACGCTTGGCCAGCGCCCATAGCAACGAACGTTCTTCGCTGTATTCACGCATGAACAACTGCTCGATTTTGAGTCCCGCACCCTCCCACCATGCGATACCTACCAGAAATGGATAGGTTCCCGTTCCTCCAGAGAGCCCGGTGGTCTCGGTGTCCAGAAAAAGCCACTGCTTAGGGTCCGCAACTTCGACCGGAGCATTTGGCATCAGCAGGTGGAGCGCGCTGGAACCAGGGTTGCATGGGGCGTACTCGCCGTGAATCGAAACCAGTGACAAGTGTTCGCCATGTGAGTTGCGGCAAACGGTTGCGCCCAGAAGCGTCGCAAGTCTCTCGGCTTCCGACGTACCGGGCAGGCGACCCACCTCTTCCAACTGATTTCCGGCGGCGTCAGTACCGATCTTCGTTTGCAGCAGACTCGCAGGGCGCTGCAACGCCTTCAATCGTGAAAAACGATCGTCTGTTACGCGGTTCACGTTGGTTGGATTACTACTCATTCTTGATCCTGGCTCGTCGACAGTTCTGGGGAACAAAGTCGCGCAAGAATTGCCAGCGCGACTTCCTTCGCTCGCTCGCTTTTTTCACCTGCCGGCCCGACGCAGGAAGGGCATCCGTTCTCGCACGGACAAGCCTCGATCAACTCCCGAGTTTGAACTAGGAGCTCGCCGTAGCCTTGGTACAGAGGCTCACTGAATCCGATTCCCCCGGGATAGACGTCATACACGTACAGGTTGGGCTCGAACAATTCCTTCTCAACAGAGGCCGAAAAGTCTCGCCATTCCACCTCGGAGCCGGTACTCGCCATCCGTTCGCCAACGGCCGTACCAAGGTCAGCCCTGTCGCACATCAAGAGCAGGGTCGCCATCGAAGCGAGCGCGTGGAGCAGGCCGAAGATTCCGCTCTGTCGATCCGACAGCGGGAAGGGAAGACTCTGCAGCAGTGCGTGATTGAGCGTCACCCAGAACGAAGTCGTGTGCATTTCGTTTTCGGGTAGTTCAAGCTTGCCAGCGCCGATATTTTCATTGGTGAAGAACTTGATCTTCTTGAAACCGACCACCTGCGAGCGTACGAGCACGTCGCCGTGCGCGTGGGCGGCCGGGCCGGGGCTGGCTCGCTCTTCGGCGATCTCAAGAACGCGCACCTGTGTGTAACGAATGGCGTCGGTGTAGTAATCCACGTTCACGCGCTTGACATAAGCTTTGCGATGATCGAACTCCAGTCGCTCCACGTGGTATTGCTGTCCCTGATGAATATAGATTGCCTTTTCATGCACAGTAGTCAATGCGGAAGTGAAGTCGACTTCGCCGATAACCTCGGGCTTTCCGCCATCGCCGCCGGTGATATCGATGATGATGAAGTTGTCTGACGTCACCGAGCGCAAGCTGATGGTGTCGGCAGGATAGCTCTCCTGCACCCAGTGCCAGTTGTTGCCACTCTTGTGCAGGAATCCCGCCTCGGCAAGCCGCTCGCAAAGGTCGGGCAAATCCACGCCGCCGAACTTCTCATCCGGTGAGAGCGGCAATTCGAACGCAGCACACTTCAGGTGGTTCACCAGAATCTCAAGGTTGTCGGGCTGAATGTGTCCGTGCTCCGGCGAGCTGCCAAAGAAGTAGTCGGGATGCTGCACGATGAACTGATCGAGCGGCGCGGAAGACGCGACAAATACTGCACACGACGTGCCGTTGCGACGACCGGCGCGTCCGGCGCGTTGCCAGGTCGAGGCGATCGAACCCGCATAGCCCGCCATCACGCAGGCATCGAGTGAGCCGATATCGATCCCCAACTCCAGCGCGCTGGTTGTGACAACTCCGCGAATGCGCCCTTCCCTCAACCCATGTTCGATATCACGCCGTTCTCGTGGCAGGTAGCCACCACGGTAGCCGCGAACCGGTTCGGCCTGCCCGGGTTTGGGCTGATTTCTCTGCTGTAGATAAGTGAGGATCACCTCGGTCTGCAGCCTGCTGTTTGCAAACACGATGGTCTGGAGTTTGCGCGCCAGGAGTTCGTTGGTTAATCGGGTCGCTTCTTTGACATAGCTGCGGCGGATGCCAAGGTTGCGATCGATCATTGGCGGGTTATAGAAAACGAAAAGCTTCTCGCCGGAAGGGGCGCCGTTTTCCTCGACAATTTCGATCTGTTGCTCGATCAACTGCGAAGCCAGCTCACCCGGATTCTCAATCGTTGCCGTGCAGCAGATGAACTGAGGATTCGAACCATAGAAGCGTGCGATACGCTGCAGCCGGCGAAGCACGTTGGCGAGATGGCTGCCAAAGACTCCGCGGTAGGTGTGCAACTCATCGATGACGATGTAGCGCAGGTTCTCGAACAACCGCATCCATTTGGTGTGGTGCGGCAGGATGCCGGCGTGCAGCATGTCCGGATTGGTCAGGACGATGTGCCCACGTTCGCGGATCGCCTTGCGGGCATCGCTCGGTGTGTCGCCATCGTAGGTGAAGACACCGAAGCGGTCATCGAGCTTCGTGCCCAGATCGTGTAGCTCCGCCAATTGATCTTGGGCGAGGGCTTTCGTCGGAAACAGATAGAGCGCCCGGGTGTCGGGATTCTCCAGAACCTCATTCAGCACCGGAAGGTTGTAGCAGAGAGTCTTTCCTGAAGCCGTCGGCGTGACCACGACGACGTTCTTGCCATTGTGTACAAGCTCGGCTGTGGCAGCCTGATGCGAGTACAGCTGCGAAATTCCTTTCGCTGAATACGCTTCGCACAGGTCAGAGCGCACCCACTCCGGCAGCGGGCGAAACCTTGCCTCACGGGAGGGAATCTGGCGTACGCATGTCAGCACCTCATCCGCGTGGTTGCGAGCGGCGAAGGTTCCGAGAATCTGACGAACGATATCAAGAGTTGTGCTGGTTCGTGGTGCCAGGGTTTCGCGGGAAGGGGCCATGCAAGCTACTCCGTCGAACAGACTTCGCTTTTTATTCGCTTTCAGCCTAGCACCTGCTCACAAGCCATGCAATATCCTTGAGGGTTGTAGTTTGGCTCCTTGGCGGAGAAGTAGATAGGAGTTTGTGTCGCAGCGGGATGCTTCCCGCGCGGCTCCGCTAAAAGTGATCAACGATGCCCAAGCGAAACGCAGGATTGCTCATGTATCGGATGCCGAGGTTCCGCATGTACTGTCGGGAGATACGCCCAACTCCTTCTTCACTTTGTACGGCAAGGTCAACGAAATCGTTCTTGAGGGTAGGGGCGAACTGACCGACAGGAAACAGGGGCTTAGTTTCGGTGACTTCTCCATGATCGATAACATGAATGACGCTGCGCACGTTGGTTTTCCGGCGCTCCAGATGATCGTGAACATTGCGCAGAATCCCGAGTACACTCCGAACGTCCAAGGCTATCTTCAACATCTGGAAACATACTGCATCAGGCTGACTTACATGCTCCAAATGTCCAAGGGCGGCAAGGACAAGCAGGCTGTCCTCGCCGCGGTGATAAACCTCCACCGTCCCGCAAGCTATTGGGAGCAGAAAAGCAAGGAGGCGCGCGAAGCTGCTGGCGAGGACCGCCGCACGGAACGAGGTGAGCCTGGGCGCTGATGTGCGCCTCATTATTATTCCGGGTCTTTTTTCGCGTCGCCAGGAGATAGCTAATGCAACAACTCGACAAGTACGCACGGGACGCGCGGACGTGGCGTGACGCCGCGCGATTCAACTATACGGGCGCACAGGCCCTCTTCACATCCGAGAACAATATCGTCACTTGCATTCCTGTCGCGACACTCGCCCACCTTGCGCTTGAGATGTTCCTGAAAGCTGCGCTCATCGTAGAAGGATGACCGTGTTCAATCCGAGGAACCTGGACAATCTCGACCATTCGGTGGGGCTCACAAAGCAGGACTGCGTGTGGGGCCATAAGCTCGTAGGCCACGCAAAGCTTTTGGCGTCGAAGCGGCCAGACTTTGATCTTACGGATACTTCGAAGATTCCGTTCTATTATCCGCGTGAAGGACCGCTGACGCTCGAAGCGGGATTTGCGCTGTTTGATCCGTTCTTCTTCGAACGGCGATACCCGCAGGAGCTTGTGGCCCTCGACGGCTTGGGGCCAGACGATGTGCTGATATTCGATAGCCTCGTCGATTCACTGGGGCCATACTTGAAGCGGGATCATCGTGGTCTCAAATTCAATTCCCTTCGTGATCGAGCTGGGCTGAAGCGCGTAATACGTGTCGCCGTTATTCGCGTCGCCCGACGTGTCTTTCGCGGAAGCGTAGCTGTTCTGGAAGCGGATGTGATAAGCGTCAGCGTCGAATGTAGTCCGGTTTCCTTTAAATCGAAATGTTGTTCGCGTGTCCTCGAAAATCGGCATGAAAAGCGGAGGTGGCTGGCCGGGCGACGCCGAACCCGGCCAGCCGACATCAGGGTTTGTTCACGGCGTGCGAGCCGTAAGGGTTCAAGAGGTTGGCAACGATGGGCGTGACCACCGGCGACCCGGCGCCGACGAATTCGGTAACGGTGTTGAGCGTGGCATTCGGGACCCAGACATTTCCGGAGCCATCGACGGCGACGCGGAGGGAGATATTCAGGCCGGCCTGGTATCCGGTGGAGGGGGAGATGGCGATGCCGGAGGAGTTGAACTCGCTGATGGAGCTGTCGGGGAAGGGCGGGTCGATCTGGGTGCTTGCGCGATTGACCACCCAGACGTTTCCGGCGCCATCGATGGCGATGCCCTCGGGGATATTGAGGCCGCCGCCGGTATAGCCGGTGGAAGAGGAAATAGGAGAGCCGGGAGTCGCACCGGCGGAGTTGAATTCGCTGAGGGTGCCGAGAGTAATGCTGTCGGTGACCCACACATTGCCCGAGGCGTCGATGGCAAGGGAAACCGGATCATTGCTGATGCCGCCGCCGGTGTAGCCAGAGGAGGTTGTAATCGCCGTGCCGGTGGAGCTGAACTCGCTGAGACTGGATCCGACGTTGTTCACAACCCAGGCGTGGCCAAGCGAGTCAAAAGCGATGGCGTAGGGGGCGTTGAGCCCGCCTTGGGTGTAACCCGCGGAGGTGGAAATCGGCATGACGTTGTTTTCGAGCTCACTAAGGCTGTCTGGAGTGATGTTCGCGGTCCAGACATTGCCGGATTTGTCGATGGCGATGCTGTAGGGGTCGACGATTCCGCCGCCTGAGTAGCCAGCGGAGGTGGAGATGGGCGCGCCAACGGGACTAAGCTCGCTGACCGTGTTGACGCCGGTTGCCGTATTGCCTATCCAGATGTTGCCGGAGGCGTCGATGGCAACGGGAACGGGTGAATTCAACCCACCGCCGGTGTAGCTAACGGCGATGGTAAAGTCGTTGGGCGGGGAACTGAGCGAGGGCTGAAAGGGCTCGCTTGGGGTGGGCAGGGTGTAGTGATTGGCGATGTTCGCGCCCGGATTGTGCGCGATGTTGATGGCCGCCGTGGCTGTTTCCGTTGGTGCTGTACCCGTCGAGCCATTCGATTCAGCATTCGAATATAGCGTATCGCAACCTGTAGAGGACGGTCCGGACGAGCTTGTGCATTCCGCGAGGAGGTTCGCCAGGGTGCCGATGGTCGCTATTGGCACCGTACCGTTACCTGCTGGGGTAGTTGTTAGTGCCGTCCCCGTCGAGATACTGGCAAGCTTGGCTGCGTTGGCGAAGGTGCCGAACACCAGTTTGCCTTCCGTGGTTGCCGTGTTGATCGACGCGCCTGTTCCCCTTCAGCGAAAGTGGGACTGCTGAGACTGGAAAGTTAAGCTACAGGTTTTGAGTTTGAGTCACCCCTTAACTGGGGGTAGACTGCCGCAGCGAGCGAAGGCAGTCTACCCCGGCGGCCGTCGAGGCCGGAGAAGGGTGACGATTAACGACCAGGAAAGTCCACAAGTCCATGCGGCGGCCGCAACCCGATCCGCAGAAACCGCACGCAGTTTGATTCGCAAAGCCAAGCAGGCCGCACGCCGGCGATTCAGTTCCGAAGACAAGATCCGCATCCTGATGGAAGGCGTCCGCGGCGAGGTCGCGGTGGCCGAGCTGTGCCGCCGCGAGGGGATTCATCCCACCGTCTGCTACAAGTGGCTGAAAGACTTCCTGGAGGCGGGCAAGGCGCGCATGCGGGGCGATGCTCTGCGCGAGGCCAACAGCGGCGAGGTGCAGGAGCTGCAGCAGGAGAATGCCTATCTCTGAAGCCGAACGTGGTAGGCGCTCCCGGGCTCATCTCAACCCTGGAAAATAGCTCTCGCACTCCAAAGTCGGCGAGCACCTCGCACACCAAGTCTCGCTCTCCTGTCGATACCCCTGCCGAAGTGATCAGTGCGTCCATTGTGAGTCCCTGGGCCATCTTTTCCACGTGGCTTGCGCCAGTCTCGCGCGCGATACCTAGAATGACCGGAAGCGCCCCGCATTCCTGGACTGCGGCTGCCAGTGATAACCCATTGCTGTCGACGACCTTGCCCGGTATGGGGATCTCTCCAACTACGATGAGTTCATCACCGGTAGAGAGTCGTAAGTTCATTGTGAGCTGGGAAAAGTTAAGCTGTTCAGAACAGCGGACCTGGATTGTTCAAGGTCCGGGAGCTTCAGAACAGATTTGGGCGTCCGCTTGCGCTTGCTCTTTGCCATCGGTATGGCCTCTGATCGCCGTGGCAAACATCTTGATCCAGATCGCCATCTCGGTCTATCGCACCCTGCGGCGTTTCTCGGTACTGATCCAAAGGCATAACTTCCGGATTGCCCGTCACTCAGGAGGGATTCTCAAGGGACGACGCAGGACTTCTCCATTCGGAATGAGGAGCACACTTGCTACCGTCGCTTATTCTTTGGCCGCGCTTCGCCGTCTCGTTTCTTGTCCTGGCCCGTCCATGGACGCTTGGCCCCATACGCCTTTTTGGCTCCGTACGTCTTCTTGCCCGTTGCGAGAGTCTTTTTTTTGAGACGCGTTGGTTTTCTGTATGTGCCGGGATCCTCCAGTACCTCAGGTGCGGGCAGTAGCTCGCGGCGACTGCGAACGAGAACGGCAGCAATTTGCTCTGCACTCCGCTCCGCGAGCAGGGCTCGTGCCGCTGTCAAATCGTCTTCTGCCGGAGCCTCCGCCAATGCGAGGATTTCACGTACCAGGTTCTCCTCATCGCGCGCACGAATTGCATCAGCCGAAGGCGCGGTCGTCCAGACTGCCCTGATCTTTGCCGAGGCCAACATCCGCTCCGCTGCTCCCCGATGTTGCACCGGCACGATCACGATTGACAATCCTTTCCGGCCCGCGCGCCCGGTGCGGCCGCTACGATGCAACAGCATCTCCTTGTTCTGGGGCAGGTCGGCATGAATCACCAGGCCTAGCTCCGGCATATCCAATCCGCGTGCGGCGACATCAGTTGCCACGCAGACGCTAGCCCGCCCATCGCGCAAGGCTTGCAGCGCAGTGGTGCGTTCGTGCTGTTTCAGTTCCCCTGAGAGCGCGACCGCCGAAAACCCACGCTCACGAAGATTCGCGTGCAGATGTCGCACGGTCTCTCGCGTTGAACAGAACACCAACGCACCTTGCGCGTCGAAGTAGCGCAGCGAGTTGACAACGGCATGTTCCGCATCTCGCGGACCGGTAAGAAACGCGCGATATTCAATATCAGCATGCGGCTCGTTCTCCGTCGATAACGCGATACGCAACGCATTGCGCTGATACACCCTGGCAAGCCCCAAGATCGACTTCGGCAAGGTTGCCGAAAACATCATGGTGCGCCTTTCCGGGGGAGTGGCGTTCATCAGTAGCTCGAGTTCTTCGCGGAAGCCGAAATCAAGCATCTCATCGGCCTCATCCAGCACCACTGTGTGAATCGCCGAGAGATCCAGTTGCCCCCGGTTGAGGTGGTCCGCCAGACGGCCCGGCGTGCCGACAACCACATGAGCGCCCACCCCTAGTGCGCGCTGCTCGCGTCGAATGTCCATGCCTCCCACGCAAGAAGTCACGCGGCCGCCTGCGTCACCCAGCAACCACGCCAACTCCCGATGCACCTGTAGAGCCAGCTCGCGGGTCGGTGCCACGACCAGCGCAAGTGGTTGCTTCGGCTGCCCGAAACGTGGCTTTTCGCCAAGCAGCGTTTCTCCTAACGAAAGCCCATAAGCCGCGGTTTTTCCCGAGCCTGTCTGTGCCGAAACGAGCAGGTCGCGAACGGCTGCTTCAGGCCGGAGCACGGCTTGTTGAACAGGGGTTGGTTCGGTGTAGTTTCTCGCTGCAAGTGCCCGAAGCAAGGTAGGATGAAGTTCAGGAAAGGCCATAGATGAAGTATAAGGGACTGCCGACGTTTTACCGCTGAATCCGTCTGATTGATTCGCCATTGCCCCTGGCTTCACGCCATGCGCCTCAACGGCAGGCACGCAGTATCGGCTCTTCGCTGCAAGTTCCGGGCGGGTGGTCGCCTATCCGGAAGTAATCCCAATTCCACGCTGCACGGATAGATCCCCTGAAGTCGGCATGTCGCAAGGTTTTCCCGACGCCTCCGCGCTGTTCCGGTAGGATCACGGGCTACTGGCTACTCTTCCGCAATCTGGTAACGGAACAGTGGCCGACGATTGGGGAATAATCTCGTTCTTTGAGCGCTCGGGCGTTTACCGGCACGAACCCGCGGGACCTGCGCAGCCGCGTCTGTCACCGGGAATGTACCAATTTTCTCAGTGCCTCAGCTCTTTGCGATGTTTAGTCATCATGGAGCGACCGGCTCCGATGCGCTGCCGTGGGTTACGCTGTGAGTTGGTGAAAACCAACAACGCAGAGCCATAAAGCGGAAAGGAACCGGTCGTGAAAAAGATACGATTTGTCG